>JAABUH010000308.1_pt1 | contig 75429 bp, 82 predicted proteins | sample 5559121 | NCBI WGS metagenome assembly JAABUH01 (sample SAMN10711871, study PRJNA513364) | rock metagenome | isolation source: Antarctica rocks | place: Antarctica: Victoria Land, Battleship Promontory nord | collected 2015-12-28
ATGAATCAATTCATCATCTTGATGATATATTTCAAACATTTTCGCTTAAAAAATTCATCGACTTCTTGACTTGAACTGCTGCTTTGACTGTCTCGACTATCAAGTCTGCTTTCGTCAAAATTCTGTCTCTTTTGCGACTCTGAATAATTGCTTTCACATGTCTTTAAGCATCTTATTGAATTTGTACTTGAAATTAACTCCATCATGTGCTCTCTTGATTCAAATCATGAACATTAATATTTGCTTTCATGATTGACTGTAATTTATCAACTTCTTGACATTTATGTATGATTGCAATGATTGATACTGAGTTTGTTGCTTCTTAATATGAATGATTTTCATGCAAATAAACATGTTGATTTGAAACATCATTGATTGCTGACAATGCTGAATCAAACTGTTCATGACATCTCAAATAATGATGATGATGAATTCAATCTCAAGATTTAACTTCTTCATTGATGCAATTAATTCTTCTTGATTCAAACTCATCAAGTATGTATGTCATTTAATTCTCTTCAATCATCAATTAATCTCGTTGACTTCATCTTTCTGAATCACTCATTGCTTCTTCTCTTTAATTGTGTCAATGATCTGATTCATCTTTTTTCTGATCAAGTTTCATTCTGATGTTTGATCATTTTCATTCTCGCTGTGTGCAACATTGATTTCTTTCTTCACTTCAACATATTGCAACTCATGTTTCTGAATGAAAAATCGCTGACATATGATGATTTTTCATGACTTCAATGCATTGCTTCTTTGCTGTCTGATTTGATCATTCTTGCTTGAGCATTCTCGCTGCATCTGTTGCTTTCAATCATGCTTCTGCTTGCAATGAGTTTGCATGAACTTAACGTTGTGACATATGTATCAACAATTGTCTGACTTCAACTGACATGTCAAATCATTCATGCAAATCTTCAACTTCAAAACTGCGTTATCAACATAACTGAGCATCTTGAACTTCATGAAATACTGAATCAAATTCAATGATGCTTCATCAATGACTGTGATTAAATCTTGCATATGCTGAACAATTCATTGATGATTTGAACTCTGAAAATGCGTCTTGACTTGAGATGATCATATCACATGCATACACTGTTTACATGTAACAATGTGATACTTCTTTAAATATGTAATCGATTTCATGATTGTAATGCTTGATGATGTTAAAGATGAAATACAACTGAGCATTCTTTCAAAATTTCAATGTTTATAAGCATTAAACTCAAAAGTAATCAATGCTATTAAAACTTTAAGTTGCACATTTGACTAAAAATGCATATTGATATTGTTAAGCTCAATATTGAAATCGAAAATTAAATTAATTATAGCAAATAAGACGTAAAATTTTGAAGACAATCGACAAGGTATGTGAATTCACTGCTTAAAGTTTAATATTCTTATTATTTTGTTGATAACTTAGCTTTTAATCTTCACATCTTGATCGTTGTAAACTTTGCAACACATCATGTTGTTGACTAAATTTTTGTGCATTCAACGAGTTTATTGATTCAACTTTTGAATGATTGCATCAAATGATATAATTCAAAATGCAATTTAATTCTTGTTGATTCAATCTTCGTTTTTGATTTAAATATTCAAATCGATAAAAAGAAAGAAATTTTTCAACTGTAAGAGATTTGAAGTTCAAAAGTCACAATTATTAGTTTAATCAATTAATGATAAATAAATTATGAATAGTGATATCATCTTCATGGCTTTCTTCATGATTTTCTTCATGAGTCTCTATCAAGCATTCTCTATGATTTTCTTCGTGATTTTCTTCATGAATTTCTAGCAAGCACTCTTCATGACTTTCTGTCGAACATTCTTCATGTATATCATTCTTCATGAGTTTCTATCAAGCACTCTTCATGACTTTCTTTGTGATTTTCTTCATGACTTTCTTCATGACATTCTTCATGAGTTCTAAACTCAGACAAGATGAGATTTCACTATCTACTTTGTCATCTTCTTCTCAGAAATTGAAGCTTTCATATCATATTCATAATCTCAGTTGAATTTTCAAGCTCGCGTTCAGAGCATTTTGCGACAAAAGTCAAGACATTAACTCGTTAACTTGTATTCACGCTGATAGTTTTATGAACAGTATCAATATTTCTTCTTCTATCAGCAGTAAAAGCTCTATGTTCAAAAAGCACGCACTCAAACATATCAATAAAGTATCAAATGAATCGACATCGTTGATCTTTGTCACTTCAAAGCTACTACTTTCAAAGAAAGTTATCAAAGCAATGTGACATAATCTGAGTTGTAAGAAAGATACAAATGACATGTTGAAGATGATCTGACAGAACATTGCATTTTCTAAAGCATCAAGTGCTTGAGCAATAGCTCAAGCTGCTCTGAAATCTATTGCAAATGAGCTTGACTTAGTATTGCAGAAATGAACATCGACATTCATAAATGACTTCAACATCAGAATACTCTTGATATATCAAGAAATTTCAAGATTTCAGCATGTTACAAAGAGAAAGAACTATCATCTCTCATCTTAAGACAGCTCTTTCAAGAATAAGAAGAGCACAGTTTTTTCTTTAGTTTCAAAACATCGATTCAGCAATGTTATTCAAACATTTATCAAGATTGATATCAGACAAGATAAGATTTTGCTACTTACTTCGTCATCTTCTTTTCAGAAGTCGAAGCTTTTGCATCATATTCATAATTTCAGTCAAATTTTCAAGCTTGTGTTCAGAACATTTTGCAACAAGAATCAAGACATCAACTCATTAACTTGTATTCACGCTGATAGCTTTATGAACAGTATCATCTCTTCTTTTATCAGCAGTAAAAGCTTTACATTCAAAAAGCATGCATTCAGAAATATCAATAAAGTATTAAATGAAACAACATTGTTTGTCTTCATCACTTTAAAGCTGCTTGATGCTTTTCATCACGTCTTCAAGATGTTCATTAATTCTTCAATCATGATTATTGATCTAGAATTAGCAAAACAATTAAGAACTATGCAGAAGAAGAATACTCATTTAGTTGTTCATTCTGTTATGAGTTTGCATAGAGCGAATCATATGAGCATATTCTAACTAGAAGTTCAAAGCTGAAGTAGAAAGAAGATGCAACACGACGTGAGTTTTACTCATGAAGACACGCTAGATCGCTAGCGTGTCAACAACAACTCTACTCACAGCTCTATACTAGTTTATGTTAGACTAATCAGGCTAATCAGAGATAACAGAGATGCATGCTTGCAACATTACTTTTTCTCTTCATTTAGCAATGTTCTCATTGCTGCAGTTCGATCAATCAATTCTTGTTGAGTTGATTTTTAACTTGACTTGTTTGAATACTTTTGATGAAAGTCATTTATGATCTTCGAGCAGTCTTCGAACTCATTTTCATCGACATTGTATCAATGTAGATCGACGTCATAGTCTTTTCAATTGACACGATATTGCAGTTGTTTGTCTCGTTCGTAGTGTCTGAAGTTCAGTATGTTCTTCACTTTTCATTCGTCTTCGTCATCTATCACTATAGAATCAGACGACTCATTTCATTGTTCTTCAAGAGAATCTTTTGAATTCAGTCGTAGCAGATTCAAGACGAACTCTGAATAAATCTTCATTGTCGATGACAGTTTCAGTCAATATGCATGTTCGATCTCAGTCAGAATCTTGAAAGATTCTAGCATCTTATCGTTCAGCTTCTTTGATGATCTTGCGATCATAATGTTTCTAGAATTCAGAAACATCATGTCACTCATCTTGTAGATCATTTTCTTTCAATGCTTGTCAATCTATTTCTTCATTGTGACTCTGACTCTTGCTAATGCCTGCTTGATCAACGCTAATGATCGTTTCATGTGTTCGAATATATTCTCTGCTTTGCTCACTTGAATTCTAGCTCGAATGATCTTATATATAGTTGAATTCGAATCGAAGCTCATATGAGAGTGAAAGCTCTTGTTCAGAAAGAACGCTGATTGTTCAATTGACGACGAAATAGCATTGTTATTGACGAATTCAGTCATAGATAGTCAGACGAATCAGTCATCTTGCATGTACAAGCAATAGCTTCGTAAATATCGTTCTACATTCTGATTCGCTCTTTTCGTTTGATCGTCGATCTGTGAATGATAGTCGATGAATAGTTTCATCTTAATGTCGAGTCTCAGACATAAAGACTTTCAGACAATTGATATGAATTGCAAACTTCTATCGAACACTATTGATCTTGATAACTCATGAGTTCTGAAGATTCATATCAACAGCAGCTTAACTGTTTGTTCAGCGAAAGTTTCTTCGTCATCTGATCAACAGAGTATATAGTGACGTTCTTTAGATAATCGATCTATTACTGTCAGAATCGCGTTGCTTTCATCACTTTTCAATAAATCGATAATGAAATTCAATGATATGTCTTGTCATCGTTGTTCAAATATAGACAATGACTTCAATAGTTCATTGATTCGATCTCTTGATGCTTTTGATCTACGACAAACGTAACAGTTTTAAATGTAACGTTTGATTGTCGTTCTTATCTTCGATCAGCAATATGATCGTCTTAACAAGTCTAACGTTCAATTCATGTCAGAATGATCACTGATCGAAAGATCATGTGCTTCTCTTATCAATTGAGTGATCATTGACTGAGAGACTCACAGTCTATCATTCTTTCAGAGTACTTCGTTCAGTACTCTGCAATTGTCTAGACTCATATCTTGACAAGTTCTTCTGTTCTGTTCTATGACTGTTCGAATATCAATACATTGTTGATTCGTTCGATTTTCGACTATAATTTGATTCTGAATAGAAATCATCTCTTTGATTGAATCTTCATTAACTTTCGATTTCTGTTTCAAATCTAAGTCAAATATGAGCAAGATTTGAGTCAAATCTTGATCATTTTCTATTGATTGCAGTTCAAATGTGCTTGCTGATAATAGCATCTGATGCTGATATAGCTTTCGATCATCATTTGATTCAACTGACTTGACGTCTGACATTCTGATCAGCACGTCTGCTTTCAGATTCTGCTTTTCTGACTGATATATGATCTTGAAGTTATATTTGAATAACTTCTCAGCTCATTTAGTCTATCGTCTGATCAGTTTCTTGATGATCATGAAGTCCTTCAAATTCAGATGATTGATGAAGATCTTGATCAAAATATCAGTACATTTCAATTCGAGACGTCAGTGCTTCAAGCATCAAATAATAATCAAAAGCTCTTTGTCGTAGATCTTGTAGTTGCATTCTGCAGAGATCATGTTCTTGCTGTAGAAGATCACTGAATGTAGAATGTCTTCATCGTCATACTGAGACAATACTTCGTCGTTGACATAGTTCAAGAAGTTCGTTTTCAGAATAGCTTCTCTGATCGAATCGAAATGCTTCAGAATGAGAACTGTCGTCATCTGTTGCTTCAGTCTCTCAAAGATCGTCTGACAGATCTCTGTTCATTCAAATGAATGATCTTTTCGAGTCAGCTTTATCATAGATCGAGCGATCTTCGAGAAGTTCTTTATGAATCGTCGATAGAAATTGCAGAAGTCAATGAAGATCTGTACATGAGTCAACAATCGAGACACTTTTCAGCTTCGAATCACATCTACTTTTCGAAAGTTCATTCGTAGATCATTGATAAATATCAATAGTTCTAGAAACGAGATCTTCTGAATCTCGAATTCGCACTTGTCAATGTCTATCTGCAGATCGACTTCACGAAGCTTGTCTAGCATCTTCTTCACATGAGTTCTATGTTTCTTCAAGATCTTACTGTAGATGAGAATGTCATTCAGATAGATCTGACAGAATTTATGCAGACAGTCGAACAACACGTCGTTGATATAGTGCTGAAAGAATGTCGATTCGTTGATTAATTCAAAGAGCATTACTCTATATTTGTAGACATCGAAGAAAGTGACGAATGTGATTAGATTCTCACTTTCAGTGCTCATGCAAAGCTTATTGAACGTGACGATAATGTCGAGTCGAATCAGATATTTACTGTCTTGAATTCGAGCGAGTACTTCGTCTATCAAGAGTATTGAATAACGATTTCTTTTGATCAGAGCATTCAGTTTTCGATAATTCACGCAAAAGCGAAGACTATCGTCTTTCTTTTCGACGAATAGTATTGACGAAGCGAATGAAGCTTTGCTGAGTGTAATAAACTTCTTCTTCAAGTTCTCTTCTAGATACTTCTTGATCTTCTGCAACTTGTGACTCGACATGAAATACAATTGACTTCTAGAAGATTGACTTTCATCTTCTAATTCAATCTTATGATCATATAATCAATGCAAAGACAACTGAGTTGTCTTTTCTCTATCAAAAACGTTCAGAAAGTCATGATAAACTATTGAAAGCTTCTTCTTCAGTTTCTTTAATGACATGACAGAGATCATTTCATTCAGTTTCGCTGAATCTTTGATCGAGCTAAGCATCTTGTTGATTTCACTAATGATTAATGTAAAGATCTTGACATCGTTCTTCTTGATCAGAGTTCGATAAGCAGCGACTTCGATCATGACAATATTGACGAGCTCTCTCTTCTTCAATGACTAAATGAATTCATGTTGATCGAGATCAACTTGAGTGCTTTGCTTTTGTATGAGAGCTGATTCAATGAATCGATTCACTGATTTTGAATTTGTAGTTCGCTTTAAGATGATCGTTGACATAGACTTCAAGTTCTTTCATTTCATTTCGCAGATCTCGCTTGATTCGAGTCTATGAAATGCTGATTGACTGCTTGCTTTCAAAATGATAAGTTTCAAGATTCGAATATTTGATGAAGATATCAATCGATCGTTTGCAGAATCTATCAAAATTTGATTTCTTTTTAATCAGAGATTGTCAATGATTATCTTGTGCTGATCTAGACGAGTTATTAATAGAGACATCATTTCATTCTTATGTTCTTGTATAGTGACTGAGATATACAGAGCATGTGTAATAGATCTTCGATCGAGAGTTTCGTCATATGAATGAATCGACTTCGATTTGAACAGTGAAATTGACTGAATATCAAAGCGTTCACATAGCTCTGAAATCAATGAATCATCTATGAACGTCATGTCAATGACTTCGATGTCTATCAGAGCGAGAAATCGAAATATCTTTTCTAAACTATTCAAGATGACATCAACAATAAACGACTTGAAATCAAACGAGTCATCGAGCATATTGATGAAGCAAGATATGAGCATGTCGTTCTCAGTCACTACTTTGACGAGAACAGATTATTTTTCAAATTCGCTGCGATTTCGTGCATCTGAGCTGACTCGAGACAGTCGCATGCTCTATGTTCTGACTTCTTGCATTTGAAGCAGAGTTCTTTCTTAAACAACTTCTCTCTAGCAGAATTGACGTTCGATATTCTGAGTTTCTTTCATGCAGAGATTGAAGCTGAAATCGCAATAGTGATCGTCGTCAAGATGCTAGCAGTAGAGCGAGCGACTTGAGTAGTTGATGTCTTGAGAGTTGATCAAGCATTCAATTTCGTCAATCGAACGTCGACTCGCATGCAGATGTTGATGAATTCGTTCAAATTCATAGTTCATTCGTTGATCATGACTTGCTGAAGATCTGAGCTAATCTTATGCTAAAGATCATCTAGTAGAGTTTCGTTATTGTACTCTAGTTTCACACTAAGTCTCTGAAATTTCATTCAAAATTCATGAAAGAAGATCTTGTTTTGATACAGCTTCAAGAACTGTCGTTGAGTCGTGTGATGTCAATTGAGATCGTCGTACATCTTATTTATGATCGACAGTATCTCTTCTGCTTCAAGAAACGAGTTCGTGATCGTGTTTCTCATTCGAAATGCTATGTGTTTGATCGTCGTTTCACTGACTCGACTTTTCACATATGCAATCTTCATTTCTTCGATAGAAAAATGATTCTTGTTTGTCTTCAGCTTGTTTCGCATTCAAGACAATTAATTATTCACATTCTGCTTCGAATCTTCAAACAGAAACGAGTCAGATAGCTTGATTGACTTCGAGAATCGATTTTTCGAAATCGAAGTGCTTAGTCAACTTGATGTTGCTTCTAGATGACGTATAATCACGTTCTTTTTCTTTATCTCTTTCTGTAGACGCGTTCGAACAACATTCAACGTTATCTGCGTAGCTTTCAACTCGATGTTGATAGCTTTCAATTCGATGTTGATCTTGTTGACATCATTCAACATTTGAATCATGTCATTGTGAATCTTGATTTCGATGTCATGCTGTTGACATATGTACTTGATAAAGACAACGAGATCGTCTGTTTCATGAGTGCTTATTCAAGCATTCAGTTCAGTGCTGATGCTGATCTTGATCATTTCGTGATCAAAGAACAACGCGTTCGTGTTCTCTTCTTCTGATGCTGTTCAATTCCGTGATAGAAGTTCATAGCGAGCAGTGCTCACTGATTCTGATTCTAATTCTGTGCTTTTAGTCATTGTGTGAGTAGAAAATTGCTGATCGAGATTCGACTGAAATTTCTGATTTCAGTTTTAGAACAACACGTTCATGTTCTTCTGTTCTTCTGTTCTGACAACGAGCTCAGTAAAGAGTTAGTCTAGAGCAACGCGTTCGTGTTCTTCTGTTCTGTTCTAGAAATTTCTTGATTTCTAACGAGTCTTCTGAACTCAATTTTCGAATTTCAATTCTGATTTGAGTTTGAGTGATGTAGCTTGTTTTTATATCGTCTACACGTCGATAGCAAGATTGATGAGCTTTGAACTAATGTTATGAGTTTGCATAGAGCGAATCATATGAGTGTATTCTAACTAGAAGTTCAAAGCTGAAGTAGAAAGAAGATGCAACACGACGTGAATTTTACTCACGAAGGCACGCTAGATCGCTAGCGTGTCAACAACAGTTCTATTTACAGCTTTATACTAGTCTATGTTAGGCTAATCAGACTAATCAGAAGTAACAGAGATGCATGCTCGCAACACATTCAATCAACTCATTGACTTGTATTCATGCTGATAGTTTTATGAACAGTATCAATGTCTCTTCTTCTATCAACAGTAAAAGCTTTATGTTCAAAAAGCACGCACTCAGATATATCAACAAAGTGTCAAATAAATTGACATTATTTATCTTCATCACTTCAAAGTTACTTGATGCTTTTCATCATGTTTTCAAGATGTTGCAATTATTGATCTAGAATTAGCAAGATGATTAAGAACTATGCAAAAGAAGAACTCTCGACTAGTCATTCATTCAATCAACTCGTCATGTTGACTTGTATTCATGCTGATAGCTTTATGAACAGTATCAAGATTTCTTCTTCTATCAGCTGAAAAAGCTCTATGTTCAAAAAGCACGCATTCAGACATATTAACAAAGTGTTAAATGAATTGACATCATTTGTCTTCATCACTTCAAAGCTACTTGATGCTTTTCATCATGTTTTCAAGATGTTGTAATTATTGATCTAGAATTAGCGAGATGACTAAAAACTATGCAGAAGAAGAACTCTCGACTAGTCGCTCATTCAATCAACTCATCACGTTGACTTATATTCATGCTGATAGCTTTATAAACAGTATCAATGTTTCTTCTTCTATCAGCTGAAAAAGCTCTATGTTCAAAAAGCATGCATTCAGACATATCAATAAAGTGTAATTTGAATCAACATCATTTATCTTCATCACTTCAAAGCTACTTGATGCTTTTCATTGCATTTTCAAGATGTTCACTAATTCTTCAATCGTAATTATTGATCTAGAATTAGTGAAATGACTAAGAACTATACAGAAGAAGAATGTTCACTCAGTTACTCATTCAATCAACTTGTCGACTTGTATTCACGCTGATAGATTTATGAATGATATCAATGTTTCTTCTTCTATCAATGATAAAAGCTCTACGTTCAAGAAGCATGCACTCAGACATATCAATAAAGTGTCAAGTGAATCGACATCATTATGATCAAGACATCAACTCATCAACGTGTATTCACGCTGATAGCTTTATAAACGATATCAATGTCTCTTCTTCTATCAGCGATAAAAGCTCTACATTCAAGAAGCATGCACTCAAACATATCAATAAAGTGTCAAATGAATCGACATCGTTCTTGATACATCAAGAAATTTCAAAATCTCAGCGTGTTACAAAGAGAAAGAGTTATCATCTTTCATCTCGAGACAGCTCTTTCAAGAATGAGAAGAGCACAATCTTTTCTTTAGTTTCAAAACGTTGACTCAGCAATATTATTCAAACATCTATCAAGATCGACATCAGACAAGATAAGATTTCACTATCTACTTTGTCATTTTCTTCTCAGAAATCAAAACTTTCATATTATTTTCATAATTTTGATCGAATTTTCAAGCTCGCGTTCAGAGCATTTTGCAATAAAAATCAAGACATCAACTCGTTGACTTGTATTTACGCTGATAGATTTATGAACAATACTAGTGTTTCTTCTTTTATCAGCAGTAAAAGCTCTAAGTTCAAAAAGCATGCATTCAGACATATCAACAAAATATCAAATGAATCGACATCATTTGTCTTTATCACTTCAAAGCTACTTGATGCTTTTCATCATGTCTTCAAGATGTTCACAATGCTGTTAACAAAGTCAATGATAACAAGCAATTGAACATGAATCTGAGTAATAAGATGAATCAATGAATGTTGAATGAAGATTAAGAAGTTCAAGCATTTCAAGAACAGTCAAAAAAGATACTTGACATCAACATTGTAAGTGAATTGAATCGAAGATTAAATTAAAGCAACAATGTTGCTTGAAAGTGCATTGCATAAAGCGCGATGAGTTTAGAATTTTTTTTAAGATTTGAGTTATTGATGTTCAAGACTTAACATCGATTCTGATCATGATCAATGTCAAGCTCATGTTTTTAACGAGATTGAGAATGATGATGTTTCAAATGAAAGCTTTTTAAACATGTTTAACTTATTTCACATCATGATTCTAACAGCTAAATAACATAGAACGAGATTTTTTGAAATCTTTATTATTTAGTGAGTGCTTTCTCATCATGTTTCTCGATGAGCGCATTGAGAAAACCTTTATTATTTAGTGAATGCTTTTTCAACATGTAATTCAACAAGTGCATTGAGAAAAGAACAGTCAAATTGATAGAGACTTTTCAACTACATTGTTGATAGAACTAATCACTGCTCTCAGAACTGAGCATATGAAAGCAGATAAATCTCGAGACATCAACATTCTCAATCTCATTTACTAGATCAAATCTCAATATTTTTTAATTATTTTGAAAGCATTGAGTTCAGTTAATTCAGAACTACAATTATGCTTCTCAAAGTATGTCAAGTAGTCAATGCACATGAATTGATTCAAGTGAAGAAAGATGATGACATGCAAGAAATTGATCAATCAGCGCATTGAATCTTTTCAATCTCATTTACTGAGTCAAATCTCAATATTTTTCAATTATTTTGAAAGCATTGAATTCAACTAACTCAGAGTTACAATTATGTCTTTCAAAGTATGTGAGATAGTCAGCGTGCATAAATCAATTCAAGCGAGAGAAATTGATGATTTTGATGTTCAAACTGATTCGCGCTAGCAAAACTCTTTAAAATCTCAATGTTCAACATTTTTCTAAAAATGCAGTTTGATGTCATTGAGTTCAATATTATGTTCATGAATACAGCTAACTGAAACGAAAAAGATCTGAAATTTTGAAGAAAATTGACTCAGAAAGTAAAATGATTTTAAGTCTAGAAAATTAATGATTTTCAGCTTCATCGATCATTTGACGAAACCAGCTAAAACTGGCTACAAGCTCATCAAGCTAGCATCAGTCAAAAATATCTGTTTAGTCGAGCTTCTAGCTCACAAGCTCTAATAGTCACTCATCAACAACTAATAGCTAGCTACAAGCGCTTGTATCTTTTGATGACAGTCATTTGCTCAAAAGACATCAATTGCTCAAAAGATATAATGCGCAATACATGTTCGCTTTTCGTACGTTTCTACATTCAAGATTCGTATGTAATCAAATAAATCATTTGATGAATTGATTATTTAAGTAGCTATTTAACCATCTATTTAAACATGAAGAATGCTTGATAGAAAATCATGTAGAAAGTCATGAAGAGTGCTTGATAGAAAAACATGAAGAGTGCTTGGTAGAGAAACATGAAGAGCGCTTGGTAGAGTGCTTGGTAGGGAAACATGAAGGGCGCTTGATAGGAAAACATGAAGGGCGCTTGGTAGAGAAACATGAAGGGCGCTTGGTAAAGAAACATGAAGGACGCTTGGTAGGGAAACATGAAGGGTGCTTGATAGGAAGCCATGTAGGGAGTCATGTAGAAAGTCATGTAGAAAGCATTGTTTGACTCGTGTTATGCGCTCGATCGACGCGTATTTTGAAGCATGTAGAATGTTTGATAGAGCGTTTGATAGAAAGCTCAGTCGATAGCTCAATAGATAGCTCAGTAGAAAGGTCGATAGAAAGATTGATAGAAAGGTTGATAGAAAGGTCGATAGAAAGATCAGTAGAAAGGTCGGTCGAAAGGTTAGTAGAAAGCTCACTAGATGACTCGATCGAAAGGTCAGTAGAAAGATCGATCGAAAGATCAGTAGAAAGCTCAGTGAAAAGCTCAGTAGAAAGTATTGTTTGAAGCACTGTTTGACTCGTGTTATACGCTTGATCAACGCGTCTTTTGAAGCGTGTTTTGAAGCGAGTAGACTGACTAGTAGGCGAATGAGTAGATAGCTGAGTTGATAGCTGAGTTGATAGCTGAGTTGATAGCTGAGTTGATAGCTGAGTTGATAGCTGAGTTGATAGCTGAGTTGATAGCTGAACATGTTGATATTTTGATTGTTGTTGTTCTAGAAAGTAGAAACTATGAAGGAAAAAAGAAGGTGAAAACTTCGAACTTCCTAGCGTCAGCCCTATAGGGCTCGGAGCGAAGATTATCGAGTAGGTAGCTGAGCATGTAGAATGACGAGTAGATAGGAAGTCATGTAGAAAGCATTGTTTGAAGCACTGTTTGACGTGTTTTATGCGCTCGATCGACGCGTTTGATAGAGAGTAGAATGAAGAGTAGGTAGGCGAGTAGGGTAAAGAGTAGGTGAGCGAGTAGATAGACGAGTAGGGTGAAGAGTAGATGAGCGAGTAGGTAGACGAGTAGAGTGAAGAGTAGATGAGCGAGTAAATAGACGAGTAGAATGAAGAGTAGATGAGCGAGTAGATAGACGAGTAGGATGAAGAGTAGTGCTAAATCAGCTAAATCAGCTTGTAGCTGATCTATGTAGCATGTAAGCTAATCAACGATGCAAACTCAGCTGACAGCTAGCTTGTAGCAAACGTCTCATCTAGTAGCTAGCATATGCGTCTCGAGCGCATTAGTATTGAATGAACCCTGCTCACTAGCTCACAAGCTATCTAAGCTCTTTGTCGAAACGTCGATGTCTCTGCTCTCAGATTCTCGCTTAATTTCCTCATCAAAATTAATGATTTTCTGTCTCGAAAATCATTACTCATATGAGTTAGAAAGCACTCTTCATGACTCGATATCAAACTCTCTATCAAACTCTCTATCAAACGCTTTATTGAATTGTTATGAAGAAGAGCTTGAAATAACGATAATGAATTCTCTACATCTGATTGACTTTCTCATTGATTTTCTTATTGACTTTCTCATTGACTTTTTCATTGACTTTCTCATTGACTTTCTCATTGACTTTCTCATTAAATTTCTCATTGACTTTCGATAGATCACATATGAAGCACTGAATAGATCACATATAAAGCACTGAGTAGATCACATATGAAGCACTGAGTAGATCACATATGAAGCACTGAATAAATCACATATAAAGCACTGAGTACGTCACATATGAAGCACTGAGTAGATCACATATGAAGCACTGAGTAGATCACATATGAAGCACTGAGTAGATCACATATGAAGCACTGAGTAGATCACATATGAAGCACTGAGTAGATCACATATAAAGCATTGAATAGAGCACATATGAAGCACTGAATAAATCACATATAAAGCACTGAGTACGTCACATATGAAGCACTGAGTAGATCACATATGAAGCACTGAATACGTCACATATGAAGCACTGAATATATCACATAAGATATGAAGCACTGAGTAGATCACATATGAAGCACTGAGTAGATCACATATGAAGCACTGAATACGTCACATACGAAGCATTGAATATACTACATATGAAGCATTGAAAGAGCAGTAGAATTGATTTTACAAATCTGTTTCTTATTTTGCACTTTTAGAAGATTCGTCACTAAATTTGATGAGACTCTCGACAAATTCTAAAAAACGGCACAGGTTTTGCAATCAACGATACCTAATTAAAAAGACGTAGTGCAAAGCAGTTTTCATCGAAAATGGCGATCCCCTCGTCGTTTGTATTGATGATGCATTTGTGGTTCAAGATCTTATTTCTTCGCCTAATTTCCGGGAATCCCATAGCAGTATGCGTTTTACGAATTTTCTAAATCGTCACTTAGATCAAGACTTGTTTCATATTCTTCATTTGTTTGTGGTATTCGCACTTACAACCACGGCCTGAAGCGTCAATGACCCTATGCCCACCGGAAGATCGAACCCTCCTGCACGCTGTTGGATTTTCCATGTTCTATATCATCGCCACATTGCAGTGTACGGACGTACTCCTCATGCCGTATTCTCAGGGTGCTCATCCTTCAGTAGTCCCGTGTAGGCCATAGCAGTTAGACCCACGACAGCGACGCCCAACCTGCCTACCCCACCAACACTTGGCTTGAAAGCCCCTTCTCCAGCATCCTCGTATTTGAGAAGTATCGCCCCACACCATACACGACAACCCCACTTCCCGAGCCCAGAAGCCCCAGAACTAGGCCTATTGGTGCCTGATCTCGCTTAGATCTCTCGTTGAAGGATTCTCAGCTGCCATTTCCAGCTGCGCTATATAAGGAAGGGCATTTGCTGGAGACTGTCGTAATGAATCGAGATCAAAATGGCCGAATCTGTTGACCGCAATGCCTAGCGCATAAAACCAAGACCTGTACGCAGCCAGGCGCGGAAGGTACGTCCAGCGGCGAGATGATCGCGAGCGGTGGAGCCTATATTCTTGTAGTTCGGAGTTCTGATTCGAGGAAACATAGTCCCAGTGCTTCCCTGGTCTAGAAGGCGAAGCGTACCATCAGGGGTGGAGAATGGCGCAACGGCCGAACCATATTCCAGAACATCTTCTGCTTGTTTAGAGGTCAGAGCGACAAGACTATGTCAGTATTTGGAGGCTCTGGGGGTGGGATGATGTTGTAGCCTTGCGGGGGTGCTTACGAGTAGAGAATAGTTGGGCCTAATCGACGATGGGGTTACTGCATGTTGGTGGAAGGTGGAAGGTTTTGGCGAGTTCCATCATGGCTGGCTTACTAACGCCCGCTTATTTCGTCCTGCTGTCTCCAACCAACTCCCACCACCACCACCTCTGACGCCTTTCACCTCTCAGCCCAGCCCATAGCTGAGTAAACGTCCAAGGAACTTCCCTTGAGACAAACGCCCTGCCAAGTCATCTCGTACAGTCGTTCCATATTTCATTTTCAGACACGAAATCACTGCATGCTAAGCATTTCACTGCTTCCCCTCTTTGCTAACTGTCTTCCATAACCCATCCGTCATTAAGCGCGATGTCGCCCCCTCTACCCCAGTGTCTCCTTCGCTGCATCCAAGCACATGGCTTTCAGCTATATGGATTCGGAGAGAGTTCATGCTGAGTTAGGACTGGTTCCAATATCTCTCTCGTAATAGGAACAATATCTCTGGACAAGCCATACCACGTTACAGAAGTTTTAACCGTATAAAGATTTGTCCGTTTGAGCACTGTGCGTTTGGAACTCTTACGTTCAAGAACGTGTCGTCAAGTACTATTTTTGTCATCAGACTCTACAATCCCTCCAGATATGTGACTCCACCGTTCAACTCTACCCGTCTGCAAGTAGGATGGCGAAGCGAGGTGAACTGTTAACATCTCATTGCGCTGATGCTGATTCTCAGCCTTAAGCCATCTTTGCTAGATATCTTGGGGCCTGAGAACCATGACTCCTCGAATCAAAGCTCCAATCTACAGGAATACAGAGGGTTTATTACGGAGCTTGATGCTGCAAGCTTTGCGCCTTTCTTTCCATGATTAATACGGGACTTCCATACGAATCAATCATGCCTGTGGCTCCATTGTTCGCTTAAGATGCTGAAGATTCGAGATACTATTGGAGACCACCTTCCATGGTCCGTATTGACCAAGCTGCAGCAATCCGGATCAGTCAATGAGGGGGTATCGTCGATCCTTTAATTCACTATACGACCACATTACGTAACATGGGAACAACTCAAAGCTTACTCTACGAGGTGGAGGGCTTTTGGCTTTGTGCTTGGCATAATGTAGGCTGAAAATACTGTCCAAATGTGGAGCTGAATCTTCCAGGCTCAATTACGAGAAAGGAAGTTCTCAGCCCAGACTTGGCGAACCTCGAATTCAAGAACAGCTCCGGATTCCCACTATCCATAGCATCGGGACTGGCTCAGTGAGCCAGGACAGTGTCTATAAGAACCGCCTCAGTTCCTGAGGAAAAGGCCATTTTCTGATCACATCAATCAAAAGCGAGTAACTACACCTCAAAACACTTACAACCTCAGTCAACAAGCTTCTCTACAACATGTTGTTCAGCTTCAAGACCATTGTTGCCCTAGCAGCTTTCTCCACCGCCGTTGTCGCTGCTGTAAGCCTCATACTCCCCCCTCAGTACCATACCAAAGGACAGCCACTAATGTATCACTGCTATAGCCTCAACCTGATACCACAGACAGCCTCATCAACAAGCGCTGGAACTGTCCACGTTACGACGAAGGCAACAAATGTGCCCAAGGCATTGCGGGCCTGTATCTCGGAGCTGGGAACAACAAGTCGCGACAGCTCGAACGTCTGATCGAGGAGTTTATCGGTTGGAAGGACCATGGCTGCAATAAAGAGGACCTCTATCTCGTCTGCGATGAGGATGGTGAACATAACGGTTGGGGCGCTCCAAACAAGCAATGGTACAACCCCCACCACAACGAAGGCCAGTGTGATCACGACTGGAAGAACTGGTGTGAGAATGAGAATCCATACAAGCATTGCCACGTCCGTAAGTAATCTTTGAGAACCCTCATCATGGCAGTATACCGTATCTCGCTGACCTTGTGTCTATCTTCTACAGAATGCCGAGGCAAGCCTGATTGTATCTAAGGCAATTACCGAAGATGGTCCTGTCATCAATTGGGATTCAAGATTCATGGACTGGTCCCGATGACTGGCGCTTTTGAGGTTGTCTCGAGCCACTGCGCTGTCTTGTTGCGATCTTTTGGCCTTCCTTTGTCATACCATACTGTCAATCACTTAGCAACTGCTTTAGGTCTCGAGGTAGCTTCTTGATGCCCGAGACCGACGATCATTGGATGTGTCAACCGAGTAGTACATCTAATAATAGTCATGAACCCGAAACCAGAATACCTGAACTATTTCGGGGGCAATGATTGACAAAACAATTCCGTATCAGTGAATACTAGAGCTCCCCGGTCCCCGAGAGCTCTCTATCCAGCGGCCACCCCTTGTTAGAATTCCTTGATGTGTTTGTAACAGCTACGGGTAGCTCAAGACGAATCTCACAAAGCCCCTCGTATGCCGAATTTGTTGAGACAACCTCTTTTAAAGTAGAACAAGATTCATCCCCAAACAGCAATTTCGCCTGCAGCTTTGCTGCTGTTTTACTCACTTTGACGTATGCCCTGACGATTGCCAAGCTCAGATGACCCGCGACTGAGTGGCCTAATACTCTGGCTCGGGTGAGAAGTTTGTTAGTGCCATCTTTCATCCAGAACGTATCACGGTAGCCATTGCTCCGAACGTTACGTAGATGGAAACCCACTGAAAGAAGTCGTGGTTAGGATAGATAAGAATGGACTAGGTAACCCAAAGAAAGACTGTGATGACCATGATGATAACCGTCGAGAAGGCAGTAAACGCTATTAAGCATTGCACTTTCGGAAAAGCTATCCCCTCTACCTCCTATGTATTAGACACTAATATAGAACAAGTGCACGAAATACTCAAAGAAGACGAAAACTGAACAAGTAGTATTCAATGGCACCCAACAGGTACGTGTTCCATCTACATGCAATATAATCTTTGAACCGCAAACGACATATATTCCAGGGTTCATCGAGAAACGACTGGTAATATCTTCAGCACACTATTGGGTACCCTTCCTCCGGGCAACCTAGCGCCCTCATTTCAAGATCTCTTCTGCGCTTGGCATTCAGGGTTACTCTAGGCTTAGCTAAATCTACTTCACCTCAATGTAGCCAACCAGCGGCTCCTCAGCAATCCCTGGGCCACCCACACATGCTGACCGCCATTGTTTTCGTAAATATCGAAGTAGTACTCCTATCGTAGAGCCAATACGGCAAGCCTGGTTCTAGGGAGTGGACTGAAGAGGAGCCGCGAGATAGCGCCATAGCTGATTGATAGTAGTAAACCTGTAGGGGTAGCGATGATAGTCTCGAAAAGAGAGATGGACGATATTACAGGCGCTGGATCCACCACTGTTGATTAAGGCTTTTAAATCATTCATGTCGACCCCCAGACGTAATAGAAAATTACTGAAGAAATAGTAGTGATAGTAATAGTGATAGGAGGTAGAGATTGGCAATTGTCCCAAAAAAAATTTGATTCCTCGGCCACACGGCAACGAATTTTGATAAGCCAACCCTCATCGAACTATTATGGCGGAAGCTTAGAAGTACCGCGCGCAGGGCGGGACAGTCAAATATGACTGCCGTAGAGTGCATGTCCTGAATAAGTCTGCGACCTCCCAATCCATGAAAGTTAGGCATCTGGCGAGCATCCATCAGAAAAGACCTGGTATATAAAGATGAAGCTTCGAAAGCCCCTTACACTCAAGCCAACTCCTCCCGAAAGACACCTATATGGAAAGACAAAGAATGTAAGACATTCGGCTATGGTTTCACTTGTGCTTTTGAATGCGCCTCCCTTACAATGTCATTTCAGATCCAATTTGTACCAAAGGTTCACCGTTCGCCGCAATAAATCGATCGTAAAGCTGGAACTCCATCTTGAGCGACAACCTACTGCCCATTCCCGGACCCCATTCACCTGTATCTGTATCCCCCTTCGTGCAACCACACCAAGTGCGCGGGGATCATCGAAATCTCCTAATAGACCAGCCCTTGCGACACAGCTCGCATGACGCTCTTGATGCAAGATATGGCTGACATTCTAGACATGCGGCACGAGTCGCAAGACTCTCCCACAAATACATGAAGAGGGCGTGCCAGGTGAGCAGCTGCCCTAACCATCGTGATTTATTCTTTCCTCTATCCAGCATTATGAGGGCTTCACCTGCCTGACCATCTTACTTCATTGGGTGTTGGCTGTTTCCTTGCTTTCCGTGTCATCCTCTGCAAAGGTGTGTCCGGGTATAGATTCATCTGGAAGGTGTCATGTGTTTGGACTATGGTCCTGTATTCTTAACCTCTGTTGAAGAATTATGACGCGCTCATCTGTGTCTAGGACTCGACTATGGATCAATTTAGAGGGTTGATGATCTGCTAGAAGCTAAGTATAAGCTCAGGGTAAGGTTCGAGGACCAGAATTATCTACTCATCGGCCAAGGAATGAAGTAACCGATACCATTCATTTTGTTCCATAAGGGGTGGAAATTTTTTGATTCTCCACTCGAAACAGGCCGAAGTTGAGGGTGAGCTACAAGACCATGCTTGGTAAGAAAGTGATCCAGTCGCAGCTGGCCCAGTTAGCTCAACAGTGGAGCTGTGCCATGTGTGGGTACTTAATTATGCAAAGAGCTATCGAAAAAGTTGTGGCTTCAATCCTCTTGGGAGAACCCGACATGCTCTGCCTCTCGTCCTAACTCTAGCAATTTCTCCCGCATTATTTCTGCCCTTTTCTTCAAGCTCTCGTCTTTCAGACCATCAAATTTGCATCTATCAGCCCAGGCTCCAACACCATGTTGTAGAACATTCCTGGCCCTGGCGCGCCCCGCAGCAACATGGCCTATCGACCCATGCAACGTCATTCTTTGGGCGGTTGATTCATAGACTCCTCGATGCAGAATGTTGTTGTTGTAGAACACTACGTCTCCAGCTCGGAGGCGCACGGACAATTGGTCAGGCAAATCCTCCGTGTATGGGTCTGCCGCCCTTTCCACCTCTGTGCGGGCACGGTTATGAGAGCCGGGAATAACAACCAAGCTTGCGTCATCATAGAGCGCGAGGTTCCACTGCGCATGCCAAGCTGGTTGAGAGAGCTTGGCGAGCTCCTCTGCTAGCGTCGCAGAGGGCGAGATGTCGTCTCGGTGCCAGCGAAGAGAGAAGTCGTATGTAGGCGTAACAAGCAGATTATAGAGTTCCATCACAAGTTGCTCCTCTGAGCATGAAAGCAGCTCTTTTACAGGTTGAACTACAAAGTCGGAGAAGTAGCTTGTGGTGAAAAGGTCGTGGAAAGGTAGATCAGGATGCATCAAGTGCTGGACCCCCCAGATACCCTTGGATACGTCGGACGACCACGGCGGAAATTGTTTAGGAAGGGTTCTTATATGGGGCCATTTCCCAGCGACGGCCAGTGATTTGACGTGCTCGCAAGCTTGGCGAAGGTCGTTGATTTGAGATTGGGATAGATTTGACGGGACAATTACGTAGCCGTGGGAGAGAAGGGCATCTTTGTACAACTCAGCCATTCTCTGTCTACCATGATGTGGTTGTCGAGACGTCGTCCCCAGGCGCATCTTCTTGACTTTGGTTGGGAGAGGACAAAGCCACAAGAGACGCGCGGAAGACGGATCCCTGCAGCCGCAGATTTTCTCCGTAGACGGTACTCCATAGATTCAACGCTTTCTTCTGTTCGGGGTTCTGTACGATATTCATATTAATCCAGTATCGACTGTTTATCCAACCTGTGCTCGTGATGGAGTCATTGAATCGAGATGTGGTCATGGTTACCTACCAAGAGTAAGGTTATTCCCTCAATGCGCCGACTGTAGCACCACAATTTATGGTCAAGACTGATATCTACTAAGCGAACAGTACTTGAAATCCCCTACCTTTTGCCTAGCGATAGGCATGGCCCTTTCCGAATCTCGGGCATCAGCGGGGAGGTATCTCCCGGTCGTGTCCTCGAAGCTACATAGAATGGAAAAATGGCGCAATTGCGTTGAGATCTTCCAGGTTTCAAAGGAGCATCTCTGGCAAGCGTTCGTTATCTCGAAGAGTACCTGTATAAAGTAGCAATATTCCAGGTGTTAGCCACTCTTGGTTTGGTTGATGTGGTTGTGTTGACTAATGATACTGGAGATGTGGGTGAAAGCTCACGAAGATACAGTCGGGGTCAGCGTCGTTCTGAATGGTCAGGTTAGTGACGAACTTCCTTTGATTCTATGTCGAACTTATTTATGCATTTTTGGGGGTCTATAAACAAGATTGTTAAGATTACTTTCGCCGGCCCACGTATAGTGAGTGAAATCAAGTAACCTTTGCGTGGATATCCGACTTCTAAAAGTATTGTTCTGCTTCGGATGTGACCTACCTTTTGAGTTTTTTAGCCCTAGAGCCTGGGTTCGAGTCATACCCAAGGAAGTCTTGATTTTGACCAGTTTATCGAAGCTATGCATTTTTGGGGGTTTATAAAAAAGATTGTTAAGATTACTTTCGCCGGCCCACGTATAGTGAGTGAAGTCAAGTAACCTTTGCGTGGATATCCGACTTCTAAAAGTATTGTTCTGCTTCGGATGTGACCTACCTTTTTGTGAGTTTTTTAGCCCTAGAGCCTGGGTTCAAGTCATACCCAAGGAAGTCTTGATTTTGACCAGTTCATCGAAGCCACGAATGTCTACGAACAGCTTACTAAAAATTCTCGAGTGCTTGGGTCTTGTTGCATTTCGTATCGTATGTTCTCTCATCGCTCTGAAGAACATCATCTGGTCTTGAGAGGCAGTCTTTGCAAGCTGTACCTACGTGACTGAGGTCACTATTAGCTCACCTGGGTCCACTGATCGTTCTCTGAGGTTCCTGACACTCAAAGAGATTTCATGTCGGCTTTATCAAGTACGAATATCCCGTATGTTTTATACATATGTTCGAGGATAAATACGGAGACGCACATGGAAGTTTCTATTACATTCTCCTGCATCTCCGTTCTTTCTTTCATTACTAGTACCTTTAGCCATGTTAAGTAGCTACAATCCCCAGAAGATAGAGTAACTAATCAACCATCTTACCTCTAGTTCTTTACTTTCAGGAGACTTATAAGCCTTCCTATATCATTTCCCGCAATGGTGATTTCAAATGACTCAATTTTCAATCCTCTATGCCACGTCACTAATTACTAGCTTTTAGATAATTTCTCTATTTCTATAAAAGGTTTCTACGCATGCGTATGACAATAGCGAAACCAATTCGCCATTTAAAAGGTAAGCCAGGATGAGGTGGGAATTCTAGGGTGGGCAGTTCTAGAGTGGGTCGAAACTTCTCAAGGAGCCATGCTTCATCAGCTGAACGACAAGCATTTCCGCCGAAGTATGATGAAAGTGGTAGAAAAACAACTGACCACGAGTAGCGATGCATTGATCTGTTATTCTTCCGTAACCTTTATCGCCTTCTCGTGGTTCAGAATAATAAAATGATACAAGTCATGATCTTGTGTTTTCGACAATCATGTTATACTTCTGATGATACATACTCCCTAAATCAATTAGCTATATAATTCGATAAAACGATATGGTGAGCCATGGTAAGTTTATCAACTGCAGAATCTGAGAACCACCATGTTCTCACAGAGTACCCTGCGGCTCCCTGCAAAGACTAACCAGTCAACAAATCGATCTTACTCCCTAGGAAGTATACTACTGCTATAATCCACGAGATGCCTTCATCCGAAATATAAAAGGCCGCAACAGACCTTCAGGTCAGGGGCGACTCTTGGGGTTGCTGGTAACGATCAAGATCTTCCAAGAATCTGTTACTTTACCCAAAAACAGAAAGCCACAGAACTTGAACATCTTCTTCAGCATTGACCGAGGCGAGATGACCATTGATTCTTTGCAAAGGGCCCTTAGGATCTAAAGATATTTCAACTGGATGACTGCCCTTATAATAATCCTTGGAGGAAAAACCTTGAGTTGTTCCTCACCAGCGTCTGTTATGATACGCAATATCGCCCTCGTTCGCCTACAGTAAGGTAGTCTAAAGTGAGTGTTAAGAACCATTCACTCGCTGGTATGTGACTAATATTTGGGTGTGTGGCGTGAATAACACAATAATACTTGGTGTAGGGCGAAGCTGCACCTGGCGCGTCAACAATGACAAGACCCAACACCTCACAATCTTCGGTGATCATCCGTCTTCTATGAACCTCGATAACAGATGCTGTACTGGATTCCACCTTTGATGTTCTAAGAAATCCTTGGTAACACCTAGAGCTCCTCACTCGAGAGGCTTAGATATCTCGTATGTCACGCCTTCCCTTTCTGACACCTTCCAAATCCCGGAAATATGAACCAGCGTTGCCCATTCCCAGTCCTCCACCAAACATCTTACTAACAGCATTTGCAGAAAATGAGTACCTTACACAATAACAACATTGGCAACGTCTTCATCAACGGCACGTGGCGCTATCCACCCTGCCCAACATGCCGCAAACCCCACAGCCCAGCCTGGTCATGTTGGGACATCTGCAATTCGTGCTTCGAGCGTCATCCATGGGGCCAATGCCCGACGATCACAAGATACCAGTTAGCTCCTATGGTGGCTATACCTCAGCCGGCTGCTACGGTTAGCTTTCGCCCAGTGCAGCCAGAACAGATGCCGCTACCTCAGATGGGCTTGCATCAAGCACCACCGGATCAGGAGACACAGCACTTGCAGCAGCTCTTCCGACAGTTCCTGGTGGAGGAAAGTCCACAAATATTTCAGCAGTTCCTGCAATGGCGTCAAATGCAATCGGCGCAACAGCAACCTATGATGCCGGCGCCAGTGCAACAGACACATCCGGCACCGCAACAGTCTATGATGCCGTTGCCGCAGTATCAGGTACGATTCCACATGGGTGCTACAGTATCTCTCCAATCTCCTAGCCCGCAGATGCCACACCAAAGACCACTTCCTACTAGAGACGGGACACCAACGATATCACCTGCGACACCAACTCGGAGAACCTCCGTAACACCGAGGCGATTGAATCGGAGCGCTCAGAGCAAGGCTTCGTCCAGAGGGTCAAAGAAAGAAGATAGGTCGAGCCTAGCGCCAATCTTCGACCCAGCAAATATGGTCTCCAGGAAGAAGAAGTGTCGTCGTCGCAGGTGCAAGAAGCACCGTGCTGACCGCGCAGAGTCCGAAGCGGGTGATCAGTCGGAGGCCGAAGAGGTTGAGGTGAAACAGGAGGTAAAGCAAAACATAAAGCAAGAAGCCAGTTCTACAACCTTCGCGGCGTTCAACGGTGGACCGTCTGGTGCGAACAAGGTTGATGTGAAGCGAGAAGCCATGAAAGAGAACCTGGCTGCCAGCCACGCAGAAGTCAACATGGATCAGTTCAAGGCTGCAGATGGAAAGGTGCGGCAAAAGTTGAAGCAAGACGACAATTCTGCAAATTCCGCACCGTTCAGTGGTGAAAAATCTGAGGTTGAAGCGTTCAAGGTGAAGCAAGAGGCGCAAGACTTCTGCTTTGGGCGTCCTACATGCGACAACACCAGACTAAAGCCAAGGGTCACACAAGAAGTCAAGCCCAAAGTGAAGCAAGAGCCAAAGCAAGAAGCCAAGAAAGTTGATCAGGCCGCTACTTGCCCAGGATATAGACCCGAGCAGTCCGAGGCTGGAGAGTTGAAAGTTGAGCAGGAGGTCAAGCAAGAGTTCCAAGCTTCCATTCCCGCAGAATTCATCAACGATCGTTCCGAGACGAAAAAGCCAAAGGTGAAGCGAGAGGTGGAACTAGAAAACCAGGCTTCCATCCCGCCAAAACCAGAAATCACTCATTCCGAGGCTGGATACTTCAACGTGGAGCACGACGTCAAGAAGGTGGTCGGTTTGGAGAAGTCGGAGGTTCGGCGGTATATGGCACCTGCATCTTCCAACACGACCCAAGGGATCAAGGTGAAGGCCGAGACGGATGAGGGTGGGGAGAAAGCCCAGCACGACGTATTCACGAGAGGGCGTGCGTCAAAGGCATTCCATGAGCACGTGGTCACTGAGGTTATGGGTCCTAAATTTGGCGCTATCGGATCCGCTATGCCTTCACATCCTGGCTCAGCTCCATCTCGCAACGGCCGAGATGATCAACACAATGGAGATGCCCACCGCAGCGACGGCGCTCATCAGAAGTGGAACGCATGCCACAACGAGGATGATCACATGGATGTAAAGCTTGACTGGTCTGACGACGATGAGGACTTTAAGATGAAATATGAGCCGTTGGATGAAGAGTTCCCCTACTTCTAAGACAAGGAAACAGACCTCTGTGGCTCGTTTGCTATCAGATGCGCGGGTCGACAGATAGATAGGTGTGCCCTAATTTTGAGAAGTGGTCTTGTCGAATAGTTGGTGGCGATTTTCATGCCTTCAAGATTGTGTGGCATAGGCCTTGCAGTTGATTTACGATTGATTCTAGGTGCCTAGATAGTATCAGCTTTGATGCTCCATAGGTGCAGGTAGGGTTGTAGAATAGCTATGTACCACTTGAAGAGTGTCCCACATACCGAAGATGCCATTTTTGTTTTGACTCATAATCGTACCGCAGCGCCCGCTTTTGATCATTAGTTTTATCGTTACTATTTCGTAGTATTTTGGGGGAGCAGCAGCCCTCGAGAGTAAGAAGTCGATCGTAACAAAGCATCAAATCGAAGAACATATCGATATCAAGGTAGACGACTGAGAATACGAGCAGCAGCTAACCCGGTTGATGACGAGCCGAGAAGCAGGTCAAAAAGAGCACATCTAGGCCTTGGAGCCCTTGACGGTTCAATAATAAAACCAACGTGGTTGAGTAAGCCTACTTCGCCCATTACTATCTCGGACTTTTTCGTTTTCGGAGGAAGGCCGACCACAATGCGGCGACGGCCAAACTCCTAACGCTGAGAAGATGCAGTTATGCAACATGCCGAGTTTATGTGGAAGCACGTTATGACCTTCGAAGCCATTCAAAACTGCTATCACGTCCAGATCTCCATGACCCTAAGAGATGCGCCCGACTGCTGGACTGCTATCTATCCCAGGAGCAAGCTAGAAATCTTTCCTCAAAGTATGAGCAGCGCGAACATCAACGTAGCCAGATTTAAGAGACAAGGCACAGGAATCTAACCCTCAATCTTATCCAGCCCTCGCTTGGGTCGGCCTCCACGACGGCCGAAACCGAGTCATCGAGCTATCGAGCCATACCATCAAGCGACTCTCCTCCAGCAGACATCATCCAGCAAATTGTCGAAGGCTATCGGTTGAGCTAGGACGGCATCTTGCCATGTCTGAAAGGCAAACAACTTAACGCCAGTATGTTATGGTAGCAAGAGTGAAGAAGAGTATGTGATTCGGGATGTAGACATGTGAAGAGGCTAGTGAGGAGTAAAAGGACAAGAGTGCAGCGAAATACAAGGTACTTGGCCGACGCTTCGAGTATAAATATTTGGAAATCGATTCGTACGAGACACAGTTCAGGCTGTTGACCAGGTCTAAGTGCATCGAGCAAACAGTCGAGCAGCGAAGCAAACAAGTAGCTAAATGATTAAATGATCAAATGGAAGATAATCATTGACATACAAATACAGATTCAACACTGGTGAACTTACCGTTCAACGACTATTTATATAGCCGATACTCCAAGTCCCAAGTAAGAGGAGCAACCGCGGAGCCCACCCTAATTAAATAAGATATAAATTTCCAAACGATGTTCAGCACATATTAACGGAGACAAGCCTGTCTGACCGCGACCAGAACGCCTGCTGATGCTCCCAGATGCCGCCGGCGCTTATAACGCTTAGAAACGCCCCCAATGCATGTAACGATTGTGTCTTTCCAAGACACTGCGCCAATCCCCTAATGTTTTTTGGACAATGGCACCGACCGGCGCTACTCCGATACAGTGACCATATCCGATTCCAGTTATACGATGGACTTGCCCTACTCTTACAGGGCCGTTGTGGCCTTTTCTCCAGACGAATGATTTTTGTGGCATTTGAAGATTTTTGCGTCTCCTCCTACTATATGGCTCGCGTCGTCGTTTCCATTCTCTCTTGTGTAGACTCTCTCAAGAGCACTTCCGAGCTCTGCGGGCTTGTACCCTCCTCTTTCTTTTCCCCAGCCTCGAGGCCCCGGGCTTCCCGGACGAACCTGGCCTGCTTTCTCCACTGTAAGAAAAATATCCGACTGCCGTGCAATTGTGCCGCACAGAAGGCACAGTGAAGTATAGGTGTGGCGACCTTGAAGGCAATCTGCCATTGGTCCCACAAGCTGCCGAAGAGATACATGGTAACGATAGTCTCGAAGATAGTACCGCCAAAGGTGGTAAAGCATGCAAACATGAATAGGCGGCTGAGGAAATGGTGGGAGTCGGGGTACACGCGATAGAGGATCATGGCGATGTGAGGTAGCAGCTCGCAAACAATGTCAAACGCACCTGTATTGGATGTGGTCAGTCAATGGCCTAGCCAGGACAAGGCAAGAGAGGCTCACCCCATACGCAACAAAGAATGAATTCTATCGATGCGTCTTTCTCGCGCGGAATATCGAGACTAATTGCGATGGCTGCCTGAGCCACCAAGATTGTCCCAATGTGGTGGATTGCCGACACAGGCGAGATGCGGACCCGGTAAATGAGTTCGAATATATACATGGAGACCAGGAGATTGGCGCAGACTACCAGAATATCCCCCAGAGTCACTCTCGACCCAGGTGCATAGGGTTTATGTAGATAACCGGTCCGGAACGCAACGTCTATGAAAGGATACACGCCGGCGATCAGGATCACGAGTTTGACAGCGCCGGCAAAATGGTTATTGACGAAGCTTCGACGATTGACCTCGTTCTGCCTGGTGAACATGTCGCCGTACATCCATTTTAGGAGCCATTTCTCGACAATGTACTGCTTGATCAGGAAGAATACGACGAAGATGATTGAGATGGTTAGGCCAGAGTAGGGCGAGAGTTTGGAGAGTGTGGAAAGTGGGGTGTGGCGAATATGCTGATCACCGTCGACGTCGACCATCCTGTGTCGCTTTTTGGTTCATTCAACGGTTAGCAGATGCGAGGCCGTATAAGTAAACGGAGGGATGATGATGTATGACAATGAAGAGGAGAACAAGCACCTTAAATTGAAGAAGAGGGTCCTTCATGGTGTCTATGAAGCTGACCAATGTGGTTGTCGCTGTGAAATGAGCTGAGACGTTGATTAAGGTAGGCCATTGATTGATTTCCTTTGTCGGGGGGAGCTAATTCTTAGCTTTCATCGCCCTTGGAATAATGGGAAACGTGTCTAAAGATATGACACGGGAAGCTAAGAGCAGCCCCGGGCTGAGATACCTTAGTCCGATGGTTATATTACCGAGTAGCGGGCCGCTTTGTCTGTAAAGGCTCTAGACTCCCCCCCCATCAAGGGGAGAACTCGGCATTGGTGGTATTCTACATCCATCTGCAGGTGATAGCCTGATAGGCCATCATCGTAAGGACAGGTAAAGATACCTACTGTATCGGTATTCTCAGCCACGGATGATTACGTACTAGCGTGGTTTCAGCGGAGTTACCCGATTACCCCTCCTGCTCCCGTCAGCCCTAAGTACACGGTAAGCGTTATGACCGCGTATTTCCTCGTTATTTATTACCCTATTGTTCACAGCGGCCTCACCGTAGTTTAGCAGAGCTTAAATGATAAATATAAATGACTTCGCCACTTTGAATGAACAAGTTAGATGGGAAGTCAGCTTGCCGCATAGAGTACTGTGTAAACACTACTCCCACAGAGTACATCTTCATGCACTCCTTCCATTGCAGTGAACAATGCGTCATATACGTGACGAGTCTCACGTAATCAGTTTTGGAGGCATATAATTGGTACGTTCGGAAAGGGCCACGTGGGGGGGGTTTGGGTGGCGGTAATCTTTTGCGAGATCCACTTCTACCTTACGGAGTACCTAGGTAGGTACTTATGGAAGTATACGGAATACCTCCGTACGGACGTATCAATACGACCAGGCCCATCCCGTGCCTCCTCCTCGACTCACCAGGCCAAAGCTCGCCGCTAACCGCGGCTGAGCAGGACGCCAAGAGCCAGATAGGGGACACGATTACATGAATTGCGAGTTGCGAGTTTCAGAATGTTCTTTTAGCGGCACGAATAATACATACCTTACCTTACCATACCTAGTGATAATAATAAATTCAATGTGTGGTGACTGGTGACTGGTGAAAGTTCACGGCAGCGACCTTTGGAATCACGGCAGTCGGCCTGGAAGGCTGGAAGTCTCAGTGTCTATCCTGGCCCGTGTAACAATACAATGATGTCACCGTCGCCAACAGGGATCTCGTCGACACTCTAAGACAACAACTACAACAACAACAACTACAAGTACAACAACTACCACAACTACAAGTACAAGTACAACAACTACAAGTACAACAACTACAAGTACAACAACTACAAGTACAACTACAACAAATACAACAACAGCAAGAATGTGTTCCGTACAGCTGCCAGTACACATCTGAGACAGCGCGTTTACGTTGAAGCAGTCTAGTACACAGCCCGATCACAACACGGGACAAGTGGCACCACGGCACTGAAGTCATACACGCCGACTCAAGCAGGCTTCCGAATCACCCCGTCATCGTGTACTCGAAAGGTAGCTTTCAAGTCGTATTTCTCCTTTCGCCCTGTTTCCATGGCATTGTGTCGTGCGGTGTGTACGAAAAGCCAATCGGTGCATATCCAGGAGCTTGCGTGGTTTGGTCGGGTCATGAACTTCCTGTTCTGTATCAGGCTTTTATGCGGCCAAGCGTGGTGGACCCAGGCCTTTGGAGTCAATGATACCCACAACATGATCGATTTTTGCCGAACTGAAGTTCCGATAAGAGTCTGACAGGTCAACAGTGTGCGAGACTAAATGAATGTACGGGTAGTTCTTGCAAGACTGATATCTCTGGCTGTCTACATCCCTTGTTGCCCTTTACGAGTCTCTTATCAGATGTTCCTTGATGTTAGTTTATACATATTGAATCTATCATAGAGTTATGGTGTTGTGGTGCTGAGTGTATGCGTCAGACATGGTTTCTGCATGGGACAAAGGATGAAGCCTTGTTCTTTCAAGACCTCTTTCCGAGCCGTTCTTAACGAGCTGCTTGTTTTGTTTCCAAGACTAGGTGTCATTAAATTCTGGACTTCTTACGGCCAGTGGCCGTGAAGAATGCTCAAACTCCGATCGCCTTAAGTGCTAGCTACGGTGGGGAACCACCAAGTTGTCTGTCTTTTCAAAGCATCAGACACCCTAGTATCTCGAGTTTTCTATCTAGGTACACCGTCGCATCTCCCCTCGATCAAGATTGGCACCTAGCCCATCTGAAGATCAAGGGACTTGACAATCTTGGAGTAGCCGAAGCTTACTTGTCTCGCTGGTAGGCCTCAATCCCAACCGTTTTCATCACTTGTTATACATCAACTCTCACCTATACTCTTCTGTTTTCGATCACGCCATTGAATTCCTCGACACAGCAATGAGGCCGACGCTAAAACAAGCAATACACCTTTCCTGCATCAGCCCTCACAGCTGATGCCGCATAAAGCTACATATCGTGGGTGTGTTTTACTATTTAATCGTTGGTATGGTCAACAGGTGGCGACCATGTGCAGTGACTAGTCGTGTGCTGATTACCAATAGCATGAGGCTGAGCAAAGAAGTATATAGCTCCGTGCTAAATCAATCATGCCGTTTGTTTCAGCGTTACTCAGGCCTCCCATGCGTTGTGGGTCAGGCCTACAAGCGATGATCCAGACTGGACTTGCCAACACTTTCATCACCGTCTTTGGTGGGTCTAACCCGGCCTTACCTACTACCTACTAGGACACCCAGAGCCAAGTGTTTCTTGCAATTTGAGTGCTCGGTAAAGTCCTCGGTTGTTTCTGTGTGTCTTCACAGAGTTCGTGCCGACCTGTTTGATTCGAGGCCATCGCATACATTGAATCATTTATCTCGTTTTTCAATATTTTCTCATCAAGATAGGCAACCTTTCAATGCCTACTTGCGCCCCTTTACAAATCTCGTATACTCATTGTATCAAACATCATCAAGAAGAGGATAGGGGCCTAAGTGATAAGCCCACAAACTTGAGACCCCAGATACTACTTAAGCAACGACTTCCGCTGGTGACGAATGCCTGGATCAAACCCTTTCTACGGAGTACACCTACCGGGCGTGAGGATTGGGCCAATCTGTTCTCGACACCTACGATCCGCGATCTTGGTGATGGGAAAGTCACCAACATCTTACGTTTGGCCCTGCACGAACCTCCCTTGAAAATCGACTGGTGGGTTTGCCAATACCGTGGAAACGTCTCTCTCGCTCTCAAAACCTCCATGCTAAAGCCGTTCCAAATCCAATCCTTTCCCAACAAAACAAAAGTCCTGACAGTAAAGCTTGACATTCAGTTTCTCCGATTCATTTGTTTCTCGTGCTCAAAAGTTCCGCGGACCGACTCAGCAGCTTTTCCAAGATCTAACATCCTCGACTTATTCCAGAATATTACTCCTTCAATCGGAACATCAATTAATCTCTTCCTGTGCCCAGACTGAGCCAGATCTAGAGTGAAGAGATCTACGACGGTAGTGATTGCTCTAATTTACGGAGCGGTTCTATACGCAGTAACCAAGTCCTCCCATAATTGCATTTCCATAAAGGACTCGGTCCACCTCATTCCACCATCCCTCTCCACTATCCCTCCCCACTATCCCTATCCCCTCTCCTCCCCATACTCCACCAAACTTGCATCGCGAGCTCCTCACCCTCTCACCGCCCCCAACCCATCCCTTCAACCAGAAACCACAATCTTCCTAATCCCATTCCCGGCTTTTACCGCATAATATAACGACATAGCAGCACGCAGACCGCAAACGATTCCCGCGCCTCTTCGACCGTACAAAGCATCATTTCGTAGTGGCCAACTTCGCGCACTTAGGGCTTGTACTGGATCCGCGTTATCTTTTTGCCGTCAGTCTCGTGGCGATGGACAATGATGATTGCGACCTACATACATACAAGCTTCCCGTGGAATTCCGGGATTTTATATACATGGGGGCTGGGGAGGACGATTTCGGTATCTTCTACAATGTCAGACAGGAAGGAACTGGGTCTTGGTTTTTTTAGGAAAGTGCGCTAGATACCTTAGGTAGGGGTGTTGGATGGTGGGTGGATGGTAGTGTGGTTGGCAAAAGTGGTTCGGATAGAATGCTTGTTTGTCGTTGATGGTGTAGTGTAGAGGAGCGTGAGATATGTTCGTGTTTGCGAGAAGTCGACGTTATGTATCTCTTCGTTACATCAAGCTCCAGTGGACATGATGCTCCGCAAGAATGTCAACACTGTGTAAAAGCCATATCAATCGCATTGATGATATGGCAGGGTAGAAAAGTATCCCGACATTTCTTAAACTGTAGTTACATGCAACTCCCCACATAGATACCGTTCGTTACCTTATCGCGTACAGTTCGCACGCAAAGAACAGTTTCCAAGGGTATATTCACAGACCGAGCGGACCCAAAACATTATACATAGAACCAAAAAGGAAATGTCATCCACAATTTACATCACGACACACTTCCCACCCCTCACCTCCCTCTCAACCTCATCATCCCTCCTCTCCCCGTCCTCCTCTCTCCTCCTCCCCCTGCTCCTGCCCAACCACCCCTTCTTTACCGGCTTTTCCACCCTCATCCCGGGTCCTGCACTTCGACTTCTCACCCTAACGACTCTCTCCGCTGCATCCACAGATCGTGTCCTCGCATTAGAGATGAACGACGAAACGCTCTGTATAGTTTCCAGACGCCGCGTTGAAGGCCGCACGAGCGCAGGCGTGGACGCGGCAAAGGAGTTGCGTTGGGAGATGGAACTTTGTTGGGCGACGGACAAGCGTCGCTGGGGTGAGCCAGGGCTTCCAGCCGCTCCTAGGGCGCCTCGAGGGGGTGAGGGGGTGGGAATTCCTGCTGTTCGGATGCCTGGAGGCAGTTTGCGGGCTTGTGGGGGTGTTTGGTTATACCGGTTGCGGAGATTGGCGAGCTGTTGGGCGCTAGGCATACTGGGGACGTCGGCGATATCTGTTGGCAATGGTTGGTGGTCTTGCGTTTCGGTAGTGGAGAGGTCCTCTACACGAGATGGCGGAATTGGCCCGGGAGACTCTTGACTTAGGCGATCAGGTGCTGGGGGCAGTGGATAATCTAGACGATGCTGGAGGTTTGCACCGGACAACGTCAGGTTCGAGGCTGGGAAACTGCCGCTAATAGGACTTGCAGGTAGAGATATTGAATGGCCTGGGCTGCGGCCTGGAGAGATTCGAGGTTGGGGAATAGGCGAAATTGGGGATGTTAGCCTTGCCGTCTGAGGTCTCCTGATGGATCCCGTCGTACGAGCTACGAAAGCAGAGGCAGGTCTTCTATTCGGCGACGTGGGTTGGCTGAGCGGACTCGATTCAGATAGCCCGCTGAGCCCCGTACCTGTACGAGTACGAGGGGAGAATCCAACAGAGCTTAGCGGACTGACGGTTCTTGTGGGTGAATTTAAGGCTGGATGTCCATAACAGTCGTTAATCACTGAGCCTGGCTGTGGAGGGCTTCGGATTCTCTCCGGAAGAGAGCTTATCCTTCGTGAACCAGTATTTCGCATAGCTTCATACATGGTACTTGCTCGACGAGGTCGGTCTCCCTCCCGACTAGGTCGCCGCACAGGCTGTGGACCCCGTGGTAACAATGTTGAAAGTAGGTGTTCCGGCAGAGGCCTGTCTGGCTCCTTGGTGTACACGGGCGGTGGAGGCACCCAATTATCAGCATCACTTTCATGAGGCAACTCTCCACGACCATCAGCACGTCTATATTCGACACGACCTGAGTCGACTATACGCCGTGGAGGATTTCGTTGCCGATTTGCGGCTACAGCTGTAGCAGACCGATGAAGGGAAGTACGGGACCGAGGTTGAGTGTGCGAGTACGGCCCATCGAATGCCATCGAGGCCTCTTCTAATGTAAGGCCGTCAGTTGGGGAAAACTCATCGCGGCTAGCATCATGACTTGGTGAGCTCTCCTCGAGAGCAGAGTTGGGGCCAGATGTTGGTGACGATGAAGACTCGATCCTAGGTAACTCAGGAATATCGAAACTTGACGCGAGCACATCTGCAAGGCTGGCTCTTGTTGATCCATCTTTCTGCCGACGAACAGTACGCTGTCGAATGAGAGCAACCTCCGTGTCCATATCCATATCCTCTTCTTGCAGTAGCTCAGGGGTGCCTTCACCTAATTCAAAGGTCAACTCGCCAAGTTTTCCATCGCTATGCGTGCGATCGAAGTCTAAAACCACCAAACGGCCTCCATCGACAGGCGCAAAGTCGTCTTCGTCAATATTGGAAGACTTTGAAACACCGCCAGGCGCCGCTATTATCAAACGTTCACTGACAGACCTCTGTCCTTGTTCTGTATTCTTCCGGCTTACCCATCGCACAGCAGCTACGCCTGGAACCTCCGCAACTCGGCGTCCTTTAGCAAAAACGTTGCGATACTTATCAACCAAAACTTGCCACTGTGGTAACCTCGTCAACTCTGCGCTGTCACCTCTAGTCCGTGAAGTGGGTGGACTCCGCCCACTGCTTGAGGTAGGACTTGGACTTGCACCAGCCATTACAATGCCTTGAGGACTCGCTTCGTCCGTTTGAGATACAGTCGAAGTGTCCAGGCTTTCAGGGACACCATATAGCCACACATCCTTCCCAAGAAAGCCTGCTGCAGCGAGCTCGCCTCGATCGCTTGTAGCAGGTAGGGTGCAAGGTATAAGCTTGTTCTTGAGGCGTCCTGATCCGGCTCGATCATTTGGCTTCGGTCCCGTGAAGTAGGTAGTACCGTTCCTCAAGTCATCGGTGCGGACTGCCCTGAAACTTTCAAAGACTCGATCAAAAGTGAAAGTCCAGCTCGCGTCGCCTTCAGAATGATGCGGTAGGCGAGTGGCGTGACTACAGTCTCGGCTGCTATTTGGAAATAAAATCTGTGAGGTCCAGATATGGCTGATTAGATCACTAGCTGGTAAGTCCTGATTACCCTCGGTAAAGTAAGGCGCAGATAAAATTATTGTGTTTGGACTTTTGCTGTTTTGGGTTGTCCCGAGCAACATTGTTCCGTCACCAGAGAATGCAATGGCATCCACAGAGTCACACTTGACCACTCTACTCTCCGTTGATGGGGCATTTGTAGCTAGGGAGTATAACTCAATCCCTCCGTCGTACGCAGTGACAAGTACCTCACCTTTTGGTGATAACGTAAGGGTGTTTGGCTGGTTGTCGAGAGAGACATAGCGAAGGCGTTTGACTTTGGGACCAGAAAGGTCATAAATATTGACCCGGTGGTCGCTAGATAAGACAGCTAGCACTGACCCATCATCAAGGATGGTTGCTGAGACTGGCCGTCGCAAGACCTTGAGCTCCCTTTGCACAGAAATCTTGGGGGACACCGTGTCTATGACATATATTCGAGATGAGCATAGTGCAAGTACCCAATGGCCGTTGGGTGAGAAATGAAAATCAAAGGCTTCGCCGCCTGGAAAAGCCGAGGAAGAACTTGTAGTCGTAGATATGAAGTTGATGACAGTATGCCGGGGCCGCAAATAGGCTTGGAATAGGTTCCGCTTCACCTCCTGAACAAATTGCCTCTTCAAACGAGGTAGACTATTGTCGGTAAACGGCCCAGCGATAACGTTGTTGTTTATGGAAAAGGAAGGGCATCTCGACAGATGATGAGCGTAGAGATGGGGCGTCTGGGAGGCCTCGTGCCAGGCATGACTGACGAGGACGAGCGATGCAAACGACTCTGGATCGGTAAGATAAAGTATCCTACGAAAGCCACAAGGTCAGCCACTTCACATTCCAGCTGTCGCCGATGCGCACTTACCGCTCGATAATCTCAGGTGGCAACATTGCTACATTGAGCCTTTTGAAAGTGTCTTTTCCTTTGCTTGGCTTGTGGGTGTCCTGCACAAGCTCTTGTCTCACAAGTGCATCCCCTTCAAGACCGACTGGGTGGAGTGTTTCGTCATGCGGCTCCTGGTTGGTGTTGTGTTTGGAAGGGCTATCAGGCCAGCTTCCTAGAGGCTCACCCCCATTCATCTTAAGCATGCGGACCAATCCTTAGAGCCATATTGTATTTTCAATGTCCGGTGCTTCGGAGGTCAGTAGCGACGCGCCCACCAGCATAGCAATCGCCAGTCCACGCCGAATTCCTTCGGAGCGGAGCGGAATTCCTCCGCATTATCTTCCGCTCGTGCCGCTCTAGTTCACCAACGTGCTAACTGGGAGTCAGCTTATAATCACCATGCATCACACACAGCTTGAAGTAGTGTGGGCAAGCACCTTCTTGCTTGTGGCAACGTCTTCTCTTTCGGCCTTGGACATACCACCAAATAACATGCGACTGAGGATCCACGTTTCAGATAGATTAATCTAGCTCAGAAAGCCGAGGATATCAGATAATTACGAGCTACAATGCGGCTGAGACGATAAAGGATGAGCATGAGCATGGAGGATGGAGTACATGACATTTTTGACTGTTGCCACAATCTTCTACTTGGCAGGTAGAGTCTGTCCTACGTACTTCGGCAGCATCTGAGGAAGTTCACACCTTGAAATACCTTTTTTTTAACAGAATCCACGACATATGACACTTGTCAATCTAATACAAGCTACTAGCCAGGCCGATCTGCTACGCAATTCTCATCCTATGTCTGACGATGTTTGAATATTTCCTTGAGAAGAGTAATTAAATAGAACATGCGAGGTACGTCTACATCTTCAATGATGCTGCGCTTCGGATAAAATCTCCATGCTCCACGGCGCCCACATACCACACAAGTGTAACAAAACACAGCCTCATCCTCGGGTGCCGATGCTCCTTTGTGAGACCAGCATACTCAAATCCCAAGCTTCACTTCTGCCCACCACCACCACCACCTCCACCAAGGAAGCCCAAGACACTTGACTTCATCCCCTTCATAGCCTCCTCCTGTAACATCTTTTCCTCTGCCGCCATCTCTTTTAGCATCTTCTCTCCGTTTTCTCTAATCTCTTTTTCAAGCATCTCGTACCCCTTCTGACCCCTCTCGCGCACCTGGTCTTGATACGTTTTGCCCTGGGCGAAACCCTCAGAGAACGACTGCTCCATGCCATCCGCCGCCATAGGCTTGATACCCAAGGCACTACCCAAAAGACCGACGCCCGACCGCTTTGGCCGTTTGGCACGCTCCTCGGCCAGTTGCTGCTGGAAACGCTCACGGGCTACTGCTTCCCGCGAGGCAAATTCTGTAGGAATTTGTTTTCCCGCAAAGGATTTCAAGACTTCGCGAATATCTGTGAAGTCCATGCTTGCGACATATTCAAGGAATGGGATCAAAGAGACAAGCTCCTTGTCTTGTAGGTCACCTTTCCATTTGGGAATAATAATAGCGTTTTCAGGCTGGAGCTTAGCATGGTGGTCTACAGTGTCAATGAGAATGACTTTCTTGAGATCCCGATTGAGATATGATAGATCCTAGTACTCGGTTAGCTAGCGACTGATCTGGTAAAGGGAGGTGATGGCCAACCTTTATGTACTCTCCATTTTTATACCGTGTAGCTTCACGGAACAGAGGCCACCTTATGATTCTGTACGGATCCAGTTTTCTTATGATAGGGTCACCAATCATGAATGGAACGCTGGTGAAGATCGCCAATTCGTAGTACTGGCTTAGATACCGTAAAAAGTAATCAACTCCCGGTCTCTTCGCCATCCGCCAGCCGTGCTCTCGGGACCATTCACTATGCACCAAGAGATCTTCCAAGCTCAATACTAGGGTATATGGTGGGTCTATCGTCGGATCTGATTTAGGGAGTAGTTTAGGAAAAGCGGGTTCGTTGTAGTAATCCAACATATCCCCTATCCGTGCACTCGCACGATTGTAGAACAATCCAAAACCCCACCCTGATGGTGCATCTGGGTGGTTTGATTCCTCCTCGGGAGTTTCCCAATTCCTTCCAAGGTAGATTGTGCCGACAATTGACAAGCCGAAGAAACCGGCATATAGCCAATTTGCCAGTCTGTTCCGCCTTCGGTCCATTGATGATATGTACGCACTTCTTGGTAGATTATCTCCCCCTCGGCCTCCCTTTGATGGGTCTTCGGTGATGTTGAGACTTGCTGGGTCTGAGTGCGCAGCCGATGAAGTGGCACCCAATTCCGAATCGAGTGTCGAGGGTATACCCTGAGTCAGATCTGGTAGTGGGCCAAGCTGTTCTTGCTCTTGTTTTTGTACTCCAGCTGGATCAATTGCAGATGGGGAGGTGAATTGAGGAGTAGTGTCCGTAGCGGACGATGAAGAGGTCTGGAATTCATCTTGAAGCGTTGAGTAGTCGGGGTGAGAGTTTGACTGAGGGAATTGCGTAGATGTAGAATTAGGGCCTGAGCTTGGATACGACGGCTCAGTATTTGCATTTGATGTCGAGTTAGATTGGAATTCGTCCTGCTCCCTCGAAAAGTCTGGCTTCCCTGATCGATCACTGCTCTCTGATGGCGAGGCGGCAGAGGCAGCCCCTACAGCTGCCGCCACTGGCCCTTGCGATCTTTGTGCAGCAGATCCATACGTACTCGTTGCTGAAGTTGGAAACGGTGTTTTATAATCGTTCGCTCTCCTCGGTTTGTTGTTCTTCGCATAGTATCGTAGAGGCTTGTGTGCTAGAGCAAGGCGTACGGGCGTGGGCGTGTTGTGTAGCCGCAAAGAGCGGACAGCTGCTCGAGCCAACATAGTATAAGAAAACCACAGAACAAGGACCTCGGTGAGGCTCTACGGACCCATTGTGTTGTCATTGCAAAAGCCCAGAAACTTTTCGAATCAGGCTTAGGAGATGACGGAGCCGGATCAATAAAAGGCCGTCCCCAACTCATGTAGAAATTCGCCGCCGACTGAGCTTTCTTTCTTCAAGAAAGTTTATACACCCACAACAAAAATTTGACTCGGCGCTCGCAACTGAATCTACGAGCATGGAGTTGACGTAGCTGGGGAGAGCGACGGCGACTATCCGTGCTTCAAGAACGGCGGCTAGGCTTCCAATGAGTTGTTTGTTCCGTTAGCACGGTACATAATTCTCACGTCCTATACTTTATCTTGTTGATTAAAGGACCATCACTTGAGGACCTCAATCTTCCGTCGGTGTGTCATCAGAAATCGTCAACATACCTTGTGCAAAATGGATGCTTCAACAATCTCAGACTCCGACGTTGATCGACCGCGTCAGCACTTCCACTTCTTCAACCTGCCATCCGAGCTAAGGTTGAAGGTCCTGGGCATGGTCCTGCTAACAGACCGTACCATTGATCTTGATCCTCTCAACCATCGCAGCGCCTTACAACGTCTCAATGTATTCCTGACCTCACATCGATTCCACGAAGAAGCCTACCGGGTCTTCTACTCTGGACATACCTTTCGCATTCTTCCAACCCATGGAAGGTTTTTCGGAAACAAAATAGAGCCTCTACTTTCAAGATTGCCGCCTCGGTATCGCGCCGCAATGGTGTCTTTAGAACTACGCCTTGGACCTGGATGGAGTAAGCCGCCCAAGTCTTGGCGGATCACCGATCGGCTGGGACTTGGCGATGCTACTGCGGTTAGAACTCTCAAGGTTTTTGTAGAGGTGGACCCTTCGAGTGACATCTTCAAAGGGTTCCGGGTTGCAAAGGATTTCTTCACGGATTTCTCTGGAACTTTGCTTGAAGGAGTCATTGAGCGTCTCAAGAGCCTCGAGCAAATTGAATTCGATGCATATCCGTCCGTATCGCGAAACGGCGCTTTGCTTGGGAGACTAGTGAAGGAAGCAGATAAAGCAGGCGCGAAGATTGCGTGGAGCTCCAACCGCAACTGGGACAATGAAATTGGGGGAATGGTGGGTCGGCTGAAATGCTTAGGCTTAAATGACAATATGTTTATGATACATGGCATGAGATACGACGACGACGTTTCATATTATATGTACCATTCAAGGCGCCAACGCTATGCTACATAGACAATTGTACGAAAATCGACCATCAAAAGTCCGACCAGCCTTGTGATATCAAAGCTCTTCGTCCATATCCATAGCTCCGTTTTGATGCCCATTCTCTCCATTCGTCTTCGCGACAGATGCTTCTTTGTCAATCATCTGTCTTGAGACCGACACGATGTTGTCCTCGATGAGTTGTTGTCCAACATCCTCCATGTCTAAGATATCGCCAGTAAGCGCGTGAAGATTTTATCGGGGTGAGCAACGACTTACGTTTCTTGGGATCGACTTTGCCAACGTATCTAGTCTTCAGCTGGTCCTTCGTAAGCTCTGTCTCCTCCTTCACTCGCTTCTCGTAGCCTTCCGCCAATCCAACGAGTCTCTTAAGTTTTTCCTGATTCTTTCCCCCCTCTTCACGAAAGTCGTCCATCTGTAGTGCTTCCGTCCAGACGTGCTTGTGTAGATTCATGAGCATATTCTCCTCCAGACCAGTCTTTCGGTAATTGATGCCAATGCTGTAATAATGTCTATTGAGGCCATGAATAAGCGCTTGTATTGAAGGCTTATTGAGATGGCCGAGGTTAGAGGTGGTCTGTCGAGGTTCGTGGCCCATCATAAGGGTTTGCGGATTTATTAATCGGAAGGCATCGATAACGACTTTCCCCTTGACTGATTGTATGGGGTCGACCACCACGGCGACGGCACGAGGAGTAAGCTGCTCGAAGGATTGTTGCGTGTTTATATCGACCGAAGATAGCCAGCAGCCAAAGCCAGGGTGTGAGTGGTACCATCCAACCACTGTCTCAGGTCTGTGTTTGTCTCAGATCTGTGGACAGCCAGCATGCGAGAGAGGACATCACGAACCTGCCTGTTTGCCGGAGCATGTCCATCATCTTTGTTTGAAATACAGGATCAACAGCCTCCACACTGACACCGGTTCCGCTCTGAGGCATAGCAAATACATCTACTACCCGCACCGTATAATCGTCGACAAACTCTCCCAACATCAGGCCCATAACTTCCATAGGCACACCAGCTCGACCATGCCTCAACATCTTGAGCAGAGCAAGGGAGGAGATGTATACAGTTTCGGAGTTATCGATGAGATTGGAGTCCTGGTCAGCCACTTATATCAGTAAATGGACCATATCAAATGCTATGCTATGAGCCATTGCACTCATCAGAAGAGAATGCTTGACTCTATAGCTCCACAGTAGTATCTCTTAAGAGAGCGAGCTCACTTACGGCACCTGGAGGAGCTGAGTTTACACCCATACCTCCGTTTTGGAACATTCTATTGAGACGATCCATCTTGGGAGCTCTACTGTATTAAAAGCCGGATCAAAGATGTATCAAACGAGCTTATTGATGGAATATCTGGGGTGTTGTAGATGATAATAAGAAGAGCTCTGAAGGGCGTTATTGTTCAAGCTTCAACACCTCAGAATCACTTTCGCGCTAACATATACCATAGTCGGAGCTTTGCCCGCTCTGACCGCCGCTAAACTGTGTTGAGACACAGCGGAATGAATCAGCCCTGCCAGCATCTCCATTCCGCCCTAAGAACTTTACTTCCTTCCACAAATCGTACTCAATCCATATATCGCAGGACGACGACAACATGATTAATTGATGCAAATCCGCTGCATTGAGCAGACTCTCAGTCATGTCTTCTTTTGCGCCCCTTGATGTTCCCATCCTCGGTTCCAACGATAAGAAACATGTGGCCTACTTCTACGATTCCGACGTTGGCAATTATGCCTACGTTGCGGGGCATCCAATGAAGCCGCACAGGATCCGATTAGCCCACAGTCTGATCATGAATTATGGTCTCTACAAGAAGATGGAAATTTATGTAAGCTTGTCCATGACCTGCTCCACGAGCAGTTGCCCTCTTGTTTTGCTCTGCCCATTTCCTCAGCACAGGCATAGTTTGGCTGCCCTTGTCCTTGTTCTTCCTCCCCCTTCGCAAAATCATGTGTTCACTAGACATTGTGTAGCTGACATCTTGCAGCGCGCCAAGCCTGCTACTAATCTGGAGATGACTCAGTTTCATACCGATGAGTACGTCGATTTCTTGAAGAAGGTCACTCCAGACAACATGGAGTTGTACCAGAAAGAACAATCACGCTTCAATGTTGGAGACGATTGCCCTGTCTTTGATGGTCTTTTCGAATTCTGCGGCATCAGTGCTGGTGGAAGCATGGAAGGTGCTGCCCGTCTTAACCGGGGCAAATGTGACGTAGCGGTCAACTGGGCTGGCGGCCTTCATCACGCAAAGAAGAGCGAAGCCAGCGGATTCTGCTATATAAATGGTAGGCTAAATGTCCAGCCAACCATGGTTAAGCTGCTGACCAGACTTTCTAGACATCGTGCTTGGTATTCTCGAATTGCTGCGGTACAAGCAGCGCGTTCTGTATATCGATATTGATGTCCATCATGGTGATGGAGTAGAAGAAGCTTTCTACACCACCGACCGAGTCATGACTGTCTCCTTCCATAAATACGGCGAATATTTCCCTGGTACCGGCGAGCTCCGAGATATCGGCGTTGGGCAAGGGAAGAACTACGCTGTCAACTTCCCCCTCCGCGATGGTATTGATGACAAGTCTTACAAAGGGATCTTTGAACCCGTCATCAAGAGCGTTATGGAATACTATCGTCCCGAAGCCATCGTACTACAATGTGGTGGAGACAGCTTGTCCGGGGACAGACTAGGATGCTTCAACCTAAGCATGGCAGGTCACGCCAACTGCGTTAGTTTTGTCAAGAGTTTCAATCTCCCTGTTTTGGTTCTTGGTGGAGGTGGTTACACAATGCGGAACGTCTCTAGAACGTGGGCCTACGAGACTGGACTCCTAGTTGGACAGACTATGGGGCCAGAATTACCTTATAATGATTACTATGAGGTAAAGACTAGTGTCCTAACCCGTGTCTCCTACTAATGTTCACCAGTACTACGCTCCTGACTACGAGTTGGATGTCCGACCTTCCAACATGGATAACGCGAACTCGGAGGAATATCTGCAAAAGATAAAGTCCCAAGTAATTGAGAACCTCAAACGCACCACCTTTGCTCCATCAGTCCAGATGACTGATGTCCCTCGTGATCCGGAGGGCATGGACGATGAAGCTGACGCTATTCTTGACGACCTCGATGAAGATGACAACCCAGATGAGAGGAATACCAAACGCCGCTGGGATAAGTACGTGGAGAAGGATGGTGAACTCAGTGAGAGCGAAGATGAAGACGAGAATGAGAGGAACGGAGTACGGCGCCAGCCGAACGCTCGAAAGCGTCGCAACATGATGGACTACCAGAACCGCAATGCTGTGCCTGACGACGAAGAGATGGTCAATGATCAAGATTCTCCGAGACGCGAACGGAGCCGCAATGGAGAGAGAACCGACGGACCTCATGCAGCCAATGGCGAAGTACATGGTAATGGTAACAGCAATGTCTCACCCCATAGTAGCATCGCCAACCCAGACGAGAGTGCAGGTTCCAGTGGCGCTTCTCCTGAGGGATCTATAGCTCCAGAAGACGCTAATATGGAGGACGAAGATATCGACATGGCCGATGATGCCGATGCTTCTGGTGCTGCTCCGGCTATCAACCAAGCCTCAACAGACGGACCGCAAGAAGCCACGCCCCCAGACTCTCCCCCGGAAATTGCAGCTGCCCCTGTGGCACCTGCGCAAATCGCCAATGCGGTCGGAGACGACGCTATGGACGAGGGAGATACGCTTGAAGAGCCAGAAATAGCGAGGGAAGAGGGCGGGGAAGAGCGAGAGCTTGAAAATGTCACCGCGGAGCAAGCGACTGAACTTGCCGAGCGCTCCGAAGAGCTTTGATATAGTGCAGGAAATCTACAATCACATAGCGAATAGGCGTTCTTGGGGGGTGGCACACTGTATCTAGGCCCGGCGAACTGTAGGAGACGAGCTTCACATTCTATGATACCCCATCCGGTTTGACTTGCGTTGGGAGTGGAAGGTTGGACATCTAGATAGTGCAAGAGATATCGGCACGAGTGGCAGGACTACGAGGAACCGTTTGCTCACAAGCTACAAGCGACATATTGGAAGAATAAGTATTGTATCTACTCCAGCTATAGAGGCTTGCAATTGCTCAATCGAATTTCTACACCAGAAACTCAAGGTGTACTGGTACAAGGGTTGCTATATGGCTTTCACAACCGCTCTCTCCCAATATCCACTGTAACAACAAGGCGTTTCCTCACAGGCCAGAAAGACAATCCAAGACCCCGACTTCTCGGATACATATAAAAATCCTCGAATCCTCAACCCCATCATCCCCTCAATTTCATCCCCCCCATCAAAAGCCACAAAACAATCAATCAATCAAAAAGCGACGACGCCGAGCACCAACTCAAAGTATTGGCACCCAGGAAATTTACGCGAGGCGAGCTATGTACCTTATCTAGGTACCTGGTTACTGGAAGGGGAAATGGGACGCCATGTCGGCGGTCGGATCCAGAATGAAGCGTCCATCGCCTGTACTCGGAGATGATCTCCCCAGAGGATGAGGAGGTGGGTGGGTGGGTGGGTAGGTTTACAAATTATTTCCGAGGTGAGGGAAGAGATGCCGCCTGCGGATGAGGTGGTTGGCGGTAGGGAGGGAGGGAGGGATTGGGCTGTGGTTGTGGGGAGGGGGGGTGTTGAGAGTTTGAGTGAGGGAATGAATGGTGTTGGTTGGTTGGTGTTGGTGGTTGGGGCATGGTGATGTGTGGGCTTTGGAGGAGAGGGATCGATGTCGAGGATGACGGAGTAGGAAGGGGTTTGATAGAAGGAGGGGAAATGCAAAATAGTCCGAGGAGTTTACGAGGATATTGGAAAATCTTTTGCTGCCGTATGTACAGAATTTTATATTGACATGTCTCATCTACAGTTCCTATTAACTATTAGAAAGCACCGACTTATTTCAGCTATCCTTCCCAATCATAATATATCCCCCAGTCCCATGCGCCTATCTACGCCCCCATCAGCTTTACCCTCCTATCGCGTCATTTTCCACAGCGTCTAAACAGCAGTAGCAGGCGCAGCCACCGTCCCCGGATCCTGCGGGCTCAAGCTGAAGCCATACGAGGAGCTAACGCTGTAGTAATTCGAACCGCGGTACTGCCCGTAGTTGGTGCTGTACTGCTTACCCCACGTCTGCGTGTACAGGGAGCAATAGGTGCCGTCGGGGATGTTGTTTTTGCTGAGGAAGTAGGCGTTGAAGAAGTTGCAGGCGTCATAGGAGCCGTCGGCGCGGGCGTGGCGGTGGTTGTAGGCGGTGTTGGCTTGGCAGGCCGAGGCGCAGAGGAGGGCGTTGTAGACGCCTTTGAAGTATTTGACGCCGATGTAGGTGTTTTTGCCCTGGGCGTTCAGGGGCGCGTTGATGGCGCCACCGAATTCGGTAGGGCCGGAGAAGCCCGGGATGGGGTTGGGGGGGTTCGACTTGGTGTACCCGTTTGAGCCGGCGATCACGACGTGGAATTGCTCGCGATATTGGCCATAGTTGACGGCAGACTCTGCGGTGACGCCGGAGCCCCAGAGGGTGCACTTGATGTTGGTGAAGGAAGCAGGTGTGGGGCAGGCAGGGGCGGGGGCGAGGGTCGGGTCGCGCTCAAAGTAGATGTTGAAGGCCGTGCAAAGGTCGGCGGCGTCACAGTATTCTTGACATTTGATGGGGTCGTAGGTATGGAGCGTGTAGAGGCCCATATAGCTGTTGGCATTGGCGGAGCCTTTGAGGTTGGAAAAGGAAAGGGTGTAGCCTTGCGGGGTAGCGGCATTGTTGGCGGTCGTCTGGCACTTCTGTGAGTGATGTCTCAGGAAGGGAAGGTATATGCAACTTACGGAAAATACATCATAGGCTAGGAAAGCAGAGTCCTGGTCTTGGGATGGGGTTGGGCCGTATCCATCTGGTTGTGGCGAGCAAGGGTCATTGACACCTCGAATGTCCAGGTCTCTCTTAGCTGGCGCAGGTGTTGGGGACGCGGAGAGATCTGAGGCAACTGCGACAGAGGCAGATACAGCAGCTGCGTCCTCGTTGTAGGCGACTGGCTGGCTGACTGCGGCTACGGCAGGACCTTCGGCTGTAGGGGCAGGTGCCGCATCGATCTCTGAGAAGTCGAGGTCTTGTGGGCTTGGGCGTGGAACAGCAGCAGCCAGGCCAATCAAAGCCACGATCAAGCAGGTTGAACGCATCCTGATGTCTGGAAGTGTTTCTAATGAATGAGACGTTTGAAAGATGGGATAGGGGCGAGGGGAGATGGGAGATGGGATTTCAGAATGCTATTCAAAGAGGGAAATGCTTGATGATCTGGTGAGTAATCATGGGGGGAGAGGGGGACGTAAAGGGAAGTTTATAGAGAAAGACAGCGACATGTTAGCAGGCTTCCCTTGGTATGGTTCGGCAGGGACGGTGAAATCTAAATGGGCTTATCAGTCAGAGGCTCAGAGCTGGATCTATCCTGGCATGTAAACATCGCTTGTTTCCGCCGTGATCCACATCGGTACAGACCAGGCTGACAGTAGTAACCATACTAGCTCGTTGGATGCATGAGCCCGCGAATAGGGTAAGCTTATCACACACGCAGCCAAAGCCCAGACACACCACATGGATCTCTGGGATCAACAAACCTTGTAGATGAGACCTGCACGACCGTGTTGTCGGATCAGGGACGGCTTACCGAAGTAGAAAGGCGCGGTCGCAAAGAAAGCTAAAGTCTTGGAAAGGAAGGGATGGATTCGAGGCTAACCTTCTTCATCAACGCCAGTCTTGATCGAGAAAGACTAATTTCAGGTCCCGCGGATCAACTTTATCACGGTCCCATAGAGGTTTAGCTCATGGTTAAACAGGGGTTTTCGAACCGACCTCTCATAGATTAACGAGATCTGAAAACAGATAAATGGTATTCTGTACAGTAGTACCTACCTACATTACCCACCTACAGTCTCTGATGCTTTACCTAGATTTATCGTCCATCTTACTGCCCCCGATGCCTTACTTGACTTTCAATCCATCCGTTGAACAAATATGTCCCTGATTATGAAAGAGCCTTGAGGCTTTGCGGCTTATACACTTCTTACGAGCTGACTCTAAGGCGGCCTCCAGACGCGTGCACGATTCTCGAATGCGCCACCAATATTTGTCCTCAGCTGTGCCCAGCTTTTGTGGCGCCAGCAATTTCTTCCATCCCAAGCGAGCGGTAAGGAGGCTTCTCCCAGGAGTCCAGGACCGGGCTTGATGGGGCCAGAGCTGCAGTTTAGCTTCATGGCCACGCTTGGGCTCTGTGTTTAGCGAACCGGGTTGATGTGTTTCCCGCTTGGTGCTTGGCCATGCGTTGTTCGGAGATCCAGAGCTATCGAAGGCTTCGATCGGACGTTCTTACCGTCTTACGGAGGAAATTTTGAGGAGAACCTTGAAAAATTCAGCCCACTTAACTCCACGGCTCCTGTTGAGCCCACCAAGAGTCCACGTGAGCAAGTGAGAGTATCGCGTTCGATTTCATGCGTGATCCCGACTTTTCTCCATTCCATTCTCCTTCATCATGATTGTAGCTAAACAGGGTACGTTGCCAGAAGCTCTTTCGCCTGTCTGCATCAATGCTGTTCGGAGTCGAAGCTAAAAAGGATCACATTGTTAAGGGAACTTTTTATATTCTGAAAATAGTGTAATCACTGACTTGGATTCAATTGCAAAGCATGTGCAATTAGATGGATGGTTAGTATATCGAGAGATGGTTTGTGCGATACAGCGCGAGCAAAGACTCTTGGCCAGATATCGCAGTCAAACCCATTTCAAATCGGAATCAATATTCAGAGACTTACCGTATGTTGATACAAAATTAGATGAGAGAACGAGTGACTGGCAGACCGAGCAACATTACAAACGTAGAATAGCCAACAAGGTACTTAGCCTTTGGGTACACAGCCAGTTATGATACTGGGTACTTTCGTAGTCTGTCTTTCTCTAATCCTTCTTACCGCAAAAGCTGTGAGTATGATTCGTTCACTGGTTATAGTCTTGGGAAAGCTGATTAGAATATCGGTTCATTTGCATATGTTGAAGTAAGGGTCGTGACTACTTCGCAAGAATCATAAGATGATTATCTGATCAATGCTTGTGAATCGATTGTTGAGTACTGACATGACCTGCAACTGCGTCATCAGAAAGGCAGTAAGCAATAACTCGTCTGCCAAGACATGACCAAGTGGGCAAATGGATTCCTTGTTGTTCGAGATAACATATTATTGAGTCGAGTGCAAAGCTCATGCTGTAAGATGGATGGATTACCTTAGGGCAGAAGAACATATGAAACCGATCAGGCTTTACCCGGGTAATCACTTACTCTGATAACCAATCCGCTATCAGTTCTCGATTGCTGAATGTCGATATGAGAACCTAGGTTTGGTGATTTGCCAAGACAGCGTAACGTTGACAAGAAGAAGGCGAAGACGACGAAGAAGATTTCAACATTCCATTATCATGAGCCACCAAAACCGGTTTAGCGTAGTTCTTCCCGCATCCCCAAACTCCTACAGCCCGTGAGCACTTAGAATTCTCAGGACTGGTAGAATATCCGCTTCATGTTTTCTTTCTTTCTATAATCATGCGATCCAGCTTGCCTGATTATGAACTGTTGCGGTTCCCTGTTTAGCTGCTGGCAGCAGTCCATGGTTGCGCTCATCCTTCCAAACGCGCATGATGATCGCATGATTACCCGGGTGGCGTATGGAATATCAGCGCCGGCAGGATGTTCCTTCTTTACATTTGGTTCCTTTACTTGGTATCGACTGATGCGACATTGCGAAATATTGCTGTACCACGGCACAGAAGCCGTAGCTTCGAGCAGCAGTACTTAAGCGGGGATACCGCAACGACTGAGAGCCCGTTACCGCTGCACTCCCCCTCAACCGTACAGGATGAAGCACTTCTGCACAACCATGAACTCCAAGAACCCCTCAAAGGCCCAAATGCCTTCTCCGCTCTCGTCGACGCGCTCGCGACTATGCAATCGCACTATTTCGAAATCTGGCAAGGCGATTGGCCCAGCGCTATCGACTGGACGGCTGCAGTCATGGGAACACACGTCTCCGCCACGCTGGCTGCTTTCACGGAGTCAAGGGCATACACAATGGCTTCAGTGAAGCCAGGGGGGATTCTCGAGAGGATCCAATGGTATGAGAATCTCATCAACCGATACTTCACGCAGATGACGGCTTTCTATTTCGGAGAGAATGCCTTTGCCCTACGGACACAGGCTTACGACGACATGCTTTGGGTAGTTCTGGACTGGTTGGAGAGCATTAAATTCATAAATCAACATTCGAAACTACAACACGCGTTTGGTGAAGACGATAGAGATTCGGGCACCAACTCGAATGAGTTAAGATGGTACGGTCAACAATTCGTCCCGCAATTCGCGCATCGAGCTCGGGTCTTCTACGATCTGGCATCCAAAGGATGGGACACTTCCCTTTGCGGTGGCGGTATGGTGTGGAACCCCTACCTTGCGCCTTACAAGAATGCGATCACGAACGAGCTTTATATTGCCGCGAGTGTGAGCATGTACCTTTACTTTCCAGGCGACGATAATACGTCCCCATTCAGCAGCGAGCGAGAGGCTAAAGAAAGCGCGATGCCGCCAGCAAAAGCGCACGATCCCAAATATCTATATGCCGCAACAGAAGCTTACGATTGGCTCAGCAAGAGCAGCATGAAAAATGGTATGGGGTTATACACTGATGGCTTCCACATCCGGGGTTGGAAAGGGGGCAAGAACGGCAGCACTGGGACTGGTAGATGCGATATTAGGGACGAGCAAGTCTATACGTATAATCAAGGCGTCCTCTTATCCGGCCTAAGAGGGCTGTGGGAAGCAACAGGGCACAATCACTATCTGGAAGACGGCCATGAATTGATCCGCAATGTCATCGTTGCAACAGGTTGGTTCACCCACAACCCAGCGGACCGATGGCGTTGGGCAGGCCTAGGCCGCGACGGCGTCTTGGAAGAAGCTTGTGACTCGTCGGGGTCTTGTAGTCAAGACGGTCAAACATTCAAGGGGATCTTCTTCCATCATTTAACGCTTTTCTGCGCTCCTTTGCCCCGAGGCAGCAATGACGATGGGGTTATTATCCAAGCAGATGATGACCTTGCCACGTACCACAGAGTACAGTGTCTCCAGTATAGCGCCTGGATCAGACACAACGCGGAAGCCGCATATGCGACTCGAGATAGCAACGGTAAGTTCGGCATGTGGTGGGGACGTCAAGCCCGTGCTCGCCATTCCTCTGACGAAGAGGTACCAAATTACGACATCCCAACTCCGGAGGGAACAGACTATCGCAACAAAGGAGTCCCGAATGATGAACTATGGCGCTTGCTTGGCGACACTACTCTCAAATTTCAGCAACAACAGACAGCCTTCCAGCAGTATGGCGGTATTGAGCACCACACTGATACAGCAGACAAGGAATATCCACGCGACCCAAATACTAGGGGACGCGGTAGGACTGTGGAGACGCAGAGCGGAGGCCTCGCTGTGCTAAGGGCGTTGTGGCGTTTGGTGGAAGCCAGAAACGCGCCTTGAACATTTCTTCAGATGCAACGATGGTATGATCTAGGAGTCGCTCTCCGAGTATATATATAATTCTCGTTGAATCTATTTCTCCGGTAACGCTGGCTGGAATGGAACGACCTGAAGCTTCCGGCATGTCAATATATTATGTTTACGGAGATGATCTGCTAGCTTCCTTGAATGCTTCCTATGTTCTGACTTGATAATTTATATCCTATCGCTTTTTTAAACAGATTTTGGAGTACAGGTCACAGCAGGCCTTCGGAAGGAAGTTGCCTTCAATATACTTCCGTACTGCAACCCAAGCAAGAACCGCATTGCCGATCTGCCGACCCTCCACCACACTGCCTGCCCCAAGGCGATCTCTCTTTCTCCTTGAGTATAACAAAAAACTCATTCCGATTAGACTCCTTGGTTCTGATGTTGACAATTTACTGTTCACAAAGGTCCGAGTTCTTGAGGAGTGCATCGAAAGATAGCACGAATGGCGTTGTCTAGATTCGAACTCGTCGATGGCAACATGGAAAGGTTGTAGTACCTAGGTTGTACTCTCCAATCTGGAGTACGATGCTCTTGAAGTAGATTTAGGGCCGGTGTGTTCGCTAAAGGTCAATATAATAGACATCTGCCCCGACCTTACCCCCACTCGTGCATATGCTGAGCGCCGCCCTGCAGCCATCCGACGCTGGTGATTGTTGTGCGAAAGAGGGTGACTCTGAGTGATTGCGCCTCTCTGGGTGAGCTACCGCCCGCGGCCTGAATACCGACGGTTTCAGTCAGAGACTTCCAGAATTAGCTTGGAACTTGCAAGCATGTGTCTAAAGTACCGGAAAAGCGGTGGACGATAGAGAAATCTGATTCTAGCCTCGTTCCGTCAAGCTCTTTCAATCATCCTCAAGCGTCGGAGAGAGGTCTCTCATACTCACGGCTTTCACAGCTGCGGACTTGTTCATTCCGGTCTCTCTCTACTATTTGCTCGAACCCGCGTTCTATCATTGTACAGAACACGGCCCACATCCAATGAGGTCACTAAACACCTGATAACATCATCTGGACAAAGGGGCAGAACCAAAGTAAAAATCGCCGTCGCACCCGACCAGACTGCACCAAAGCGTGTTGGCACGCTCTCGCTGCGTTGTCGTACGAAGAACATCGCTGGAAGTCCGGCAAATAGATTGCGAGAAAAAAACCAGAGCTGACAATTGCGCGATATAGAATCGGCATTGCTCTCTGGCTTTCAGCAGGTCCCAAGACTGCTTGCATCTGCACCGTCAAGAAAACAACAGCACATACTGTCTGCGAGATGGCGGAAAGGGAGAAGACGAGGTTGACACTCCGTTAGACTGGCTTGAATCCGGAGACGGCGAAACCGAGGGCCTTTGAGGTGTGGCTTTTCTTGGTTGGCCCGAGGGCATCGCATCGTCATAGGCAACAGGCGATGGTCGTTGATAGGGCTAAACCCGGCTACAGAGTTTTCACCTCCTCAGCAACCTACTTTATCATTCTACCTACTCGCCCAGCTACTGAACCAGCTACTAAACCATCTACTAATGAAAAATTGCGCAGACATTCACCCTCGAAAAGTTTACGATTAAGACTCTTCATGAAAGTTCGCGCGTTTGCAAATTGCAGAGAATAAATTCTTCATGAAAATAGAGTACAGTTTTCGGTCACGATGTGTCATCCTCCACAACAACGTTCAGCAAAGAAACCACGCCTGAGGAATTGATAGCCTGGAGGCTAGAAGCCAAAGAAGAATCGTTGCTCGAGAGATTGAAATGGGCACGTCTGCCTACGGGAGATTCGATTATTGTTCCGTCGGCCATGTAGTTTTTCATCTGTAGCTTGTTGAACGGTGAGTCGGAAGTGTACATGTAAATCGCTGCTGGCTTGCTTTGGGTGACTGCATCCTCGTTAGCTTACAACATTGGGAGAACAAACAAGGTATGGTTTCCATCACCCCGATCGGGAAGGGGACTCACTCGTAAAAGCAGTATAACCCCCTTGCGGATATTGACTTTGCTTTTTGGAACCCGGCTCAAGACAATCCCAAAGCCTTTTTGTCTGTTTTCCCACCTCGCTCCATTTCGACTGGAATACGGGCTTGATGTAATTAGGGCCCTGGACAAAGGTCCCCCGGTAAGGTTGGAGTACCATGGCTATAGTGCAAGATTCTGCAAACATTCGCGATGATTTTAGTGAGAATGCACTGGCCGGAGACGGGGGTTGGTATACTGTGTTTCCAAATCTTGGGCAACTGCACAATCGCCAGTGGAGCGAACTCATTCTTGACTTCTTTCCACTTTCCGGGTCTGGAGTCAGCGTTTCCCTTTTCGGTAGAGCTCTGGGCCGTGATGTGTTTGAGGAATTGAAGTTCGGAAATTATACGTCAAACTTGGCAATAACGAACAAGAAAGTTTATCTCACGGGTGGTTTTAGGTACTGTGGCTCTGCGAACTTGCGGAAAGCGGTGGCATCATTCCTATCATGCATGCCTATGGGTTCATAGACCCACTTTACGATTTCGAGTCAGCATTTTCCTTTTGGGTACGGGAGACAAGATTTGAGACATGTCCCAAGGATGATCGTGCTGGAAACATAACATACCGGAATCCAGTCCGTGGCCTCCTTGCAATCATCGACGTTGGGAGTGCCGTACAACTCTTTGTTACAATAGAGGTCGTAGGTATATGCGGTTACTCGTGGGCTATGGAGCGTGAGTAAACATAAGAGTACCCATAACATGGACAACATAGGGACTGGAATTTTGGACATGGAGAGATACGGCGTAAAGCGGAACGGCCTAAGAGGGACCGATGCGGACTCATGGATCGCTTTATATTAGAAGAATTAAAGCCTGGTGCGAGTGCTTTGAGTACGTGCTGGGGTTTTGGCACGCTTGTAGGTGCCATCGCTTCTGCGGCTGCCAGTCAGTATTTTCCCAGGTTTCGGACGACGGATCGGGTGCGCCAACTCCATGATGAGACCAAACAGATATCTTGCGCCTAAAGAGCGTCTCAGTTGCTATTCAAGGGCTTCGGCGGGAACGATGAAAGCTCTACAAACCAATATCTCTCCCTCTTTTCCCCACAAATTCTGCGACGTTGGAATCAAGCTCAATGCATTGCATTACTATACAACAAAGGCCTACGGCAGGAACTCGTCTCTTACAACTTACGCTCCTCCTGATCTCCATATTTGACATCGTCAACGCCAATCCAGTCTGCGATGGCGATCGTTATGGCCGTCCTGACCCCGGCGATTGCCGTGTAGCTCTCACCCAGTTCCCACAAGACAAAAACATTCGCTATTTCGTGGAACAGTCACTTCGCAGCAAACCTTCGCAAGCCTTGTGGCCTGGCTTTCGAGATGATCGAGCAGTGCCCTTTCAAGAGACGATTGTGCAATTGCCGAAATGGATGTCTTATGGTTGGTGAACTTTCGTCTGTCATGTATATTATGAGAGAGATGTGCTTGATAAAATCTTGTTATGATGAACGATTTGTTGAGCGAGATTTACTGATAGCATATACGTGGAAAATAGGCACCTGCAATGTTGCGCTATTCGCGTTTAGACATGCCAGGAGGCTCAATACGGCGCCGTCGACATTCTGGTTTGACATTCAGGAAACCGGAATGCAGATCTGTAACACATGTCTTGCGAATCATGGTGAAGGAGGAGCCACTTACCTCAATGGTATGTCATATAGTCGAGCAAGCTCTAAATTACTGTTCGAAAGGGTTTTGCTGATGTGGACAAAGACTATCGCAGCGTACCAGGACTGGGCATCTATATGTGGGCCGATGGCGCCTCCTTTGAGTTCGTAATGAACCAGGAAATGGGCGAGCAGTTTCCTTTTGGCATGGATCCGACGCTCACGAACATGGATGATGTGGTGCGAAGCAATGCGACTTTCGCTGCGGGGCTGTTTAAAGGAAATAACACTGGAAACATCCAAATAGTGTGACGGTTGAGTTACTCGTAGAAGTCGATCTATAAACTTAACTTACTGCTTACCTACCCCTCGTACTTCTAAAACCTCAATTTACTAGTATGCAATTATCTCAGCTTGATGAGCTGAGCAAGATCTTTCCAATGATGCAAAAACCATCAAAAATGGAGTAAAACTGTAGTTGTAATGAGTTATGTTGCTGATTCTGTTGCCCAGATGAGAGATTGCTCTGACTGTGGCCATGGCACCCATTGGGTTACATAGGTGCTTGGATGGGTGCTCCCCAGGGAAACCCACCCAAGATGCTGAGAATAGCCCCCAAACCCACCTCTTGAGGTGAATTGGATCGGATCTGTCAGGTATCACCTAACCTAACGGTCACTCTATATATGGGTGAGTTGGTGGACATACAGGTAGGGAGCAAAATACGAAAATAGGGTGTTTTTGATGGAGAATAGAGGTGCCTCGGCTCGGCCGCTTGTTGTTCCTTAATCAACATGTATTGACACTCTGATACTTGATCTATCTCGTATCAGAATGGCTTCCTACAAGGACAGCGATCACGATGAGCTCGTGGAGCGGCTGACGACTGGGTTCAGAGCACTGCTTAACCAAGTACATGACCTGGCCAGGAAGAACCACGACCTGGAGCAGCGGCTTTCCCTCGCACAGTTTGAGGTACGTTCTTCGTATCTTAAGATCTCTTTCCCCATGCTATGATGATTTGCTTAGCTCTAGACCTGAAGCTACAACTGTAGCTGTGACGATCATTAACCAGCTTCTGCTGAGCATCGCCCTTTCGGATTCATGAAAATCTTGCAATACTTGGTTGCGTAAGCTGACGCATTCTCGTCAACAGGCGCAGCGCCTGATCCTAGAAGATGGACCTCTTTCCCATCTCTGCAACGCAATCCCGCAAAGTGGGAAGCAAACAGCTCCCCAGGAAGATACGAGCCAACCACCAGATATCTACATGGCTGGCGAGGACCAAGAAGAAGCTCAAGCGATAGCCCGCGGTGTTAGTTCTTGGAAGATCCTGACCGATGGGAGGCGGGGCGAGACTGAAGCAGTCAATAAGGTTCAACTGGACCGACAATGGAGTCCTACTCCTAGGGACACAAGATCATTACAGGACGATATTGGCGCCTCTGCAAGCGTAGCCAAGTCATATGTAAATCAATATCCCGAAGAAACATCAAAATGTCCGTTTGCATCACTATCGGATCTTCGACCAGAGCACCAGGCGTTGACAGGTGCTCATGGTTCTGTGACGAAACGTCCTGACTCACTTCCCACCCCACCCGAAATGAGAGAAGAGTTCATCACAGACCCTCCTAGGAGCATCCAGCAAGCTCGGACCTTTTCTTCACCTCCACCTTCAGCCACGGGCTCTGCTTCCAAATGCCCAATTCGATATCTTGATGAGCGTTCGCCAGAAGATATAGCCAGGTACTTTGAGATCCACAAGCATGAGATTCCAAGGAGCCACGAAGTTTGTGTCAAGCGGTACCAGAGTAATGAGGAAAGCATACGTCAATTGGATGCCAAGTACGGAAATCTGGTCAGCATGATCCAAGGCTTGGGCGTGAAGCACAAGCCGTTATTACCAGCAAAGGAAGAGGAGGAATGCATAGCGATGGAGCGCAGATCTATGGAGAAGGTTGAGAAATGGGCAGACAATGTCAAGACTATCCCGGACAACGTATCCGCAAGAAGCGCTGGCTTGAACAAGGAAGACGACAGAGAAGGGCATTTCGACAGACCACTGGAAGACATTAAAGTAGGCGAGTCACCGAGCCGTCCTTGGGGCATTCGGGTGCCCATTGAAGAAGAGAGAGCTTCCAGTGCTTCACTTTCGCCAGTGCATTCACTGAGGCTAGACCATGCTACAAAGCAGAGTCGAAAAATATTCGAAGAAGTAACAGGGGAGGACACAGCGGAGGACACAGCGGATATATCTAACAAAGCTGAAACATCATATCCATCACCGCCTATATTAGAGGCACTGACAACACCTCCACCGGCTGCGAAGACGGACGACCCCCGCATGTTGTTCACCGGACCTGTGTTTATCGGATATCCCTTGGAGCAGGCGGCGGAATTGATAAGGCAGATTGGAACGGGGATGAATATACCCAGGCCTTGAATAGGTCTCCGCATCTTGTTGCAGCGCTTGACGTGGAGCATGGCGTATCATATGCTCTGAGAGCTCTGTTCATGACAGACACGTATAACAAAGATCAATGGAGCATTTTGCCGTCTTGAGAGCTGTGGTATTATAATCTTGCAACCCATAGTTTCCCATCCACCCTATCCCCCCCCCCCATTTCCCCCTCAAGGCACGGCCACACACTCCATCTCCACCCTCACCCCCTTCGGCAACTCCCTAACCGCGACACAGCTCCTCGCGGGCCTCCACCCCCCAAACGCCCTCTCATACGCCCCATTGACCTCTTCGAAATCGGCCATGTCCACCAAAAACACCGTCACTTTCACCACTTTGTCCAGGCTGCTGCCCGCGGCCTCGAGGATCGCGCGCATGTTGGCGAGGCAGCGAGTTGCGTTTTCGGCCATGGAGCCCGCAGGGAGGGCGCCTGAGGGGGTGGAGGGCAGTTGGCCGGATATGTAGATGGCGTGGGGGGTGTGGATGGCTTGGGACTGGGGTGGGAGTGGGGGGGGTTAGTAAGGGGTGGAAGGGGGCGAGGGGGGGAGATTGGGGGAGGGGAGAGGCGTACGTAGGGTCCGGCGACTGGGTGGGCGGTTTAGTATGGTTTGGGAGCGGTGGTGGAGTAGGGGCGGGGCTTACCAGGGCCGGCTTTGTCGGTGTGGATGACTTTGAGGTCGGACATTTTTGGGGCGGTGGGAGTGAGGTGGAGGGTGCGGTGGTGGAGGTGGTGGTGGTGGTGGTGGGGAGGAATTCGGCGGTGGAAGTGGGCGGATGGCTTTGGCGGGGTAAGATGGAGGGGTTGGAGAGGTCTGGTGAGGAATTTTGGTACGGGCGGAACATGGATGGGATTTTTGTGGCTTTTTATTCCTTTCTTGTGGTTACCAGGGGATACCTTGGATACGGTTGATTAAGTATCAAGTACCGCTTGGTTCTTGTGTCAGGAGGTTTGATAGGGGTGCATGACGATGGGACAGTCTACTGCAACCAGTCAACCTGTGGTAGGAGACTACCTAGGTACAGGCTTCGGATGCAAATAACAGGTGCGATAATTGCCGATATTGCTGTCGCTGTCATCAAAAGGGAGAGTAATTGTGGAATGAAGGCGCAATCGCTCTACCCAATCCACCGATATTTATATTGCTATGACGTGGCGGGCAGCACTTGCAATACGAGTTGGATAAATGTTCCGCTTTTTTTGCGTCTGACATTAAGATTATAGCCACCACCGCTGGGAGCGAAGTAACGCAGTGTCTCTTATCACCATCCTCGAGGATAATATTGCTTCATCGTTGTAACGGACAATACAGCCGTCCATGGGACAACCTCCAAGTCGATACCAGCCGGGCACTGAAGCTTCCTCTTTGCACAGGATGTTCTGCTTATGAATCAGGAAGATACAGCTATCACCAATAAAGCTCGTCATAGCTATTGTTATGGTCTTTGCAAAATATTTAGCTCCGAGAGCTATTCTGCAATATCCTTGGAGATGGCGCAATATAGATCAAAAGAAGGCTTTCCGTAGGTCTGTAATAGTTTTGGAGAAGGTAAAACCGTTGCAGCAGCAAATTTTATGTTTTAATAACTTCCAGCTAGACATTTGCTCAGCTTTTAGGTGGACCGTCTTCTTGGCTCGAGAGCAAGGTGTAGACAGGCGCATTTAATTTCTCACGACCTTTGAGGAAGTCGAGTTCAAGTATGAAGACATAGCCAACGAGCGTGCCACCAAGCTTCTTGACTAAGGAGCCAGCTGCGGCAGCAGAACCACCTGTAGAGTTGTCAGAAATTGGACAAGAGGTTACGACTGGTGAGCCTACCAGTTGCAACTATGTCGTCCACCACAACGACTCGCTGGCCGGGCTGAATGGCATCCTTTTGCATCTCGAAGAAATCTTCACCATACTCCTTCTTGAACTCAGCTGTCTCGGTGGGTCCCGGCAGCTTCCCTGGCTTTCTGACTGGCACAAATCCAGCTCCAAGTCTCAATGCCAAACTCGGCCCACACAGAAAGCCTCTTGCCTCTAACCCCACTATTATGTCAGGCTTCTGGTCTTCCCCGTAGCAACTCGTAACGTGAAGCTCCAGCGCTCGAATAAGAGACCTGTGAAGGGTATGGTCGGCGAAAAGCGGCAGGATATCTTCGAACAGGATCCCTGGTGAGGGGAAGTCCGGAAATTGTCGGAGAGATTTATGAAGCCTTATCTTAAGATTGGAGAGTTCGGAGGCGGTGGAGGAGGCGGAGGCGGTGAGTCGGGTGTTTTGGGAGGTGGCATCGGGCTTGTCTCGCGGTGGATGTGAAGATGTAGATTCTATCATGGTGTGAGAAAGGAGGAAGGAGGGAGGAGGGAGGAGGGAGGAGGGAGGGGCTGTAAAGTAGAAGGGTATTATTTAATTTGACAACAAACAATTAGCTGACATGTCGACAAGATTGACTTTTTTTTTTCTTTCTCTTGGGCGTTGCGTGATTTAGCGATTTGGGCGATTTGGCGGGTCTGAGAGCCTTGAACTAGTGGGAGGGGGAGTCATAAATCTCTGACAGCCCTTCTGGGCCTATGATCGATATGATCAAGCGCTATCGACCATCTCAATTCTCAATTGGCATTTTTTGATTAGATCGTTGAATGCCAGCGAATAATGCACGCAGCCCCAGGGTTGTGTAACGTGCATTTCTGGGTTGGCAGCCCACCCCACCGCTGCCCAGTGTATTCATGCAGTCGATAAGACCGTTGTTACGCAAGACGGACGATACGAGGATTCGATAGAGAGTATTTCCGGGATTGTAACCCTCCTGCGAATCTCCCTCTCTCTCTCTCTCTCTCTCTCTCTCTCTCTATCTCTCAAGCTTTTTCCCCTTTCCTTTCTAGAACCACCCCCAAGGTCCGAGCGTGAAGAACTCCAACACATTGGCTGCTCGAGTTTTCCGCAAGAAACATGACATACGGGTCGTCTTCGTGAGGAAAGTACTACAAGTGACCCCCACGTCCTATTTATCGTCGGCGTGGGGTCCGCCATGGGAATCTCTCTGTTCGCACTCGGAAACGTCTTCACTATGCGGTGTTCGGGTCTCAACCGCTCAACTCCTCACCTATGAATCTTCCTTCCCTTGTCTTGAGGCTGAGAACGGCTATTCGCGGCCCAGATCCCTTGCGTTGCTGCCTATTGGCAAGCTCGAGTTCAAGTCAATGACATATATCGTCGGTTGAAATGAATACCCCTACAGAGACATGTCTGGGCTTACTGTCTTACTGGTGGGGAGAGTCGTAAGCCATCTCAGTAAAGTACAACCGTTGTAGACCGTCACCGTTGTCTACCTATAAAACCAGATGGCGGTCTCGATATCTCATTACAAGTACTCACATTTCTCACTATATCATAGTGGAATAGACCAGTAAGTTCGATCGGTTCTTTGCATTTAAATTGACCGAACCAGAAATTTGATTTCAGAGCATGTGCGACTAGAAGAGTTGGAAATATAAATACATGAAATGAGTCAAACATGATGAATACTCAAAATGCCACTTAGACTGACGGTTATCCGACCAGTTTAATTCTTAAATGTCACAAGGCTACTCTCGCAGAATCAGGTATTGAATAGATCAAGAGGCAAGAGAAGAAATAGACTACCTCATTATCTTATAGATTAATTTATGGGCTAGCGGACTAGCTAGATAGGTTGACGATACACAGGCTTGCATCCGTAATAGGAAACTTAAGGCGGCCCATGGCTCCTGTCGAGCTATCGTGTGTTATATGTGTGAGTGCAGTATCTTCCTCGCTATCGTCGGTGTCATTAAGTCTAATCTTTCAACAGAGTTCCCCAATATTCTCTTGTGATAAGTCGACTCATACGCACATGCCAACTTGAGCTTTGTTAGAATGGACTCTTATCGAAGATTGAACTGAACAGCTGGCCGTCTTCTAAGTGCATTCAACGATAGGGTCAGCAAATGAGATAGCAACCTAACATAACAACCATAGCAAAGCAACAAACGGAGGGTCAAGCAACAGATTTAACAATTATCTTCCTTTCAGTTCTCCTTCGCTCTCGTCGAGCCACTTACATTTGTTCCAAGTAACGGTACGCAGCGAGCTCACAACCTTATGGTGCAGATAGGTGTTGCGCAAGCTTTGTCTTCTGGTAGGTTTCCGAGCTAAGTCTCGTCAATCTCTTGTACAACCCCATCGATGGTATCGTTCGACAACATGTATTGGACACCAATGGACTGGTCAGAAAGGTACGCATGGATTTAAGTGATTTTCCTTCCTTTCCTGCGTCGAGTAGTCCGTGAGGGCAAGTGCGAGTGGTTCGGAACCAGGATTGTCTGGTCAGATAGGTACGCACGGATATAAGCGATGATCCTTCCGCTCTTCTTTCAAGTATTCTTCAGGCCAAGTGCGAGTGATTTGGACCTGAGAGTCTTGTCCTCGTCATACTCCTCGTATCTGCTTACTTAGATGATACACTAACTTGTTCTGCAGGATTCGAGAACCTTTGATTGGAGCTAGCTTGAACATCTTGTTGAGCCAGCTGAGCTGACATTCTGATGAAAAGCGTCAGAGTTCATGTCCGAACCCGAGGTATTTGGCATGACTCTAGCCAAGGTTTGCGTCGGCGATATGGTCACTCTTGTTGGCGAGCTTCGGTCCGCCGAATCTTGACGGACGGCTTATGCGGCGCTGAAGTCCTTCAAACATAGCCCTCTCTGTCTTCAACTCCGCTCTTCGACTCCAATCGTTCGCTCCTCTTCGTGGTTGCCTCCATATTCGTCTCTTTACTCCATTTCTTTCCTTCCCTTCCATCCACTCCATTCCCTCCGTTCCGTTCCCTCCGTTCTCTAGTTGTTTCCAAGTCCTTCATTTTTACAGACTTCTAGTACGTCTTTACCCGTAGTACGTTATTTCGATTTCACGTCCGCCCGTAGACCTGAGATGCGTAGCATGTTGAGCCTCAATAGAGCGAATGAAGCCATGCTTAATCGATAGCAGCATAGAGCCCTCGCTTATTGATCAGTCAGGATCAAGAATGAAAGGGAGGTACGAACCTCTAACAGTTTGATTACATCACTAGCGATCCATAGCTCCATTGACCACGTCTGCGTCGATTTTGTCGTTGTCAAGTATATATCCCGTGAAGCGTGAAGCTATGGGCGAAGGGGTTGGATGAATGACTGTGCTGTTGGATCTCGTCAGGGACGGGGTGTATTCAATGATGAGTAAGTCTTATTGTTCGCTCAGCGAATTCGAGCCTTTATTCGAAGCATGGTCGTAGGCCTGTGGCCAACTAACTATTCGACTAGCTATTCACGAAAGTGAATCCAACTGCCCACACTGACTATATTGCGCAAGCCGTGATAGATACATGAAGACCAGGACAATTGAACCGATGGCATTGACCTTCCGGAATCCCACTAACCTTGATTTTCAAACCTTCAGAATCTGCCCGAAACACCACCCCTTTTTTTCCATGGGCCTAACCAATGAGTACTTCCGATTACTACGAAGGCTTGGAGATCACCTGAGAGACAAGCTTGACACCGTAAGTTGTGCAACATGAAATAAAACATGATAAAGTCTCGCCACACTTCACTTGAATTTGGAATAATATATCATCCTTCCTATTATTGGTGAATCGTGTTCAAAGCGGTTCATCGACTACTATGTGAACCCTATATTTCTCCCTCTTGTTTTCTTATTCTCCTACTTTCAACGCACCATCCTCTACCCTATATATACAAACTGCCCATCTTCCAGCTAAACCATAGCAGTACTACATTATCTTATATATGATAGCCAGGTATTACCTTTGGCTTGGAACCTTAAAGCCTTGATTGTTCACGAGGTCTCTCTTGACGTTCTGAAGAGATTTTACTATGGGTGGGGACAGCCAAGCGACGGTGCCCGTACCTCGACCACCACATGGACAAGCTTTCAAGGTTTACGTGCCACACAATCCCAGCAATCTAGCGGCTGGAGGGCTACTCCATTACGGCCTTCTGAACGGCACCAATCTTCTGGTGGGAGATGAGGGAACCATGAACAAGGTCGAGAGGAAGTTCTGTAAGCCAAGGGACGAAGAGGATCGTTCCAAGGTCCTAGGATAGTCCGACCAATGTCGCCCGGCACTTCAGCATCAAGAGCAATCTCAGATACTCTTGCAGGTGCACCAGACGGTCAAGGCGGAGGGCAAATAGCAGCGCCAGAGCTAATGCAGAACCAGATTATAAATCCTTCCACTTCTAGCCCCAACCCTCATACTTTACAACATGGTCACGGTGCTGTTACAAACATCAAAAAAACAAATTGGCTGCAAAGAAAAGTTGGTCTCACTCCCAAAGGGTTCCAACAGACACTGATGCTTGACACTACAGAGGCGACGCACGACGATTCGGACCCAGAGCTTCTGCTAGCTTTCAAAAACAAGCCAATCAAAAAATTCGCAAGGCTGAACTTATCAAAAAGCCAATCGAACAAGCGGGCCGCTTTGAACGTCTCTTCGAATGAACTGTCCGAACCAAAACGCCAAGGTACAAAACGGCGCAAGATCAACTAGGAAACCGAGGCATTCAAACTCTGACTGCTGGCGCCAGCAATGTGACCAGGTGCCTTTAGATTACCCTTCTCATCCTATATTGTCAATTCAGCCGTGGAGTTCACGCGCATCTCACCTTGTCAACAGACCAGTGGTACCATCCAAACTGGGTATACTAATCGACCTATCCGATGTGTTCTCTGCAAAGAGGTTCCTTTGATCTTGGGTCGCGCAACCTGGGTGACGCTTCCTCTACGAGCCGTCGATCGAGCCAATCTTCGTCAGTCTTGCAACCTGATCTAGACGACCTGACGGCCCCTCACGCCAACCCTAGCGCTCATAGAGCCGTCAGGCAGCAATCAGTCAGATCAAGACTGTCAGCGTCTCGGTTACGGTGCCCCAGCAGCAAATCTTCTATGATGCACATGGGCCATTTCTGGGCAATTCCCGACCAACACGCCCACCTCCACCACCATCGCAGAAAGACTACAAAGATCTTCAAGCAGCATACTTCGATCTGTAAACACCGTATGACATTCTTCGAGTAACAGTCTCAACGGCTATTGAAGAGACGATCAGTTTGACGGTTGCGGCAGAAGGGCATTGATGCTATTTCAATGATGTACGCTAGGGGAAAGCTTGGGGAATACAATTTTACCAGCGAGTTGCGTTCATTCTGGCGAGGAGCGCACAAACCCCTCCGCATAATTCAACGACAAGGAAGACATGGTTGAAATTCTCCTTGTCTCCCTATGACCACTTTCGCAAGTGTTAGTCTTGAGCATGCCTGATCCGATGTTGTCTTCCTCATTTATTCCAATCAACATGAACACCATATCTTGAGCCATCAGCCGCATATATAGCATCGGTCGGGAGTTGCCCATGTGAGCCTGGATTCGGGCTCTCGACCATACCTACGACCGAGTGCTTCAAGCTCAAGATGTCACCAGAACGGTGACAAATATCAGCGGCACATCGAAGCATGAACGCACAGCGGCAGATGAGGCGCAATGACTGAGGATGCCGGAGAGGAACCCGGTAGCCAAGAACTTGCCGTGGTCGAGTTGACAAAGCCGCTGCCGTTCGAACATCACACACGAATGCAAGAGCTCGAAGACAGGATACACATGACGATCTCACAAAAATAAAATCATCTCACCAGCTCTGTGTACAACCATCAGCCGAACCCTTCAAACCCAACCACAGCCACAAAGCAGAAAAAAAACTGGATGTACCTAGAAATCAGTAGACCTTCCTGCTGCCGTCACTCCTCAACCTGAGACTGAGTCGTCGAACTCACACCTAGTAGAAATCCCTACTACTTTCCCCCGGCAGGCTTCTTAACTGTCCCCATCCCCGTCCTCTCAACCCACACCCACTCTTCTGGAGCGATAGCGACCCTAAATTACATTTACTTCTCTTGAAGATCAAGTGCAAGCCTAAGTTAACCACCAATAAAGCAGTAGACCATGGAGCCGCTATTGTGCACAAGGATGAGCCTAATCCATAAAACCCTTCAGCGATAAAGCCTTCTACTACAGCGCCCCAAACGATTAAGAACCCCCTTAATTCAAATTTCAGTCAACATGCTCTAGGGTCACAACGACTTTCAAGTGCAAGCCGTATCCCATGTCTTCCCGAGCGGAACGCTCCTTTCCTGCTGTCGCTCTATATATGGCCGAGAAGGAGTTGAAGAGAGCCTTCTTCGATGCTATAGTTCAGAAGCCAACCTAAAGCTATCAACTACGCTCCTTTTTTCACTCGCAATATCAGAGCTTTCATTCATTGGCATTCATTATCCGCGTTCACTACGTCCGTCCCTTTTCCACATTGGGAAAAAATGATGCTATACACACAATCCTCCCTGCGCCTGCGCACAGTATGCTAAATCCATTTCACTCGCCTTGGTCCAGCGCCTGCACTTCTTGCGGCCCAACGTTGCCGCCACCTTTCCACTGCGGTCTCGCCGTCACGTCGCCCTGGTTCACCCTCTGCACCTGTTGCATCGTGAGTTACCGCTTGAAGATGGTCCACGTCTTCCGCCACTCTCCCACCTTGGCGTCGGAAGGCGACAAAAATCTGCCCCCGACTTACTCGAGGCCCGCCCGGGCGCTGCCGCTTTAGCGGAGATAAGAACATTAGCCAAAGACTCCAAAGAAAGTGACTGAATGCTTTCATCCCATGTTTGAGCCTTCCCGTTGAAGGCGAAAAATCGGCCAGCAATTTCGTCAGAGGTGAGCTCTTTAGTATAGATGATACGCAAAACAATGGCGCCCTGATCCTCCGAGATCGCGCTCGTGCCAATCAATCGTCTCGCCGGTGAACAAAAATGGTCATACAGAGCTTTCGCGAATTCAGACCGTGATCTAGCAGAGAAATGTCCCGAGCGAGTGGGAACGTAATCATGTTTCAATATCTCACCCACATCAATCGTCAGGGTACTCAATGGCGCATCTTTAAACATATGAAACATATTCCTCTACGCTTCTCTCAGCCACAATGGGTAGGTGAAAAGGCGATATCTACCCTCTCGCAGCAAGACTACCACGCCATCAGATGGGGAGGAAAATGTGGCGAGTGTATTCAATTTTTGGTTTCCAGAAGTCTGTAGCAGTGGGCTTGAACGTGACTTGCCAAGGATTCAGCTCTTAAAGTATCGGGTACGACAGGTCCTTCAATCGCTTGCTGACCCGGAGCGAAGGGAGATTCGGATGGAATCGACCGAGCCATTAGGTTGTTGAAATGAGATGCTTAGGCCTATTTGGGACTAGTTTGAGACCAGTAGAATCATGTGATCCCCCTGTATTTAGGCGAATCTTTCGCTCCATAGAATGAATACACCTATCGCTGCTTCAACATCGGTTAGAAGTACTTTCAATTGAGGATATAAGGAGTCGATTCGCTGGGAAAGGGTCAAGTGCTTGATGATTGGTGCGGCTGATCTTGACGAACATGACCTGCAGCTCGGTTGGCAGGCCAAAGTAGTCGAACATGGTTGTCGAATGAATCGGTAGAAGTACGATCGGTTCACGGTGCTGTGAGGTTGTGTCTGATTGACAGTGAGGGCTGAGCTGTAAGATCGACGGCTATACTAAGATGAGGGGCAGAGTTCGAGTTATGAATTGATCAGGGAGCCGACCGGAATGCTCAATTAATCTCTACAAGACTACAAGTGGCATATTTGGCAGCAGCCATCAAACAAAACCATCAAGCTATGGGAGAGACATGGCTTATTCGCGCATGGCTGGTGGTGTGGGAATCAGGGCATACGAGTGTCTGGTGTTGTAACAAGTTTCCCAGATGCGATATGTGGTTCCTTTCGTGCAGCCACATGACACACTGCCAGGATTCTCTTTCTTTAATCTCACGGTTTTCCCAGCTATCGATGAGTTTCATCTAATGCCTCGCTTTATTATACATTTCCTCAGGCGCACATTGCAGTACGACCAAGATTACAATTGCGTAGGCCGAACACAATGATCGAGCTACAGCTCATGATACTCCAATACAGCCTTACAATCGATACAGATATTAGGCCATTCCCGCCATTGATGTCTTTGGCGCTTAATAGTCACCCTAAAGGCCTGACCTGAGGCGTGTTCGGAGGTAATTTGAGCTCTTTCAAGTCCGATGCTCCAAGGAATCTCCTTTGACGAAGAGCATCCTGCTTTCTGGCTATCAGCACGTCCGCATCATGCGTTGGCTCGTTAAAACAACAGCCAGACCACGTGTCGTCCCGCCTCGTGGAATCAATCCTCTTGTCAGCGTATGCAAGGTCTTGATCTGGGTCGCTTCCTTGATCGTCAGAAATGTCCACTGCCCAGATCTCTCCGTCAGCAAGTGTCATGTCGAAATTGCGCGCAGGACACAAGCTGATGCTAATTCCCAAATTCAACGCCTCGAGGCGGCCAGAGATACCTGTATTTCTTTTGACCTCCAGAACAGCAGTTCCAGTTGCCCATCCATATGATTTGTCTGGTACACCACCAGGATTCTTAATCCAGCGGTTATCGAACAACTCGTCACGCGCAGTCGACCTTGCTCCGCATACGAGAGCCTCCTCGAACATTGTCGGGTCTGGTCTGGTGTCTAAACTGCGCCCGCCCCCGATGAGAAGCTTGTTATTCGCGAGCAAGAGCATAGGGTTGAAGTCCGTATCGAATCCAAGCTTGATCCAATGGATGTGGGACCATCCACCTTCGCGTAAATAATGCGAGAGCTCTGGCTTGACCTTCGGCTCCATGTAGACGATACCTGCAGTTCCCAGGTCGTCGTCTTCTAGACTAATCACTTCTCTCCAGGATTGAACCCTTCTCGATAGTATTTTCGATTGACAACTTTCGTAATTTGGAGGTCTCAGAGACCGAAGCCAGAACCCGTGAAAGCGTTTGAGCGGAGGCTCAGTTGGCTCGATTGGAACACGAAGACTTCTCTCTTCGAAGCGCCCCATATCAGAAAGCGGAATCATGGTTTTACCCTCCTTTATCATTCCTTTCACGCGGACATATTCGCCGTCGGTCGACAATCTGCTTAGCAAGATAGCAATTCTTTTGTCCGTAGAGGTTCCTTTGAGGCAATTTAGAATTGCATAGTATGTTTCCATGCCATGAGGCAGGGTTTTGAGCTTGATCGATAGTTCGCCGTTCGATTCCGAGAACCCCAAGGATCCGCTTGTCTTGAACACGTCGGTGCACTCGGAGTAGGAGTCCGGAGAGGGTGCGAAGAGCCCGGTAGGTTTCTCTTGCTCCATCGCCCACGCGAACATAGACTCATCTTTGCCCTTGTGCATGATAGCTTGTTGCAGGCGCACAAAAGCCTTCGAACCCTCACCATATCTTGAATCCATGGTAACGCCAAGGATCCCCAGAAGAGAATAAGCTCTGTCTTCGTCTCTTTTGGTCTCTCTACCTGCTGCCCACGACAGTATTTGAGCAACAGAGCAGGTCGCTAGGTTTTCAGAATCGCTCAAAACGGTCTCAGGTATCCTAGTCTTGATGGATAGTCTGGCTAGTAATTCACTTTTCGTGCCGAAACGCTCCCAATTGCGGTCAAAGAAATACGCCTCGCTTGCGCCGATCAATTCCTGCAATGTCCAGCCTCGTTTAAACCACTCACCATCCATCATGGCCTCTCTGGTGACATCGTGGAGATAGACAATGCATATATGACTGCGCTGGTACCAGCGATACATACTGTTGATAGCCTCGGTCAACTCGCTCCCATCTCCTTTGTTGATGCAGCATGTATCGGCCCAGCCATAGATACAGCCTACTTCGGACGCTTTCTCGCAGAATTTTTTGAGTTTCGCGTACCCTCTCTTGCGTGAAATGTCTATGGACTCATGTACATCAAGATATGTCACTTCATCGGCATCGGCGCCCCATCGGTGGGAGAGGATTGCGTATTGGTGGCCTGCAAGATCGGACTCAGCGACATCTTTGAGTATGAGAGTGCCGGAGCGCCCAGCGCTGGTATCAAGAAAACGCATCTTCAGCTCGTAATGACCGACAAATGTTGAGGACGGCGTGGGAATGTGTCAGTTGAAGCAGAAAAAGTCAAACTCAGCTCCCTGTTCTTATGATATCGCATAGGCCACATCATGAAATTATTGCGGGCATTACAGGTCCTTCCTGCAGCGGGCTGTTCAGGTATACATAGCTGGCTTACGCCCTCATACAAATAATCCTTGTTAAGAGGCTTTTTGCTAATGCAATGTCCAGCCCGCTGCTGCTGCCTGCAGGAAGGACCTGTACTTGTGAAGTTGTGATCCTAGGGCTGAGAGCTAGCGCGAAATGCATGCCCTATAGCGCTTTACCCGGAAAGGACTAGAGTAGTCAGTATCGCTTGCCAAGATCAAGAGTCGGAGGTCATTCCACAGCAATATGAAAGTATACGAGGGTGAGTTGGCCGAGTGGTAGTAGGCCTTCATGGAAGACTGCAGTAATTACTCAAGCGCTAGGGGAGAGCGGCCCCCGTTGAGGAACGCTAAGGTCGTGGGTTCGATTCCCACCGCTCTCAACGGTGCTACCAAGGAGGAGGGTTATTAAGGATTTGATTCCAGCTGTGAAAGTATCAATCTGCCGTGGTGAATGCGACCGAGAGAAAATCACCTCACGTGTTAAGCGAAAATCTTGTACTTAATGGTTGATGTCTTTCATAGCCGCATAGGCCCACATAAGGACGATAAATTGATATCACACACACACACACAGCAATATAAACACTACACTTGAAAGGGGACAAGCTATAAATCTGCTTTATTTTCGACTCGAGATTAGGCTCTAAATTCGCGAGGCTCATCGTCTCTCGTACCCTCATTCTATATTATTTATTATCTAATTTTAGCCACGGTAAAGTTCCTTTGTGGCCTTTTGTAGGCCCACCGATTTTGGTCCATTGGTTAGGACTGTTGATCTATCCTTCAACAACCAGCTACAGTACGACTACCAGATCCCTTACATCTACAATGGCATCTAAAGCCTCACCAGCGAAGCCACTCTCGATACGGAAGCGAGATGCGATACTAAAAGTCCTCTCTAACAAGGACAAAATGAATGAGCTAAGAGTTCTCGCCGAGAAGTCCATCTTCTGGGATTGTAGCCATCCAGAAACCCGGGCAAACCACGAAATGATACGATCTGAGTTTGAGTATTTCGACTCTTCGGTCTCTGATACCACTAGTCCAGCTGATATCTGAACGTTGAATCCGATTCTGAGCAGAAGCAAGAAAGTCCTTCCAGTCAGTCTAGACTATACCAAAGGAAAGCTTGAGGGGAAGCCAACAGTGCAAGTGCTGTACAACCGGCAGGATGATATACCCTGGTGGGCGCACCTTGTCACTCCATTGTCTGTAAAGAAAGCAGGCGCTTGGAATAGCAACATCACTACCTACATACACATGCTGGCTACGATAAAGGTCTGAAGTACCCTTTCATACTCTAAATTCATCCTGATCGACGCTGAGTTATACCTCTTTTGGTAACAACTGATGTCAATGGAGAAGGGAGATGAATTGGAAGCAGTACTACGCGGCATGGCTCTCAACCTGTTTTTGTGGGGTGAGGTTAGGGCCTATCACTGTCGCTCAAGAATACGAACAGGGTGCGTCCATGGGAGGTGACATGTTGAGACCGAATGACCCAAATCGCCACTGACAAGACGTTATTTCTTCCGTGTACCAGACGAAGAAGATTTTCTACATAGCCTCAAACACATCAACAAGAGTATCTACACGGAATCTTTATATTTATGAAGGGTCTTCGAGAGCCTTATGACAGAAACCACATAAGAACGTTGACAAATTCTCGACTGTGCGAACAACCTTCCATTCCCCAACTCACGGCCTTTTCAAAAATCCCAAAAACAAAATCAACACCTGATTAATTCATCCTAAAACGCTACCAAAGGTGCAAAATCATGACAACTGCGAGATTCGAACTCGCGCTCTTTCGAACAGGTAGGTTCGAGACTTGTAGATCTGATACCTGAAACCTGCGCCATAACCACTCGGCCAAGTTGCCTTTCCTCAACAAATGGTCTCTAAATATATATATATACTTAGCTTGAAATTTTAATCGTGGATTTGAAGCAAGTCAAAGTAGTCTGTCACGTCTGTCTCTCTATCTCTCATGTCGTTTTTTCAGTCCTTCCTATCGTACACGAGTTACAACTACAAATTCGACCAGTTCGACGAGTGCTGTAATATTCTTTTCTGACATCATCATTCCGGACAGCAGTTTCCTTTTTACCGAAAAGAAAGACCTCGCGTTCGCTACAAAGGAGAACTCGAAAAGCCGCTGAGCACCAAAGCAGCTTTTTTGGTATCTCATACTTATGCTTCTGTGCACTCAAATGCCCTACTGGTCTCCTTCTCCTTCCTTCCTCATGGATGCCTACTCCTTTATCCCAAGGTCCACTCTGGAGCATATGCCATATGCGCTTCATGACTCCCCGCTGCGAATATCGACAGACTGAGTCGAGATTACCCCCCGTTGATTATCCCATGTATTTCCCTCCGCAGCTATGCTTGTCGCAGCTATCTCAAACCGAGTTCTAACCAATGTCAATCTGCGTGCAGGAAATCAACGAGACTGATTGTTCATTTGAACAAATGGGAGTAGTTGGTTCAAAGTCCTTGAATACAGATGTGTTTCCAAAAAACCTCTCATCATCCAATCACCCTTTCCAGGCACGAGATCGTAGCATCTCGGCTATGGTTGTTTGATATCACTATCCAGCTGTTAGCAGATTTCCTAGCCCCAAACCACCACAGAACCACCTACCTCACAACTTGATTACGCCACAAGCCGAGTAAATCCGCGCATCCCGCGTCAGAAATCTCAGCATACCCACTCTGGGACACTCACATCCTCCCCCTCGAATATCCCATCCAAGCCCTAGATAATTTTTCCCCGTTCTCCACCTCCTATTCCCCCTTAACCGCCTCCTCCCCCGGACTCCTACTCCTCCCCCTCTCCGCCTTCCTCCCGCCCCTTCCACCCTGTGCATCCCCCTTCTTCGGCGGCGGTCTTACAAACGCAAAATCCACCGTCAAGATCTGATCGAGCAGCTTCGCGCCGTTGGCGCCTTCAATGGCGGCTTTGGCTTCGCGCTGGGTGGGGTATTCGACTAGGACGTAGCCCTGCGTGTGGTATCGGGTTAGCCTGTGATGAATTTGTTGGGGAGGGGTAGAGGGTGGTTGTAGAGACAGGTGGTGGTGAGTCGGGGTGGGAGGTACTTTGACGTAGCCTGTTCTCCGATCGAGGTTCATATGCAGGTTCTTAATTTCGCCGTACTCCCCAAATAGTTCCTGGAGGTCCTCTTCGCTCGCCTCTTCATGAACATTTGTCACAAGAATGATCCAGCCTTCGATGGAGCGGACGGCAACGGCGCCGGTGGAGGTGCGGATTTCAGACGTTGTTGGAAGGGCATTCTTGGGATCGTCGTTAGCGGGAGGGTCAATGTCCATTTCCGTGGAGGCCATTGTTGGGATGTTTTAGAGAGGAAGTGAGTTGGTGGGGCTGTGTTTGGTGGTAGATTGGGAGGATTGGGCGCAATTGGAGGTTCGATAAACCGGAGCGCATTGGATGTTTTGTAAATTATCAAAGTGTTCCGTTGTCACGCTAGCGAAGCAGGCACGCTGGGTAAACCGCTTTACGATATTTGACCATGTAACTAAGCTGTGAACAGTGGTCTGATATCACGGTTTTAGATCATACTATGGCTGATGCTGCAGAAAAGCTGACGTTCAAAGATACCTTCCAAACTGATGCTGCGAGATATCCGCCCCCGAAGAAACTACGATGCGTCTACGGACCCGAGGAGAGGCAAGCGGATAAAGTAGAGAAGAGAAACAGAAGCCATGGATTGACACACCGCCAATCTAGGTGAGAGACTTATGGCTGCGAGAGTGATGGTTCTTGCAGGTTGCTTGGTAGACGCTATGATAAGTACTCACGGCTGTCATAGTCCAGCGTCCTTCTTGGGGTAGAGAGATGTACATACCATGTATGGGTCCGTTTCTTCTTTCATGCTAGCTCGAGTCACAACAACCGTTTACTATCTAAGAATACCAACTTAAGAAGAATTTGAGACGACTGACCATGTGTGCACTTACAAGTAAGCAGTGTCGCTCGTACGCAAAACGCTGCTTCCTACCTCACTCAACTCGCCTTCAAGTGATTAATCATCGCGATTCAGCTAGCAGTCCACATGGACAGCTATCAGCCAAGGCCCAGAGCAAACCCCACAACAAGCCCACTCACCCCGGAAGCTCTCCACCATCTAGATATCTTGTACTTGTTATCCCAGGTTGTGTAGCCGCTGTACTTGATCAAAACGGGAAGACGAAAATGAGGTGAAATGTTGGCTCGATGACTTAGCTGAACTTGCTCCATGTGCTCCTACGAGCCCACCCCAGATGTGGTGGACCAATAGTAGTTGCCGTGTTGTGACTGAATGCTCGGGAGACATACTGGCGCTGGTTCTACGCCGAAGCGGTGACCGAGGCTGTTGAAGTAGTTGCTTCCCCTGACATATTGCCGTCCTTTTCACTGGGAACGAATGCGTACCTGGGCAATTGTGCCATCTTCTCTTCCGGACTGATTTCATTATCTGAATAGACAAGTTTCGCATTCTTGTCTTTCTTCCCTTTCTTTTCATCCTGTGGCTCCTCAGCTTTAGCTTCCAATTTGCCGTTAGCAATAAACTCAGCTTTATCGGCGTCCTTTGCAGCACCATAGAGCAAATCGTCAACATCATTGGACAGACTAGACTGTGCTTCGACATGAGCAGGTGGCGCACCCTGAGGACTTTGAGTGAAGGTTCTATTCTCAGGCGGGTTCGGTGGCCCCGAAAGCTGACCTTGATGCATCTGTTGCATTTGGAAAGCATTGACGGGTGGCGCACCAAAAGAAGGTCGCTGAGGCAGGCCAGGTGCTGGCGGTAAGTTTCCAGAGCGCAGCGGAAGAGGTCCATTCTGTGGAGGCGTGTGAGTACGCGGAGGTTGGAACTGACCGTGTTGGAAAGGAACTGCTGGAGAGCCAGGACCGAACGGTTGAGGAGGGCCATTCTGGAACGGGGGAGGCCCATTTTGGAAATGATGTGGTCCATTCTGGAATTGGGGCGGACCACCCTGAAACTGAGGAGGACCATTTTGAAATTGGGGCGGACCGCCTTGGAATGGTGGAGGTCCGTTCTGGTACGGAGGTGAGAAGCCTTGCCCACCAGGCGGACCTTGATACTGCTGGGGTGGTGCAAATGCTTGGTTATGCATGCCAGGTGGCTCGAAACCAGGCTGTTGCGGAGGGAACTGCGATTGTTGAGGTGGAGCAAACGGTGATGGCTGTTGCTGGAACGGAGTTCCCTGTTGGCTATAGGGTTGCGGATATGATGAGTAAGTTGAATTATTGGGAGGCCCTCCAAATTGCATTTGAGGCTGCGAGTATCCTGGAGAGCCAGCCTGCTTATTACAAGGTCAGTCATAGTCAACTTGATGAGAAGCATCATCAACCCACAAAGGCGCCGGGACTCTGGCTTACACCTGGACTCTGACTACCATGCCCCCCAATTGGCGTCACATCCCCACTACTGATGCCCGCCGCCTGTTCCGCCGCTTTCTTCGCTTTGTGCTCGGCCAGGCGCTTCTTCAGCTCAGAAGGAGGCTCAAATTTTGGTTTTTTTGCCGCACCAGGTCCAGCATTACCTGGTCCATGGTTGCCAGTGGCAGCGCGTCTGTCGGCCTCAGCCTGAGCGAATTGGTGAAGAATACGTTGTTTATGGCTGGTCACGATATCTTCGGGTATTCCCTCCATGCCAAAGATTTCGACGTCAAGACCTGAGCGATTAGGCAACGCATTTTCGATCGTGGTGAGCGTCTCTTTATGAACCTGTGTCATGTGAACGGACAGACCTTTTACTCTGTTAGTTGTGATGGCAAAACGGATACCTCTTGAACGCGACTTACCGCCTGCTGTGTTTAATCGACGTCCACAACGCTCACACTTGAAATGCCTCGCTTTCTGATGGTTGATTAATATTTTAAGGTCATCAAAGTCTCGCTCGCAGTAGTAGCACCACGGCCTTGCTAATATTTCTTCCACATCGGGATGACCCCTCTTCTTTTTGTTGCCCATAGCTTCGAAGGCTTGGAACTAGCGCAATGGTGTGAGGAGAATGAGGGCAGGCCAAGCTTGAAGTCAAGAAGACGAAGTCAACTCCTTATGAGGGTTGAACGTGCAATGGATCGGTCGTTGAACTCCCGTTTCTGCCAAGCCTGTTATTCTAGGCATCAAAACTCGAGACCGCACCATCGTTTTTCCGTGTAAAATTTTCTTCGACTTCCACTTCACACTTTCTTAAGAAAAATGATCGTTCTATATGAATAAATGGCA
>JAABUH010000310.1_pt1 | contig 75041 bp, 98 predicted proteins | sample 5559121 | NCBI WGS metagenome assembly JAABUH01 (sample SAMN10711871, study PRJNA513364) | rock metagenome | isolation source: Antarctica rocks | place: Antarctica: Victoria Land, Battleship Promontory nord | collected 2015-12-28
ATGGTTTTACCGGCCCATTCGTCCCATATCACCCAACCCCTCGATGTCGGGATTTTCGCCCCTCTGAAGGCCGCAATGGCTTGGCAGGCCGACCGGTGGACCTCTCTCTATCCTGGACGAGCTGCAAAGGCAGACTGGTGCTCAAATATGGTCCAGGCAAGATTGAAAGCCATGACAGAGGCGAATATTCGGGCGGGCGGGATGGAGATCAACCGGTCTGTACCCCTTCCAGCCTTCCAGAGTCATCCCCGACGTCCCTGTCCCCTCTACTCCACCTCGCCAAGGCTCCAGGCTCTCCCAGACCCCTCTAGCTTCAATCACACGCGAAAACCACGAGTTCCTGACTCAATATGGCGATATCATCGGTACCCCAGTCAAAAACCGATTGCAGGAGCTGTCCTCTGCTTTTGAAGCGGTTCATGCCCGAAATACGATCTTGGAGAAGGAGAACAGGGACTTCAGGGATGCTCAGACCGGTGGGAAGAGGAAGAAAGCCGGCGTGACCTTGAGCAACCTTGAAACACATGTGTTAGTACAGAGGACGTGCTAGCAAAGGTCAGAGCTGGGGAGGACGCTAAGCGGCCTAGGGGGCAACGGGGGCCTGGCGAGGACCTGGTCAGGGACCCTTTCATGGCTCTAGAACCTAATCCCTTCATGACCAGCCCTTGAATCTATGCGTATTGGGCCGAGTACATGGATTTTCAAGATTGAAAGAGAAGATGCGTCAATAAAGGGGGTTTGTCAATAAAGTAGGTGAATGACGTTAGCTGAAACGATAAGATGAGTGGAAAGGGAAGGATATGGACAGCGGAGGCGCTTCTGCACACTAGCGATGCAGACCCTCTATGTATTGCAGACCCCGCTGAATCCTTCGGCTGCTGCGCAACACCTTTACGACAGAGCTCCTTTCTTCGGTGCCTTCCTTAAATCGCCTGATGACTAATTATTACGTGCAAGCTGTTTTCAAGACGTTTCTCTACTTTATCTTCCACTTAATTTTCAAGAGAACGAGCTCTTTCGCATGCTCGACGTCCTTAATCAACGATAATGGTTCCATAGAAACATAGATTGGGTAGTTCTACTCGACTCAACATGGACTCTAGCCCCGCTGATTACCTCGATCGCCCTTCGGACCCCTCCTCAGCATATATCAATGGGCACTACACCAATAGCATGGCGGCGGGACCTTCACGACTCGTCCCATCATCTGATTCGATCGATTTGACTGGGTCAGATGACGAGCAGGGCGGAGGTAAAGCTCGGATCTCTCATCAGGCCCGAGCGTCGATGCCATCACCCCATCATCAATCTGGACCATCCTCTTCACCTATCCATGCTACCCTCATGAACTCCTCACCTTCCACATGTGACGTCGAGATCACTGGCGCAAAGCTCGCCACTCCTTCCGTCATGACACCAAGCGATTATGATACCCCTTCATTCCGACAATACCCCAACAGCATGAACGGCTCAATACCTACCGTCCTTAACCCTTCCTCATCAACCTATATTTTCCCGAATATGGCCCCCGGTCAAGGATGGGCTTCATCGATACCTAGCAGCGGACCGATCATGGCGCCTCATGCCATCGGTTCGAATGGCTACGGAATGATAGGGAATGGTGGCACCAATGGCATCTCCGCATCGTCAGCCATCGATCTTACCAATGCCAGACTCCCCTCACCGCCGCCTATTAGCGACAAGAAGCCAGTTTGTATCGGCTCGCTCTCATCTAAAGCTGTTATGTTGTACCCATCAATGGCTGCTGTTGTCGGTGCGATGCCTCAGGAAGGCTCGAGGGAGAACTATCAGACGATGATTTATAGGGGGGCGGAGCTGCTCAAGGTCAAACTCAAGGTATGTCAACCTTCTTCATGATCGTCACTGCTGACTTGTGAAGCTGAGACGTTTGGGGAGTCCGGAATTACCGATGGATGTGATTCAGGTTCTGACCCGTGAGCCCATTATATACGGAAACGATCACAAGCTGATAGGATCAGCCGGCATGTCCAGCTATATCGGCGATCTCGATGCCTCCGTCGCGGATGTTTTGATCAACCCCATATCGAGAGGTTTGCTTCGCCTCGAAGGGTTCATCCAGCGTCTGCAGCCTGAAGCAGTATGAAGAGCTCCTGGTTCCTGCCTATACTGACTTCGTCCAGCATCAGTACGAAGTCCGTCTGAATGTCCTCCTCTTCACACTCCCATCCAACATCACATACATTGCTCAAACCCTCATGGCCAACAACCTGTACCTCCTCGACCCGATCCCTCCTTATGACCCTGCACGACATGCAGACAGACCTCAATACCGCAACGCTCATGGCGGACAGGAGGTTTCGCTACGGATGATGATGCTTTCGCAAAGAAACCGTCTGCCTGGTCAATATCCGGACACGCTTTCAAGCGGGCAGATGGGCAAGGCGAAGCAGGTGGACGTCCAAAGGAAACAGGTGGATGAGGTTTTCAAAAGCCTTGACAATGGTGTTGAGCTCGAGCAGAGTGATCCAGGTGAGTTGGCTCTGGACGTGTTGATCTCATACTGATGGGATGCAGGCCTGCTCATCAAAACCGAGCTGTTCCCCCATCAGCGTAGAGCGCTCACCTTCTTGCTACAACGCGAACAGGACTGGGCATCGTTCAAGACTGCTCGAAAGGCTGCCGATAAGAAATCGAAGAAGCGCAAGGCCAGTAAGGATGACGACAATGATGGATCTGTCGAAAGCGAGGTGGAGGTGGCAAAGGGAAGAGCGAAGGACAGGGGTCGGTCGTTATGGGAAGGGAAGAAGGATGAAAAAGGCAGAGTGCGGGTGTGGAAGAACAAGGTCAGTGGGGAGGAGATCAGGACGAAGAAGGGGGAGAAACCTGTGGAGGGGAAAGGCGCAATTCTCGCTGATGACGTGAGTCCTTCCTACTCATTGAGAGTTCCGGGCACTTATCCGACTTTGCGTAGATGGGTCTGGGCAAAACGCTTTCCGTCGTTTCGCTCATCGCGGCAACTCGAAACTCCTCGCGGAAGTGGGCCAAGTCAAAGCGGGAGGACTCAGAGGCACATGTGGACAGCAAAGAGCCGATCGCTACTGACAGCGGCATCAAGGCGTCTGAGATGCAGACGAGGATCTTCGGCATGCCGACGCCTGAGTCCGACGATGAGCTGGACATGAAGGGGAAAAAGCGGAAGCGCGGGGAGTCAGCTCAAAAGGCGGCTACGTCTCGACAGTCTCGCTTGTCCGGCCGATCCAAAGCGACGCTTCTGGTCTGCCCGATGTCTACTATCACCAATTGGGAAGAGCAGATCAAGGAGCACTGGGATGGACCCGTTGACATTTACAATGGTGCTGCTGGTGCGGTGCCCGAGAAGAAGTGGCAACCTCCGAAGACGGACCGAGATGACGATTCAGACGAGGAAGACATCTTCGACACCCTTCGAGTTTACATCTACCACGGTGCGAGTCGTCGGTCGTGTCCGATTTTCCTTTCGAGCTTCGATATCGTCATCACCAGCTACAATACCTTAGCTCTCGAGTTCACTAAGCAATGCTCTACAGGTGGAGATGATACCCCTGGTACGGAGACCGGGGCAAATAGCGACGACGAGGGTATGTTCGATGTTGCTGGAGATACCGCTATCAACTCGAGAGCAGTCAAGCCGGAGATTGAGGCCGAGATCAAGGCGGCGGAGGTTGCGGATGCGCTGAGGAAGTCGAAGAAGAAGGGAAAGACGAAGAGGGCTGGACCTGAGTGGACTAGCCCTCTTCAGGCGGTGGATTGGTTCAGGGTGGTCCTAGATGAGGCACAGTGAGTCAATTCCAAAGTTCTGCCTACATGCAGCTCATGATTTCAGCTATATCAAGAGCCCCGTCACTGTCGCTTCTCAAGCCTCCTGCGACCTTGTTGCGGATCGCCGGATCTGTCTGACCGGTACGCCGATCCAGAACAAGATCGAGGACATCTGGGCTCTTTTCAAGTTCCTTCGGATCAGCCCAGTCGACGAGAAAGAGTGCTTCACCAAGTACATCTCTAATCCGTGCAAATTTGGCGAACAGATCGGTGTCGCTCGACTTCAACTCGTCATGCGGTGTTGCACGCTGCGTCGGACTAAGGACTCAACTGCAGATGACGGTCGGAAGATTCTCAACCTCCCTCCGCGGAAGGAATCGCAGCTCTGGCTTGATCTCCGCGAAGACGAGCGTAAATCATACGATGCACGAAAGTCCGCAGCCAAGCGAAAAGTGGACGAGCTCAAGGCGAGCAATGAGCTGGGGAAGAATTACGCCAACATGTTGCAAGAGGTTCTGCGATTACGGCAGATCTGCGATCATGTCGATCTCGCCAAGTCTGGCGCGGTCGAAGAGGATTATGACGGGACGGTAATGGATTATGAGCTTGCGGTGCAGGGGATCGAGCGATACGGTATCAGTGCAGCTCGAGCGGTCTCAGTTGTTTGCTTCTTGAGGGATGCGGAGGGGGCGCAATGTGTTACTTGTTCTTTCGATTATGCCGATTATTTCCCTTCGCTCGGGTTAGGCGGTGTTGAGGAGGGCGTCAAAACCGAGGAGAAGGGTCCGAAAATGCGCAAGTTACCACATAAGCCTTTGCTTACCAAGTGCTTACACTTGTTCTGTACGTGGTTTACTTCACACTGTTCCGCCGGCTGATATTCCAGGCCCGAGATGCTATAAATCTGGAATTCATCCTGAGTTACCGAAGAAAATGAAGCGCGATGCCGGTCGCGCTTGCACCTGTGGCGTGCCTCTTCGTCTGCCCAACGACGTCGTCGAAGTCGAACCGCCAGACGCAAACGATGGCTCCGAGGTACCTGATCCGCCGAAACGTGCTGCGCGTAGAAAGTATATTCGGCCTAACGGGGAGAAACCGAATCTCTCGACAAAGATGCAGTTCCTTCACGATGAGCTGTTGGGCTTTTCCCGGAAGAATCCGAACTCGCCGCACTATGATCCGTTTTCCTTGGATCTGGATGATGTCGAGGAGCTGGATATGTCTGGTCGACCATTTGTCACCAAGAGTGTCATTTTGTGAGCTGTTCTTAGGCACCCTAATCGAGGGTGCCGAGCTGATGATCGTTCCAGCTCGCAATGGACGACCATGCTCGATCGGATAGGTGATATGTTGGACGAGGTGGCCATCAAGTTTGCTCGGTTGGACGGAAGTATGACAAGGGAGGAACGTGCCAGTGCCATCGAAGCTCTCAACAGGGATCCGAAGACCGAGATCTTGCTCGTGTCGACCCGCGCTGGTGGCGTCGGACTTAATCTTACGGCTGCGTCTCGATGCTACCTCGTCGAACCTTACTGGTCAGTCTAGCTTCCAGCAAGTCTGCTTCCTGCTGAAGAATTCAGGAACCCTTCCGTCGAGGCTCAAGCTATCGATCGTATAGTGAGTGTATAATGGCTCTTCCCGTCGACACTCGCTGACATCGCCTCCAAGCATCGAATGGGCCAGACTCGACCCGTCACCGCTATCAAGCTCATGATCAAGGACTCGATCGAGATGAAGCTTGATGAGATACAGAAGAAGAAGGCGAACCTGGCTCAACTGTCTTTGAGGAACATGACCCGGAAGGAACTGATGGCTCAGAAGGTTGGGCGCTGTTTCTCATCACCAAGTCATGCTGACGAACAGTAGGCGGAGGAATTGGCGAGTTTGTTCCGATAGACTTTTTGCAATGGAATGGTCCGACCTGCATTCTGCAGGGCGACAAGGTGCAATACCGATTTTGTGGAACACGCATGTTACAACATTATAGCATTGATGCATACAATACATACTTGTACTCCGAATGTCCCGGAAAGATGTGTCCTCAGGGGATCAAGAGATCACATCTTCGCCTTCTCCTCCTTCCATTCATCCCACAGTCCTTCCGCTTCTATCGCTCGTCGAAGTGGTCCCGCCCCATGTCGCACCTCCCAGAGCATCCTCTCTTCCACAGACTTCTGTCCCGGTGCTTTCACCTCGAAAGTAGGTTGCTGAGCAAAACCGACCATCGCTGCATGTATCAATATGGCCCTGTTCACATCAGCTTCCATGCCACTGAGGCATTAAGAGGTTAGCCCACGCGGTCAAGCCGTAGACAGGCTTCACTCCACCACCCTCCCTACCCGTCAAGAATCGATGCATCCTGACCACCCCTTTACCCCAAGGAACATCCCTATACTGATAATACCTCCCTTCCCTCCCACCAACCATCCCTTCACCATCAGCGTAGATCACAGCAGGAGGAGGTAAGTTCTGTCTCGGATCGGGTGAGACTCGGGTGGAGAGACCGAAATGCCATCCGGGTATCAGGGAGGGACGATCGTATAGGAATGACGGGAGGGGCATTGAGAATAGGTGAGAGACTTCGGTGGGGTTTAGGACGGGGTTGAGGGCGTTGTCTGTTACGAGGAGGATGACGCTGAGGCTTCATGTCAACTCGAAATGAATTAAGAGGAGATGACTTTGAGAAGAGACAGTCGAGTGCGAGGGGAGCTAACTCAACTCACGGGGTGACAATGAGACCGTTCCCAGCGAGGAATGGGTCGAGAAGACATAATCGTCGAACCTTCTCGCGGTCCATCGGGAGAGCGATCTGCTCGTCAGCCTGGATTTCAAAGATAAATATACCTCTTCATACGCTTCTCTCCGCTGAGGGACAGTCAGCTTCAGTGGGTTACGTCGATCAATGTCTGGGGAAAGTCAAAACATACAGCTGTACCCTCTTCATCCTCATCCCCGTCCTCGTACTTTCCTCCAGGAAGAGCCGTATCACTAGCATATGATCGCATATTCCCAGCTCGCCTTGGCCAAAACCATCAATAAGTAAATCACTCTTAAAAGGTTGATCGGTATACTCACGTCGATAGGAGGACATAAAGATCGCCTAATCGTCCAACAAACAAGCTGAGCTCCCGACTATTAGCACAAAGCTCCTTGAAAGCGAGAGGGATGATTGACTGACACGATCGCTACAGCCGCTGTCCTTTTCTTCGGGAATCTTCGCCTCTCTTTCGGTCTTTCATACTCCATGAACCGGTGTAGGCATCTGCAATAGAGTCAAGGTCCACAAATGAAGCCTCATCAAAACAACCGACTGAAGCGATTCCGGCTTGAGGGGGAGTAGTAGCGATTCGATTGGTCTTGGATTACGGGTTGACATTGTTTCTCAATCGCTCCTCCATCAGTAGTCGCTGAACGTCTACGCTTGCTGTCTTGTCCGTCGCGTACGCATTTGAAGGCAACATTCGAGGATAGGCGACAAGCGATACACCTTGAGGTCGATTGCCGGAGCCTCGGTGTTATGATCTTTTACCGGCTCGAGCCGTAACTTACCTCCGTCAAGGCCACACCATGTGTAAGAATCTATCACCCCTCTATCCCGCTTGATGCCCTCCACTTCGGCAGATGCATCTTCACCAAGCTCAACCTCATCCGACGAAGAGACTCTGGCTTCATCCGACGCATCGTTAGCGGTAGCAACTCGCCTGACCACCTATCGTCTTCCGGGCTCACCAATCGATTCCGATAAATCGTCAGATACTGCTTCTGAGCAGGATGAAGGGGACGACCGGACACCTCGGCGAGTACTTAGGGCGAGGAAGTCGGTCCTACTCGCTCTAGAATGTATGTGGACGATCATACTGCGCAAAGACGACAATACCAGAGAGGCGGTGAAGCAGGATGACTCGCTTGCTGTCGGTGTCAATCAGCCTTGGAGAACCTTGACGAGTCAAATTGGCATCCTTCGGGAATCCGTCAGAGATGAGCGAGTACTTGGTAACCTCCCGATCAAGCAATGCTTTGGTACGTGTCGACAGAAGCATTATTTTGAGCTGTTGGAACGCGTGGGCTTGAGCTGATGAAGAACAGCGATCATGAACCATTTCTCTATCGAATCTCTCCTCCCTCTCGCTCAATCGAGAGCATACGCCAGGACGCTGGCGAAGTCCGAATCTCGATCGTTACGATCCTTCGCGAAGCATCTCGATCGTCTGCGTTCTCACCCGTCCTGGAAGGACATAGACGGTCTCATCACGGTTCGTCCCTTTGCCACACCCGACGTGATAGGGAAATGATCCTGAGATCAGGACGAACAAGCAGAGCTCCTCATACATGTCTCTCTGGTAATCCTCTCACGAATCGCACACCTCGCTCTGCAACCACCGGAAAGACGCAGAGTCCAGCTCAACTTGTCACGTTTACCTCCCTTCGCCCGGAAACAGCTTCTCGACGGGCTAAACATACCTACCCTGTCTGAGATCTTTGGTATCAAAGCGAGCGAAGTCACTCATCTCGACATCTCCCACAACAATCTGGATCGTAAGTCCCCACCGCGCAGCACAAAGTGATGCTTACGCCAATTGATATCGATTCCTCAGATATCCGTCCATGGCCGATATTCCCGTTCCCAAAGCTTCAAGTTCTCGATATCTCTTATAACCCTGCTCTCAACTACCTCCCCATACAACTTATCGCTCTCCCCTCCTTTCGTCGAATCCGAATACGTCATACCGCTCTGGATCCACCTACAAACCTACCAATAATCAAATCGCTCGCCTGGTGGCGTACCCCCTGGCGACCGGGGATACCGGGTTTCACACGCGGATTCGGAGTAGATACACTCGTGAACATTTTGATCCGACTTACACCCAAGCACGATCTGGAGGGTGTCGAAGATTTACCGCCGCATCTGGTTGAGCGATTGAGAGGATCGTACAGGTGTGAGCTGTGTGGCACGCCTCAGATACAGTCGGAGCAGGAGTCGAGCACGTGGATGGTGGAAGAGACGAGTTTGAGGTGGACACTCTGGCCAAATGGACCGATATCCGCCATGAGCGTCCATGGTAGGGGAAGGATATGCCGTGTATGCCTTTTAGCTCTGACGAGGCAATGGTAGTATGCCTTGCAGAAAACAAATCCACACTTCGGAACCGAGTGCTTTTTGAAAGGGGAGGCGTCGCGCATCTTGAGGGTCAGTAGGAAGTCTCGGTTGCTGGGGAAGTAGCCGTTTCGATTGTCGTGGCAGTATTTCATCTCCATATAGACCGGTAGCTGCACAACAAACCGACCCATCTCCGAACCAGCTCACGCCCAAGTGGCCTATCACTCATCAGCAATGCAGAGAATGGAAGATAATCAGACATACCGGCCTGTTGGCAGCGAACCAAGCCTTGCTCCTCGTCCGCCTGTGCGGCAACGGGAACTTGAGTTTCGGCTCAAGGAGTTGCTTAATGTATGGCCTCCTCACATCATCCTTCTTCTCCACTTCCGCGACTCGAAGGATCTGGACACTCCTGAAACGGGCGCGGTGACGGGCTGCCATGTCTTGGTACATTGCCTCGACGGCCTCAGCTCGGGAGAGGGCGCGGAACTCCTTCACCATCTGCAATCGCGTCAGCGCGAATTCGACGGCATCCAAACAGGGTCAGGACAGGAGAAGACGACGAAGGCTGTCTGAAAGCTATGACCCGGTTGGATAAGCGAAGAAGCTCACATTATGTGTACCGGAACGAGAATCGTATCGGAGCCAGATTGCGAAATTCTTCACCTTCAAAGGCTTCTTCTCGTGGATCTGCGCCGATAGTCAGTACTGACGCATCCCCGCCGTCTAGTTCACTCACGACGTGGAGCGCGACGATCTCTCCATTCGCCTTCTTCACCTTCTTCAACTGTCGGAGGTAGTACCAGTATCGTGACTTGGCGACGACGTCGTTCGGAGCGAAGATCCGCATGCGGCTAAGGAATGTCAGATGAGCACCGTCCTTGCAGCTGCCAGCTAGGTGGCTGAAGTCGTGATCGAGCGGTACTCACTAGAGCTTGGGAGTAGCATCGGACTCGGTGGGAAGCTTCCGGCCAACAACGGAGTATTCGGTGAAGCGGCCCATCCTGCAAATCATTAGCGACCATAACCTCCTCTAAAACTCCTCATCGCCATGCTGCCCCACACAAACAGCTACTACTCGCGGTGACTCCGAGAGCTTTTAATGCACCATGCACCATTGTGCCAGAGCTCGTTGGTTTGTTTCGTCAGGACGCAGACATTGCCCCAAACGTCTCTTCCTCGCCAACCGCTAGATCCATAGTCGCTCCATGGCTTTGACCACCTTCGGACGACGAACGAGCCACAAGGGGATTGATGACTTACTTGAATGACGGGTGGACTGATGCTTGAAGCAGGCAAGACGAGTATGACTGGTGAAGCAAAGGAGCTTGAAAAGGAACAGCCGAGGGACGAAAGGTGATCGTGGCAGACTCGGCGTTAGCTTATGACCGATATATCCGAAGCGGGGTTTATTGCTTGTTTGGCTCGCTTATTGATTTTGCCACTGAACCATGGTGTTTCAGGACCCCTTCGCTGTCTGATCAACGGTTACATCTCTTCCTTTTTCTTCTATCCCTTCCTTTTAGTTTGCCTTTCATTCTTCGCCCTCATTGAGCTTGTCGTTGACCATTGTATACTGTGATTCGTAACTACCGCTTCGTTGTTTGAATTCTCGCTTCCAAGCAGCCTACGCAAGAAGGCATAGCCTTCTACAGCGGGAATGGTGAGTGGTCAAGCCAAAGTGATTCGCCGCCAAGCGAAGCTGATACCGCCTCCTCCTTCCCACTGGTCCTCCCCGCGGACGTGTTCTCGAACCAGGCTTCTGCTCCTTCGACGCCAGAACGACGGTCTCACGCCGATCTTCAGAGGATCCTCGACAGCCTCATTGGTCCCGCTGGATTTGTTCTCTCCGGGAACCTTCCAGACGGTGAGTCGGTACATTCGCTGTCAGATGTTTAAGAGCTAATCGTATCGCCTCGTGATGGTACTTAGTACTGTCCGCGTATGAAGTGGAACATGACCTTGTCATCGTTGATCCCTCAGAATACGTGGGACTGAGGACGCTATGCTCCCAACATTCGGACCTCGAGCTGGGCCCAAAGGAGCTATTCAACTTCCTTAGGTAGGCATCGTCATAATGACAACAGTCGCTCACGATGATAGCATGATTCCTAAACCTCAGCAAGCTCGTGTCCCCTCCCGGCTACTGGCATCGCCTATTCCTCACTCCAGCTCCCTTCCTCCTGCCTCCTTCCGCGATCTCCAGACCACCCCTTCGCGTCCAACCCGACCCTCTCAGCGGCGTCATTCCAATCGCATCCATTCACCATCCGACTCCTCCGGCTCCGAAGAGGAAGACAATAGTCCTCGGACTGAGCGAAAGATATTCGTTAGAACCCATTCCCAGCCATTCCCTACTTCCGGTATGCCAGTACCGGTTAGTCACCACCCGCTTCCACCCAAGCGGACCAAGACCCTTTCGGATCCTTCTCGGCTCGACTCACCTCTCGCCATGCGTTTCGAAAAAGGTGTCGGCCCGCCTAGCGCTTTTGGCGGAGTAGGTGGATTTTTGCGGCCAAGTCCAGCTGGTCGGAGGCGAAGAGGCAGTGCGGGTAGCGCGGCAGCGGTAGAGGATATGGTCAAGAGCCCAGAATGTGGTCCGAGTCGACCCTTCGCGAGGAATACCAGCTCGTCCTCCGCTGGCTTGGCGAGTCCTTCATGGAATGCGACCTTCCACAGACAGCCAACATCGCTGATCTCGCCTACACACGGCTTGGATCATACCTCATTCCATATTCCAGTAAAGTCGCCAGAAGAAGTTGATGATCAGGTCCACCCAATGGGTAGCAGCGACCGTGATGACACCGACGCCGATATCGAGGAGGATTTCATGGAGGTGGACATTGTTGGGGACCTGGACAAGAATGGATTGTTGGATCCACGACTCAGTCGGATATCTGTCAGTAGCTTGACCTCGTAACAGAAGAATGCTGAAGGCCGTGGCACAGACTGGCTCGGCTACACCGTTCAAAACGTCTGACGACAAGCTACAGTCTCTGCAGAGACAAAATGCCGAACTAGCGCGCAAGCTGAAAGATTCAGAAAAGCAGTTGGCGATCCTAGGGTAAAACCTAGAACTCAAGAAGCTTGGGGTATTCAGCTGATATAAGCACTAGCACGGAGAATGAGCGACTCGTAGAGGACTTGCAGGACAAGCTCGAAGAGGCACGCTCAGAGATCACGCAGCGGAGAAAGGACGAGAAGGATATGAAAGGAAAAGAAAGGGCGCAGATGATCCAGATCGCAGGGGTAAAGCAACAGATCTTCTCTCTGAAAGCGTCGATCTGAAGCGGTGCCAGTACGAAGCGGACATCCAAAGCTTGCAGAAGACTTGGGAGAGCTCCAAAGCCAATCACGCAAGTATGCAGAAGATGTACAACTCACAGTGCGGTGAGTGTTCAGTACCTGAACTATTTCATTCAATGATGTCTTGTAGATGAAGCGCAGAGGCTACGTGATCTACTGCGAGACAGAGATGCCGAAATCAAGGATCTCGAGCTTACTGCTCAAGGGCATGAAGCGGACGAGGCAAAGGTCTGCCTTATCGATAGAACGTTGATTTCGGTCGCTTACTGGCAGTTAACCAGTCCAACAGGGAGATCAAAGCCCTTGAGCTAGCGATCAAGCGTCTCGAGGGAGACCTGTCGCTCGCTCGGCAAGCTGAGACCGGCCTCGAAGCGCAGAAGCATCAGAATCTGGCACTGAAGGAGACGATCGACCGAATGCGCTTCGATCTGGATGAGGCTCGTGCTGCAGCGGCTAGCGGAGGTGGTAGCTCCCATACGAGAGCTGGCACATCCGCTCAACAAACTTTATCGCGCAATCTGGGTGACGAGATCAACCGAAAGCTGCAAGCTGCGGAGCGAGCAAGGCAGGAAAGCGATGATGGTGACAGTGTGATCGAGACCATCGTGACGACACAGCGAACAAGGGTGAGTCGTCTGTCGAGCTTTCACTGACCTGCAGAAAATTGGAAGTCGAACTCAGAACGCCAATAACGCCGGCCCGACTTCGTCTGAGCCGATCATCCGGATCGAGGAAGAGGTTCGAGAATACGTCGATGCATCCACCGAGACCGATCCTGTTCCAGATTCGTCGCTCGAGCATATGTCGCCACAGCCACCTGCCTACAGTGCGGAACCGGCCCCGAATAACGCGAAAGAGGTGTTAGATCATGCTCATCCTAGAATAGGCACTGCTGTCGCAGATGGCCAGCATGAGTACGAGGCGATGGCCGATGCGCTAGGCGTGCGGTGCACGGTACTGGAGGAGGAGGTAGAGTTGAGGAGAATGGAGGCGGAAAAGCGAGGTGCCGGTGAGATCGGTCTTCAACCGCATCATCGAAACTGAAGTCCATTCAGCGGTAGTATCAACCCCATCCTTCTCGGAAGTGCGGAGATTCCCTTCGAAACCTGAGATTGTCAATTATGTTACCCACGTCTACTACAATACCGCGGACTCGCTGCACAATCCGACTGGGAAATTTTATGCCTGCATCGCCCTCGCACTTGCAGGTGGGAGTGATGCTCCTCCGAAGTAGAAGCAAGCTGACAAAGTGCAGTTGGGATCGCAGCGGGATCGCAAATCTCCGGCACTCCAGCAGGCATCCATCCTCGGGACATCCACCTTTTCCAGCAGATGAACAGCCTTGCTCAAGCGGCGGGAACTGGCGAGGGTTTCTTGCCAATGGGTCATCGCTTGGTGTCGCTGGTTGGAGCGGGTGCAAGTATGGTAGGTGGGCGCGTACCAACTTGAGGAGATATCTGTATCATCACCAAAGGGATCTCAAGCGCGTTATAGGGCGACTGTATATTATGCAAGTAACATCGGATCCAAGTATACTTTGCCAAGGCAGATGCGTCCAATCTATCATACGTCAGCCTAGCCGACTACTCGGGGAAACGATGGTCTCGAATCATGTATCGCTTGCTCTACTTTCTTCATTCAGACAAGGAGTGGATTTCGCCCTGTGAAAGACTGAAACGCAGCGGGGTGATCTATAAAAACGTATCTGTGCTTCCCACACGCGCTCGGATCTCTCTAAAAAACCTAAACTTTCCCTGAATACAAAAACAGAGGGGAGAATACGGGCTTGCCGGGGAAGTGCGTGCGCCGCTTTACCGTGATTCCTGCTCGTCACGATTAATCTTCGACTTCTTGTTGTGCGTGTTCGATCATGGCTGGAATGCTGGTTCAGCGATTAGCGTCAGTACGGATTTGCTGAGAGCTTGATCATTGTCGAAAATAGTCTTTGTCCGGCGCCACTTGAATCATACCCGAGACTCGGTATTCTTTGGAACCGGTATCGATCGTGCTCGCGTCGAACACCACGTCCCATCGAAGGTTGTCAGTCCTCACGTAGGAGTAGAGGCGACGGAGCGGTGGGTGGCTTGAATAGTCGTTAGAAGACCTGCTACAAGGGATACTTTGTTGCTTGTCGGTCTTTTGTGGAGTGGGATGCGAGGCGACATCGACCTTATTCCATAACCCACGATGTCATCCCCGCCACCACTAGCACTGCCATCGATAATACCCTCGCTCATCCCATTCTTTCCCGATGTGAGGTTCGACACGATAGCCAATTCGGCGTCAGCTGTCGAGGGTGATTCATGGGTCAATATCGTCGATACCATCATCCTCGTACGTCCCGGAGAACCTCCCTCTCTCTCTCCAGAAGGAAGGCAGCTGATGAGCTTTGAGTAGTCGCTGACGATCCTCGGTTCGTTGAGTATCATCGCATCGATGCTCTACCTCGAAGTCAAGGGGCGTTCTGCAACTACACGGATGAGGATCGTTCAATCTCTGGTGGTCAGCGATCTAGTCTTAGGGTACATTGGCCATACTTCTCACATTGAAGGCGACGAGTGGTTGATGACGGCGCAGGATTGTCGGATTGATCGGTTCGGCCAAGAGCTTAAAGGGAGAGTTGAAGAGAGGATCAGCCTGTGATGGATTAGGATTGATGCTTGTGGCTGTTCTCTGGACCCGTGCGCACAGCCCATCATATTGAAAAGAAGGCAAGACTGACGACGAGTAGAACACCTATGGACCCTCTCACTGGCTTTTGCAACATTCATGATCCTCATCTATGTGAGTGCAATAACCTGCATGTGGACTTGTCGTTGACGGTGCTCTAGCCTTTACATAGTGTAACTCTGTTGCTGGAGAAGCGGTGGTATGTCTTATGGGCGATTGGTACGTTCCCTGCTTGAGATCTTGTACAGTGGCCCTGACCTTTTCACAGTATGGACCGTCTCGATCGCTATCGGCGTTCTCAGCTATGAGGTGTACGGCTACTTCCCGAGTAGGTCTGAGGACATCGCGCTTCCTCCCAAGCTGACTATATCAGGCGGAGGGATTTGCTACTACTCCAAAGGTCTCTTTGGCGAGCTTATGCAATTCATCCCAAGGCAAGCTCTTTCCTCCGTTCAGCAACCAATCTGATACGTTCGCAGAGGCGTCGTCTTCATCTTCATCTCTTTCTTCTACGCCCGTCTCTTCGTCTTCCTCCGCCGGCCAGACAAGATCCGTTCCCCTTACTCCGACTCCGCCAATCCCTCTTGGACAAAACAGCATTCAACCTTCCTTGGAGGCGGCCGACGACGGACACTCAGATCCTTCTTCAAACGCTCACCCAGCGATGAGAAGATCGAGGGACCGGCTCAAGAACCCAAGTCTGTGGAGCTTGGGTCGCCTCGTCCGGCTTATGACGTTAGAGATTTCGCTATGGAGACACCACTGGCATCGCCGACCAGCGAGATCCCACCATGGGAACGGGTGGAGCTACCCGTCTTTCAGGTTGATGGTCAGCGGTATGGCGGATCGTCGACGCCCACTGGTAACAATCTGTGGGGTAATTGGAAAGGGCTAGCCGGGAGTGTGCGAGATCCGAACCGGCGGCCATCGAGTCCACCTAATCGTCGACCGTCCAGTCCACCCGACCGACGACCGTCCAGTCCTCTCTCACAGACGGCTCGGCACTACGGTTCCGGATCAACAGGTCATGAGGTTTCGTCTCATCCTTCTCCACCTAATATCATCACTCCCTGCCTAGACAATATCCCCGCCATCATCCCGACCATCGTCGACTTCGATCACTCCCCATATCCCACTCCCATTCCAGATTTCGCTCGACGACCATCTGGCGAGTTGACCGGATCGAATGGGCATCTCGACAGGCTGAGGAAAGGCTCAGTCATCTCCACACCCATCTCCGAGTTAGGACCCATCACTCCTTCCGCTTCATCCACTCATCTCGCCGGACCCCAAGAACCTTCCGACCTTCACGCACGGCGAGATTCCGTCATGACATCGGAGTCTCGTCGATCATCCGGTACTCCATCTCATTCCGAGCGCGAGCTTCTCCCCGTTCCACCTAGAATACCGCATCGTGATGTCGAGAACCAGCATGAGGAGCGGGATGAGGATTGGGATCTGATGCGGGTGTTACACCAGACTGCTCCACCGAAGTCGGCGAATGATCGGTTCGGTCCGGCAGAAGGGGAGACAGTAGAACTTGTAGAGGAATCCATGGCGTCGTACTTGAATCGCAAGACGGCGCTTCTCATGTTGTGGTTTCCGTTAGGAGTGAGTGGACCTCAGTGTAATGAGGATCATAGCTGACGTAGCTTAGTATGTCTTGTTGTTCTCTGTATCACTTATTCGCCTCACATGTGAGTCAACTCTGCTTTCTATGGGGGTGCCAACGCTTGATTTTCCCAGACGATTTTTGCGGAACACCTCCTGCATCCCTGCGTGCAATATCTCGATGGATGATCTTTGCTCAAGGTGTTCTTGACGCACTCATCTACGGTCTTGTCGAGTGGCAGTAAGTCGAAAATGTCTGTCTATCGATGCCTCCAGCTGATATGATGAGCAGTACTAAGCGAGTTGTTCGAAAACGGGTACGGAGAGGTACCTTTTCGCCCGATGGCTCGCCTGGAGGAAGCGGCGGTGGATCCGGTCTCGGCTCAGCTCTACGAGCACTTGGGTCACGTCGTTCAGGGCAAACGTCACAGGTGGCCCGGCACCACGCGATCTCATCGAGATTAGGAGCGACCAGGTCGGTTGGAAGAGCATCGAGAGTAGACGAGGATCCTAGGTCGATCTTGCAGGAGTTAGAACATGAGAGGAAGGGTTCGGTTTCTGGGTCAGATGAGACGAGGCGGTCTGCGGGATGAGATGGAAATATCCATGTTTTGTGTTGCATTTGTCATCCGCATCGTTGAGCAATAGAATGTCCCATGCATATTTGCATCGAGGTAGCAGTCACACCTGCATCGACTCGTCGTGGACTCCAGCAACGTCATTCGAACCGATTCTCAAACCGCTTCTCCATCGTCTCGTAAATCGCAAAGATCATCGCCGAGCTCGGAGCCGCTCTCGCAACAGTCAACCCACATCCCGCATACATCCCTCTTAACCCTCTCGTCCTCCATATCCTCTTACCCGTCTCGCCAAAAGTCAACCTCGGTTTATCGGGATGTATCTCCGCCCAAGTCTGCATCCCCGATTTCACCGAGTCTGCAGGGAAGAGGACGATATTGTATGCCATCCCGGCTAATGCTCCTGAACACATGAGTTCCCAAGTCGCCAGGTCTTTCTTTGTGATTCGATGCGAAGAGCCTGAGAGGTCGGAGAGGGTTTGATGGTATGATATGAAGGCTTTGGAGGCGACTTCGTAAGTCGTGAACCATGCTGCGGAACCGCCCGTCTCTCGGACGAGTGTACCCATCTGTCCCAACCAGAGTCCTCGGAGACCGTGTTTACGGATCGTAGAGGTGATCAGGGAGATCGGACCGTCTGGAGGTATGTTTGAACGAGGGGCGTGTAAGGGTATTGTTGTCGTGGAGACGTGCCGAGTTTGAGCGGCTGGTATGAACGGTAAGGTGAGTGGAGGAGGGAAAATTTTCGACGTCGAGCCGAATGCTCCTTCTCGAGCCAACATCTGTACTTGCATCCGACATTTGATGAGTTCAATAGGCGTCCTACCATCCCATTCTCCCATCAAAATCCGCTTCAATCTCGATAGACTGGAAGGAGGGAGGGAGGACGTACAAGACGAGACTCGTTGCAGCTCCCGCACCAGCGGCGGCAAGAGCCAACTCAGGCGTACTCAACTCCCTCCTCTTCCCTCTCGCCTTCTCGGACAGACCGATACCCGTTGTCCCTGGGTTTAGGTAGGCGATGAAGTCCTGGCATTTGTTGTAGACGAGGAAGAGGGTGGCATTCTCGCATGCTGCTCCAGCTATCGGTGCGGATACTCCCTAGCATAAGTAACTGGTCAATGGAAATAACGTTAATGGGTCAAAGAAACGACGGACTCGGTAGAGACCTCGCCAGCCTTCTTTCGTGTAAGTTTGGCGAAAGCAGTCGAGCGGACCTTTGAAGGCTAGAGGTCCATCGGTGGACTGAGTCTGGAGGCGAACCTTGACTACGACGTTACTATATTAGCTTGGCATGAAACCCTACGAACGAAACCGACCAAGGTCGAAAGGATGCTCGAATGCTTTTGATGCCATTCCAGCGACCTGTTCCCCTATCAGCTGGGATGCGGATGTAAGGACGGGAGCAAGGACTGACCGATCCGAAAGTGATATCTTTGAGCGCATTGGACGTCTCCGCAGACTCCGACATCCTGGCTAGGCTTAGATCAAGCTAGAACAGGCCGTCACTTATACTTTAGAAAGGTTGCGTTGAGCGAAACACGAATAAATAGGCAGTCGCGAAAAAAAAAACAGTCTTTTGACTCCGGGTTTCAGGCACAATCGGATTTGTCCTTTGTAAATCATTCACCTCCCCCATTGACGCCAACCTTTTATCGTCTTCCCATCGGTCGAGTGGGCAGGTGAGACCAGCTCAGCTTCAATGGTGAGTCAAGGTGTGTAGTAATACATGTTAAGTTGATGACTACAGCCGCTACGTCCCCGTCGTTCCGCCGCCGCGGTCCCAGATGCCGATCCTGAATACTTAGCTCTCTCTGCTCGTCAACGTAAAGCCATCGATAGGGCTTTCGAGCGAGGTATAGCAGGACCTAGTAGACGAGCAGCAAAGAGACGGAAGCTGGATAATGCGGTCGCTGCTCCGGCCCGATCGAATGAAGGAGGTTTTGTCGAGGAAGAAGCTGGAGGAGGATTCATGGAAGATGAAGGAGGATTCGTAGGGGATGAAGGGAGAGGGTTTGCGGTGGATGAAGGGGGAGGATTCGAGGTGAATGATGGTGGAGGAGGAGGCTTCTTACCTTCCGGAGAGGAGGAAGAAGAGGTCCAGCCAGCTATGGGCCAAGATGTAGCGGATTCAGGACCTTCGGCACGGATACCCCTTTCAGCTCTACCTTCTATCCTCGCCTATCTTGGCCTGCCTAACGACGAGGACGTCTTGAGTGTCTTTCGATCTTCAGCTTCGGGGTGGGACGTAGACGATCCCGGGTCTCGGCGGAAGAACCGGGATGATGAAGTGGAACTCGGTGTGGAGAAGAAGGATTTCCGAGCGGTGTGTGCGGCTTTGATGGAGCCTGAGGAAGGAGGCGAGGGGTCAGGCGTATCGGACAATGAGGAAGAAGATGCGTATCAGCTGCCCTCCGACGATTCACCGTTGTCGTCACTTTCCGAATCCGACTACCAAGGTGGACCTTCCAAACCTAAGCGGACAAGCTCACCGAGAACTCGAAGGAACAAATCTCGCAAAGCCCTAGAAGTTACCGATCGGACGAAGCTTACTTCCCGTCAAAAGGAGGTAGTCCGAGACATATGGGATATGCTCAAGCCAAAGGCGAAGGAAGGTGGGCGTGGCTCGAATATCCTGGGGAGAGAGGAGGTGAAGCATTGGGTACGGAGCTTGGGCGAGATGTGGACGGAGGAAGAGGTGAGTTTCGCAGTGCTTGGTCAGAGCTGATGGATAGATCACTGATATGGTTGGACTGTTCTCGACGCAGCATGAGGGGAGAGGGTTGAGTTATGATGATTTTGGGACGGTTATGGCTCGGGCGGGACTTGTTTGAGAGACGTCAAGCGATGCGAGACGCACTGCATTGAGGTCACAAGTATTGAGTAACGGCGGCAGACTATCATGCGCGCGCAGCTCTCGACCCTGCAAGCATTATTAATGGGAACGAGGCAGAGTCCGAATGGTCTCTGGTGTCCCCCTAACAGGACCTCAATGGTATCAAGGCATCCGACTCGATGGAGCAGAGCTTCGCTTGTGGGCTTGATGACCTTCATCAGAAACCTATCGGGGCTACTAACGAGGCAACGCACCCGTTCCTCCCCCTTGGGTCGTGACAATGATCCTTACCTATGCATCATAACTCGTCTCTCTGCCGTTTCTCCTTGTTCTCCTCCCTATCCTTCTTCACCAAGTACTCCTGCACGATTCTCATGATCATCTCCCTATCCTTCCCACCCAGTTTCTCCTTACCGTCCTCATCACCAGGCGTAAGCAGGTCCGCATCGAGAAGCACCGTGCCGTCCTCGCCTTCGGCCCAAGAGAGAAACACCACATCTTCCTTCTCCCCCTTTTCAACCTTCCCTCCGATCGCCTCCAATGCGCGCTGTAGTACCCCTTGGAGCACGTCATCCTGAACCACCACGGCTGTATCGGTTGAAGCTGGTACGGGCTCGACTGCCGGTCTCGCCAAAGGTAGTCGTAGCGTCTCGGAATCGCCTCTCTTCCATGTCTCCCATTCATCGTCGCTCACCACTTCCCTACATCTGATCCCGGCTGCTCCCACTTCGACATTCACCGCCTTGAAACCCGGTAACGAGCACAAGTGAGGCGAATGTATGATAAGGACATACTGACAGATCGCAAGCTCCTTGACCATATAGATCGTATCGCTAGTCGTCATCGAGCAATGTACCTGAACTTCCACCTCTCGAGCTCGATTGGTCTTATCACATGGAGTCCCGTCTGACCACCTTTGAACAAGGTATCGAGACGACGTGCCGAGACCAAAAGAGACGGAATGGTCATTGGCTCGGTCGACTGCGGTCTGAGGTGGTAGTGAAGCTCGTGGTCGTTTCGTTGCGGGTTGGGGATGAGCTTGACCGAGGGTGTATGCGTCGAATGAGGAGTCTTCTTGTGGGACGTATCCGCCTGGAGGGTGTGGGTGGGGATGTCTTGCTTCACGGAATTGCCGGATGTACGAGTCATGACAGTACCTAGAGCGAGGTCAGCACACACTTCGCTAATGAGAGAGATTGACGTACGAGTAAGTGAACCATCCTTGCTTGAAGTATAGGCACTTCCCTTCCAGATGACTCAATGCCGCCCAGCTCTCCGTCGGATCCAGCTCCTCATGCTCCTCCACCTCTTCCGACTGTATCTGAGCAGCTGTCACATTCGCCGAAGGCATGAGGCACAAGTATTCGTGCGTATACTCGGAACCTGGAGGGGTCAAGCTCATCGGGATCAGGTCCAACCGGTCCTAGTGTCATCAGCTTGACGAAACTTCGTATCGAGCTCACCTGGGAGATTATATCTGTCTGCTCTGTTCCATCACTCAGCCTCCTTCTCTCGCCAAGGGCTATTCGTAGACCCAGGAACTGTTCTTCCCGTTCGATCCCGAAAGTTTGACATCGGTCGGCATCGCTAGCAGCTAAAGGGAGGTTGTTGAGGAATTGCACCTCATACTTGGGAAAAGCAGCTAGATCGCGGAGCTGAGAAGCACCTGGCCTGATCGCCGAAGAGGCCGAAGGTGAGAGGAAAGCGAGAGCATACAAGTAGATGGTCAAATATCGCATGATGGTGAACTCGATAGGACAGAAGAGGTGAATACACCGCTGAGGGTCCTGGGTCCTTCTATGCCAAACGAAGCAAGACCAAGCGGAGATGGAGCAATGTCCGCCGGGCCCGAGACGCGCTTGGCAATGTTCAGAGACGCGCGCTCCTGATTTTCTCCCTTAACTTCTTTCGCAAGTGTACTTTAACCATCTTACTTAGCTTGACCTGGCTAATCACTCCGTCCGAAAGCCGGCTCTTCCATTGTCCTGGCGCTCTCGACCTAACACTCCATGTTCAAGCCAACTACACGGCATAACATCCCCGCTTCATCCTCCTCCGGTCCAGAAGTCAAGCCCAGCAAGCGACATTCCGGTATTGGACCCAGCGGGAGATACCCTTATCGTCTCAACTTGTCAGCTCTGCCTCTTTTGTTTCATCTCTTGTGCTTGAGCTGACATCAAAGTAGCTATGATCGGCCACCGACACTCGACATCACTCTCGAAGAGTTCGAAATCTTCGCGATAGCCCGTCTTCGAGTCTTATCCCATATCGAATCCCTCTCACACCGATCTCTCCCCTACGTCCAGCTTTCCACAGCAATAGCCACGCATTTGAAACAACATCTACCATTGGCGAGTAGTACAGCTAGGAATGTCAATACCGATGAGGAAAGACGGAAAGATGAGATAGGACATTGGGTCTTACGACTAGCTTTCTGTCGAAGGCAGGTTCCAACGCTCTGAACCCAGCTCATGGAGCAGTCCGGATCTACGAGCGAGATTTTCTCGGTCAGAGCTAGCTTTGCTCCGGCATAGATTCGAGACGGACGATGTGAATGAGCGTGCTTCATTCCTTAAATCCTTGGAATTCGATTGGCAATTGGTCGATGAGAATGAGAAAGCGACTTATGCGACGGAGCTGAGGACATGTATGAGTTGGGGGACGAAAGATGATCAATTCAAGGCGGAGAGCTGGTTCAAAGTATGTCCATCCGATTGGAGCGAAACTGACGGAAGGTGCCATGGTATACTGTTCCGGATCTTGTTGGGGGACGGAGGGTCTTCGTACGAGGAGGGATGGCGTATGTTCCGCAGAGCTTGCAGATCAGTTTGGTGCTGCAGGCTTTTACATCGAGATTGGAGAAGGCGTTAGAGGTGTGTCAAAGCAGATTCAGCTTTGAAACGTGGTCACTGACTTATCCAGCTCACGGCGAAGAATCTCCCTCGGTTAGACGAGGACGAACGCCTAGGACCGGTCATCGACCACCTCGCAGCATCGTTCCTATCCGGACTAGGCGCATCCGACTACCAACCCGCCGAAGGCGACTCATCCGCTCGAGTCACAGCGGAGATGGTAGACGATGTAGCCCGGAAACACTTCCCACCATGTATGCGGAACTTGTATGACCGGTTGAAGAGGGATCATCACTTGAAACATTTTGGTCGGTTGCAACTTGGACTCTTCCTCAAGGTGGGTGCCTTGGCTTAGCTCGTGCTTATGAATAGGGCATCGGACTACCCCTTGAAGAAGCGGTGGTGTTTTGGAGGAGAATGTATGGCGCGACGATGAGTGACGATAAGTTCAATAAGGAGTACAAGTACAATATCCGACATGGGTATGGACAAGAAGGGAAGCGGACGAATTATCCTCCGAAAAGGTGAAGAGCACATCCTCACATGCTCACGAATCCAGCTCACTTCAATTACTCAAGCTGTCAGCAGATCCTCACAGCCAATCAACCTGGGACGCAAGATTCACACGGCTGTCCATACCGACACTTCTCCCCAGAGAACCTGACAAACCTCCTAGTCTCGACTTACAACCTCGATCGCTCCGGTCCGGAGATGCGAGAAATCCTGGATAGCGTGAAAGGGAGTCATTATCATGTGGCTTGTACGAGGGTGTTTGAGGTCACACATGGGTTGAAGAAGGGTGAGGGTTTGGGGAAGGATGCGGAGAGCGTTAGTCATCCGAATAAGTATGCGGATGCTAGTCGGGAATTGGAGAAGTGAGCGGTCTTCATTTTGTGTGGATGTGATAGCTGATAGGGATCAGGACGAAGCTCGAGGCGATTAAGGCAAAGGAAGATGATGATGATCGGATGGAGGGCGTGATGAGTTGATGGATATGCTTTATCTGCCCGGCCCTTCTGTCATGCACACGAGGATCGACTTTCCCGGCTGCTCCACTATGCAAACGAGGGATTTTCTGGTGGACTTCCATCGTCTCTCTCGATCCACCAGGATTTTCGTGAGATCTTTCCGGTCTTGGCAATCAGTGGCGCACATTCTCACGATGTCCCATCTCACGACCGGTGCTTCCGCTGATGTGACCATCACGTTCGTCCAAACATACGTGAGACGCAGATGATACAACTGGAGCCAACAGTCATACGTCTAACATTTGATAGTATTTGAGTGATCTCAGTACAGTTCCCCACTCCTTTTTTCGCTTTTCCACCTGCAGATCGGACTTCCTTTCGTCTCAAGCTAGTCCTACACATCATAGGCAACCCGGCCGCCAACGAAAGCGAATCGATAATTCGCTTGATACCAGTTCCTGAACGACTTGCGTTCAACGATACTCGGTATGGTCAGGTACGACCCGCCAAGCTGAAATTGATCAGCTCCATTTTCGCTCGCTCTCGGGAGACTAACTCACAACGACGAAGTGCTTGCCATCGAAGAAATCGGCGGAATAACCTGGATAGATCTCGGATGGGACGAAGCCGTCTCCAGGCGTAAACTCGGTACTCGTCCATTCCCATACGCCTCCATTGTGACCGTAAAGCTTCATTCCAGTATTATCGGTCGTCGTCACAGCGGGTCTGAGCCGATCAGGTCTTAGTTCAAATTAGGTGGTAGGAACTCACGGAACAGGATGCCAATTCTTCACGCCAACATTGGCGAGTTCTCCAACTGGCCTCGCACCATCGGAACGCTCCCAGAACATCCTCAACTCTGCCTCGGTCGGCAGACGCCCGCCTTTCGACTTGACATACGCGTCGATCTCGATCTTGCTCGCCATGAGCGGCCATAATCCCGCCACTTCAAACGGGATCGGGCCATACAGGGTCCGTACCATGATCTCGCCATCGACTTCGACCCAGGAAGCGGGAAGGTCACTTGATCCGCCAAGGAAGGCTTTGTAGTCGTTGTTGGTGATTGGCAAGGAATTGACCTTTAACGCCTTGACCGGCACGACGGTTCTCGGGTGTTCATTGTCCCATCCAAACTCGTGATCCTCCCATCCGTCTTGAGAGAAGTGAAGCTTATCTTCCTCCTCGAGATCGTGGTGACCAAGCGCGACTGTCCCCGCAGCGACGCTCAACACCTTATTCGGGACCGCCTCCTCCGCCCAGCGCTTCGCAAGCACATCCCATTGTGGCATGGCGACAGCTGTTGGTGGGCGAATTGATTTCGACTGAATGAGCATATACAGCAGCGTCTCCGCGTGCATCGCCTCATGCTCGAATGTCAGGAACAGAACTCGGCCGATATGACGAGCGAATGCCATCTTGCCGGATTCGAGCTCCGAGTAGATCCCAGAGAGTCGCTCGCGCACTCTGTCCCGGAAAGCAAGTACCTCGTCTAGGACCGGCCAGTCACTTTCGCACATCGGAACTTCGGAGTGTGACTGACATCAGCGGAGTTCTTGGTGGAGGCTCACGTGGATCTTGGTTGGATCTTCGACGTCCGGGTCAATGCCTCGCTCAAAGATGTCCTTGAAGTTTACGGGTTCAGAGTGGGAGCCGCCGGTCATTCTAGTGAGGTGAATGTCGAGGAAGGTGGGGCTGCCATCAGCCTTGCACACTCCTTTCAACGCTTACATATGGCCAAGGTAGAAAAGGCAGATATGCCTCAGATCGATGGGTTTCTGGTGGAGCATCTCCTTCGGAATCATATCGAGGGTAATGCTGCCCTCAGCTCGAGTCAGAAAAAGTCACTCACTGATCCCAAAACTTCCATAGACCGAGCCACTCATCCCACTTCGGGACGCTCTTGATCTTGTCGAGAGGGGAGGTGGTCAACCCAGGAGTGATGAAGCGGACCGACGGTCTTTCTAAAAGCCAGAGACGGTATTCCGAGTCGGGAGCCTTGAACGAATCGATGACACGCAGATCTGCTTCACGGAAAAGCTGGAGATCCTCGAGGTGAGAATACTACGAAGTCAGCCGAGCCCAGTATATCTGCTCACCTTATAGCTCCACTCGATGTTCAGAAGCTCGGCCTTCTCAAGGTGGACGTCGGTACCTGAGGGAAGATGCAAAGTTTGGGCATCCTTTGACCTATAGTACGCCTCGTGACGACCTGCGGGTCTATCACGTCCTTTCAAAATAGATGCTTACCTAGAATCTCGTTGTATCGGCCTACAAACTCTACTCCGGCATCGCCTTCAAGTCCGAGCTCGGAACGGACCACATCCCAGCCATGCTCTTCGAATGCGCGTGTATGGCCGGCCGGATCATTGTACGCAATCTCGACCTTGCGACGACCCACTTGACCAGGAGCGGGGCGACCATCAAGACCGAGTAGGAGGGTATCGCCAGGACGAAGGGGAAGAGAGCGAAGAAAAGCTGGAGCTGCGTCTCGCGGCAAGTTGCCGAGAGATGAGCCAAGGAAGACAAGGTGGAGAGGACGAGTAGGCTCTTCCTCCGACACGGCCGACGACGCAACAGCGGCCTCGCCAAGAGGAGACCATATTCGGCCAGAACTGATCTCGGATCCATCGGTGATGGCGCTGGGCAATGGCGAGGATTCTGGACCCGGGGTTACCAGGGAGTCTGAGGTCGACAGCTGAGGACTTGGTTCTGGCTTGGTTGCGGAGTACTCCGGCGAGATCGATGCAGCAAAATCCAAGGAAGCTTCATGGCTAGCTTCGTGAAGCGAGCCGAGCTTGCCGTCCCGGATGAACTGTAAACCAGCCTCGTAATCCCCGTGAAGACCGATGCAGTCGACCCTGCCTTTCAGCTGCTCCCCGAAATTATCGTCCATCTCGCCGAGAACGCGATGAAGCTCCGGAAAGGAGAGATCGAGGGGATGATAAGTGATAGGTGGGGTAGAGAGTGAGGGTACGGAAGAAGAGAGAGCAGTGAGAAGGTATACGGTTTTGCGAAGAGCACTATCAAATCAGCTTTTGTCAAGCATGTCTACTCACCCAGCACCTAACTCGACGACATCCCAACCCGGCTCGAACCCACCGCCCAATCCTTCCTCCCCGTTCACACCGTTGTTCCACCTTCCGACATCCGCATCTCCCCATCTAGCCGGTTTCCAAGGCTTAGCCGGTATCCGTTCAGTCTCCCTCTTTTCCCTCTCGTCCTTGCCTGGGAATCGCATCCAGCGGGCAATGGATTCGCCATGCGTCTTGAGAAGGTCGAGCTCATCGTTGAAGAGATAGTATTCTGGAGCGTAGGAAGTTATACGGTCATACAGCCTGTCATTTAGCAAGCAGATTCAAAATAAGTCTTACCTTAAGCCTTGTTCGTCGTACAAGACGACAGTGGGAACAGAGCGCTTGAACGCCCATTTCTGGTCCTCGGCGGTATCACCAGGGATTGTCGGCTCGTCGTTGCCGATGAGTCCCTTCTCAATCTCCTCACGAAGGGATGAACCATCCGATTTGGCGGAAATGAATGCAGGAAGGGTATGAATGCGGATGGGCGACATGATGATGGACATGCCAAAATCAGTGGAGGAGAAGGGGTATACAGAAGGGAAAGAGAGGGTGAAGGTAGGAGAGTGACTACTGGCTCCACCTTAAAGGATGCTGATTGATGACAGAAAAACGGGGGTTCGGGAAGGCATGTACTCTCGATTCACGTGCGTCACGGCTTCGGGCTCTTTTTTTTCGTAAAGCCGGATCCTGGTCTGGAAGACTTACGGCTGTTACAGTCAGCAGTAGGGCAGTTGACTGTAGCATCTTGTCCTCTACATAGTGCCACCCGACTTTGACTTCGATCGACTGAGCAAGACGTACATCATGATATGGTCATCACTCCGCTGGATGGCTTCTCGTAATTCGTGATCATCAAACCGTGACGTCCGTCTACAGGTTTGATTCCGATAAGATGCCGGAATTTACAGCACCTTCGCTCCAAGACCCGCTCGGAGCAAGCTCGCCTTAGTCGAACGAGGAACTGGAGACGGCGGCACCTTCGCCGTGATACTTCCGGAGGTACTGCTGGGCATCTTCGTCTTGGCTCCGGTAAAAGAAAGCGTCGTAGTAGAGGTTGTTTTAGGGAGACTGGGACCGGGACCGGGAGCACGAAGCATAGCAGCTTTGTTCAAGCGAGGTGCCTGCATGGTCAGCTAGGCTCAAGACTGAACGCTCACGATGGAAGGCGCTCCGAGACTCTTCACCATCCCAATGACACTCGCTCGACGATTTGGCTTTTCGGTGACACCGGGTTTAGCCGGGTCCTCCTTTGACACATTGGCAGCGGTGGTGATTGTCAGAGCGGACTGAAGGCGTGAAGGCGGAGCCGGTCGAGCACGAAGTTCGGCAGAGCGATTTGAGCGAGGTGCCTTCCGTCAGCGAAAGCTATAAGGACCGGACCTACGATCTGCGGTGCACTCAGACTCGAAGGAAGGGCTAGACTGTGACGCCGCTGAGCCTTTTCCTGCTCCGCACGGCTTCTTTCGGCAGTTCCCAACGCTTCGTAACGCTTCGGAGCGGAGGTAACGGGAGCTTCACCGGTTCGGAGCTGGGATGTCTTTGTCTGTCTCGGAGCGAAAGCTGGAGCGGCGAGCGATGCGATGGGCTGCCATCAGCCAGGATCAAATTTCCGGTCATACCGTTAATATCGACATCCTCTTCTGTCCAGCTTTCTTCTCAGCCGGAACATCTTCCTTTTTCTCGGGCTTGGGCGGGTCCCACTTCAGTCCCTGTCTTAACGCCGCCGCTTTGGTCATCCTCGGTCCAGCACCATCGACGATTTTTGGTGCCGGCTTGGCTCTGAAGGTAGTTGAAGATGATGGTTTGGTAATAGGGTTGAGATGGGGTCTGGATTGTTTTTTGTGCAGAGCGAGGAGGATCGGGTCGGATCTGATATCGGCGGATGTGAGGCTTAGTGTCTCATCGAGGTGTTCGATGATCTGGTCTTCATCGAGTGATGGAGGTACTCGAGGTGAATGTTGATCGAATGTTGAAGTGAACTGGGTGAGAGGGGTATCGTCGGGAGTCATACCGGGATTAGAGAGGGAGGCGAAGGATAAACGGTCCATTGGGGTTCAACACAGTGGATCAGATGTCCCTCTCCTGACAAGCAAAAGGATGGAAGGAATATGCGTATGAAGTCTTCTCCACAAGTTGAACGATGTAAGGCAGAAAGCGGCTCCAGGACGAATGACGTTCGCCAAGTCGAAGCGTAGAATAAATGAAACAACACCTCACCCGAAACGTCAACAAACCCCTTTCAGGGAAATCCACGAGAGATCGAAGCTCACAATACGTTAACCTAAACGGCAAAACCGGAAGCAGATCGAAGGGTGATGTTCCGGCGGCTTCTTTTTGACTCGCTGATTCACCCCCGCATGAGGTATCTCCGTCTTCTGTCAGAAGGGGGTCCGATGTTGACCGCGAAGGTTCGAAAGGGGAAGGCTGGAGCCGACCTATGATGATGTCGATGGTTACAATTGAGGCAAGGTTTCTCGATCTCGGAATGGATCTGTAAGGTTGCTTCCGTATATCCTTTGTCGTTGTTGTATGATCAGTCCGACTCGGCTTTCGACACTCGTCAATCGACGATGGAGGCGCTTTCTAAAAGTTCGGTATGAATAGGTGAGTGGTGATATATGGAAAGCTGATGATTAGCCGACTGTGACTCAGACGCTGCTTGTGAGTGTTGATGGTTCCGCTCGAGCTGATGGAAGACCGGTACCGTGGGATGTATTGTTCAAGCTGTAGCTCTGGGGATGTGTTTACAACTGGTGAGTCACCTAGAATGAATCCCACTAATGAAAAGGGATATCAATACTTTGTACAGTCAAAGCGGGATAGCATCTACGGTCGTCTCGGGATAGTCTAGATTCTCTTGGTATCGGTTGTCCAGGCGATCGTTTGCAACATCCAGAACGCATGGGTCATCCTGGTACATGACCGTTATGCTTCGGGGTTCTTTGTCGACTGGGTGAGATGAAGTATAACCGATCTACGCTGACGGTGTCAGTTCTGGATGCAGTTAAGCGCAATGCTCGATGCGTCTGTCCTGGTACCGGTCTGCGTGTTCCTAGCGTGGCGAGTTTACGTCCTCTGGGATCGGAATTGGCGAGTCCTGGTGCCCTTCATGGCGATCATGGTTGTAGACGCTGTGTAGGGCATCATTCAGTGAGACAGACCTGCGTCGCTCGCACCCTACTGATAACGTAGTCTCGCACTGGGGTTGCGATGTCCGTGGGGTTTACGTGAACATACCGACGAGGAGATAGAAAGCTGGACACCGGAGTACGAGAGGATCTTTAGGATACACTGCCCTGTAGGTTGTGAGTCGAGGTACCAAGGATCTCGCTAAAACCAAGATGATCACATATGTCCTCGTCATTTGTATGACTTTGATTGACGGGACGAGCTGATTCCAGGTATCACCATCTCCATCTCGGTCCTGATCTGCATCGGTGTCTTCCGGTATCGAGCCGGATTAGTGGAACTCGACAGTGCAAGTGAGTGATGGCTTTTCCAAGCAGTGCTGACGGAAGTATCCCGCGTGATCTACCTCAGCAGCGAGAGTCTCCACCCTATAGTCGCCCTATCCGTTGTGCCTATTATCGGTGCCGGGATGAAGGATACAAAGGGTTTCTTAGTGTAAGTTACACCATTCGAAACGGGACTGACGTCTACCATCTGCCGAGTGACCACCCAATTCTTCCCAACATGCTATGCCTATTCCCTAATCACCAGCCTCGTATGGTAAGCTCATCGTAATCGAACATCGCTAAACATCAGGCTTGAGCGAGTCGCCAAGATCCTCCAAGCCGAACCGATTCGAAACATCGCCGCGATCCACGCCCAACTGGATGAAGAAAGCAAAACAGCCGAGACAAATGTCCAACAACTCCAATGGTCTTTCCAACCCACCGCGACCAACCAAGCCACACCCATCCTACAACAAGCCAGTAGCATCTCCGATCCTACCTCTATTCGATCACCTCTACCAGTCGCGATGCTTTTGGCATAAAAGCTCGGTTCACCTAGTTCTGCAGATTCTTCGAGATTGTGGATGGCGAGTCAGAGTTTGCATTTGGCTATAGAAGAGGACGAGAAAAGGAGAGGGTCGGACGTTTAAGGCTTACAGGATGTTTTGTCCAGTGGCCCTGCACCGTTAGACGTTTTATGAATGTTGTATCTGTCATGCAGCCCGAAGATGGCGACCAGGCCATGATCATCAGGCTATCACTACGCCAGGTCTGTATCGTTGCTAAGTACCCTTCTCGGAACAGCACAAGCATCTCAACAGACCTCTCCATGTCGAACAGTGAACTCATCTCCGAATCTTCTAGGGACATGACTCGAGATGTATCCGAAACATACCCTAGCGACCTATTGGGCGACTTTGTCCATGGCTTCCGAAGCGAGAATGCACATAGCCGAGACTAATCCATGCACGAAGTACAGTATGATGACATGAGCTATTCGCGAAAATCGTGATATCGTAACAGGCGAAGCGTTAGGTCCAGTTTCGCGCCGGATGCGCCTTGAGAGTGCTCCTCCAATCTTCCAATAGCAACCCAAGTCGCTGACGTGCAGCCTCGCTATCTCCCTTTATCTTCCCACCTTCAAGTCCATCCCGAACTATGCTGTCGGAAATTTTACGCATCTGATCGACACCGAAGATTTGAACAGCTTCGGCGCCCAAGATCTCTATCCAGACGCTGATGAGATGTGCGATCGGCGGAAGAGCCGGTAGGGAATCTCGGAGCGAGTACGCTAGCCATGCCCAAGCAGCGGGGAATCGGAGAGGTGGACATACGAGTTCGACAAGCTGCTGCGGTGTTGGCGACTGTGAGAGCGTTTGGACAAGGGAAGCGAACGGTGTCTGGAGGATGGCGAAGTAAAGCGTTGTGATGCCTGCCATCCGAGCGATGTAGTCTGCGATGGATTCGTCGGCGCCACGACCAGTCGATTTCTCATATTCCTCCCTGGGTTGATTCTGTTTCCATCAGCTGGGCTTCTGACATGATTTGAAGAGGATCCTCACTGTCTGGCGAGCAGGGTAAAACGGAATTACCCATGGACATTTCTTCACCAAACGAGCGAAGAAGATCTCGCCAAAAGCAGCATGCCCTCGAAGTAAGAGCAGGACGATGATGCGGGCAAGGGGGAAGGCGGCATCAGCCTTCGCGCTGACCTCGAATTCGGCTTGTTTAATGAGAGCTTTGACCGTATGGGAGAGAAGGTATGCGTATGGCAGGGCTGGAAGAGGATCGAGGCGTAAGGGCTGAGCGGCGGATGGTGGGGCAGTGAGCTGTTCGCATAATAATTTGTGAATATCGTCCGTCTGACAACGTGATCAGCCGTAGCGTGACCTGGCTGAATACGACTCACCACACGCATCACTCCCTCCTTTGTGTTCACCACCTGACCCAGTCCTCGAGTGATGAGTCGCATACCAGTCCGCAATCCCGTCTTCACCGCCCGATCCGCCTTGACCGGCTCAATGACCTGACTCTTGATGGACCTCTGTTTCCCAACCCATTTTTGCCATTCAGCCCCGACCTTCCCCTTCGTCGCCGTCACTTTCGCCCTCTCCTCCTGCGCCCCTCTTGCCGCCGTTGCCCCCCTTTCTTCCGATTCCCGTGCTTCTCGCGCAGCCTGCTCCTCCTCGATTTGCCGTTGTGCCACCCTCTCGGCCTCAGCTCTTCTCGCTCGAGCCTCTTTCTCCGCTTCTACGGCTTTCGCAGCCTCCTCCTCTTGCTTCCGTTGCTCGGCTGCTTGAGCTACTGCGTGCTTTTCAGCTTCCTTCCTTTCTACCTCCTTTATAGCAGAGTCAATATCCTGACAGTGATGCAATCAGCATGATGCTCAGGTCATTCGACATGAGGAAGCGTCACTGACAACCCAAAGCTGACGGTTGCGCTCCACGAAACGCCGAGCAGTCTCTTCCTCCTCCGTAGACTGTCGTATAGCCATCACCTCAAGCATGCGCCGCATCTCCTCCTCTCCTCGGGCTGCTCGCCTGTCATGTTCATTTTGCACATCAAGGCGTGCGTTCGTCGCGATGTCTCGGAGATGTGCACCACGCTCTTGAGCTGCGAGACGGCCATCTGCCTGCGTGGGGTGAGCAAATGTCGGGACGACATGAAGAGCCTTACCACTGCAGCGATTTCTGCGGCCTTTAGCCAACGCTCGTACTCGCTTGGCTCCTCACGATCTGGAGCAATGAGATTATCTTGACGAGATCGTGACCGGGAAGGACCGGCTTTCGTAGATCGGCGAATGACACGCCAAGGAGGTTTGCTTGGACCGGGCTTGGAAGAGAGTCTCTTAGTTCTGTGTGCCAGAGTCAGCGAGGTGACTCGTCGAGCCTTGTTTGAAGAGTAGACCGGAGAAGATGACTTTGATGGAACAACTTACGGTTTGGCCATCTTGGGCTTAACAACGTCCCAACTATCGCCAAGAAGTTCTACCTCGTCTTCCGAGTTAAGCTCTGAATCAGAGGAGTCGATGTACGAGAAGATCTTCTTGCCAAGGGTGGAACGAGGTGCTTGTCGACTTATCGGACAAAGGGGAAATGTCTCATCAGCAGATGGCCTGAACAGTGCCTGCAGCGTGACACCCCTCATCAGGGAATTGAGGAGAGATCAACGCACCTTTTGATGACCGGAGTAATATTGTCGTCTGATGCATCTGAATACTCGAGGGAGATCAGGTCATCGTCCGAGCTGTCGGGAACGGCGAAGCGCATTGCGTCCAGACGTGACTGGAGAGTGGTGAGGATGAGAAGATCTGGAGAATTTGGAAGTTGATGACATTCGAGAATAGGAAGATCAACGAGATGGAAAGGCAATGATAAGATGATTTCCAATGCTATGAATGTATGAGAGGGGGATGGGAAGCGATACCGGGGTAGACTGGGATGGCTGAACGCCCTTTCTGGACGCGGATACTGACTGAATGCGATACGAGTACGATGGCCTCGATACCTTTATGAGATACGTTACAAGGGGGGGAAAATAAGATACCACCTCCGGCGGAGACTTCTGGGACTCTCTTGTCGGGTTTGGTGATTCTCCTATGCTTGTGCACCTGTCATGGCCTATCTATTTGCTTCCTCACCGGCAAGCTATGCCGAGGAGAAGCTCTCAAACCATCTTGGTTCCCTCTCCACTCTCCCGGTCCGCCTCCATTCATCTTCTACCCAGTCCTATACATCGCAACAACGACCTACCCGAGCGAAGCCTGCATTCGAAGCAGCTTTACTGGAGCTTTCCGCTTCACGACCCCTGACGACTGTGAAAGTCATCGATGTTCTACGCTCCCTGACGAAAGCGAAAGATCAAGCTCTGATTGGTGAATATGTGGCTGAGACTGATGTGGACAAGCTGGTCGAGGCGGAGGTGATGGCGAGAGCTGTGACGATGGTATGGAAGGAGGTGATGCAGGTCTTACTGGAGGGAGCGCTGGCGCTGGAAGAGGAGAGGAGCTGGTGGGAATCGAGCTTGAGTAGTCGTAGAGGCGTAGGAACCTATCTTGTGCAAAGTGAGCCAACCTCATAGTAATAAAGCTGAATGGACAGCCCTTCCCCATCGGATCATACGGATCCTCCCACCAGCCTCCTCCCTTCGCTCCTTCCACTTGCCACCACCTCAAGCACTCTTCCGTCAACCCTCAGCCGTTCTCACGACCGCCATCACCTCACCATACACCTTGACCCGGCGAGAAATGCTCTCCTCCCGTAAAGCCCTCGCCCAAGCCCGAGATAATGCTGCTCGTCGTATCGGTCTTCTAGCATCTCAAGGACCTCGCTGGTCAGCGGATTCCGCCGAGCCATCGGGCCAATCCAGCATTTCAAGTGATCTTTCAAGCGAGACCAGCCGGATCTATGGCGTTCTCTGCGGAGTCCTTGAAGTTCCGCCTCCAGCACCACCATCTTCCAAACGATCTCGATCCGTAACTTCCATTCCACCTTCACCGAACCTGTCGAACGCCTCACCAAGCACACTCCTGACGATACTTGCTACTCACCTACCGCGTGCCCGGTCGAACATCGATAAGACCCTGTATGTATATGCACGACCGTCCGCTCTGACCCGATTATGGTGCCCCCTCTTATTCCTTCCACCGGTACTCTACACGACTAGCTCGACGATATTACGGAATAAGGACTGGATGAAGGAGCAATTGCTCAACGTGAGAGAGACTCTCCGGGGCTTTGTTGTACAATGGGTTTGGGAACCGCTTGAAGGGATCGGGAAGACATTGCGAGGAGGAGGAGATGGTCTCGGAGTAGCTCCGACGACAGTCAAATCGGATCAGGCCGTGAGTACTTCACCAATTGCATCATGATTATTCGTGCTAATTCAACTAGTCACTAGAAAGGATGGTCCTGGACCTTGGGAGGGATTACTACCACCTCTCGGGATCAGCCTTGGATGCCTTAGGCGAAAAGGTCCGAAATGGCGATATGAAGGAGGTTCTGAGAGTGTATGAGAAGGAAATGAAGGTGAGGTACTGCGGCTTCTCAGTCTCTCGCTGAGACCCGTCTTTATAGAATCCCGTCAGGAACGCTTTGATGGGCAGTCTCGTTCGAACTCTCCTGATACAGGTCCAGAAGACCAAGGTGAACCCTCTCATGCACTGTCAGCAATCTCATGCTGATAGTTCGTAGACCGACCTCTCCTTATCCTTACTTTCGCTCGACCACCTACTTCGCTCACAACAACTGACTTTCGCGTTTGTCGGTGTCGCTCCAAGCGTTCTGATCTTGTATGGTCTCGGCGGATGGTTGAGAGGAGTATGGCGAGGAGAAAAGAGAGGGAAAGGGAGGAAGAGGCAGTACTTCACTGGGTTGAGGTATGCTAATTATCGCGATACTGCCAAACTCCGCTGATTCAGGTGCAGAGATATAGAGCGCTTACTACTCACTTCGCCGAAACGAGGCGAGGAGCTGTCCGATCGAGATCGAGGGCTACTTATCGTCTCGGTTAGCGGGATGCGGTCCTGGGCAGCGGGATTGAGCGGTAGCAGTCGAGAGGTAGGTCTGCTGCTCACGCTCGGCATTCCTTTGATTTTGCTTTCAGCCATTCTTGGACGATTTGCGGATGGTGGAGGATCCAATACTGAGCAGAGGGGACAAGCTCCGTGTGGTCGAGCGGATATGGCGGTGTTGGGGCACACATGGGCAATCGAAAGCATGATGAGGGTCTGTTATGCATAGCATCTTGCATTGATGGGGAATGAAGGTACCGCCACCCCGGCACGCCACATTCGGCGACGGCCCTGGGAACGGCTGACGGCTTCGAAGGCCTTCGCCGATCTTGGTCTACAATGCTCTTTCGAGATTCCCCACTTATCGGATCTGCTACTATCCCTCGAAATAGCAACATGGGAGCTCAATCATACCATGGTTGCAGGGCGTGAGGTGGATTGAGGAGCGATTCGGTGAAAGTGTGTTTAGGCGGGGTGATCAGCTGTTTCCGGCTTGAGGTGAGTGATTCCTTCCTGTCGACTGTCGGTCGTGTGAGGTATGAAGGGCTCGACAGCGCTCGTCTTTCTGCGGCGAGTATAAGGTAGACTGCTTTGCGGAATAACAAGGGGATTTGATGCTTGCAGCTATTCCCTCATTCAGCCCCATTCCGAGAGACCCTTCATCCGCTGATCACTCCACAGTCTACCTCATTGGACTCGTCATCACCTCAAACCCCTCCCACCTTTATCAAATATAATTTACATACGACCAAACCCGTCTCAACCCCTCCTTTGACTCGTTCAACCCCGCCCTTATCGCCTAGTCAGCTTACCCTCCCTTCACCCGGGGCCCACCCAAAAGCCGGAATGGACACCTCGACGCTAACATTCACCTTGAACAAAACACCACCGATACCTAAAACCTCATCGCTTTTCCGCCAACCAGTCCAACCGGTAGCAGATTGGTTCACCCGGCTCATCTCCCCCTTGACCCATACGGAGGAAAGCTCATCATCACCCCGGTCAACATCGGTAATGATCCAGGAGCAGTTCCCGATCCCTCCTGACTTACCCCATCAACCGAAACAGCCTGAAGGGGATAACGACGGTGCAGGGTTCTCGACGATGTTGCTGGTGTTTATCCCGATTTTGGTGGTGGTTCTGACGGTTTTATTGGGATTGGTGTGTTTCTTAGCAGCGGTGTTGTATATGCGCCGGCGGAAGGGTATAAGGTGGGTCGATCGTGTGATAAGTATAGCGGATACTGACAGTGTAGACTGACGGAGGATGGTGGACCGTTGGATCTGTCGAAAGGGGATGGAGTGATTGGTGAAGGGGGTGTTGCAGGTGTCGAAGCAAGGTGGTTGGAGACGGTTGAGCCGGATGTCAAGGAAGCATATGGAAGAGCGAAAGGTTAGTGTTGCAGTAAGGCCCTAGCTCATTGGCGTAGATTGGCAAGCGCAATATCCTCCTTCCTCCATTCCGACCGACATCACCCTCTCCCAATTCCTCTCGATTCAGGAGAAAGGCGTCGCTGCGTGGTCTTTCGAGCCGGATTACGAGGATAACCTATCCCTCTACGTCCAATCCCGCACCGAGATCACCTTCCTCGCCGATGGACCAGGTATGCCAGCAAGAGAAGGAGGAGGTAACTCGGTCATGGCGAATCTACCTCTTCCAAAGCTCAATGAGGTGTATTACTGGGAGGTCAAGGTGTATGAGAAGCCGTCAAACACCGAGGTTGCCATAGGTCTAGCTACGAAGCCGTATCCCTCCTTTCGGTTACCAGGGTGGAACAAGCATTCCGTGGCGTACTTCGCGTCAGATGGGTTCAAGTCGCACGACTACCCTTTCACTGCATCTTCTTACGGACCACCGCTGGCTGAGGGAGACGTACTGGGAGTCGGTTATAAGCCTCGGACGGGAACGGTGTTCTTCACGCGGAATGGGAGGAAGATGGATGATGCGTATACGGGACTCCAACGGCTCAACCTATTCCCGACGATTGGCGCAAATGGACCTTGCACAATACATGTCAACCTCGGCCAGGCCGGATTTGTCTTTATCGAGGCGAATGTAAAAAAGTGGGGTTTGGCTCCGCAGACCGGAACGCTGGCACCTCCGCCGGCATATGGGAGCGAGCGGGGAAGCATATTGCTCGACGTAGGATATGGAACACCTGGAGCGAATCAGCAAGGAACGATGGCAGGAGTTGGTGCACTGCTCGAAGCCGCTCGATCTCGGTCACAAGCTGGTACATCGATCGGTTCTTCATCTCCGCAACACGGACGAGCGATCCCCAGTGCGACCAATGGATCACCTCGGTCGTCGAACAGCTCTCGCCGGCATAGACGAGCAGGGCGGACCGTCAATCTCGCTGGATCTGTTCCTGCCATATCAAGTCCACTACGAGCAGGTGACGCAGGATCTCGCCCCGGACCAGGAGGTAGCCGAAGAAGAGTTCTTGGTCGTGCAACAGAGGACGAGCCGACATACATCTCACCTACAGATACACCTACCGTCACCCCTCGCATTCCCTCACCTGATGCTCTATCGGAGGGGGAATCAGATGTGGAGAGCGCATACGATAGCAGGTCCTCGCATTCACGTGGACCAAGCTCGCCAATGGAACCTAATCCGCCTACACCGAATTTGCTGGATATCTCGCTACATTCGCTGAGAAATACGGGATCTCACTACTTTGGCGGAAGACAACAGAGAGAAGAGGGAGAGGGGAGTGGGAGTGGAAGTGGGGAGAGCGATGAGACGGCTAGACCGCTGCAATCGGGTGCAACGCACCGGGGTCAAGGGGATAGTCCACCTCCGCCGGGTTATGCCCCGTTGGACCCGCATGTTTATGCTGGTTCGACCCTTTTTATACAAATACTGAATGGCGCTCATCGTTACATTAGCTGGACTACCTTCGGATCTGCCAGAAGATATGATCAATAACGCAATAGCAGCCATGTCCGGCGCAGACGCGTATGTCTTGAACTTCCCTAGGCTGGCAGAGCTGATTAACTCCCTCTTAGACCCCTCATGGCACCGGAACAAGATAGCAACACTTCGCCTAGTCCGGCATCTAGAACTTCGCGTGCATTTGGATGGCTTCCATTCGGATCACGGCGGGAATGATCTTTGTAAATCTGTGGGAGACAGGAAAATCGTTTGTAGCAATCATGCATCAGGAGCTAGCAAGGAAGGGAACAGGCTATGATTTTGGAGATGGTCACGTGATATCATACTTCCTTTCTCTTGGTCTCAGTCGCGTCCGTCAAAGAGCTGATGTCCACACCACTTACCTCGTTTTTGCCATTGGCGAGATCAGACAGAGCTACATTTTTTGGTCGATAAATCGAAGAGGAAACGCGATCGGTACTACGGGGAGCGACGGTTGCTCCGTACGTGACTGACTGTCCCTTGGGAGAGGTCCAAGCAGCTGATCTTACGTTTTTGGCCAGCTGATGTGGGGCGCAAATGATGGTATTCTAGGCTTTTGTGCACCCGATCAATCACTTTTTCCGCAGTCATCCGAGATTGCTTGCTTTTTCTTCCATCTATCGACGCTTTTACATTCAGTGTTCCGCTGTTACCCCTTGGTTCAGGTCTCACTTACCCTTACAAAGGATTCGCACGACCAACTTGGCCTACCAGCCCTTTTTATCCCTCCCATACAGTTCATTCCGAGTGTCTCCACACACGCGTAAAAACCCATCCTCCCACCCTGATCCCCACTCTGCCTCTCGAAAGTCGGTCATATCCCATTCGACCTGCAAGCTAAATACCCTTGACTTGACCTCATATTTCACGCTTGGGCTTCCATCGGTTGCCAGAAGCTCCATCTCACGCTCGTATATCCTCCTTGTGCACCATAGCCAATCTCTCACCCTCTCTCAGATCATCTTCTCTCTTTCGATAGACTGCTCACCTACAATCTGAACATTTCCGCTCGATTTGATCTCTCCGCCAAACCCCATACCACCTCCCGACCCACTCATCTTGCTTCTCATAGGTGAGTCTAGAACATACCCATCAACCCTCTACGCTCTCGATCCACCATCTCGACCGGTCCCTCCCCCCCTCCCCCCCCCCACGCCTCTGTCATGCGTCCATCCCCACTCAACCCGATTGGTCGCGACGACTGGGGATACGAAACACCTCAAGCCAAACCCGACAACCCTAGTCGACGTACGCTCCCTCGCAGCGCTCAAGGGTCCAGATCAGGCAACGGACATGATCACAGCGCTCCGAACGGGTTTACCCCTGGGGTCATCACCGACTCCAGATACAGCTTTGCGAGCATCGGTAACAGATCGAAGGCGGAGAAGATGCCAGGTCTAGACCCCCATCCGAAGCTTACATCCTTCTACATGCTATCGGGTCTTTCCAAGGTACGCCCCACCTTACCTGCTTTTTGCTGATGAGTAGGAACCTTCCCTTTGGTCTCATGCCGATACCGATGCCATCCGTGGACTGCAACCTCGAGAAAAATCTCTCGGCATATTCTGGCGTCCTGATCTGCTCGGCTGCGCTTTCAGTGGACAAAAGACAGAGGATTGGATGCGAGACCTTATGCGAATGAAGAAGGAGGATTCGAAGTCGACGGCCTATACCTCGCCTCTTGGTCGCAACGTTCGAGATGTACATGTCCCTGATGCTGGACCCAATGGGGCACACAAGCTATGTCAGAAAACCCTAAAGTATGCCCATCCGAGCGATAGTGAGTACACTGGCTCGAACTTGACTGGGATATCGTTGATGTGAAGTAGTCGAGGTCGTCAATTCCAGCCTTGCCCCCTCAACTACCTGTCACTCCTTCACATTCACCGTTCCTCGGCACGACAGTCTGGCAACTGCTGCTCGCAATCGCCTCGATTCAGCGTTGCTCGCGACTTCCGGCGTTTCATACGGCAATGTCGATCCGAATTATAGCATGACACAGGCAGCACAAGGCCAGCACGTCCGCTCGAGCAGCAACAGAGATATAACCTTTCACGGGGTTACGCTTACCGTCTGGACTCACGCCGAGAGTACCCGAGCAGCGACGCTCAAAGCCGTCAAAGCCCGTATGAACGACAGTAAGACAGGGTTCGACTCGCTCCGATCTAACCCGGTGATTCCGCCAAGGAGTACTTCACAAAGGTCGGCGATGCCATGGGCGATGCACAGCGCTGCGAGCGAGACAGACTTGGCTAGCGAGATCTTGAGCGAATCGGAAGCGGACGGTCCACTCGAAAGAAGGATGATGGCGGGTATTGTAGCGGGTGACTTTCAAACGGACGATATGACGGGCATCCTCAACGATGGAGGAGAGATCTTCTGGATGCCATATGCTGTCACTCTAGGTACGTTTCACTCACGGATCGGACTGACCTGCTCAGTTTCGCGACACCCCATTTACGACGTCATGCAGGACTATCTCCGGCTAAGCGTATGTCAACTTCAATCAGTCCTCAGCTGACCTGGTGTAGTGGGCCAGGTATTCGAAGAATGCAAAATACCATATGACGTAGGTCTACACCTCTACTCCGGCTGACCGATACAGTCAGATCTGCTCAATCCTAAATCAAGCTACTCCTCGGCCAGGAGAAGACTATCGCGTCCAGTGCGGGATGCCCGGTGATGACCGAGTCGAAGTCGAGGCCACTTTCCCCGGCATACTCGACTTCGATCGAGGTCTGGTCAAGGTTGACTTCCAGATTTGGCCGTTCTTCCAGGCCATCGATGTGGATCATATCCTTACTTGTGTCGAGGTGAGCGACTTATGAGAACAACCTTATCCTGTTCAGGTGGCGCTGTGTAACTCGGGAAGGATCGTGTTCTGCTCAGCACACCCGGCGATGCTGAACATCGCGGTCAACTCGCTGAAGTACATCGTCGAGCTTCGCGGTTGGGATGGGATCTTCCAGCCTATCATCCATGCAGTGAGCTATGGAGTCACGAGTGTCGCTGATGATATTTAGAGAGATATCAGCCTCGTGATCGAGGATCCAGGCCCGTACATCTTTGTTCGTGCGATGCTTAACTTGCATCTTTCAATGCTGAGAACAGTAGGGCATGGCGACGGAGTGCCGACATATGCTGTCAATCCCATATGAGGTGGTCTTGGTGGATCTTGACTCAAAGTGAGCTGGACTCCCCTTATCCGACGCTTTTGACTCTACTTAGTTCCTTGAGCTGCAAATCATATGCCCCGGGAGTCATCAGCTCTCGAGCTCGTCGAGAAAAGTCGAAGCATAAGATACTATCCGCATTAGGACCGCAATACCGTGAGTTCATTCACTTATCATGTTCCTCGACTGACAGAGTCGTCAAGCTTTGGACCGGAGTATCCCGTCGGAGTTCAAGGTCTCCTATCCCAAGGGTAGCTTCCGCAATTTCAATCGATTCGTTCATGAGACTGCGCGACCTTCCTATCTCGGCGAAGGGATGAGAGTGCCGAGCTGGTGGAAGCATACGGACGTCATAACCGTCTTTGACAAGATCATGCTCGATAAGGTGACCCTTGCCTTTTGCAGCCTGAATGTCTGAAGTCGAGCTGATCGATCGACGCAGCATAAGAAGCCCTCGTTGATTCAGAGATTGACCAAATCCGGCATGGCGAGGCAGCAAGCCCAGCTCACGGTCGGCGAACAGCTGGCGAAGACGATGATGCGACGTCGAGCTCGTGAGTGCTTGTCGTGATTCCTCTACCAGGCTGATCGGCGATAGTACATTACGTCGAGACACGTGATGACCTTGAGCTCAGAGTAGCACGGATCAACCGTCGCCTCATGAAGCTGATGCAGGAAGGGGATCACGTCCGTCATCGCTGATTTCCCAATGTACCCGCTCATCCCTCCCCAAAGTGGAAACAGCAGTTCGAGACTTTCGAGAGATACGCAGATCAGTTTGCCGAAGAAGCGAACGACTTGAAGGTCAAGATCGAGCGCGAACGCCGAGAAGCCAAACGTCTTTCCAATGGTGAGTGCGAAGCGTTGGTGTCAGACTAGCTGATCTTGTGCAGTCGCGAGTGAGCAGTCCAAGCTGAATGCCGAGCTCGAGGAAAGGCTGCAAAATACCGAGACGGCTCGAACGGAAGCCATGCGCCAGCTGTCCGACATGCATTCTTCGTGAGTCACGCTATTCGTCGCAAAGTGCGATGTACAAGCTGAACTGTCCAGGTTGCAAGAGCTTGAACGCGAACGGGAAGAGATTATGAACGTATTCGAAACTCAGATCAATCACGCTCTGGAAGGTCTTCCTAGTATGGGAGACGATACCTCTAGTCGCGCTTCGACACCGAGCGAGATCCTAGACTCACCCGCCTCCAAGATCGACGACAACAACCCCCGTCCCGTGACACGTGAATCGCAACAATCGGCTTTATCTCGCTTCACATCGAATACCAAGCCAATGAGCGTTTTGGGTACCACTCAGGGAACGTCAATTCGCAAGAGACCTACTACGGCTCAAGGTGATCCGCTCGGTCCACTGGATCGGCTTATCTCGGACAAGAGCGATAATATCGCTCAACGCGTTGCGAGTATTCAGCAGAAGGTAAGTCCTCCGTGACTCGCAGGGGCTGACTTGGCAGCTTGACTTGGCGCTCAATAACGTCTCGAATCACAAGCGTGCCGAGAATGCGACAACCAACGGAAATCATACTACCAACAACGACGAAGCAGACGATGAGAGCCTCGAGAATGGGCATTACGACCCTGGAAGTCCGGAAGTCGAGAATGATCCTGAAAGGCGAGACTCGAATGCCGACTCGAGCATCATCGAGACGCCAATCGCTAGTCGTCGACCTTCAAACAACCTCTCTTTAGCCCCAGAATTGGCGGGACCGGTTGATTTCTCCACCGAGGGGAAGAACCTAGAAAAGGAGATCCCACCACCTCCTCAGAATGGTACCGAGCACGGCTACATCAGTGGACAGGCCGAAGCCCCAGGTCCATGGTCCGCTTTGAGCCTCATGCGATCAGGCGTGATTCTTCACATTCGACCCAAGTACCGGAACGCCTCGCATTCGGGTACCAGTGGGGATGAATTGCACGATCGGTATATGACGGATTCGACGAGTGGCGAGATCCTCTTGTCCCCTTCGGCGAGTCGATCCAGCCTTGGCTCGGATAAGACTGCGGGAATCAAGCATCGTACGAAGACTGTCAATCCTGAGGAGAAGGAGGAGAACAGGATGTCGACGTTGAGTTGAGACCACTACGTTCGGATTGGTATCACGGGTTGCGGAAGCCTGATTCCCCCTTCCCGTCCGCTACCTCTTGTATCTTAATTCTCTTCGAAAATGTCACGATCCGACGGCTTGCTGTGCGAGCGCTGGGATCTTCTTGTTCCCGAATAGCCTGCACCTATCATACCACCTATACTATACTATACTGTTCTAGATATCCCTTAGTATGCCCAGTGCGATGTGACGTCTCGTCGAACCCCGTTTCCAAGAGTCCCGTTGTAAGATCAATTTACCTGCTCGTTCTAAGCGAGAGAAAGGGATGACTTTGGCGATGGATTAGGTCGCCCCAGCGCTCCAGTCACCCCGCTACCCTGTAGGTACTGCGCCCATCTCGGTTCGATGATGAGACCGCTGCAACGATTGAGCATCCGCATGAATTGTGGCAGACAGGCGGATGACGCAGCTCACCTCGCTTCAGCTAATCGATCCCCGTCGAGAGTCTCCATCGTCGCGCTCACTCGTGCTTTCCGACCTTGTATACTATCAAGCTTCGTCCGAACCACGACGAACTACGATTCCCAAACCCTTTAGTCCACCAAAACGTTCAAACCTTCCCCGAAAAGAGCGATGTGGGAAGGTGGAAACTCACTTGATCAGCCATAGTAGGAGATGTGAAGTTGATCGTCAATGAAGCGGTCACTCCGATATGTGACGGAAGGTTCAGGAAAGCCTGTTGTTTAGCCAATCTCCCATAAGCACACGGGTAATGTAAGGAACGAAAGCCCACTGACGTTTCTTGCTAGAGATTCATCGAAAACTGTTGAGATGAGACCACCGTGTATGATCCCATCGTGACCACAAAGCGCTCTTCCAAGGTGTAAGATCCCTACATACTCCCCATCAGCGTTCACTCTGACCACACACAAACACACACACACACACACACACACACACACACACACACACACACACACACACACACACACACACACACACACACACACACACACACAGGAGGATTGGTTATTCAGTCTTTTCTTGTCTCGCACAAAGGCGGAGATTGGCTGAGTGAGAGGACTCGGAACCCGAAACCCGAAGACACGAAACACGAAACCCGAGCTCACCGACTGCTTCCGACTCATCCTCTTTCGCAAAGACCATAGGAGCAATCGCCAATTTCCCAGGACCTCTCAGGCTCCCAGCCGTCAAGGAATTATGTACCTTCTGAGGATCGAACTTTTCATACGGTCCTGTACAAGGGGTGTGGACTGGTATCAGCTCCACCCTCAAATGAAAGCCTTAAGACAGAAGGTTTTTTCAACCGTGACTAACTCACTCGTTTCATACCAACCTTCCATCCCTCTCATCTGAGCGACTATCAACAAGTTCTGTAACTCTCGTTCAATATCGTTCGTGAAAGCTTTCCCTCGGGTCGAACCTTTTTCTGGTGGTGGTGGGGAATAACGAGGGTAGAGGAAGAGGACTATTTGTGGTGGGAAAGTTGCGCCTAGGAGGTAGGTTGTTGGGAAGGCTAAGGTCAGGGCTGTTTGAAGAGCGATATTAGCTTTCAATCAGGTCGAATCACGCTGCCGGGAGATTCCAAAGGGGACTGAATGGTTGAGAGAGAGAGAGCAAGGAGGCGGGATTTGGATTCAAAGTGAGGCGAAAGACTGACCGAGACGGACTGCCCATTTTCGAAACGCCGAAGGGGGAAGTGAAGGTGAGGGAGGGTAGGTAGCGATAAATCGTCGTGTGAAGCGAAGCGTTCGTGGTCGAGCAAAATTTAAAGCTATGACCGAACGTAAGGTGGGTGTCCTGAATCGATGAGACATCTTCGTCTTGCTATTAGATTCGGGCAGCTACTGCAAGGCGAGAGGAAGACAAATTTGGTGATGAATCTTGGAAATTCGTCCGGGCTGGGTTTGCCGGGTATACGGCTAAATCATGATTGGACCCACCAAAAGTCCTCGGACAAACCCACGTGTTTCCCACTGTAGACCGTGATGTTGGGATGGCCTTGTGTGCCATACTTTTCTAAATTTAGGATGCATCAAGTCTCTGGTAGAACTTGCTGATCTGTGTGTATACCCACTATGAGCTCCTGGAAGAGCTGTATGGCTCACCGCAGAATCCACAAGGATCCAATTACTGGCTGACCCTAAAAGTGCCACAAAATGGCTGTCAAATACGGATTTTGGCGGTTGAATCCCAGTCTGATCAACATTTCTAGGGCTCAAATGATTTCCATGGCTTCACCACCCACTCAGACTTGGCTTAGCACTCTCTGAGGATCTGGGCAGAATTTGAAGCATTATTTATACACAAAGGCAAGCGTAGAAGCTCGTACAAAATGACGGTCTATGGTGGGTAACACACACGTGGGTGTCTGGGACTTTTGGCGGATACGAGTACCTACTCCCTATCCAATATGCATACATCGCTGCCAAAATACCAAAGCGTAAGCTATAGAGTGAGTGTCCATGCGAGCATCATATACAGAAAGCTGCCTCACGGCACGTCGAAAGGATATGCTACACCTTGTCCGTCAAACCCAAACACCCATCCTTCTTGTCCAACTTCAAAGCCTGAGTGAATCGCTTAAACATCCCGCCTTTCTTCTTCTTCTCGTTTGGATTCTCAATCTTCATCGATGGACTGTTCACGCTGCCTTCAACATCCCCAACGCTCTTCGTCCATGAGATCTGGATGTCCCCGTCAACGTCCTCCTCAGTTATCGGGTCAGAGGATTCGATGCTTGGCGTCATTACCGATGAGGCCGATGTGAGAGATCCCAAAGAGTGCCCGGAAGCTTCGGATGAGAGTGATGAGCTCGACGGAGATCGACCCATGAAAGCGGGCCGCGGTGGGGACAGAGCGGAAAGGGCCAGGAGACCCTCCTCGTTCAATTGTAGCTCTCGCTGAGTGGTCTCAGCGAGAGATGCAAGTCGATCCTGGAAAGAGTGCTGACGTCGTACGGTCGGAGTCGACTGGCCTGAGGACAGGGATGGGAGCGAAGTGGAGGACGATGAAGGCGAGAGGAAGCTTCTTTGGCTGGAAACGGAACGTAGGGACGAGGAAGAGTTCGTTCGAGCAGCTGCGACGGGCATGACTATGCCGGACTTCCTCAGACCGCAGCGAGAGAATTTTGGCGCGTTCTTGTCCACTAGCTCCACATCAGGTTGCTGGGATTGCGCGGCGAGCGGACTTGGAAGTGCTACGCGAGCTTCACCCCAGAGTCCGGAGGGACTTATTGGGGATAGAGGGGTGTTTTCAGAGGCCGATTTCCGCTGGTCCGTAGCCAGCAAGGGTGGAGAGCTGGGAGGTAAGAGGAGACCTAAGCCAATACCGATCCCCGGGAAGTTGCGGTATTGTGAGGACGCCCATAGTCCGGCTTCTGTCGCACCGCGAGGTTTCGTCGGCCTATCCCTATCGAGCACAGGTGAAGGGTGCAACCAAGAGCTGGAAGAAGATGGTGGACTGAGCAGCCCTCCTGGGCCGATGACACGCGTGGACTTACGAATTGGCGGTCTGGAGGGACCCGCTTCATCGTCGTCAACCTGAGATCGAAGCGGACTAGGCACCCTGACTAGGCTTGTCCGGACCGATGTCGTGGAGTGTCTCAAAGAAGGACGATCGTAGAAGGAAGGCATCGTTGAGACCTCGGCAGCGAAGTCGGTGTCGGCAGGAAGGTAGGTTGGAAGGGGTGGAAGGGTGGATAGAAGTTGAGCGTGGTAAGAAGGTCTTCGAAGTGAGGTTGAAGTGGATAAGGGGACGACTGCGGGGAAGTTTATAGCCAGGTGTTCGCGAAGGGGGCGAGGTGAGGAGGCCTTTGTGGAGTGAGTACAGCCAAGCAATGTTAACCACGGATAACTTACCGGTAGCGCGTGTCGACCCGCTCCGTCCCAGCCAGCGACGAAGGCTTCCGCTGCCAATCGAGTCGAGAAGGTCTTAAACACCGGCTCAGGGTAGTCCTACCATCGTTAAAAATGTTGATCTCAACGGTGGACTAGGACACTCACAATCACCTGCAGCTCAGCCTCTCCCCAACGGTTATACACCCCAACCCGATGCCCCTTCCGTACGCCAACGTACAGGTATCGCTGGGACTCGTTTGACGGCCCGGCGACCGGAACAGTTGGAGCGGGAGGTAGGCGTGAGATCCGTCGTACTGGTGAGGAAGAGAATGCGGGTGTGTAAGCGAAACCAGTTGAAGCGGGGAAAGGCTTGTCGATGGTCTCGAGACTGGCTAGGACTTCGGGGGAGGACATGGCGGGAAGCGAGTTTCGGATATATATGTTCGAGGAGGGAGTAGATGCTTGAAATTCGTCGAAGCGAGATAATGATATGAAGTGCAGCTCGTATGGCAAGTGAGCATGTATTGGTGGAGAGGAGAAGATCTAGGAAGCGAGGATCAAGCGTCTCGGACGCCGATTATGTGCGGTTGATCCAAAAGAGGCTGTCGAGCTGTATAAAGGAAAAGGCAGATAGTCGATTGCGCAACCTGCTGTGTTGACAACTTCTCCCAAGTATCGATCAACCTCTCCTAAGAATGCAAAGACCGGGAGAAGCGGTGCAACCGCCTTTTTCCCATCAACCCTAAAATCGCGAAACCCCCCAAATATCGCTATCTTCTTCGTAATAAGGTACCCGAAAGGAAGGGCTCCAGGCTTTCGGGAAGGGTTTTCAGGGTTTTTACCCTGTGGTATATTTCGTGTTACACAGCTGAAAACCTTCTCTTAACTTACTCAGCGGTCACTAAATCAGTATCATTAATTCTTTCTTGACTCATGGTCTCCCTCAACCCCGGGGAGAAAAATTCTCCAGTCGTACGTACCAATTCAGTACCATCGATCCGACTAAGACACAAATACTGTACTACCCTGCTCAACGTTGCCGGAGACCACACCATGAAATCATAGCTTGCTCAGCTTCCACGTCGATTTCGGACAAGACCCGAACCGCCTATGTGCACCACTGGCTTTGAAGTGTTGAAGCTTCAGACTCCTGACGGGTGGGTCCGGGCGGTATGGTCGAATCTGGGTTCACCCCGATGATGAGTCTATCCGAGGACTATCATATGCATGCCTCGAGAAGGGGAAAATCATAATATCAGGTGGAGACGTGAACGTCTAATCCTACAGCCCAGCTACAAACCTATCAAGTGGACGTTCCATCATCAACTGACAAGACAGACACAATCATCACGTCGTATTCCGCTCCGACCCCCCCTCTTGTGACCGCCGACGTTTCCCTGTATACTTGACGTGACAGCGTCTGTACCCCATTCCTCAAGCTCAAGATCATGATCGCTTCCATGCCTGAGCTTTCGCGCACGAGCACGAGGAGTTGATTCTAGCGACACAGTATGACCTCGTCCCCCTTGCCACGCGTCCCGACCTTCGTGGGTCTTTGATGCACTGGAGGTATCGACACGTTGATTCCCTGATTTTGTGTGATGGCTCCTATTGCGCCTTGACGTGTTCGGTGCATCTGACCCCTGCCCAGTTGTCTTTCGCCCACGACTGGGGCCACTTTTTGGCCTGCGTGGATTTCTTCCACGTTTTGTCTCTCTTGACAGGTCATGATGGCTATCGACGCTGGTCGGAAGAGGTTCAGTAGGAGGTCGACTCGCGCCAGTGCGTCCTCGTATGCGATACGTGGTCGTGGTGGGAATTGCAGGTTGATTGGGTGCAAATTCTCGGCGCACGATCGTGGTAGAAGGCTGAACAACGTCCGTGTAGACCGTACTGTCCGTAGTCTGAGGCCTTCTCTGATGCTTCCGGACGCGGGTCAGAGTAATCAGGTCTCTTTCCCCGATATGATGATTCTGGGTGTATCGAGTCAGACTGGTATTCGTAATGAACACCCTACTTGCTGCCTGGCGACGGCTCAATGACTATGATTTTGAGAATTCTCTGTGTGCTTCCAGCTGTGTATCGTGGGCCCCTTGGACTGTCAACATGCGCCAGTCTCGAAGACTGGCCAATGCTTCGCTCTGGTTGGGTCGGAGTGATAACTCCACGCTGTCTGTGGAACTGGACTGAGCAGAATTGAAAAAGGTGTCCCTGTATCGCACGCTGTCAGTCGTCATTCTTTCGAAGAACTAGGGTGACTCCCCGAACGTCTTCCGCAACACCTCTTCCGGGTCATATCCGTCGATCTCGGATGTGTTACCTCCGTCGTCCATATCACTCTCAGTCCTTCGCTCTCGTGACTTTGCTGCGCTTGCTTCTTCTTCTGCTCTTGCATCTTTCAGAGCTATTCCCATGGATTAGCACTCATGACCAGAAGTGGGACATATTCACCGGATCTCAAGCGTTTTGGCGGTTTGCTCGGACTCCCCCTCTCCTGAGTTCACCCCATCCGAGCCCCAGAACTCCCTGACCGACGGGTATCCCTCCCAGGACCTGTCTTCCCATCATACGAGCGGGAAAGGCTGTCCTTGCGATCCCGACGATAGTCCATCGTGCTTGGTATTCTTCTCTTGAAGTATGAGGAACGGTAGGTCTGGATCTCCGAGAAATGGTCAGTAAGAGTAAGAGTAGGAACAACCAGCTTGATAAAGAATGAGCGGCTCCTTCTGGTGTTCACTCTGCCTTACGAAGGCGTACACATAAAGGATTTAAGTTCTGGTCAAGAAAGGAGGAACGGCCTTTGTTAGCGAGGGAGTGTGGCATATCGCATTGGGTAATCGTCCTTTGATTTTGCAGCTCAAGACAGCACTTGGCGAAAGAACGGTTTTGTGCGCGATCAGTGGTCACCAGGATGCATTCGTAGAGCGCTTCTTAGCGCTGGATTAGCTCAGTGAACGTGGTGATCTTCATCATTTGCAAGGGAGTTAGTGACTAATAGATTTGTTCTTACTGGTTTGCCACTTCGCTGCACGCGCACAGGTCTCCGTCAACGATTGACTCGCCTTGGACTCACCACAGGTCATACATCATTTAGGCAAGCTCCGCTCTTGCTCTAGGTCTCATCTTCGCGGGGTGTCAGCTGTACCAGTCAGTTTCGCCCGGCTCTCATCTCATCGCTCACTACGTGAATTCCAGGCGCTCCTATCGATCATGCATTTTTGTGTTGTTGGGATGAATCGTAAGGATAAGCCGATACATTGTTACTGATGCATTGCCTTGCGCACAGACCCGTGATAGATCCAGTGAACTAACCGTCTCTCACTCCGCAATCGACTTTCTTCTCCCAGTTCTCGGCGCCTTCCCACCCGTCGTCATCCCACCCGTCGTCTTCCTCACGCCCTTCCCTGCAGTCGCCTTGCGAGCGACACTTTTCCCACCAAACGTTTTCGGTACCTTCCCACCCGTAGAAGGTCGGGAAGCATTCCTCGGCCGCTTCGTAGCAGGAGTATTATCGCTGTCCTCCTCCTCTTCTTCGTCGATAGTGATTGGATCGCGATTCGAGCCAGAAGCTTGAGCGAGACGTGTGCTCATCCGCCTTGGACGAGTAGCGGGGATTGTCGGTGTTAGTCCGGGTAGAGGAGTGTTAGACTTAGCCAAAGTCACCTCTTCGACATCGCCGTCTTTTGGTCCTGCGTAGAACATCGTTGCAACCTGTTTAGCTGCGATAGGTTCCCCTGCGAGGCCATCGCCAAGGTTACGTTCGGACGTATACTCCTCCCAAGGAGACTCGATCTCGCCTTCATCCGCCTCGACAGGCCGAACAGACTCCGGCAAAATCTCTCGCTTGATTCTTGAGTTGAAAAGTGCGATCGGGATAGATCCAGTATCGCGAAGCGGGTGAGAGTGGAGGAAATGTCCACTATGGGATGCTTTTGGTGGGAAGGCGCCATGATCCAACAGCTCCCACGACCGATCTTCTAGAACGGTTATATCGCTTTCGTCCAAGCCGGTGAGAGCCATCGGACGGCGGACGGGGGACGAGTATGGAAGGATCGGAAGCGGGACTGGCGAGGTGGCCGATAGAGAAGCAGCCTCGGCAAGCAAGGCGGAGTTCAGGGCATGTCGAGAAGAAAACGGGGCGGCTAGATGTCAGCCTCGTCATTATCGGCACTCACAATCTATGATGTAGTCAAGCATATCGCAGAGCATCTGAGCGGGGGCCAAAGAGTCACAATATGTCTGAGGAATTCAGCAAAACCCTGCAACCAGAATTGCACATACCGCTAATACACGCAAGAACGATATTGCCAAGCGAACAAAGTCCGGTTTCGGCATGGCAGGCGGGACGTCCATAGCTGGCAGTCCGAGAGCGAACTTGAGCAACTTGATCGTAACCTCGAGAACGTCACCAGGCTGAGGCGGGGTAACGCCATGTGGATACTCCTCTTCGGCGATCATCTGCCTCTCGATCGCCTGTAGCGCCACTGCCAATAGCTCGAGCAGAGCATGTCGAGCTGTCATGACTACACTGTCTGGAGTGCTTTCTGGAGGTGTACAATCCAGGATTCGCAAAACCATATCGACAGCCTTGGCAAGGGCATCCAGCTGCTCTTGATTTTCAGCACCGATAACCTGGGCAAGGAGCGTAGTAAGACGTTGCAGACCAGCGGCGAGGACCTTTCATCAGCTCAGTCACGATTATCACCTACCTCATGCGCCACCACTGGATCCAGACCTCGGAAGGCCTCGCATAGAAGCTCGGTGTCATCTGCAGTGGCCTCACGATCGAGAGTAGCGTGCACAAGCTGACCGAGCGTTTGTCGAGCTTCGGCAACATCCTCACCGCTCTCTATCCGCATGGCGAGTCGTTTGAACTCCACACGCATCTCGAGAACGATTGACGTCCATCGCCAATCGCTGAAGCGGGATGAGTCAAGGGCGCCAGGTTTTGTGAGGGAGTTTGAGCCTAGAGATTAGCTATTTTGCCTTGTCAGGTACTTACTCGACCCGTCTGGCATGATGAGCTTCAGAGTATCGACCATCCCAGTCTCCAGCAACGGGTCCAGGGTAGGCTTGCTCCACTCATTCGAGAGGAACACCTCTTTGAGCAGATCAGGATGTCGGAAAACCGCCGCTTTGAACTCTGACGACATAGCCAGCGATTGCAAAAATGTCGATATTTGCCCTCGGATCTCGCTAGGCATTCCTCTGGAGGTTTCCAGGACCACCAGAAACGGAAGATGACGTATGAGAGACTTGATATTGATATTGTTGAATATCTCCGTCCGCGCTGTTTGGATGATGAGAGCTTCGCAAATGTTTGTCGGTGAAAGCGTCCTGTTTGGTGGCGAAGAGAGTAGGAGCTGTTGGGCGAGGGTGACGGTGGAAGAGACCGCCCGAGCATGATTGATACGCCCCTTCGACGTCAGAGCGGATGTAGCGACTTCCTTCCACACGAGATACGCGAGTTTGTCAAATATGGGAACAAGGTGTATTTGTCGCTGCGCAGCGAGATTGAGAACGAAGGTGCAGATAGCCGAAGGTTGAGCTAGAAGATCGAAGCGAGCTGAGGGTGACATGCCCTCAAGCCATGCGGTGAAGGTGGCGTTGGTAGTTTCGCCGGACCGATGGGCGACCTCGATGACATGAGATATTGCTGACGAGATTATCGTTGACGAATTGGAGACATCCACTTGCAAGCCGAGCGTCACATTTGCCCACCACAGAGTAGACCAGTGCGCGAACGGTCCGCGAGCGAATAGCTTTGCCGATATAAGTGTTAGAGCACGGTGATCGCCCTCGGCAATGGCATCTCGAAGATCCGACAAGATCTCGGCGCTCACTCCTCCCGTCGAGATAGTTGACTCCTGTGAGGTCAGTATGGGCAAGTTCAAAACCCGACTTACCTTGCGCTTGTTAACGGTCGAAGCCCTCACATCCTCCTCGTCCTCTCTGGACAACCGTCCCTTCTCGGCGAGTTCGAGAAGTAAGTTTGTCAATCCGGTATGGTGTTCTGATCGAGACTCCATCGCTTGATGTCGCTCCATTAGCGCGTCGACGAACACAGCCCATCGATCCATCGCGGTCCACGCCACCGCCTCGCGCCGAACCGTGTCAATGACCATGTCAAGGAGATCCCTGTCTTCAGTAAGGCGTAGAGCTTGAATGATGAACTGTAGAATGAGCTAAGCCTGGCATCGCGCTCACATCTGCTATGGTAGAATGGCCTCGAGCTGATTTGAAGACATGCAGGATCCGAGCGAAGGTAGAGGTGTCCATGACAGGTCGAAGCCTACGATCAGCCATGCGAAAGGTCTCAACCTACCTGTTCAGACATGCCACAGCTGCCGGATACGTCCAGAACCGCGACTGTACAGCAATATGCCGATTGAGCTCAACAGTAGAGGGCATTTGATACTCGATCGAGTCTCGAAGACTCGCACTCTGGCCGTACCGTTCTACTTTCAGCTGTGATCTCGCTTCTTCACTCACTCCAGCCAAACAGCTCCGGCACGTATTCTCGGACTTCCTCCTTGAACGCTTCTAATGCCTGGTCCTCCTCGATCTCCCCTCGGTTTCGACGCTCAATGTCGTCGCCACAAAGGGCTATGCGCCGCTGTTGAAGCAGATCCTTAGCGATTACAAACATCGGCATGACGCGCAGAACGTCGACATGATGCGACATATGATCGGAGTGAGACCTGGCGGTGTGGCCTTGCGCGATAAGCGTTTGAAGGTACCTAGTGTACGAGAAGATTCCTTGCCGAATAAGATCGCCGAACGTGATACCGATAGCCAAAGCGTTTTCTACTTTCTTTGCCGCGGACGAGGTATCGAGCCAGTCGTAAAGGATCGGGAAGAAGTCGAAAGGTGCCGGTCTTCGCTCTTCGTACTGCTCCGACCAAAGCTTGAGTAAGGTATACACGGCGTATGCGCGGTGGTTGCCGAGGGCGAAGAGTCCCATCGCCCAGTTGAGAAGAATAGACACTTTGTCCTGTAGTCGTGCTTTGTCGATCACTGACGCGCCAGGGGCAGAAGTACCGTCGAAGAAGGACTTGCACAGTTTCGACATGTCTGTATCGGCGTCCATAGCGTCGAGTCTCTGCGAACATTAGTATCCTTGCTAGTCAAGAAAGGGTCCGGCCAACGTACGTGTATCTCTGCCATCTGCTGTCGGCGTGGGCTGGAGCTGCTCTCAGTAATGACGGGCCTGAAACACAGAGCGATACTGCGCTGCTTGAGATCCGACAACAGCCGGGAATGAGGGATGATGCTTTCCAACATGTCGCCACAAGAGCGCCAGGTAGTCGGACTAAGGAGTATCTCTGGCGACGTTTCGAACAATCCCTGAAAGGCTTGTCAGTCTGTTGAGGGTTCGCAGAGCGTTTGACGGACCACGATAATCGACACAAGCATAGCCTCTACCCTCTTCATTACATTTGCAGCATTTGAGGTGCGAATCTGTCCGTATCAGTCTCTTAAAGCAAGCATCCCACATACCTCTGTTATCTTCTGGCATGCTGCCCTAATACAAGGTCTTCCGAGCGAGACATATCTGGCCATGTCTGCTAGATACTCTCCGATCATCTGAGTAACGAAACCAAGTTGAGCAAGATTGACCGACACAAGCATATCGGTGAGCCATCCGCAGAGAAGTCGAGACGAAACGAGATGTCGGGTGTGAAGGTCTCGCAAAAGCTTCGTACTGGTCCGTCAGCTTATATCGGCAATTAAAGACGCACCTGTAGTCCCACTTGGCCAACCAACGGGCGCGAGCTTTGTCGTCTCCTAAGATGCCCGGTACCGCTTTGGATGGGAGTATTCCAGCCTTTCCAGCTTTGACAGGGAGTGATAACTGTCCGAGCTGGACCCTCAGCCATGAAGTGAACATGCTCGTGAATTCTTGAGTGTACCAATCATTACTGGACATTGGTAGCACCGGATTCGCAGTGACCGTGTTCGTCGAAGAAGGCGTCGCAGCAGCTGGCGAAGGCGCTGATACCGGAGCAGTTGGCTGAGCTCGACTTCGATGTGCAGTGATCTCGTTCGAACCGAGGACGCGGATGAACCAGATCGCCCTGTCAATGGGGATGGGATCGACCTGGACTCGTGTACCGCCGCTAGGTGTTCGGTTGTGTCCTGCCACGGAGATAGGTGAGAACATGGTATCGAACAACTCGAGACCTTTGAAGCCGTGTGGAACGGGGTTTCGCATGAGTCGGCTGAGCGGGACAGCGGGGTTTGCAAGGTCGGAGAGGAAGTGGAGGCGTTTGGTATCGTTATACGTGACCCGAACGGGTATTCGGAAGGCTCGCTCTCTGCGGGGTACCAGTGGTATCATCAAAAGTATACGTGCGAAATGTGCGAGCGAAACCAACCCGAACACAGGCATGGCCTCTTCCCGTTTCTCCAATACCTCCTGGCCAAGCTTGACGAGCATGTCCAAACACCCGCTGAGTAAATGATTGTGTATCGGCCCATGCATCGAGAAACTCTCCGCCTAGATCCTTTTTAGTCAAGGTGTCCACAGCAGTCTAAGCCGAACTCACCCCAACCGCGACAAATGTCTTTGCACTGAAGCCATCCTTGACGTTGATCTCGGTAAGTATGTCTTCGGGCTGATTATACCCTGGTCTCGAGGGGTAGAAGTCGGGATACCCTAAAGAGCCATGTTAGTTAGCTCAAAACCTTTTCAAGGAGTATGAGGCCTCGGTCATAAAGAGACCTACCGAGGTCCGCCCTCCTGTTCAGCACAGTCCTCCATGCAGGCGGTCCAAAGTCCTCAATCTCCACATCCTCAGCTGATGTCTTGCCAGTACTGATCCCAGTAGGTCCAAGCTTGGAGATGGAAGTTCGCCTGTTTCGAATGATGGACGTCTTCCCAAGTACACTCCCGACTGACGAGCTGGATGGGCGTGGAGTTGGCTGAACCCCTATTGGGTAGCGGGACGAGGGGGGCATCGTTTTGGGAAGGGTGAAACGTGGGAGAGAGAGGTGACAAGGGCCGCGGGTAGCTTTCGACACCTCATTTGAAGGGCATGCTCCATAGTTTCTACGCTCAAGAAGGAAGGAGAGGGAGAAGGAGGTATTTGAACGAACCTAGACGACCTCCACTAACACCTGACCCCGGGACTCGCCGTATGTTTTGGTATTGCTTCTTTACGATCCCTCGCCTCAACATTGCAAAATAACGGTTTGTAGTTCATGAATGTGGATATCTGGGTTGATGTTGATCTATTTCAGTCCTCTGTCGAGCTGCTGCATCGCATCGGTCGACCACGCCACGGCGCCATGCCAATCCCCTACCCTCAAACCCGTCCCTCCTACCCACCTTCCGAATCAACCTTGGACGAAGAAGAAGAATCAGCCATGATCCAAGAAGAATGGGAAGAGTCATTGAGACAACTGGAGGTAGTCATCTCGATCGTTCTCATACCTTTCTTTGGGAAGTGGTACGGACGGAGGTTCAGCTGGTGGGGTGGGTTCCCTTTCATCGCTCTTTCACTCTGGGATCTGTGCTGATGAGGACAGCTTATGCGAGATGGCAGAATTTGGGTTGGACACGAACGTTCTTTGGGTTATCATGAGGATTTGAAACGCATCACTTTCGGGGAAGAATCATCGGTTATGATACCATGCATTAAACGACTAACTATGCAAGATCCGCTAATACGCCCTCTTCAACCTCGCCCTCTTGACGAGATTGATCAGCTGACTCTTCTCCGGAACAAATCTCAGCCTCTTCATATTCCTTACGACCTGAGTCGCCTCCGGAAACAACCTCGCCTTCAGCAAAGGCTCAAGCATGATCTGATATGTTTCAGCATTGGGAGTGATCCCATCCTCCATCATCCTCTTGAACAACTTCGGCGTGACCGGTGTCGTTCCAGGTGTCAACTTCCCCTGTCCAGCTTGACGTATGATGACGTGGTATGCCACTCGGTTCAGTAGGAGTCCCTGTTCCCTCTCCATCCTATCCACCGCATCCCAGCCATCCTGCTCCCACCCGCCCAAGAAGTAGCCGGAAATCAACCCTGTCCAGGTGACGACTCCCGGTCTGAACCCTTTCTTCTTCATCTCCCGAAGCAACTCCTCCGCATATTGCAGACCCGTCCGTTCACCGTTCTTTGCGAGATCGTTGACGAGCATCGAGCACATCCGCTCATTTGGTTGTTGGCCTAGCGAATACATCGTATCGAGCGTCCTTTTTGCCATACCGAGTTGATCAGCTCGAAGTAAGCCTTGAACAAGCGTGGTCCAGGTCACAACATCGGGTTTGAACTTGAGCTTCTCGGCCAAATTGAACAACAAGGTCATAGCTTCCACATCGGCGGCGCGAGCGTGATGACGGAGAATGGTATTGATGGTGATGAGATTGCAGGGGACGGATGAGCCAGGTCTCGAAGCTTGCTCGAACAGGTCGAGAGCGGTTCGAGCGCCTCGCTTATTAGGCATGAGAAGCAGTGCCGAGATCATGTGATTGAGCAGTTCAGTTGGCGGGTAGTTCGTGGTGGCTGAAATTCAGCTCCGTCCCGCATACTGACTTACGGGCACGGTTCTGTTCAAGGTAAGCCTGCTTGCAAGCCTGATCATCCACTAGCTCATTCCAAGTCTGTTGCAACCCAGCGACATCGTACAACCGCCCGAGTCCCTCCATGTAAAGCATGTACAGCTTCACATCCTTCGTGATGCCCTCTTTGCCAGCTGCCTGCCAAGTCTGATGTAAATTTTCCAGCGCCTGCTCCCGCTTCGTCGTCGTCGAGTCAAGATCGCGGATTCGTTCTCTGTCCGTAATGTCGAGGGAGACAACATCTGCGCCAGATTCAAGCTCTGACTCGCTATTGAACGCTCGGGCTCGAGAGGCGACGAGACTATGATGGATGTCCAAAGGGATAGGCCGAGGGACAAGTTGCAATGCCTCTTGAGTGCACCGCTCGAAACGTTCGGGATGACGGGCTCGATGAAGCTCGAATTTAGGCGCAGTTAGGTAATGAATGAGGTTACTTAGTACTTCGCATCGGACTCGAGGCTTAGGATCGAAGATTCCCGCTTTGCCCGAATACTCCGTCCCGAGAGCATCTCGAAAGCGCAAGAATGTCTCGATGATCCCATCTTCGTCGCCTAAGGTCGTGTATTCCCAGAGCTGCTTGTCCAATTCCTTCAGCGTATTCGGTAATGGCCGCTTCACTGGCGACTTGATGAGAAGATCGATCCCCTCCGCATATCCTCCCGCTGACTCGCCTCGTTCCCCCAAGGACCCCTCGAGATATCCCAGGATATCGCCCTTAGGCGGCCAAACGAAAGGCTGCTTGACCGGATTGCTGATCCTACTCTTGACCCGCAAGACGATCCAAGCGGCTACCAACGGCACACCAAGCAAGAAGCCATTCGCTACTGCTTGGTAATGCATGAGCGATCTCTCCAGCGTTTCAAGCAGGACTTGAAGTTTCCCAGGATCCGCGCTAGACTGCACGGCCTGATGTAAAAGGTATCTGGCATAGCTGTCTTCGATCTCGTCGGCGATGCCTCGTAGCCTCTGTGGAGTGTAGACCCTCCTCGTTGCCGAACGGACGAAACATGCCCCCAAGACTTCGGCTACAGCTTTTTGCACTCCAGGCAGCTCAGCCTGATCTGGAGGGGTAGAAGACCAATAGTTTGCCAGCGTCGCCGCCACATCCGGGATGAACCTATCGAGGAAGACTTGGTATTTCGGCACGAGTAATGGCACGGCGGCATTGAGCACGTCGATTGGATCAGGTCGAGGTTGATTGCGGGACTGAGAGGAGGAAGCGGGGGAGAGGACGTACTGGAGATGGTGGACTAGGTCTTCAGGTACTGGTTGATTGTTCGTACCGTACTACCCATCAGCGCTTGCATCCAGTCGACGACCTACAAAAGCAGCCTTGAATGTTCCTCGCTTATATGGCTTGTCTGGTCGAGGTACTGGCAGACTTGGATCTAATGGTTCCTCCGTCTTGCTGTTTTGAGGCGGAGCAGGTGCGGGGGGATATGTACCGGGAGCTCGAAGACCGAAGGTAGATGCGTGGCGATGCGATATGATAGGTTGGGATACCGCCTGACTTCGGCGTAGAGCTGGAGGGGAAGGTTGGCAATTCCTCGAAACATGACCTAAATCCCGACAGCACAACAGGCCAGATGGAATAGTCGATGGACCGGCGTGGAAGAAGGGTCCACATCGAGTCAAAGAGGGCATTCCCGTGTCCTCAAGGCCGATGATGACTCGCTTCTCGTTCCGGATATCGTATGTGAAAGGTGCAAATGCATCGACTAGAGCATATCGCTCTTTGACCTGGAAATTCGTATTTGCTTCCGTTATATCGCCCGTTGCGAATTAATCTCAGAGATAGCTAAAGCTCTCTCTCCCTCAGCCAAAAGCGACAAACCAAGATGGCTCCCGCTCCCGTAGTAGCCGCCAGACCGCCCATCATAGCGAGACCCCTCCCTAAACCTTCCAAAATCCGATACTTCAAAGGCAAAGCCCCGGAAGCCGCTCTCTCCTCCGACTCAGATGATTCCGATGCCGAGCCCCCACCCATGGAACCGATCAAGGTCGATGAGAGCATCGTGGCTGGGGGAGCTGGGAGGATAGTGAAGGAGCCTGCTATGAGGTTGGCGCTGAGGGACGTCAAGGTTGAAGGTGGGAGGGTATTGGTCGGTGGTAAGGAGGGAGTTAAGGCTGGTGAGGGGGATTGAACTGTTCGGGGTAAATGCTGATAGGCTACCGCAGAGGATGAGGAGGAGTCAGAGGAAGAGACTGATGAGGAAGAGGAGGTGATGCCGAAACCCCTCGTTCCCAAGCTTGGGAGTGACGAGGTGAGGCGACTCGGAATTGATAAGGCATGACTGAGAAGGTCGCAGTCGAGCGAGTATGAAACGGATTCGGAAGAAGAGTCAGAGGTGGAGAAGAAGCCTGCGTTCCGACCCGTTTTTGTCCCTAAGTGAGCGATCATCTTAGGTGAAACACTCGAGCTGAACAACTATCTCAGGGGTGCTCGGAATATGACCCAGGAGAAGGCTGCTGCCGAGGCCGAGGAGAAGATTCGACAGGAGGAGGAGCTACAAGCGCAGCGGAAAATGGACAGCAAGGAGATAGCAGGCGAGACGATCCGGCGAGAGCTTGCTGAGCGTAAGTTCCTTTTTCTTTTGGCTTATTCCGATTCTTACATCAAATCTAGGGGAAGTGAAGGACATGCAACCTGACGTTGATGACACCGACGGTCTTGACCCCGGCGCCGAGTTCGATCTCTGGCGAGCACGAGAACTGGCTCGACTGCTGCGAGACAAGCAAGCTCAAGCTGAACGAGACGAGGAGAAGGCGGAGATCGAGCGGAGACGAGCTCTTCCGGAGGAACAGAGGTTACGGGAGGATCTGGAGTATGCGGAGAAGACAAGGCAAAGAGAGAAAGGGGAGATGGGGTTCTTGCAGAAATACTACCACAAGGGTGCTTTCCATCAGGTACGTCGACCGGTGGTACGAGATCGTTGTGCTGATGATGAATCAGGACGACGATCTGCTCAACCGGGATTATACTGCTGCTACGGAGAGTGCTGTGGATATGAGTATGCTACCGAAGGTCATGCAGGTCCGGAACTTCGGAAAGGTGCGACGACTCAAGGCTTTCAGTACATATGCTGATGGTGGACGTAGATGTCGCGGACGAAATACACCCACCTTACCGATCAAGACACGTCGCAAGGTGGATGGGGCGTGGCGGCACGCGCTGCTCCTGGTCAGACTGGGACTACAACTACTGGTTGCTGGAACTGTGCGATCCTTCACTCGACCCCAACCAAACGCTGATCCCCTTGCAATAGGTGGCGGACCTCACAATCGAAAGGGTACAGCAACACTGTCGCATTCCTCCGTACTGGCTGACCAGCTATCAGACTGCCCAAACAACAACATCAACGATCCGAACGCTATGCCAAGCGGTTCGGGATTGGGTACGAGCGCCAACACGGCTACATTAGGCTTCGGCGGAGGAGCTCCTCAGCGATCATGGGGTGGCGGAGAAGAACGCAATGACGCCAGGGGAGTAGGTTCCGCAAGCCAGGACAAGGGAAATGGAAGCGGGTATAGGGATTCAGGAAGAGAAAGGCGATTCGAGGAAGAGCGTCGTGGTGTGAACGCCCGAGATACGAGGCATGACGGGTACGAGAAATCTAGAGAAAGAGGAAAGGATGGAGATGGCGAGAGGGAGCACAGGAGGGGTCATGATGGCAGACCCGATCGGGATGCGGACCACGGTGCTCGACGGGAGTTGGGTCATGATGAACGGCGGAGGGAGAAGGAGGTTGAACGGAGTCGAAGCAGAAGTCCTCGGCCACGCGATTGCGATCGGGAAGACAGGCATGGAAACGGAGATGGGGAAAGGCGGCGGGATGTTCATGACTCCGACCGACGCAGAGATGACCGAGACCCGAAGAGACGGCGGGCCGAGCGAGATGCAAAAAGATGACCCGGAAAGACATCCACTTTGTATCAATCCATGCATGTCATGATTTTGCCTTCTCCGCCTGTGCTGCCTCGTACACGCCATCATTCAGTCCAGCTCTATTCCGAGCAATCTAAGGCGATCAGCTCTCATGCTACGAGAGGGTATAACATTGCGGACGGGACTCACTTCAATAGCAAAGAACTGTACTCTTGTTACGAGAATACTGTTATCCTGCCCATAAAGCCTGCTCGAATCTTTCCGGACCAATGTCCCAAAGTTATAGTCTTTCAACTTCTTCTCGTACTGTTTTGGACTTCCTCAGCTCAAATCTCACCAATAAAGGAAATCCTTTCGTACAGGCATGATGAGACTCCTCCATCGCCCTTTCCCATTTCCACTCTTCATGGCATCTTCATCGAGGTTTCGTAAGGCGTCATCAAACTTGAATTCGGGGAATGTATCCAGGAGGTGGTCGTAAATTTCGTCATCGATGCTATCAAGCCACTTCATTTCAGCTCCGGCATCGCAAAATCGTAAAGCGGACCTACGGAGTGAGTTTCAGCTTTCGAGGTGGCATCCCAGTGATCAATTTCTCGTATGCCTGAAGTCGGTCATCAGTCAAGTGACTTTGGATTTTAACCCAAGGTCAACCCGCCTCGAGATGCTCCACCGTCTTCACGGCGAATTGCATTTCGATCTCTTCCGCATTCCCGGCATTCTCCGCATCGAAAGACATCTTCTGAGCGCCGTGGGAAGTAACAGTAGCGAGGAAACAGTTTGACTGTTGATGATGCACGTGGTTTCAGCGATATTTGACGAAGCCTTGAGGTCACGTGATTATACGATTGGATTGGATCCTCGGGCATCGACCCCGTTAGAAGACACTGATCAGGATGCATACAAATGATACCTTTGTCCACTTAGTAGCCCGACCTTGAGCTCCAATTGCCAGGGATGTCGCAAGCTAGTACGTCGGATAGCCGGAAGACGGTACTGATCACCGGTGCGACCCGTGCTCAGTCCCTCGGTGCTGCACTCGCCCTGGAATTCCTCAAAGTCGGCTGGAGGGTGTTCGCTACTTCTCAAGCTCCGATCAGTCAGTCCATAGCTCTGGAGCAGAAAGGATGCTGAGTTTGAGTTGACGGATGATACGAGTATCATCAAACTCGCTGAAGAGGTTAAAGCTCGTACCGGCGGAGTGCTGGATGTGCTCATTAATAACGTTCGTAATTCTTCTGTTGTGGGGATGTTTCTGACGCACTGCTTAGGCACGATGCTTTCCCGAGCACCACTTCTGACCACCCCTATCGCTTCGGTCCGGCATGATTACGAGATCAATGTTTACGCGACTATCCGCCTCACCCAGCTTCTTGCTCCACTTCTCATCCATACCGCAGCGAGACGAGATCCCGGACGGACTGTCAAATTCAACGTCGAACGGCAGGGAGTCGATCAAACGTCCCTTATTTGAGGTTCAGCTCTCAGTAAAGATGAATGGTATCAGAGACTTGCCAGATATAAGCGTGACTGATGCATTCTTAAGGGGGTGAATCGATCTCCGAGGTGCAGAAGCTCAACGTGGCGGTCTACTACGCCAAGATCGGTACGTCTTTTAATCATTGTCACTGCGAAGGGGAACTAACGTGGACGTAACAATGCTACATCAACACCTCCATCTCAGCAGGCGAAGCAAACCCTTTCGACCTATCATCTCCAAACGCACCCTTCTACCCCGATTTCATGTCGACACCCTCAAAGCGTCGCAAGAGGTCACAGAGAAACGGCATCAAGCGGGTACGGATCCGCATGATGTGGCGAGATGGGTGGTCAGACATTGTACGGGGAGGGGTAAAGGTGGAGTTATCTGGTATGCTTCGTGCGTAACCTCGCTGTGAGGCCAAGTGAAGGCTGAAGGAGGTCTTTAAGATGGCTTGGATCCTTCGTTGGATCTTCCCGATACTCCCGCAGTGGCTTATGGATCGGCTTCTCGCCTCTCGAGGGATCGTGATGGAGCCAGACCGCCGAGTAGGGCCAAGTTCGATTAGGCTGCGACGAAAGCAGTAACGACTACATGCCAAGTCCGATCGTAAACGCATATCGACAAGAAGAAGTTCTTGCGCATTCTGTGATAAGAGCTCTGATCAGCAAGGACAATGAGCGGGCGAGTTCTCACGCTCACCGTCCCAGACTTAACTCCCTCCACTGACACTCCGAACCCTGCGTCGAAAAAAGGGGGAAATGGGGAAAGACCCTCCTTTCTACTTTTAATCTTGTCGCTCCTGATGGGGATAAAAGCGAAGAAGTTCCAACCCCGTCCCCTCAACCCCACAACTGAGAGCAAAGGAGATAATACAAATACCCTAGTAGCACCCTAATATGCACGGACTTTACCCCACAACCCCACACCCTCGCCGTATTTGTACTGCAAACTCACACTGCATACTTACACTCCATACTGACACTGTAACAAAAGCAATGGGTTGGGTGAAAATCACCAACTCTGACGAAAGCCAATCCGTCCCGTTGAGCTACAATCAAGTCCCAATGTTTCTAGAGATTCATAAACCGCCGAACTGGAAGGAGGTCAGCCTCTTCTTCGAGAATTTTTCCAACCCGGAGTCCGCCAGGATGATCGCCACGGGGTCAGACGAGCCGACGAAGACCACTTGCAGGGAGCTTATCCGTAAGAGCTGTCTGGGTTCTTCTGGCGACAGGCTCGTCTGGCTCTGCACAGAGAACATCTTTGACGGAAACGCGCATCGTCAGAAGATCTTGCAGAGCTCTGTTGATCTGGCAGGGATCTCCAGTTTGAACTGGACGTAGGGGATCGGAACGAAGCGGCCGAACGAAGCCTTCACCGATCCGATACCGGGACGGAACGAAGAAGTTCAAGGACTGGCGAGACTGAGTATATGTTGGGAAGAGGACAGATACTGTACGGTACGAGAGATGCGACTGGTGCACGATAGACTCTTCTTGCTCTCAGTACGAAACAGCTCCTCACATGCCTTGGATAAAGAAGACAAATGTCAGTTGACACGATAACCGATCTCTTCATCGGCTTGAGTTCGGATTCTTGAGCCTTCACATATCCTAGGCGATCACAATTAGCGTTACCGGTTATAGGCTCACCAATTTTCGAGACGCTGCGAGGGAAGGAGTAATCATGGAGCGATGACGAGCACGGCTACTCTAGGACGCGAAGCTGAAAGCGGGATAAGGGATTTATACGAAGCCATTACCTACGAGTTGCTTCGCTGCGACGTAAACTGAGCGCTTCTCACTCCCCAAATACATTTCCAAGATGGGAGTAGTGGATCGAACAGGCGGTCAGAACTCCGCAGGAGCTTGCGTGAAGGGCCTAATACCTGGAATCCGATGATTCGGTTCCAAGTCTGGGTTATATGAATCCATACATCAGAATGTGACTCCTTTTATAAGCATACGACCCGGGCCTCACCCGATCAGTCTGGAAGCTGCCAACAAGGGCATGATCACCGTTTGTACTAGTGCAAATTCGCCGTTGACATGTCTGGCGGTGTCGCCCAGATGATCATGAGCTCGCTCTAGGATGCTGCTGTTGTATGTCTAGCTAGCCCAATGATCTCTTTGCCGCCCAGACATGCCCGCCGCTGCGACCTTGAACACCTCCGCATTTGTCTGATTCCCTAGTACGTCCTTTGTCCCGCATGGGTGATGAGCCCATTGCTGCATCCGTAACAAGGAGGACGTGAAGACCCACCACCTGGACCGGGCGGTCGCAAATCTTTACTAATAGTGGTTTATGAGCAACTGTCATCGCAGAATTTCGCAACATGCTAAGCACGTCACCATTGCACCAACGGTCCTTCATCCACATCGCCGAGAGGAGACTTACGATCCTTTGTGCAGCTGGATTGCGATGGGCCCCATGGATGTCGAAGGCGACGCGACCCATCTTCATTCTTTACTTTTCCTCAAGACTATCTCAACAATCTACAGCAGTCCTACTAATCTTGCCAATGAGCGACATCAATCTTGCCTACGGCTTGGAAGAGAACCGAGAGACACCGCCGCGATGGCGGAGGAGAAACAAAGGCGATGGAAGTCAGAGCTGTCCCTTCGATCTGCATATCGCCACGCCCAGACTCACTCCCGTGACCCCAACAAGCGTGAGCAGTGACATCTACACGGCTGCACTATTGAGGACAGTCTCGCACTGAAAGCCGTCAGACTGTGGTTGCAAGGCGAGGATCTCAGTTCTGAGCCATCCGAGATCGCATCCATCTTCGGGGGTTCTAAGGATGGCACTAGACTCAGCCGCCTCCTCTTCGCACAGACGTCACCGCCAGAGACTCTCTCATAAATCACATACTCAGGGCAGAGTTCAAGACTATTTACCACTTCGGAGACTGATGCGTCAACATCTGTCCGCTCCATCACAAATGGAAGAAGATCAGCGCCTGTCTTGGATGGCAAAATGCAATGAGCGGACTTTGAATGCGTGTCGAGAGACGATGGCGCAATCGTTCATCATTACGAACGGCTTGACCGAGAAAGGCATTGAGATCTTCAAGTCGGGCGTGCGAGCGAGACGATTTGCAAAGCGACGTGTGAAGCTCTTTGCGCCCAGATCTGGCGTTTTGCAGGCCACGAGCAAGAGCTACCGATTGCACGCTTCGAATAACAGCTCGAAGTAGTCGAAAGGGTGGGGTTGGAGGTGGACGACATATGGATTCCGACTGATTTTGTACGATCATCTGTTTATATTTCCGGAGATGATAGATACGATGCCTGTAGTACTGTGCCTCTAGCTTCCTGGTGTCGAAAAGTAGTGTTACATATCTTCTTATAAATGCTCGTATCCAGGTGCACGGGTGGGGAGATGTGCTTAGTCCGAGATGTGTTTCGTAAAACGTCTCAGTTGTCAAGGAAGAGCTCATATATCCTAAATCCTTTGAAGCGATCTTGAACGGTTTAGATCGAATTCTCTGGTTTAGCGGTCGAAGGGGGACGAGGTGCAAAGGGGGAAAATCCGTTGGGAATCACGATGATCCTTAGTAGCACGACTTCCGCCACCCGTCTACTGTATCTACGTTTCGAGGACAATCCCATAGTACCGGCTTTCGTAGCTATCTCTGCCGTGCATCATGTCGGACACAAATCTGAGCGACGAGGGTACAGCCGGCCAAGTGGGACATTTTGACGGTCATAGAACGAAATCACCGCGCATGGCTCTCATTTGACAGCGATGCTGTGTTCATATACACTTTTGGACAGGGCTGGAAGCGGCCTTGAAGAGTGCTGCTCTTTAGGTTAGGTTTGTAGAAATGACGAAGTCATCTTTGCAGTGAGATCACCTGCGTCCTTATCAACAAGAGAACATGTTGAGGAGGAACAAGGCAGGTGGTGCCAACTCGAGCCATAGTCCCTTATATCTGAGCACCAAGAAGGATCAGAGTGGATTAATAGAGAGACAATGCATGATCAATCTTCTTCCTCCTCATCGTCATCTTCCACTCCTACGATCCCTCCGCCCTTCTTCATCTCTCCAAGTTCTCTACCATGCCTTCGTATCCGCTCACCAAAGGCTTTCCGTGCGCCAGGGTTCGATGCCACGTCCCATATCTGGACAGTCGCTTTTGATCCCGCTGCTGCTAGTGTGAGTGGCGATTCTGGATCAGGCGACCAGCGTGCTGTGAAAATCTTCCCCTGCGCGCCGTTTGAGCACATGATCAGCTGTAGCTAGAGTGACGTACCAGGCCCAGATCCCGACTGGTTGCCAGGCTGATCTCCCGCTTCCGGCCCGCCACACCCTCTGTCTCCTCATCCTGGATGTTCCACACTTTGACCATCTTGTCCATCCCACCAGTAACAAGACAGCCACGGATATGAGGGTTCACATCGAAAGCTGCTGCAGCGCCATCGTGCGCGGACAGGGTGTACTGGGGCTGTGCGGTGGATAGGGATGTCTTCTTTGAGCGGGATGTGGGGAGTGTGCGGGAGTCGTAGGCGAGGACAAGACCGTTTTCAAGTGAAACCTAATCCGGGTCAGCGGTCAAGCGAAGCAGTGAATCAGTTTGCGTACGTAGAAGGAGGTTGGGTCCCATGGGTCCCATCGCACACACTCTACGTCGCTCCCCACCTCCACCCCAATCCCCTCTTCGACAGATCTCGAATCCCATACTTTCACCACCCTGTCCCACCCTGCACTCAAAACTGCCTTATCCAACCCTCCCGTCCCACTCTTATTCCACTCTACCGCCTGCACCTTCTCCCCTCCATGCACGCCGTCCCAACTCCTGATCGCTGGTATAGGACTATCCCGTGTCAGATCCCATAGCTTGATCGTTGCGTCCGCCGAGCCAGATAACAGTAAATGCCGGTGATTAGGTGTCCAACTAAGCGAAAGGACCGGTTGGACATGATACTCGGGGTTCGAACTCGGTTGCACAAGTTGTTTCCGCTTCTTCTTCCCTGTCCCAAGGGGATGGGCTTCCGGCTTTTCCAGTGAAGGACTCGGTCCAAGTATAGCATGTGGATACAGCCCATCAACCATATCCGCATCCCATATCTCGACACTCGGATCGAAACTTCCGATCGCTACGTAATTCCCAGCAGATGCAGATGGTCCAGCAAAGTCGAGCCATTCGACGCAAAGGGGGAATGAAGGGAGCATGAGATCATGATGGACGTAGAGGTTTTGATTGGGTTCATCGTATACATGAAAGTCGAGAGAGGAGAGGTCGGACGTGGTTCGAGCGCTTATGAGCATGTTGTCGGAAGGGAGGAGGGTTAGTTCTTCGCGTTCGAGGTCGTCGTCGTCCTTATGAAGTGATCAGCTCGGTTCGAATAGGTGGGGAAGAAATTCACCTCTTTCAGCGTGATGTATGGATCTTCATTGTTATCGCGGTAGAACGTCAAGCCTTTGACATTAGAGAATGCACCCATAGCTGACTGGGAATCAGCAGGAACTCTCGCTGGAGAAAACCCTGATGTCTAGCTGGATGAGGAGACTCACTCACCTACGCCCGCTGACTCCTCTTCATCATAGTTATCCATCTTGAACGCAGATATATCGGTAGGGTCTGATGGCTTTGACGATACCTCTTCTCCATCTTTCATCTCAACATCCCCATCCTCCCAGCCCAACCCAGAACCAGACCCAGAAGCAGAAGCACTGTCATCTTCACCATCAACACTACATGGCAGTCAGCTAGCAGGTCTTACACGACATCCCCAGACCCAGATGACGAAGGATCTCGCAGACCAATGGCGAGCAGGACTCACTCCGCCCAATCCTCTCTTCCAACATCAATCCCAGCCATCTCCTCCCTCAAGTGCTCAAGTACTCCAGGCCCACCGAGCTTCCCGACCCTCTCAAGCTCTTCCTCGTCCAATGCATACTTCTTCGGTCGGACGGCCGCTCGACCTCGGGGGACCCAGACCAAAGAAGAGATGAGTGTACCCGACATGTGAGGAAGGGGATGTAGGGTAGAAGTTTGATTCGCTTCACAAAAGTTGGACGAGAAAATCTTGGTACATGGCACGTGGCGATCTATGCATGGAGGAGGTTCATTCCTATAAGGGGGCTTTACCATATTGCTTCGCTTACGGAACTTGGTCCCCTGTAATCACCATTCGAATGTTGGTCCATCGAACTATACATATGGTGAACCCAAAGACCCGCTTGGAACGATCATCCGAGCTTCTTGTTCACGCCAATAAAGTACTCGTAGAGTAAGCTTAGGGCCCGACCAAAAAAGGATTGCTGCGCTAACGGCGAATCGAACGCCGGCCGACTCCTGACCGTAAACGTGTTCACCACGTGGAAGGGAGCCATCATAACCTCTAGACGATTAGCGCTCTTACTCCCGCTTAAAAGACCTGAGACTTCGGCTCGGTATATATATATTTGTAGCATCAAGTTGAACCCTAACGGGGTTCGTTGTTACCGCTCTTCATATATCTCGACGCTCACATCGTGTTGGCGTGTGATGACTTAGAACGGATGACTTCATCGAAGCGGAATTGGCTACGAGCTTTCTCCCTGTCGACTGGAAGACAGGAGAGACAATGATCTTTAGAGGAGTAGGGCAACATGGCGATGATCCTAGATGTCGAGTATGTTCCTTCTTCTCTCTGGTCTCCCCGTAGATAGTACTAAACCGTGATTTAGCTACGTCCTCCACGCCATCCGTCTCTCGGCCCTCCGCCGCACCGAGGATCCCCTCACACCCCGCATCATCTTCCTCGACCCTTCCTTCGCCCTCAATCCATACATCAACGCATCCGGACTCTCCGACATCGACCGATGGCCAGAGATCAAGCGCGCTCTCGATTCACCTCCTCTTGAACCCGAATCATACTCCTCAACCGATGACTCACCCCAGAAAAGTAGGCGAGGTGGGGGTTTGCAGTATACTCAGACTATTATGGGTCCTGGTAGGTCTGGTGGGGCTGGAATGAGGGTTACAGGGAGGACGGCTCGGCCTGGAGAATCTGAGGTGGCGGGAAGACGAGCACAGGTCATGAAGAATCAGAGGGCGAACTCTAGCTCTGCGATGAGGGAGACGGATGAGCATGTGATGGAGACAACGCCGACGAATGTGAGAGGGGTCAAAACGGATGATATCTTCTTTTCGCCTTCTGGACGACCGAGAGCGGACTCCGCACCGATGCCGATGCTCCTTGGGGCTCAGAGTGCTGCTGGAGCTGGTTTGACAGGGACGAGCATGATGCCTCTCGCTCGACTGGGTGTAGGAGGAGTAGCTTCCGGTTCGGGGATATTGGAACAGGCGATGAGTGCCAGTGAAGCATCGGTCGATGTCTTCGAGGATAACGATACTGGAGAATATAGTAGCTTCGGTATGGGAGGGTACCAAGCGGAGAGCTCAATCGGTGTCGCGGATAGCGCGAGACCGAGCGAGATGGGTATCATTGGGGAAGCGTCTGGACCTTTGGGGCATACTACTCTGGACGAGGGGAGTGACGTGGATGAAGAGGAGATCGAGGAGGATGTGGAAGGAGTGGAGCATGACAAGGAGCGAGCGCTCGACCGACGGAAAGGGTCGAGCCCTTTAGACGATGGTCGTCGCTCTTCGGCCGATACGATGGGAGGACCACCACTAGACTTCGCACCCATCCCCGTTCCAGGTCGGCAAACGACTTCCGCCTTGACAGCAATACTCAACAAACATATCCCCCATCTCGTATCCACCTCCTCCGCTCCGGCAATAACTTCTATCGTCAATCCCTTTGCCTCGCTGTACGCCTCCGTTTTCGCGCCATCCTCGCTTCCGTCCATCTCGCTCGAGCTGTACTTTCCTCATTCCGCTGAACCTGGGAAAGCACTTATCTGCAAAGTGCGGAAAGATTCGACCGTGGAGGAAGTGACTGGGTATGGGCTGTTCAAGTTTTGGGAGGAGAATCGAGAGCCAAGACTCAGCAAGGAGGAGAGCGAGGATCAGATGTTGACTGTTGGATGGGGACTGCGGATCGTCGAGGATGATGGGCAAGTTGATGAGGATTTTCCTCGTGAGTCGCATCTTGCTCATCACACGATCTTAGATCCCCTTTAGGATGTGATGGAGTCGTGTGGAAGGATGCTGATTTATGCAGCTCTTGACCGTGATAGCCAAGTCTCGAAATTCTCATATGGCCAGTTCGCAATCGTCACCTCAACCGAATCGCAGAGTAAGTCGTCGAAGCGAATGTGATCTCAAGATTGACACCCCGTAGTCAAGCAGAACGTAGCAAAAGCCCCCCACATCCAACGTCGACCCTCCCGAGTTATAGCCCCGCCCAACACCTCAAGGTCATCTAATCGAGGCAGACCGAATCTGATTCAACCTGGAGTATCGAGCAGCTCGCTAATCTCTTCGGAACTGCTCACTCTTGGATCGACGGCTATGAAGGGAAGTGTCGGTCTCAGCTCGGCACTGAGCAAGCCCGTACTCTTGCGGGTCAGGGTAACGGTCAGTGCGGATGTTCACTTTACCACGACTATCAGTGTGTGAGTGGCTCGCTCCTGCTCGAAGCGTTGTTGCTTTGTTGTATGGACCGAGCGCTCACCTTGTCGCGCAACAGGCCATCGGACATGTATATTGCCGATCTGACCGAGGTGCTATGCAAGAAGAAACGCCTCCAGTCGCCTGCGACAGATTGGGTTTTATGTCTGGCCGACTTGACTTTGGCTTTACCCCTGGACCGAACAGTCGCGAGCTTGGAGGGGCGAATCGACCTTACGCTTGTAAGACGACAATGGGCGGTTGAGCATGGATTGAGGATAGGCGATCGTAGAGGCGGAGATCCAAGCGGTAAGTCGCACCTCGTCTTCGAGTACGCATCAAGTGATCGGATGTAGCATCGATTTTCAAGCGCGTCTCCGAACCTGCACCTCTGGCGAAATATGGATCGGGTCTCACCGACTTCTCTCAGACGTATAAGGTGAGCGCTTCACCTGTCACCAATCCGTATCTTGCTGAAGAGATTCAGAAATACATCGTCCAACGGAAGATTGCGATCGGGAGACATGAGCGAGTCGTGGCCATAGACGGGGATTACATCCACGTGAGTCGCTTCACCAATCCCTCTCATATCCTGTGCTAATCTGCCCCCCGTCAGATCATGCCATCCGAGTCCCGAGCGTTCTTCGACAGCATGAAGACGACTTCCTTCCATATCACGCTTGTGGCTTCTTGTAAGCTCACGGGACGAGCTGGAGGTTTCAAGATCAATGTATGGCGGGAAGGTGGGCAGAAACGGTATGAGTTTGAGGCGGAGAATGGGAAGGTGGCTGGTGCGTGGGGTTGCTTATCTGGCTGACTCGAGCTGATGTGGGTTGCAGTGGAGATCATCTCGTCAATCAGGCAATTGTGAGTCATCCATGCATCATAGTCAGACGGAACCTGCTGACAATCGGCCGGACAGGATGAAGACGTATCAAGCGTCGAGGGGTTCGGCGATGTATCCGAGGGGTTTGCCAAGGAGATGAAGCGGAGAAGTTCCAAGTAACTCGATCAACCTCGCTGTATTTCTATCTGTGCATAGCATGCAAGTTTTACATCGAGGGTTGAGGCTCGTCCACTCGGATACAACTTGCTCAAGCCTGTGATTCCATCAGCGAAACATCAACCTCAAGAAGCGACTCCGACTCACCGACATCTTCATTTCAATCTTCCCCATCGGCTTATACCCAATCACTTCGAAATCCTCCACCCTGAATCCATCTATTCCTCCTATCTCCTCTCTCGTCCTCGCGAAATTCAACCTCGGGAACTCCCTCGGTTCCCTTTCCAACTGTATTTTCAACGGTTCCACATGATCCGCATAAACATGCGCATCACCCATTTGGAGGATGAACTCGTCCGGTTCCGTATCGGTTATGTAGGCTATCATGTGGGTTAAGAGGGAGTATGATGCGATGTTGAATGGGATTCCCAGGCCTAGGTCACAGGATCGTTGATACATGAGGCAGGAGAGACGGGGTCTTCTTCCTGGAGGAGAGTTTGGAGGGGGGAGTGTGACGTAGAATTGGCAGAACATGTGGCATGGTGGGAGTGCCATGAGAGGGAGGTCTGCGGCGGGTGTGCGGAGTATCAGTACGGAGACACTGCATAGAGTGATGTCAAGTCTGGTCGAAGTGTCGACTCACCCTTCGGATTCCAAGCACTGAGAACGATCCTTCTATCCGTCGGATTATACTTAATCTTCTCAATAACCTGAGCGAGTTGATCCACGCCCTTCCCTTTATAATCATCTTCGCAACTCCCATAACTCGCACCGAAATGTCTCCACTGAAACCCATAAACCGGACCGAGATCACCTTCCCTCCGATGTCCCAATCCAACCTTATCGAGATATTCTCGTGACCCATTACCTTCCCATATATTCACACCTTTGGCACTGAGGAGTCTCCCATCGGTTGAACCTGAGATGAACCAGAGGAGTTCCTCTATGACGCCTCGGAAGAAGACTCTTTTGGTTGTTAAGAGTGGGAGAGTGGAGTTTCGGAGGGAGAATCGGAGAGAGGGAGGTGCGAAGATTGATAAAGTGCCAGTTCCTGTTCGGTCAGGTCGGATTTGGCCTGAGGTGATGATTCGTCGGATAAGGTCAAGGTATTGGTACTCCTCTGTGCGAGGTATCAGTAACGAAGAAGAGAACCCAAGAGTTCGATGAGATACAGCTGGACAAGTAGAGGGAGTAGTGAGAACTCAGAGAGGGACTTACCGTGGTCAGGATTCGCTCGAGGTGGAGAGTTCATGACAGCGCTTGGCATGGTGCTTGCGATCGATGTAGCTCCAACGAACGTTGAATGAGATCCCTTTGGGCTGAAAGTGACGTGCAGCCAAAAAAAATCAGGGCACGATGAAGCGAGAAAGAGTATGAACGAAACGTGATCAGTCAATTCACGTCCAGACGCGACTTCCTCCTCCCAATATCAAATAAAAGCGTCGCGCACAATTCTTCACATTCCCCATAACGATCTATCACTTGAGACATGCTGACTTTCCTTAGGTAAGCTGCGGCCACTGGCTTAACGAGAATACACCACTGATGCGGAAGTTGAGTTTGAGTCAGCAGGACGCACGGTCAACACCGAGAAGAACAATAAGAAACTATTGACAAACTGCTCGTATATCTCGGCGATGCGTCCCACATTCAATTCTATCACAACGCTCACATTCCAACTGCATTGGACTGACGCAGCAGCAGTATCAACATGAAAGGTGATAGGCAAATCAGGTCCGAACCTCCTTCTGCGAAGGCTTCACTAAGAAGTCCAAGGAGGATGTCATCTAGTGCATCCCCAATATCGATGAGAAGATCACCCCCGATGTGAGCTCTACTTT
>JAABUH010000311.1_pt1 | contig 74888 bp, 79 predicted proteins | sample 5559121 | NCBI WGS metagenome assembly JAABUH01 (sample SAMN10711871, study PRJNA513364) | rock metagenome | isolation source: Antarctica rocks | place: Antarctica: Victoria Land, Battleship Promontory nord | collected 2015-12-28
TCGCAGAATCGCAGCCTACGGGAAACACCCTTGTCCAGTTTGACACGGCGATGCCAATGTCTTGAAGTCTGAGCCTTGACTGGGTCTCAGCTATATAGCCATCAGTTCATCGGTCGTGCATCGTGGCTGAAAGGGTTGATGCTAACGAAGAACCATCCCGCGAAAATGCTGCGACGCCCACGCGGGATCTGTGGGGGGTTGCCTGTATTGAGGAACTGCTCCGACTTCCAGATGCCCCACACGAGTATCGCGATGTACGTGTACCTACATACTCGTATCTGCCTAGAATGGGACTTTCCGTACGCCGAGTGCCCCAAGATGCTGAAACAGGCGGACTTTCTGATGCCACGCAAAACACTTACGGAGGTGGCACTCATGCTGATGTCTTCAATGATACCGTAATCCTCATCGACCTGTCCCGCTGAACGAGCAACTTCCGAGGTAGATCTCATGGAGATCTATTTCTCGGCTCTGAATGATTTCTCCTATCTTCGTTGCAAGGCAGGGCACTGCGAACCTCCCTAACCTTTCCATTATCTTGCCTGTGGCTTCGTTTGACGTCTCTGTATTTCTTCGTCCATATAATTATCTTGCATGGTGGGGTGTGTGTGTGCGTGTGTGTGTTGGAAAGTACACCTCTTCACTGGCGTTTTGACTGAGTAGCCCTAGAAAGGATTTCAAAAGAAAAGGGATTGAAACCCTCAACGAACCTAGTCGCTCGAAAATAGGTCTGATTCTTGAGCTTGGAATGATCATAGGATATGAAGAGCCTCAAGATACTATTTCGGCAGCCTCCGCGCCATGAGATCAAAGATTTTGAGCTCTCGGATACATCTTCCACATCCACCATATCTATAGCTGGAGACCATGGATCCATGGACCATCGACCCGTCTCCTTCGCTGGGCTCGCACGGTACGCTTCGCCTCATGATAGGGTTCTACACGTAGTTGGAATAATATCTTGTATGATAGCAGGGACTGCACTGGTGAGACCCCTAAGTCAACCTTCAAACGTCAAGCTGATCCAGTACAACAGCCACTGATGACCGTTGTTCTTGGCTCTATGACAAACCTGTTCATTGAGATAGCACAAGGCGGCTCTATTACTCAAACTCAGCATTCGATCAATCTTCGCGCCCTCTACCTTGTGGCCATCGCCATCGCAGTGGCCTCCGCAACGTACATATCTACTTATTGTTTCGTCAGTACTGGCCACAAGCTTGCGAATCATATTCGGGAAGAGTATTTAGGAGCAATCTTGCGTCAAGACATAGCATACGTTGACCAAGTAGGGGTCAGCAAATTTATTGATGGTTTAGCTTTTGATGTTGACTTGGTTCAAGATGGGCTTTCGGAGAAGCTGGCTATGACAGTAACCTCTGCGACCACATTCCTCACCGCAATGATAGTCGCATTCACACGCAGTCCAAAACTAGCCGCTATAATGTCGACAATGCTGCCATTTATGTTTGCCTCAACTGGCCTGGTTGGAAGCATCATGGCTAAACACTCTCGCTATGCCTCCAACGCGCTGTCAAGTGCGAACGACGTTGCGCGGGAGGCTACATCATCTTCGCGCGTCGTGCAGGGCCTTGGCGTGGAGGACCGACTCTGTTCGCTTTACACGTCGAAACTCTGGCTTTGTGCAAAGTCTGGGAGCCAGAAGTACCTATGGCAGGGTCTTATGATAGGTTCAATAAACTGCATACTGTACCTGGGCTACGGTCTTGCGTTTTGGGAAGGATCAAGGCTTTTAGGAACGCAGCAGCTCGATACTGGGACAATTGTCAACGTACTTTTCGTTATCGTCATTGCAGCTTTCTCATTGGGACAGGTCGCTTCTAACCTGCAAGTGTTCTCGAAAGCACTTGAAGCTGGGAGGAGGATCTTTGAGATAATCGACCGCTTGCCCAAGATCGACCCGTACTATCGGTCATGCCGAAAAGCTATATTTCCACATGCCAGTATCGCCTTTGAGAATGTTGAATTCTCCTACCCATCGAGACCAAATCTTAAGGTTCTTAACCATTTAACGCTCGACCTCCCAGCCCAGAAAATGACTGGTATTGTCGGTTGCTCTGGGTCGGGCAAATCTACGATCGTCGCTTTACTTGAACGCTTTTACGATGTTTCAGCTGGCCTTATCAAGATTGCTGGACAGGACATCAGGAACATGGACGTTCATTCTCTCCGGTCGCAAATAGCTCTAGTGTCACAAGAACCAAGACTGTTCTCTGGATCCATCCTAGAAAACATCAAATTCGGTCTCCGAAATTACTGTCCGCACTGCACAAATGACGAAGATGTAGAGGACTTGGTTATGGAGGCGTGTAGGATTGCCAATCTGACCGATTGGATTCTCACTCTTCCAGATGGCCTTAATACGATGGTTGGAGAGAGAGGTACATTGCTCAGTGGTGGCCAAAAACAGCGAGTAGCAATCGCTCGCGCTGTTTTAAGCGACGCAAAGATCATGATTTTTGACGAAGTTACCGCCGCACTGGACTCACAGACTGAGGATCTTGTACTGGATGCTCTGTACAAAGCCGCTCGGGGAAGAACAACTATCGTTATTACCCATCGTTTGAGCACTATAGAAGCCGCAGACAAGATCGTTGTCCTGGAGAAGGGCGTTGTTGCCGAGGAGGGCTCCCATAATCGACTATTGAGTCAAGGTGGTATATACGCTTCATTAGTAAGCGAACAAGGAGACGACCACCCAAATACAGATACCTTGGATAAGAAGGACAACCAATTCGACCACCAGTTGCCATGCTACAGTGATGTAGTCTCCCCTCTAAACGAGAGGACATTGAAAGCTGAGGAGGAAGCTGTAGAACTTCCGCCTACACTCCCCTCAATCATCTTGGAAATTGCACGCTTCAACAGACCGGAAATGGCCTACATGATCGTAGGATCTATGGCGACCGTCCTTTGTGGTGCTGCTTTTCCCTTACAAGCCCTGGTCTTCGCCAAGCTCATCGTGGTATTCGCAGATCCCAAGGAGCCTAATTTCCGCAATAATTGCGACTACTACTCAGCAGTTTTCATTGCAATTGGTGGGACTTTGCTCATCTTGCATTTGCTCGCAAATTTCTTTCTAGGCCTTTCATGTGAGCGTATGATTGCCAGGGTTCGCTCCATAACCATGCGAAACATTCTTCGCCAAGGCGTTGACTGGTTCGACAAGGAAAAGAATGCACCAGGGTCATTAGTCTCCTCGTTATCAAACGAATGTGCTAATATGGCCGGCGTCCATGCACTTACCCTTGGAATCTTTCTTTCGACACTTACAAACCTGCTGCTTGGTGCTATCGTCTCGTTTATATTAAATTGGAGACTAGCATTAGCTTCGGTGTCAGTCATACCACTACTGCTGCTCTCGGGCTACCTGCGTTTCGCTCTCCTGGATGCATTCCAACGGAAGCTCCAGACCCATCATATCCGGTCCAATACATATGCCCTGGAAGTCGTGTCGTCTCTCCAGACAGTCGCCGCTTTGGTACAAGAGAAGCCAGTTTTAAAGAAGTATTCCAGCATTCTGAAAGAGGCGACATCTACAGCTTCAAAATCCGTCCACAAAGAAGCAAGTCTGTTTGCCATCTCTCAAGCACTGACTTACTTTGCTAATGCGTTCATCATCTGGTACGGCGCGAAGTTGATTGGCGAGCATCATGCTGATCTATACTCTTTTTTCGTCTGCTTTATTGCCATTGTCTTTGGAGCTCAGGATGCGGGAGAGTCATTCAGCCGGTCACCGGCCCTTAACAAAGGTCTTCTATCTGCTCAAAATGTGCTGAATCTCTATCGCCGAGGCCCTCTTCCTATCGACTCCGATTCGAAGTACGGTAGTAAGGGTGTTGAGGGAGGGTCTATCACCTTTGAAAAAGTTAGCTTCTCTTACCCATCTCGGCCAGGGGCGCCTGTCCTTTCAAATTTCAATCTCGACGTTCCGCAAGGTAAACATGTTGCGCTTGTGGGTCCCTCAGGCTCTGGAAAAAGCACAATTGTATCCCTACTCGAGCAATTCTACAGGCCTACCAAAGGAAGAATCCTTCTGAACGGCTTCGATATCAAATTTCTCAACGTGCGACGATATCGTGACACCATCGGGCTGGTGTCTCAAGACCCGAAATTCTTTTCCGGGTCCATTAAGGAGAACCTACTCCTTGCAATATCCACTTCTCGCAATTCAAAACTACCTGATACGCCCAACGACGCTACTCTAGAAGCAGTATGTCGAGAAGCCAACATCCTTGATTTCATCCAGTCTTTGCCACAGGGGTTTGACACCCCTTGTGGTGGGAGCGGCATGGATACAAACTACATGTCTGGCGGCCAACGCCAGCGCCTCGCTATTGCTCGTGCTCTTATTCGAGACCCAGCTTTGCTAATACTCGATGAGGCCACCTCTGCCTTGGATCCGACATCGGAATCAGCAGTCTTACGTGCACTTGAGCAAGCGACCCGGGATCGCACCACCATTACGATCGCTCATCGCCTAGCATCTGTCCGGAAGGCTGATAGTATTGGTGTGTTAGTCGAGGGTAGGATCGTTGAATGGGGGAGCCACGACGTACTGATGGCAAAGCGTGATGGTGTGTATCGAAAGATGTGGCTGACACAAGAGAGGAACCATTCCTCCAGTACGTAGACAGATTGATACCCATAGTATATTGATTTTCTTTTTGCCTTCTACTGCAATCGAACTTGTAAAAATAAAGAGACCTCTACAAGCACCTTCTACCATAGTAGAGGATGTTGGAATTAATAATGTATATGGTGGATGATGCTGTGACAACATCGGTCACCTTTTACTTCACCAGAGGATCTCAAGGTATGGACCGTAGATGACCCCTACTTTTTCACACGTATGCTTCCCATTGAAGTATCAGAATGTAACATAGAGATGGCCATCCCACGTTCTTCCGTATTTCCAAGTCAGCATCTGAGGCTATAAGGAAGGCCTTGATGGCTCCATCTGCTCATCATGGAGGCTCAGAGGCAACTAATAATAGAGGGGTGCAGGTAATATCTGTGGTAGAGCATATGGTGAATGAAACGAGACATTGTTTGAAGTTTTGCTGCCGAGACATCATAGCCCGTTGTGAAGGAGATTTCAGTGCTGGCAGGATATTGATAGGAACGGAGTACGGAGGTAAGGTACCTTACCTAGTTATCGCAGGATCATTGCAGGGCCGAGCCACGTTTCGTGATAAGGGTTAGTGCGTGCTTTAAGGTTCGGGTGCACCCGCGTCTAGTCTCAAAACAGCTGCTGTACATCCGAAATCGCTGGCTCACGCGTTGGCCATTTCTTTCAACGAACAAATTGCTGTCTCTTGTGGCCAGAATTAACAAGCTGTATACCTAAATGAAAAGACTTTAGACTATAGCACATTACCCACCATGGCTTCCAATATCCCTACCTTCGTCTTCCCTCGGACCCCAAGCCCCGATCCTGACGATACACAAGACAATACCGGCTTAGGTCTCCATGGATTTCAAAACTCCCCTACCAAATCAACCTTCGACCCCTCTGCCCTTTCTCCAATGGACGAGAGCTTTCCTATGGGACGTCGTGGCCCGGCACAGTCACTCGTGGGAACGCCGTCGAATCCCCTAAGCCCAACAGATACGAATTCGCAGTACAGCCCCATGTCACTTGGCACACTCGATAGCTCTGGCAGCTACAACAGTGCCGCGTCAGAGGGAGACAAAGGTGTTTTCAACTTCCAACCAGCGTCGTTGGCTAAGTCTCCGGTCTCGAAATCTGTGAGTAGGCCCTTTCAACGATCTACAGGTGGAGATGCTGATTTCTATGCTGCGTAGAGTGTTGGTCAAAGAAGAGGCCATAAATATAAACACAGTAGCGTTTCCCACCAGTTCTTTCTCGAACCCGCTCCTCGCGCTCCTCTCGCTCTCCCAAATTCCCTTCCAGTACCCACGCTCAAGGAATGCCGAAGAAGTATGTCGAGAGAACAAAACACCCGCTTCTGGTGGAGCATCTGTCATATGGCCGTTGCAGCCTATACTCTGTCAAGCGCCGAAGGATCTCTAGCCCTCACCGCACTCTCTCATCTTATCCTCTTCGACTCCCTTGGCGCCATGCTGTGCGTGGTCGTCGATATCCTTGGCAACTTCGAGGTCTGGAAGCGCTCTAGCGTGCGGCATCCCTTTGGTCTCGAGCGCGCAGAAGTGCTGGCTGGTTTCGCCATGTCTGTGCTTTTGCTGTTCATGGGCATGGATCTGATATCGCACAACCTGCAGCATGTGCTTGAAGGTATGGGCCATGAACCACATCAGGTCCATGACCACGAGCGAGTCTCGCCCGGAGAAATCGACGCTGCTGCCCTGCTCGCCATTGTCTCTACCGTCATCTCCGCGCTCGGCCTCCGCAATCATGCCAGGATCGGCAAGGTCATGCGATTCGCCTATATCGAATCTCTCCCCTCAATCCTCGGCAACCCATCCCACTTCCTCACAATCTCCTGCTCCCTCCTCCTGCTCCTCCTCCCCCTCCTCTCAATAAAAGTCTACCTCTGGCTCGATCGCGCCCTCTCCTGCACCATCGCCATCTCCATGTGCGTCCTCGGCTTCCGCCTCGTCAAAACTCTCGGCTTCATGCTACTGATGTCGTACTCGGGCAACGGCGTCGCAGAAGTGATGCGCGATATCGAGTCCGATCCTTCAGTCACGGCGATCGAGGAGGCCCGATTTTGGCAGGTGCATTATGGGCTGTGCATGGCGAATCTGCAACTGCGGGTAAGGGGCACGGAGGATGGGTTGCACCAGTTGAGGGAGCGGGTTACGAGTTTGATTAAGAACCGGTTGGGGGGTGGATATGGGAGTGGGGGCCAGCGGTGGGAGGTCAGTACGCAGTTGAATTTGGATCGCTTTTGAGATTGCTCGGATTGGAAAGTTGGCAGAAGAAGCGAGGATATGACATGATGAAAGCGTTTCAGTGTATATATTGGAGAGATGTCGATATCGATGTTGCGGTTCGTGATTGCATCATCTTGTGAATGGAACCCTGAAGGATTTCCAACTGCGCGTTTGCTTCCCCTTCACATCTTCTCACTCACTCTTTTCTTGTCATGCCACAGACGTGTCGATGCATCCATATCGAAACTCCTCTAACCGCCGTATAGAAGAAACAACCATTTGAAAACCCTACAGGACCAGAAAAACTACAACAGGTCCAGTCATCCTAATGAAAATCGATCCGGGAGGTTTTGTTTGACAACAAACACGTGCCTCTCGCTTAACGACAGCGCTAAGGGCTCCATCCGACGAATGGAGAAATAGGATTTGATGGAAGTGTTCTCGGCTTAGTCTAAGGGAACGGATTGGCTTCTCGGGCAGCAAGACAAGTAAATATATCACGCGGAGTTGCTCAGATGGCTTTCAGAAGATTTAAAAACAGGTATCCCCTTCGAGACAAGTCTGCTGCCAAACCCCCACAATGGTACTTCAAAACCCACCTGACAATCCCAGCGTCGTCCGACATGACCGTTTCGCAAACCCGAATATTCGACTGATAAAATCTCGAAGAAGGAAGTTGCAAAATGCCGAGCAAATCGCCAAAACACACAGCATCAAAAACCTTCTCCACCCCCCCCTTCTTCCGCCTCCCACGCCTCCACCACCCCCCGTACACACCACCACCCCCGCAAAACCCAGAACGCGCAGCCTACCCACCCAAAAGCCAACCGCCTCAGGACCCGACGCCACACCTTATAAGCCCGTGCCTGCTCCCTCTAAGACAGCCTCTCCGCGGCATCTCGAAAGCGATCTAGAGCGTTACCTGGCGAGCGATCGTCCGAATCTGTACTATTATATTCCGGGATCTGGTCTTCGACCCGCCTGACGGATTCCTGCAGGTCGTCGTGGGTGGGTTCTACGGATTCGGAGTGTGCACCGTTTTCCTCGTTAGTTTTGAGCTTGGGGGCTTGCGGATTTTGGGGGTTTGATCTAGATGGGGGCGGGACGGTTTCGGTTGTGCTGGGCTGCGGTGGTGTCGAGGTGGGGGGTGGTGGCGTGGTCGGGGTCAAGTGCGTTGAGCTTGGTGTTGGGTGGTGTTAGGTTGGGGTTTTTTGGGGGGGGGGGAGGGGGATAGGGGTTATAGGGGGGATATGCGGGGGTTAGGGAGATAGGGAGGACCGCTAGAGCAAGTACTTCCGTTTGCTCGGTTACATTCTCTGATCATTTCGTGAGCGATTCTAGGGCTTGGGCCATGTCCTCTTGTAGATAATAAAGTTGCTCCAAACGGTTTAGCGCTTTGGAGAACATTATTTGTACCATAGCTCAAGTCTGAGCTTTTTGGGATATGGGTGATGCCATGGTGATGGTCAGGGGTAGTCGGTGAAGGAAAGGATCGTTGAGTGATGGTTTGTGTGGCGTGATTCACACCATAGTGATATAAAGTGGCTAGGGCGAGCGACTGTCCTCCATCATCGATGGCCCGTGAAGATATGGCTGCGTAATGGAATTCATGAATGCGTAATGCAAGATAAGCCTTACGGATTGTTCGTCGTGTAAGATCCAGCTCTTTTACAACGTTCTGTGTTACAACAATAGACTTGCCGATTAGTGGCACTCAGGGGTTAGCTTTTCATATGTTGAAGACTACTTTGCCTTATCCCTTTCTCTTTTATATATATTTGTTGGTTGGCACTTCTTGGTTCGAGCTTCAGACCAACAGTGAACCAAGCCAAGGCTTTCTAGATTTGAAGGATCTCAATCGAAATCTAACTGGCTATGTTGAATTAATCGAAAATCCTATGTCTGATATCAGACTTTGTTGTTCACCTCAGATCTATCGTTGATTTTGGGTATATATACTTCTCTCAGTTGGAAAAAATTGGCATCGATACTCACACCTTCTACATGCTTCCTTGCATATTTGTTCAAGGCTGCTGATATGGAAGGTCAATACCATCCTAAGCGGAGCACGAACAGGACAAGGAGATTTTAACTTCAGATGAGCTTCGGATTAAGGTGAGTTTTTAATGTGATATTCTATTGACCTGGACACTTCCAGCATAATTTAAGGGGGAAAAAGAACGGATTGTCCTATTCTTTGCATCTTGTAACATCTCTGTTCTTGGAAAGTGTCTGCTATCTCACATACCTTTGGGCCCACGAGCGCTGTACAATCTTGGTCAGACATTTTACACGTTCACCATTCTGCAGGCAATGGCGCACAACCCTTTGATACGAAACCACTTTCTCGCCGACGGTCATGATGCCGAAGAGTGCGAAGCGAAGACTGCATGTCATGCATCAATTCAGCAGGCAATGAGCAGGCAACCAAGGAGCGCCGGATTCTGAGGTTTTTGGTCGTTACTGTTCACTGAGTCTTCAGAATAATACATTTACCTTCTCGTGTCGGTAGTCCCACTCATACACAATAAGCCCACTTTTACTCATGAGTCTGAGCTTCCTATTGTCCATACAAGACTACATATGGCCGGTCGCTGTTATACCTGATGTCGGATGTGTCGGTATGAGCCACGACTTACCTATTGGTCTACATCGATATCTATCGTTTTCCACTGATCTATTGTTGTTGTCGATGTGACCACATTTACCTCAATAAATGAAGTTATTTATTCTCGAAGTGATCCCTTGAGGCAGCTCACCGAACATCTTATCTCAAGGCCATATTTTCTGGTCCATCACAAAGTCATTGAAAGGGGATTGATGCTTCGTCAAGATGTATTAAGCACGGCTGCGGAAACAGAAGCGCAACTAACCATCTTCCTCAGAGATAGTATGCATACCGTACTTTCCTCGCCATTCAATTATACCCTGCTGGTCATGAGCCGCGCGATACTTGCTTCGCTAGGTAGCATCGTCTTCACCTTTATCATCCTCATAAACTTTCGATTGTACTTATTATAAAAAGCCAGAAAACCTCTCGCTGAGGATATCAACCAGCCTAACAAAATTTATAGTCCAAAGCAGTTATTGAAATAAGTGCACGAAAGAAAATTGAACGCTTTAGACCAAACGTTCTCATCACTCATTCATGATGTTATCAAATCAGCATTGTATTTTATAATCGAAAAGAATTTCCCCTCGATCTTCTCCCTGATGGCTACGCGATGGTTCTTAAGCAGAGCGAGAGTTTTACCACTCTTTTAGGATGAATTTTATCATCGGAGCTTAACCGTTATGTACGTATCAGCATGATTCTCCGTTGTCAGGATTATGATATCTCAATCCGCACGTTGATAGCTGCGGCCAGCCTCCATACTCATGCTTGCAGCAGCACAGACATTTCGATTAGCTCAGTTAGTTCATGAGATACCCTTTAAGATATATTCCACAGAGATTTTGAAATGTCCCGTATCATTTATCATGCCTTCTTACCTTCCAGAGGCTTAAGTTCACGCTTAAGGGCGTCAGAGTCCGTTAGTAAATCGCTGAGGTCAGCGCCGAGCCCTAAGCGCACACCAGCTTCTCTTTGTTGCTTTCCGTAACCATAGATCCCCGATTTTTCTGACCCCATGAGCCACCACCGAAGAGCTCACCAGCATCTAAAGCGTCATGTGAAGACATGTTGTGTTCGAGCACACCATCGTTGACTGGTCTGCGTGCCTTCGCTCACCTCAGAGGAACAAGCAGTACCGGGCAATCTTGCCCAACCCGAACCAAATAGATCCTGGGGTCTTTTTCTGCTGGTGGCCTGTAAAAGTATGCCTCAATCACTAGGAAATGGAGAAGAAATACCGGGCAATGTTGCCCAACCCGAATTAGGGTCCTCCTAGTGCTCGTCTCCGCTGGGCAGCCAGCAACGACAGGCCTCCCTCACCTCAAGATGACGAGCAAATACCGGGCAATCTTGCCCAACCCGAATCAGGTCCCCTGGGTGTCTGGCTTTATTGAAGACTATTAACGAGAAACTTACTTACCTCGTTAGCCAACCCAGCTGCCGGCCCTTTATCACAGGTCTTTGATTCCAATCGAGTGCTTGAAGCCTCTTTACACTGGTTAGACCTTCACAGCCAAAGCTTCGCTGGTAACTATGGCCACTTAGCTATGCTAACACGTAGCAGGGCTTTCTCAAACACAGTAGGCTAGATACTCAAAGCCACCGACCAGTATCGTCAACCAACAGTTTCAAGCAGCTGTACTGCGTTCAGCCTGTGGACGTTGTTGGCTCCTTGATATTCAAGATCAACCTACCCAACAATACTGTGAATACCAATGTACGTTCTTCATCTCTTGTTCACCGCCATTGCATATCATCGTAAGCAATTCACCCCTTCTCGAAATCCTACTTTCCATACAAGAAGTCTAATAAATTAACAAGAGACCTTTTCTTTCGTGCACAATATACTTGGCGTCCTCGGATCTTGTGTCTTCTTCATTGCACATAAAGCTTAGCGAACCCGCAGATCGGCTTGCGAAGAAGCAGGGATCTGTCTCAGACGACCATGCAGTTAGCCACCTTTGGGCCTCTTGAGCATAGCTTGATAACTCCAATACCGGTACTTCGTGCGATCGAGTCCGCTCCCAAACATTGAGCGAGCTACAGAGTACCAGAGATCACGCATAGTCCGCGCAAGAACTACATCATGTTAGGACCGTCAAGAGCACTCTCTCAGCCTTCAAAGGGGTATTCCAACTTTACCATGCTATGAGAAACGCGTAGGTGGTAGATCATGTAGCCTTTAGCTCCTTCCACGTGTTCCGGAAAGGTCATGACTTGGGAGACGTGACTGCTTTTCGACTAGCTTTCGAAATATGGACTGGAGGTAAAGATGCCTGGATAGTCATAAAAAGGTTGCGAACGCAGAGGAAGATGAGCGGCGATCAAGTGCCGCCTTGCCCACCTAGACCCCTTTGAAGTTCGATCACTCATAACAGCACTTTCGGAAAGGCCAAAGAACTATTACAAGCGACACGCTATTCCGGAAGGTCAATCGATGAATGGTTTGGCCATGTCATATAAGCGACCCTTCTGAACCTATTGGAGAATCCACCATCCGCAACTTCAAAGACGACCTTTCTGGAAGGCAGATTTCTGTCTTCTTAACGCCTGGCACGACACAATACCAGTCTTAGATGCGCAATCACTTACGTGCCATGACTTCGTAGCCGTAGCCTCCATCACCAAAACATTGGGCGACCGAAAGTCCAGGTTCTCGCAAGATTCGCCCTCATACGGTCGTCCCATCTGGGAACACCCCCATGGCCGATTCCAATTTTTTGGTGGTATTACAATTGATGACTATAAGATCTGGCGCCTGGATGACAGCGAGAATAATAGGAATCAGAGTACAGCGGACGAGTCGACAAAGCTCCGCCACCGTTCTCCAATAGTATTTCTAGTTGGTTCAATAAAGCCTTAAACTGTCCCTCTGGCTACTATGAGATCTTTCCTATCTTTAAGATGCGTTATTACCGAACGCTGACAAAATCTCTTAAATTGGGACCTGATTCCAGCTCGCGCCGTGATACAATTCGGGGAACTTACCGCAAGCCCCTGGAGAGACGGCCGCCTTCCAAACCCATGTGCACGAAAGGTAGCCTACAACGCAGACTTTGCCAGAAGAGCTATCAGACATGGCCTGGTCTCAATTGGAAAACTGGCAGTAGCCCTAGTTACCGAGGGTGACCGGAAGGTTTGGAGGTACCTTGTTGTATGGGGGAACTACGAGTTGCATGGTGACGATGGTGCTCGCCTGAACTGGTCCTCTTTTCTAAACCGGAAAAGTTTGGCTACATCCAAATTTACGCTGTGAATTTTTTTTTTTTTTTTTTTTTTTGATTCTTACTCGATTCAACACCCATTATGGGCCTATGCGAGGTTCTATATAATGTAGCGGGCGCTGCGCTAGCGTAGCGCCCTTTCCGTATCTACTACCGCTTTTCCCTGCGCCCTATACTGTAACTGTTCCCAATGCGAGAACTCTATGGGCTTGTTCCTTCCCTACTCCCCCTCTCTTCCATCTGGCTCTCCGGTGGCGCCACAGCCTGAAATTGGTGCAGTATGCTTGTCGAGAGTACCATTCGGATGGCCGCTGTCGCCGCGCTCATGGTTCCTAGGAGCTTTCTCAAGTCCGTGGTGTTCTCTCCGCGTTGCATCACCTTTCGTTCTACCTTCCATTTAGGACATGTTAATAGAACGTGCTTGACCGACATTCGACCTCTGCCGCACTCGCACGCCGCCGTAGCGACATCGGGTACTCGCCTCTCATGTAGAAATTGATTGAAGCCAATTTTCCCCGTGCGTAGCTGCGTCAGCAATGCGCTGTGAGGCTTCGCACGGCCCCTGTGTAGACGCAGATGCTGATGAGTCACCTCTGGTGCCAGATATCGGAAATGGGCTGCGTTGGATCCCTCCCTCCAGGCTACCCTCCATGTCTGTCTGGCCTGTTCCTGTATGAGCGCCAGCCGCGCCGCCACCTCAGTGCGCTGATGCTCGACCAGCGATAGAGGCAACTCATGTGCACCGTCAGCCACCTTGTCTGCTGCTTCATTTCCGGGCACTCCTGCGTGTCCTGCCACCCAATGTAACTCCAGCGTGGCTCCTTGAGACCGAATGTCCTCATGTGCAGCCTGAACTCGTCGCAGACGTGCCTGATCTTTTGTTGATGTCATGACTTCCACTGCTTTCAGAGAGGCCTGACTGTCACTGTATACCTTGTATATCTTTCCATGACACTCTTGATCCGCTGCCGCTACGCCTGCGAGATGTTCCGCCCCCGCGACTAACCCTTCCAGCTCACCATGATGGGTGATGGCTAAAGTCGGTCCCCCCAGTACGCTGTGAAGATTAGGGGTGCAAGAACACGGAAATGCCATCCCAACCGAGGACAATTTACTCGAATTGGCGGTGACCCACCAGAAAAAAGGGCCTGAAGCATACGAGATACGAGTGGCCGTTAGGTTGCAAAAGAATATCTTGAAAAAGGGCATTTGGAAGAGATACATGGATCCTATGTGGATCGATTTGAATATCGAGCCGGGAAAGCGGACCAATGATTGATCAGGATGGACAACGACTAAACTTATACTAGAAGTGCGTCTAGTGTTCGAAAGATGCCTGACGCTGTGTCCAAGACCAAGACGTATTTCTTGTATTCCCCCCCAGGAAGAGAGGGATGTATAGGGATCCTCATCTGGTTCTGGGGTAGGAAAAGGCCGATTTGAGGATAAAGGCTCGTGGTAAGGTCGTCTTTACTTCTCATAGTGGGAAGCGGACCAGTGGACGATCGAAAGGGAAAACGACCGAGCTTAGACCAGAAGTGCATCCTTGTTTACAAGATTATAATTGCGTTTCCTGAAGTCCAAGACACTAGCGAGCCCTCATGTACAGTTTGCATCGACGTTTTCCTAGTATTCCCACGGAAAAGGGATAGATTTCAAAAGTGAATCGTCACGCGGTGGTTTCGGAAAGGCCCCATTGGAGGGATCTAGGGAGAGGCAATCATAAAACACATGGAGTTTGCCTCCTCTTCTATTTGGCTCCTCAAGAAACGGCAGGGACTTAGGGGTGTCCATGCTGTCTGCAAGATTGCAGAACGAAGTGAGCGTGATCTCGGCACGCGCAGAAAAACATCTGGCAAGCTCTCATGCAGCGGCAAGGTGAGATAAAAGCATGGTCAATACTTACCAACCAATCCCAGCGCGCTATGGAGGAACCACGCGAGGGAGTGGAAGGAACCAGCATTCTAAGTGCAGTGACTGGTAGCTTTCTACCCCCATTGGAAGGTTCCGACCCTTCAGATCGACTATAGCCTACCGATATGAGGAGCCTTACGAACGCACCAGGCTATGATCGACGTTGTTTCCATGTCAAGCTGTAGCGCCTCGGGATGGGTATTTTCATTGCATAATCTCAGGCCTGTGGTTGCATAATCTTGACGAGCTCACGCCATATTTGTTTGAACAGTCCCCTATTATCCAATTGGTTTTGGAGGTAACGTTGCCGAGTCTTCAAGCAGCATACCTAAGAGCATCCAGAGCCAGAGCGCCTTCGTTGTGCCTTCGCATGACCAAGTAAGGAAAGATCGACTCGGATATGATCTAAGTACTCAGACTAGTATGCTTAGAGGCCATGCTTCGAGTACCCACTAATTCCATGGACTTCGAAGGTAAGCAGGCAGAACAAGACCGACTGTCGAAACCGAATTGAAATGCTCTGGACCATTTACAGCCTGTCTAATCATCCTCGAAGCACAGCAAGAGAAGCCTCAGCACATGCTCAAAGCCGTATGGCGCTTTGGCCTGGCCGATAATGGTACTCCAAAGGCAACATTCCGGAAGTGAGCAGGAAAGGACCATAATTCCTCGCTTCCGGCTTAGGTTTGGCAGGTTCAACAGGCGCTGGCATTTGTGTTGGGGGTAAAAAAGTGGCCGAAAGCTTCATGCAATACCGAGCTAGTCATGGCTTACCTCAAGCTCACCGTGGTCGAGAAAGGAGCATGGAATGGAAGTGCGCTCGCCGGAGCTGACATGAGATCAGACTGAGGGTAGTAAGGTTCTTCTATTGGAGGGACTGAGCGGATGCATTGGCCGTTCTGCAGGCGAAGGCGGATGTGGAGCAGCTGATTGTAACGTGCATTGAGCACGGCAGTATCATCAACATTAGCCATTGCAGACCAGTCCTCCATCGCCACCAGCTAGTTGCGGGAATTAGGAGTAGATGCTGTTACAAACTCGGATTAGAGTGTGGCATATTGCGACGAAAGAAACCTGCTGATGGTCTTGTCACAAGTGTTGACGGTGAGCGCATCATGCCATACCTCTTCAATTCCGAATATTGATCGGCTGAAACCCAAAACGGCTGAACGAGAGTGCGGCAAGAGGCTTCGGAATACTGGGCTCTCCATCTCCACTAGGAATTTTTCATGTCAGCATCATTCCTGTAGATGGATGAGGAACGCGTACTAATCATTTTGATCTTATCCATACGCCATAGGGTCTAATAGGAACACAAAGCGATGTACTAGGTAGTACAAGCTACCACTTAGCAAAATTTCGCTTGAAAACGCAGCAAGAGAATACAAGGATCGTTCGATGACCAAGGCTTTAGGCGGATAGGATAGATGATCACGGTGAATGAAGGATGGCCCAATTCTCTTGAGCTACCGTAGAAAGTGGCCCCGTTCGACAACAGAACGAAAATGCAGGCAATCCCAGAGACGTTCTTGTTTATCCGTACTGGTGGCCCTCGCAAACCTAATAAATTCAACCTTCAGATACTGCTTCGCACCTCACACCGCTCCAAGACATCCAGGGCTTCAGTAGAGGGTATCGAGAAAGCGAAGCGCAGCGGGCTGTAGATAGCGAAAGCTCTCGGCATAATGAGTCTCTTTCGAAGATGAGGCAAGAGCTTATAAGGATTCTTCGGTTTCTAGCTTTCCGGGACATCCAAATTGACCCAGAGCCACTCGTGAGCGAAGAACCCGGGCCTGCAGCAGACGCGGTTCCTTCCGAGAAACCCGAAAACATAGGCAGCAGCACACGTTCCTGCGCCTTCTTTATGGCCAATGCAAACTCTATATTCCAAGGACCGTATCAATCCTGAGCTTGACAGCCGTGGCCTAGAGCCAGCTACTGGATGGCAAGGAGTTCAGGCACCTCTCACTCCAGCACCCGGGTGGGAAGCGGGCCTCCTCGATTGATTTTCTTCGCGTCCTCGGTCCTGACATTGCTTTGGCGCATGTAACAGCATATTTCCTCTGACAGGAAGGGCAACAACTGCAAGGGATGAGCCGATCGAGATCGTGCGGGTCCATTTGTTCGTAGCAGACGCGAGGAAGAGAGCACTGGTCGCAAATGAGCGGTTCAAGGCATGATATTTCGGAGTTCAAGAAGGAATTGGGTCCAGTGATAAATCCTATATAGCCAGCAGTTAGTGAATAGAAAGCCTGTGATCACCATTCGTTCCTCTTTCATGAGACTCGATAATATGCATCTGTGATCTTCGTCTTTGCGCACCCATGGCACCAGCCTTAGTTGGCCCATTGGCGTACAGAGCAAAATGCAAGGATCGACATCGCAAGTCGTAAACTCACATTCATATGGTCATTCACGATTGCTCTCCGCACTCTTCATAGACCGCGTCGTCTCTGACTGCCTATTAATAGAAAACCATAGTCTTACCACTTTTCCCCCAGTAAACACAGAAACTACATCAACATATCCGGATGAACAGCTAGTCACGTGGATATCTGAAGAGATCATTATTTGCAATGGACTCTATTGTAGAAGACGTGTGCTATGGAGAACCGGAAAAGACACATTTGGTGCTGAATTTTACAGATTCTCGCCTCGCCTAAATTCCCCTAGAATAAAACACCAATATCTTCCAACCGTGATTCCATAACGGATTGTTCATCTATTCCTACAAACTGTACAACAATAGAATGCCCAGAGCCAGGCCTTTCCGATGGTGTAGGATATAATCATTTTCGACGGTGGCGCATTAAGGTATCGAGACCGCAAGGTGCGGGCTAGGTTGCGCATCTCGGTTATAAGGGGTTTGGAAACGTGAGGAAACTGTCGGGAGGCAATAGGTATCTCACAGGTGCAGCAAGATGTTACTCGCATTGGTGACGTTAAAAAGATTGTATGATTAGTTCTCTGGTATACTGTATCAACAACTGTTCCAGAGCGCACATAAGAGTCTGCCTTCCACACCTTTAGACTCGGTCAGGAAACTTTCCGTTGTCTTTGTAACTTCAGCCCCCTTCTATACTCCCTCCTCTTCGTAGACGCAATGGCTCTGATTCGTGATCCTCGTGGTCAGAGAAAGCCGTCAATCAAGGGCCCGTGCCAACAAGAAGACCCTCATTGGAGCCACCGGTACAGGCCCAGCCCATCTCCGGGGATGATGTCCACCTTGACTGATGTTATCTCTCCCTCGCTGTGTTGCAGTCCCAAGAAAGACCTTCAATGGTTGGTCGGGTGATGCCCGGTATCGATTCGACAATTTCTCTTGCTCGTGAATCCACAAAGGTAGATTTTCGAGAAATAGATCTCGCGAGCGTTGTCTTTCAAACAACTGAGGCTCCAGCCTTCAACTCTCTAGTTGACAAACCGCCGGATGCAGCCGTAGAGAGCAGATGGTTATGATTATCTTCATAGTGAGGACAACCTTATAGTTGAAGCTGAAGGTCAGGTTGACGGGTTTGCAGATCAGTGTAAGTCGATAATAACCTCGAAGTAGGAAGCGAGGGGCGAAATAGGGGCGTCCGTGAAACTGCCACCATTCGGGATATGCTTAGATGGCTAGGCTTGTGTTGATGCTCATGTCCGTTGCTCTCAAAAGTACTGATTAGGAACGAGGTTAACATTGGAGCAAGGAGAACTTCGGACTCGCAATAGGCTGGCCACATGGCACGAGGCGAAATATTCCTATGAGAGTTGATTGCACTGAAAATGGTCCTGGCCAGGGTAGATATTAAGAGCACATTATTCCAGGGGATCATCTGCTGTTGTACAACAACAACAATAACATAGGTAGAATCTCGGTAGCAGCCGGTTTCTTTGTCCTGAAATCTGTTCCTGATCGAATAGCTTCTTGTAAGTTATCGCGGCTGCGGCTAGGAGAGGCAGAGGTTTATTGGGAGGCGTGCGGACTCATTTCATTGTGGTTGGCAGAGAGCAAGCATTAGAAAACTTGCCCAGCCGTTCTTGCCCTCTAACCCGTTCAACCTCGATGCTTTATAGCCAAATAGACTCAGTTGAGGGAGGAAGCTCCTGACGCCGGAGATGCAATTTCTTAGCTGATTGAGCCTGATTGGCCTTGCTACCACGAAAGAGCTGCAGGAATTGCATGCTTGCCGAGCTAGTCGGCGGTTTTCGCTTGCAGGAAGCGTCCTAACTTCCTCACATGGCATTTCTACGTTCACGACACTGTAGCAACAGCCGAATGCACCTGTAGGTGTCACTCTGCTATCCAAGGCACTAGCAGTAGATCCTGTAAGTGGCTACAACCCTCCTTCACTCCTTTCTCCTCCCATATGTTCAACACGTAAAACTCATGACAGGACGCCACAGACTCTCGTGAATAGTACCAGCCATCGGGCATCATCCCCGAAGATCAGAGCTCGTCTAGACGATTAGCCCCTGAGTAGAGTCTTATTCACCATTATCAGACTTGGTTCATCTGGCTTTCAATGAAGAAAAGATTCCAGAAGTAGGAGCCCCACGTATAGACTTTGAGAGAAGCTGCAAGGGATGGAATTGGAGCCCCTTGCTTACGAGCCTTTAGACTCGCCATGAAAGTGGTACCGAGTCTTCTCATAGGTATTTTGGGTCCAATGAAAGGCACCTATCCGCAGCGTACTTTTTGCTTGTTTAGATGTAGTAGTGCCTTCCGTTACGCGTACAGGTGAACCTATAGTGTCACCGTTGAGCGATTTAATTGTACACATGAGTGAACGAATAGCTTGCATGACTGTTTCAACACTGGTGCTTTCCTTTCGAAGGTTAAATACCTCGCTTTCCTGGACTCAAACCATCTTCCTTCCTCATCATCATACCTCGCACATCATTAAGTATATATACTTTGATGGCAACCATACATCTTTAGATCCTCTGGTCTTTCATGGGTATTATCCCGGTAGCCCTGGCCTTGTAGGAGTTGGGTAAGCTGGCAACGCAGACCAGCCACCTCCTTCTCTTACCCTGCTACCACAATAACAACGACTTTGACCACAAAGTCGTACAACTTCTTCTGTATAGTTGTCTCAGCACTCTCTTGTATATCTTCGAGCACTCCTGTCTTGTGATCACCACCTTGCTCAAAGGCAGCTTCGTCCGCGATGAAAGCCTTTTGGAGAAGATCAACCTCTCCTCCATTACCACGACCAGAACCGTAGGTTCATCGCCATCATCAACATAGCTTGAACTGGATCAAGCTTGATGAAGTCACACTTTTCTTTGTCTTCCTTGGTCATGACCGTGCCACAAGACGACAGTGTTTAGTCTGGTTCATGACCAACTTACTCCTCCTCACCTAGAACCACAACATCATCACCTGTCACCACGTTCATCACGACATTTGTTCTCTCCATATACACATCATCTTGAGGGCTTCTTGGTCAGCTTCAAGCACTCCGGGCTCACTTGCTTATGGTCTTATCTCATAACAGCACTACCAACAACGGCGAGCTAGAGCCATGTCCGTATATTCAGACCGCATGACCTCGGTGGACCTTCTTCTTATTCTATATCAAATCAACACTTCCTTCATGGCACTATTGTCTTCTGTTTAGCACTCTGATATCCTTCGATCATCGATCTGGTACGGAGTAACAGCGCGAGTATCGAGAAGTTTCCCCAAGGCAGAGGGCAATATGACGCAGGATGCGACATTGTTTTCGATAACTCAGACACTAGAATTGCTCATCAGGACGCTTCGCCAGGGGCCAAGTATGTTATATGGACGCTCTCGATGGAAGTGCTGGCACCGATAATCCTACCTATACCCTCGGAATTTCATATCAAGCTTCTATCTCTGCGTGCGCTCTGGGATCAATACGCGCTTGGAGCACTCTGTCTCGAGCCTTGTCTAGCCTTGCGCTTTACCAGACTGTACACTCCCACCTTCCAGACTGCAGAAAGAAAGCAGCTTGCTGTAATTACCTAGTAAGCATTCTTGCCAGCATATGCTCTATAGCACAACTTGCCAACATAATACGGAGATTAGGCAAGGCCCTTCCGCGTTTCCCCAAACCAACGCATGTCGAATATCCGTTACGCACCGGCCCGAAGCCTTGGATTTCAATCAACCAAGCGATTAATAGGATACCAAAGAACCGGGACGACCACAACACCAGTGGCACGCGGCTTCGCACCTCGATACCGAATACGGGCGATGGGAATAGAGAAAGCCGTGGCTACTATGGCCACATGCAGGACTATATTCTTTGCAAAAACGTGGGAATGCCTCGAGTATAAAGCTTGGGAACCCTTGAGGACTCTTTGGGAGCTGGGAACAATCACCAGTTCCGCTCTGCAGAACGGCAGGGTATTCTGTAAGATACTGGATGTTCCTGCTCGATTGTTCCAGTGAGCTGGTACGACAGCTTTGAGATGGGTCAGAGGCTTCGTACAAACACGGATCCCTCAAGTATGTCGCGATGTTGACCCAGAGCTGTGAGACCGTTGCCCGTATTGGAGAAGACTTGGAGCCAACGAAAAGGGGATCAACTTTCTATCCTGAAACCTGGACAGAAGCTTTCCCACTCCGACGTCGTTACCTACAGAAGACCTCAATATTTATATTGAAAGTCCAAGGTCCTAGAGGACAAGGGTCAAGAGTCCATAATCGGGGACCAAACAGTCGGATACCCATGGGACATCCGTGCAGATGACATCGTACTTTACCGTGAATGGCATAATGGTGTTCTGGATCCACATCTCCTGCGAAGCATTGACACGAAAAAGGGCAAGAATGCAAAGGAGAATAACTTCATATCTCGAGACATGAAAGAATCTTTCCCACTCCAACACCGTTACCTACAGAATACCTCAATATGTGTATCAAGGTCCTATATGGCAAAAAATCCTGCAACTACACCAGGGATGAAAACCTCGTCAACGGCCAATGGTGGCCATTACGACGGCGTTTCTTGGTCCTCACCTCCTCCGACGAACGATACGAAGCAAGACGAAATCAGGAAATGGACAGGACCACTATGCGAGCGGACTAAGACAGCGAGCTCGTTTTCAGCCACCTCAAAGCCAGGAATGAGGACTTTCCTGAATAACTTTAGGAAAGTACCATAATGGTAGAGGGATTTTGGTGGTCTCTGGTGTGGGCTTGGAAAGTGAATTCGTTCTCAGCCACCTCAGCGGTGGTGGTCTCTGGTGCAGGCTCATATAGCGAGTTTGTTCTCAGCTACTTCAGCGATGGCGGTCGACACAACATCTTGACACATCGCAAGGGGATTCCGCTAGTCCTAAGGCAGTCTATTTACTCCTCGTCCGGTGGTTGATAGTAATGGACGGGCCGCTTTGTGATCTCTGATATGGGCTTGGACAGCGAATTCGTTCTCAGCCACCTCAGCGTGTTGGTTTCTGGCACGAACTCATGGTAGCTATCTCCTTTCTTTGTTGATTAGGTTGAGCTAAATTCCTGAACCAGGTCAAAAGAGATTCTTCGAACAGTTCGATACATCCTTAATGCTAGCGGCCAAGAATTGTCCATAATCGATTGATAGAAAGAGCTAGGAATCGGGTCACTGTCACCCTATACATACAAAGTCGAACTGCATCCCAGTGCTTTGTATTTTCGTATCCGAAAGTTAAGATATAGAGCATAGTGACGTTTTGTGACGATCGGTGACAGAATAGGTATATAGTAATAACAGAACAGATCTCCCAAGCCACTAGCAGTCCTTAGACTTGTTTTTTTTTCTTTTCTTACCAAGTGCTATGGTCCTGAGCAAGACCTTAAACTGCTTAACGAGTATCGGCGGTATTTGGTCATGAAAGGACCTCGCTGCCTCCCTTATGATACTCGCGGAATCGAACCAAGAACTGGAGCCAGATTGAGCATGGATTCTTCGGTCTCTAGCTTTCCGGAACATCATATGCGGGACTGAATCCCGAGAAGGTGTCTTTTTTCAAAAATTCAGGAACATTGGGTTTGCGCTGGGATCCGATAGGTATGCAATTGGACCTCCCTAGACTAGAAGAGAGAAAACATGGAGAACAGTGGCTAAAATCCTTGCTGAAGTGCAGATCTCGAATCAGCACCGTGGTTTGGATCACTAATTCCAGAAAATGCTTCCAGCTACCTTTCCTCATGCAGGCTTATCGATGTAGCCGACCTCGCTGTCAGCGGCGAAGATGACTCAATTCCAGATACGCACGGACGCAGCCAAGAAGGAGGCAGGTTCGTCGCCGCTGAGATGCCGATAGTCTTACGGCTTGAAGACGCTGTGGCTAGGCGTCAGAATCGCGCACCAGAGGAGATCTATCAGCGATTGCGATCTGATGATAAGGACGACGAGTTGTGTTGGATCGTACAACTATATGAGGATGATCCAAGAGGCTACAACATCCAGGGCATGGAAACGAGAGCACTTCAAGACGTCCGTCGTCACAGACACATTATGCCGATAAATCGATCATACGGTGACTGAGTTTGGCGAGAAGACCTCGCAAAACAGAGCACTGAGATAGCAATGCCCCTACAGCTGTTCCTCGAGGCTCGCGACTAAGATATAAAGTCGTAATGCACATGGGGTCTTGCGAGAGCTGGCCCCTCAAATCAAGAAAGGGAATTCCCTTGCAGCTGGGCAGCTTCTCTGCCACTCAACAGAACGGCCGTGATCTTGTATTGATGACCCCGATTCGACCGAGAGCGCACTTACAACACACACCACGGCCACCACATTCAAGGGTACATTGGCTCTCTTTGCTTTCACGATTCATCGAATACATCGACTTTACAGGAATTACCTGTAATTCTAGCGAGGGTGCATCACTTCTCCTAACGTACATGGTCCTGAAGACCTCTCCTGGATCCAATGCAGCCCTAGGAAGCCGCTTGGCTTTCTTCGAGGATGCACAGGATAAAGTCCGATTGATGGTGGCAATTTTTGCTCCTCAGGCAACACTGATACCTTATTCAGCCCTATCCATAAGATTATCGAATACATGTTATCTAGTCGTCTTACACTACCCTCAGGAGCTTACAATTCTTGGTGGAGAATAGTTGAGTTTGGTGATTGAGAAGCGAGGATTCTCGGCCATTGGAAACCTTCGAGACGACCAGAATCGGTCTTTGCAGCGGATGGTTGTCCAGAAAAATGACAACGCCCTGCCCTTCCGCGAACAAGGAGAATAGTTGAGTTTGGTGATTGAGAGGCTAAGCCTCTCGGCCATTGCAAACCTTCGAGACGACCAGAATCGGTCTTTGCAGCGGATGGTTGTCCAGAAAGATGACAACGCCCTGCCCTTCCGCGCACAAGATATTGAAGAAGCAGCATTACCGATGCGCTAAGCTTATGAAAGGAAATTTTACACAGACATTAGCAGCTAAGGCTCTCCGCCAAAGGACGATTGACTGAGAAGATGATAATGCTCCACCGTGTCGTGAGCCGGAGATTAAAGAAGCAACTTTACTGGTACTTGGCAAGCTTGCCGGAGCTTCTTGTGGATAGCAGCACCTTTGGCCGTGTGCGTGATGACAAGCGACGCCACACGTAGCGACCTTTTTCGACTTCGAGCCCCACGAGCCCGGATTTTCACTCGCCCTCCAGATCACGTTCTGGGGGCTGAAAGGGTTATGGAATTGGCTGGACTTCCGGTTCCACGTGCGCAACTTCGAAGCAGGCTTCTACACCCGTCTATCTCGTCATCAGGCTACCTCAGGTAGCCCATTCAACCGGATCTCTCGCTTCTGGGCGTGTATGGACGCCGCGAAGAAGGATGCATTGAGCGTTGGACGAGTGATGCCACAACGAAGCCTGAGCCAGCTGTAACGAATAAAAATCCGTATGCTGGACTGACAGCAAGTAAAAAGAGAAAGCATCCCCACAATGCAACTTCATCCGCAACGCAAGTCGAAGAGGAGCTATTCCTCTCTCAAGACGAAGACGACGAGGATGACTTCAATGACTCCGCTCCTCGCATGTTCTAGCCATTAACAGACAACAACGCAGAGCCAGGCACGTTCGTTTGCACCGGCAAAGAAGCCTGATTCTAGTATTTAAGAATTAAACAACGAAGTGAGTAACGAAACTCATAAAATTGTTTTATACTTCTAGAAAATTTCCGTTGAAACTCGTATCACCAATAACACTGAGAATTGGTACGACACCATTGATACGGGGTAGGGAACGCCATGTCCGCAACAGTCGGAGGTGCTCTCTTCTGAGCGGCATTAAATGCTGGATACGCCCGGTGTAGCGTGTGCAAGTCATGTTTAGTAGCCCGGATTTCCGACGCATGTCGAGAGTCTTCGGATGGATTTTAGCGTCCTCTTGGTTTTAAGACGGGATCGAGAGTTTAGAACGGCGGGATAGTAAGATAAGAGAGCAAACTTCTGGCATCTAAATCCGTTGCAGTTACGAAGGTGGTTCTGCAGGACAAGATGTTCAAGATCACCCCCATCAGTGTCTACACGATTGAGCTGAAAGACGCGGAGCTGGAGATCAATCCCCTCAAAGTCTACACCCGGATGATAAAATTGAGGATGCTGTCCGGAAGGCTCACATCTGCTGATGCTTTGCTCTTGGTACTCTCCTAAAGGGAGATCTTGAACAAACCGACCTCAATCCATCCGAGGGCTTGATTAGCGGGACGCACATTGCTAACACACTATCGCGGAGTACCCTGGCCTGTAGGGTATGGTATGTTAAGCCCTGAGATTCTGGTTCAGAGTCTTAATGCAGACGATATTCTGTCGCCCTGAGATACTGGCTTTTCATGTGTCGACTTTTCGAACCTAAACGATATTCTGTCGCCCTGAGATACTAGCTTTTCATGTGTGGATTTCTCAAATCTCAACAGCTGGGCGAAAAATTTCGCCAAGATGGCTCAATCATTGGTTCGCGCTCGAATCCCGCTCAGGTCATGACTATGTTCCAGAACCCCTTGGATCTTGAAGTAGATAGTTGCCTCTATTCTAGAAGCTCGTCTCGGTTGAGCAATCCGGTGTCGTACCCGTATATTGGTGAAAGCAGAAGATAGCACCGTACAAACAAGCATACGGGTTAGAAACAGACCCCAAGTCATGCCATGATCTATGCGTGGTGGGTTGAAACCGAAGCAATGATGGATATGCTGAGGTTTCGTGGACAGATATTAGAGCCGCATTTCGCAAAAATTGGCTGGGAAGCATTCACTGCGACGGCAGGCTTTGTTCTTCCCAGTGCAAGCTTACTATACTATAGTCACGAAGTGACCAATCCCTTCTGCCAAGACAGGAAAGAAGTGTGGCGCTGATGATGGCCGATGGAGATGCCACCTTTGGCTACGGCTAGGCAGGTCGGAGGCTCGGGAGCAACTTGGTCTGAGAAAGAAGACCAAGTTTGAAAGGGAGGAACGTGGAGGATGTAAAGGCTAGCACTTCACGGAGTACGTTGCCACTAGGTCGAATCCGGCTTTAAAAGAGCTTGACATGTAGCGTGCCGTCAAAAGCCATGCTGAGATTGCACGGAAGGCAAGAGTCCGACAAGATCGGCTTCAAGACGATGCAGACGACAACCTTGATTTTGAGCCTGATGCTGACGAAACGCATCCCCCCCTTCAACTCCAAGGAAGGACGTTGCCAAGCTAAAAAGCATCGAGGAAGAAGACGACAATGCAACACCAACCCAAGTGTTTCCGGAGAAGCGTGCACCCAAGCCGAAGGTAAAGATAAGAGATGAAGAACTTCCCAAGGTTGAAGAGGCAAACATAGGCAGAGCGACTCGGAACAGCTTGCTAGACCACACTCAGCATGGAGGAAGGGAGCGGCTAAGCGCTCCTTGCCCATAAAGCAAACGAGCTGCAAGAAGGGGGCCAAACAGGCCCACCTTGCCTTTAGGGCCAATCAATATTGCGGGCCGTCTCCCCAGTTATGGACGACTGCAAGCCTTCAACCAAGCTCACTTCATGTGGCGTCGTTGATACTCTCACTGATTTTAAGGCCACTTCAGCAGCATTAATATGCTAAGTTTTAGTGAGTTCGAACAGTGGTATCCATTCACAACCACCCAGCGTACGCTGGCGCGGTCCAAAGAAGCGAATCCCAGAACCGGAACTTCGTGCTCGGAAGCGGTATGTGAGGGCTGAAATTATAATGGGCAGTTGATCGAAAGGGTAGGCCAGTCGCATTCAGTGCTCTAGCAATTGCCTTGGTGGCTGCTGTTGGTTGACGAATCGGCCAAAATGTGAACACATTTTGGAACAATTCTATTCAGGTATGTATAGCATATTTCAACAGCTGCGCATCCCGTTGGAATATTGGCAGCTCAGACTAAGAGCTGCCATCGAGCGAGTCCTGATTGCTGTGCAAGGCCAAGATCCGCAGATCAGCTCGGCACCGAAGATTTGGGCTCACCACCGAGCTTGGTGAAACCCTTCCCTGATTGTACGCTATGTGGGTTGTTGGCCTAGGTGGCTTTAGAGCCACTCAGACAAAGAGTCCGGCGAAGAAAGCGAGTATTCCAGCTAAGAAGGCCTTTGGGCATCAGACAAACTCCTTCTTACTCGAGGGAACCAGACGAGTTACAGGACCTAGCAGCGGGGTCTAAACAGAAGCCCAAGGTAGAGAGCAATGCTGGCGTCAAAGAGTTGATGGGGAGAGTGGTGGGAGTTCGATTACCATGTGGGTGGTTTATAGGGACAAGAAGGTAGCATGGAACAAATATATATAGAGTCAATTAACAGAGATTCTTGAGTGTGAAAACATGATCCCGTGACTATCAGAGCCATGTCTGCACAATAGTTTGAGACGGGAGACCTACCGATGAGCTTCTAGGAGCGGTATCGATGCGGCTCTTTAGGGTTCTTTGATGGCGGTGAGAGATCACCTCCAAACTCCATTTGTTAGTACTGACACTTAGAAAGTTTGCGATGTACCAGGCCTTTGATGATTGAGGAAGGAGCTTGGATATCAATATGCACTTTGGCAGCTAGGTGGTCTGGAGGTATCGGAAGCCTTGCCACCTTTAATGTCTGAAGAGGATGGCGAACAGCGTAAGTAGCCCATGCTCTCACTTCGTTATTGCCGAAGCGTCTTTTTCTCTTTTTCATCTGCTCAATTTCTTTGATGTTAGCCGGGACTTTGGATAATGGGAGTTGCATTGCTGGGTCTATTGTATCTAGCTAAGCTCTTTCTATGTATTCTTTCCTGGATATGGTCTGTTCCTGAAGTTCGTAGGTGGTGTTGATTGTCCGGACGTCTAGGAGGAGATGCAGCAATGGAGCTATGGGTTTTGATTTTGGATGGTGGGCAGCGAGCGCGAAATGGACTGTTCTCTAAGCAATGATTTCGGTTTCTCTGGTAGCGTATTGAGCAATGGTTCCGCCTGGTCTTGCCGTTCTGGAAATGTTAGCTCCTCTCCGAACGATGCTGACTGTTGCCACAGGCTCTGGCATTAGAAGCAATGAGTAGCTATGGGCTTGTGCATACCTCACGTCCATTGCCACTCCCATGGCCCATGTTCCACTCCTTCGTCGCTTTGCATGCATATTTCCAACCGCCTGGCAAGCTCCTTGTCTATATAGCCATACACGCGCGCTCTTCTCACCCGTCTGATCTCAGTATAAGCCTCCAGGAGCCAGGTTCCAAACTCCCCGTCTATGGTCTGAAAGACATGTACCTCGAGGTCATCCATGCCAGAGAAAGCTTCCTTGAGTTGTCTGGGGCTATGATATGGACCGGAATTGAGGCATACTTCCGTGTGGAATCGTCGAACCTTCGAAATGATGTGTGGGTGGTCTATCTCGGTACGCGTCATCGCCGGCATTATTGACTTGGTGAGGAAGGAAGGGTGGGCGTGGAAAAAGTTCTCTCCGTATAGTATCGAGGAGCCTTCTTCGAAGGTCCTTTTGCACGCCAGCAAGAGTTTTGGTACGAGGTCAAGTGTATAAGGAAGGCGGGGGCGGTCCGGGGCGTAGTAGGAGGCGCTGGACTTTTTATAGGTGAGGACGTGGCGGTAGATGATGTTACGGATTTCCCCCGGGAGGTCTAAGAACCGGAAGGGCGTCGGTGGGGTGGAGCGGAGGTGGAGAAAGTGCTTGAATTTGGCTAGGAGCTTCCTGAGCCGATTTTTGGTGAGCTTGGCCATCGTTTTGTTGACAGGTAGGGAAAGGAGGGACGTTTGGAAGAGTATTCCGACGTGGAAGATGTTAAGGAGACGAAGTGAGAAGGTGGTAAGGTAAGGTACGATAATCAAAGTACGACCAAGGCAAAGCTCTCGATACGTTGGAGTTTAAGGTGAGTAAGAGCTTGATGGTGCTATCGTCAACAAGGACCTTAAGGAAGAGAGGGAAGAAGGAGGTTTAAAGATCGAGGTAAGCCAAGCGAGCTCGCACTTGGACGTCCAGGGGCTAATGAATCCGAAAGATCACTTCGCTCAGAGCTTCAACTAAGGGAAAAGAAGTCCTTACAGTTGTGCTTGGGTCTCAACTAAGATATCTAGAAGATGGAGCAAGAGGTAGGAAGATTGCAGTGAGTTGATCCCGCCATGCGTTTAGGAGGTTTTCAAGTCAACATAGGGAGCGTGAGCCTCCAAAGCATCGCTGACAGTGAACGAAGGGTGTGTTAAGGACCTCAGCGTCGAGCTAGGAGAAAGGTAAACATCACAACGAACAAGGGGCGTCGTCGCCATGAGTACGGTTGTGTCAAACCCCGGAGGGGGCATCGCATGAGATCTACGACGAATAGCACCGCCTTGAAATCGGTTTACGTGTCGGACAAAGACAAGAGCATATCAATTAATTGCACGACTCTCTCAAAATAAGTATAAGATCAATTTCGCAGCGTTCAGAACCTCCCTGAGGAATGCAAGCTGGGACGGCGGACAAGAGGGGAAAAAACTGTGTCCTGAATTTCCAGATGAATTTCGGCTGCAGCTATTCGGATGGGGATGAGCCGTCACATTCACGCCTTACGAGGCGAATTCTACACGTGATCTACGCTAATCGCGCCTAATTAGGCGACGTGTCATTATAATTTGTGCGTGATTTAGGCGCGAAACTCACGTTTTTCAGGGGGGAATTGGTATTGGCTTCATTCATATGGGGAATTCGGGATGAGGGTGTGTTGAGGATTTGGGCGGCGAAGAGGCTTTTGTTGTTTAAGGTGATGTGCATGGGGATTTGGTGAGCTGGGATATTAATGTGTTGATGCTGAGGGAATATTTGTGACTGGGATGAAGCACTCTGACACAGGTGGGAAATTGCCTCTGGGCAAGGGTATAGGAATGCTCTACGAACAAGATACGGAATACCCTGTGACTTAATCGTAGAACATGTGTGGTTGCGGTACGGGTTCCTCGGTGCTTGGAGTACGCGATAGTCGCTGGAGAACAGATAGAGCAGTAGGTCATGAATTAGTCTACCAATAAAACATTGAGTAATATTTTTGATCATGACCTGGATCGTTGTGAAATCCAAGAATGCATCTACCGAAATATTTGTGACAAGAACAGTACTCTCTGTCAATCTAGATAAATACAACTCAGGTTCAGGTATCCAAATCAGAAATCTAACATGCATAAACCCAAGAAGGCCCAAATAAACCAACAACTCCAATGTCTATGAATGAAGCAAAGCGAACACACAAACCAGATAGTTCACCCCAAGGCATCCCAACATAACGCTACCCACAATTCTCCATCCCCCTTTCCCAGTCTCCACCCTCTATGCACCCCATTGGCCAACAGCCAGCGGAACTTCAGCTTCTGCAACCACGTTCTCCCACTTGCTGCCACACGGCGCACCCTCAGGTCCCATATCCTGGAATTCATGTCTCATATACAACCAATCCCTCAGAGCCGTCAACTCCCCTTCAAACAAACTTCGTACACTCGGAGTCACAATTTCTGAGAAGTCCCGGATATCTTTACTTCCCCACTGCGTATTGTTGGGAACACAACTGTTGTACAGCTCTTCGAGTGCAAGCAGTACCTCTTTCATATCGATCTGGGCCAGGCGTGCCGGGTTGTCGTGAGGTTTCGGCGCGTGGTGGAGCTCGAGTATCGCAGATATGTGGTCAAGGCGTTGGTTGAATTCCTGACGACCTATGAAGTCATCGATGGGTGAGTTTGCGCCTGGTGTTTGGCTCAAGGCTCGACGGAAGCCGTTCACTGTATCCACAAGGTCTTGATACATCTCCCGCATGGTTGATGTCTTTGTTGGGACCCTTTCCTTTGGAAGGCCATTGCCCCTGACAATGCTCTCTATATCCGCAAGGTATTGCATCGTTGTCTCTTCTGTGGTGATTTGAGATGAGCTGTGGATCTCAAAGGTACCTGACACCCGAAGCTCCTTAAGCGGGCGAAATATGTCTCGATGGAACTTTTCGTTATGCGAGAGGTGTAGCCCGGCGCATGGAATAGTGATGCGCATATTCTCCAGTAGCACGTTGCTAGCTAGTAAGGTCATACAGAGTCTTCGAACATGACTCTGTATCTGCCGCATGTCGAACTCTGTCATGCTCTCATCTGGATTTTGACATATTTCTACATGTAAGTTCCTTGTAAGCGAAAAGTTCCTATGGAAAATTGGAGGCTGCGAATTAGGGTACCAAGTAAGATCTGGCCAGATGTTTACAAGGAACTCATTCTGGGCGTAGAGGTAGGCAAGGCCTTCCTCGTAGGTCTTGCGACATGTCGACAGGATGGCAGGATAAAGAGCTTTTTGCCGTGGCTTGCTGCGGTCCTTTTCGAGTTGCATTCTCTGCAAGTGACTTCGAGGATCTACCAGTACCTGGGGATAAATCATGTTTCTAACCTCCCCTGGAAGGCTTAAAAAGGAGACTGATGAGCGACGTCTGGAGTTTCTGGTATCCAAGTTTTCGGTAGGAGAGGGCAAGACAAGTTGCTCATGCTGACCCTTAAAACCGATAGAAAGCATGTTTTCTGACAGCGGAGAGTACAGGCGTTGACGTCGGGTACCTTTTGCAGTAGTAAGTAATTGAACGAACAGATGCTAGGTATGGAAAGCAGAGATGTCTATCTGGTAGAATTTGAAACGGTCAGCGTAAGTGCTCAATGAAGCAAGTACACAGGAGGATTCTCGAGGAGAGGAAGTCTTCTGAGTGCGGAGACTCCTTCTTCTAAGCCAACTTACTAAGCTGAGCAAGTTTACCTTGGTCGAGACCGGTAACGGTATAGATGCGTCAAAAGATACTTGTATGGGGATAGCGAAAGCAAGGTTTGGTAAAGATCTTGCGACAAAGTGCAAGTAGGAGAGTTACTACAGAGTCAGAGAGTTGGTGATTCTTTGCCCTATTAATACAGAATGTATGAGCAATGCCAATGAATCTGCATTTGGAATGGTTGCCATGAAACTATCAGACGTTTCACCAGTGATGAATCTTGGCACTTGAGTCTCCTTGCTAAGCACAGATGTGTTGGAGAGCAAAAGTTCATTAGCAATGTAATGATGGCAAACATTTTCGAAAGGTGTTGAATAAAATGTTGTTCTGCGAAAAAGTGCGAGGGCTTGCCCAAACCATCATGAGTCAAGGGAGCATTGTCGCAAGCGAGGACATCTGTAGGCCATAGATAAAATAGTCTGCAAAAGAGCATTGGATCCATGGATGCAAGTCACCTTTTCAATCGACTGGATTCATCAGAAGCGGAAAAGTTCCATGCCAGGTTTAGTAGGTTGTCCACTACCGTAGCTTGGAGTCGACCCATGGTTGAGATACCGCGCTCTCTCTATCATCGTAAAATCGTCGGCGACTCGTCCGAGAGGTTTCCAAATATAGAATCTCGAGAACGTCCTGTAAACACGTCGACGAGGCATATAAAGAGGACGGATGTTCGTTAATCATGAATGCAGGTATTTATGGACAGTCTCTTGCAAAACCAAGTGAGCTCTTTGCCTTGCACGCCATGTCCGGCATGGAGCTGATCTTAGAATTAGTCGGTTTCATTACCAGTGTATCACTCCTTGCTGCTTCGTTTCTACGCATCTCACATGAAGTATAGAAAGTAATAATCGATCCGATAGTAGGCTTATGCCAGGTAACTATAGACGTTGCGACTCCCTTCGCTCTCTACCCGCTCCATATAGTCCTTGTCAATCAATCTATGCCTAGTCAGATTTCGCGTTATCGGAGGAAGGCTTGAGCAGCGCTTTACTTACTTCTCGATGTTTTTCTTAATATCCGCAGGATCTAGAACGCCTCTACTTTTGGTAGCTGCGATAACCTCGGAGACAAGTTCTGCATGTGTGATTGTCTTTCGAGTTTTCATAATGCGAACAATAGCAGCTTGCGTTTCGTAATTCCGATCTGCGGCAACACGCTCGTGGGTCTCTTTGTTTTCTTCTACAGTCTCCTTTGCTTGGATCTGATTGATCTTGATCCGATATTTGGGATCAGAAAAGTTGAGGTTGACACTGAAAGTGTCGCTCTCATTAACATCTTTACCCTTTGGGGTCTTACTTAGCACTCGGTACTTGGCGCATGCTAGGGACTGCAACGTTCTCTTGAGTTCGGCATCATCTAGTGCTGGTCAGTAAGTCTTTATAGTGCTTGCACCGCAAGTTGTCTACTGACCAAGGTTGGTTGCCGCACGGATATCGACATATGCTACTTGTTCATTTGGCGGTATCTCATTGAAGAGTAACAGCACTATGGCTTGGAATGAGCTGACCACGATCTCCTTTTTGCCTCTTGAGAAAGCTGCTTTTAGTTGGCAATGTGCCAAGGCATGCTTCCAGGTCAATTTTCTTCCAGAATGTTTCATTTTGTAATGTTGCTCAAAACTAGCGGTTGCCTTCTGGATATTCCTGGGGATTTCTACGGCAACGTCGGGGTAGAACGGCCAAGCTGAGGCAGAAAGTACGCTCACGTTTAGATCCACAGAGCTCTTGATCTGGCGTTCCTCCAGCATCGATTTATATGACGTGATCTCTTCTCTGGCCAACTCCATATCTTTGAACATTTGCTCCAGATTATGAGTGAAACCGGCTCCGCATTCTGACCTGAGGTTAGTCATAAGGATAGAATTAAGATGGTTGACAAACCGGATTTCAACCGAGTAAGCATGCTCTTCTCTGCGTCAGCGCTAGCACTTCTTTGTAAAAGCAGACGTCGCGCAAGGTCACGTTTGTAGAAAGCTTCAAAAACAGCTTTTCCATGAACAAAGCGAAACAAACTCAAAACTTGATCAAGTTGTTTCGTGATTTCCGTGTCCTCGTCGTCGCTTGACGCGTCCTGGTATTCTTCTACGGTTCCTCGCATAGGATTACTCGCCGAAGATAAAGTTGTTGGTATCACCTTCGCTCCTCCTTTCAGAATCATGTCAACGTATTTGGCTATCATCTCGCCGGGTTTCGGATTGTCTGTACCCCAGGTCATGTTGGTTCTCTTGCTCTTGTTAATAAACGTTTCGAATGCTTCGCGCAAAGTATGACCGAGTCCTTCGTGCTTCTCAAACGAGTGCTCCCATATGAGATCAAGCCTCTTCTTGAATTCCAACAATCTGATAACCATGTCTCCCTCGCGCTCTTCGTCAAACACAATGCCGGATCCTGTTTCAACGATGAACGTTTCGAAAGGATGCTTTAACTTTTCTTCCAGATGTTTGCGCGTTAAAAGGGCATATAATAGTCTCAAAGAGTCTGCAGCATCCTGTGCCAATAGCTTTAATACGTCCTTCGTGTTAAGAAGCCGTTCCTGACGCTTATCTATAAGGATGTCTTCAAGATGTTCCTCTATGGTTGTCCTTGTTGCTGAGTCTAGGCCGAATGTCACACATCGCCGATTCTCACGATCTATGAGCTTGTGGCATGCCACCACATAGTCCGATAGACTTCTGGTAGTAACTTCTTGCTGAGCCCAGGAACGGAAATACTTCACCGAGTCGTCTATGAAAATGCATTCGAAGTGTTTGGTGTAGACAGTAAGTCGATGAAACATTTTTATAGCATTTCGAAGCAGAACTTCACTGTCGGGATCCAATTTCTCTTGCCTGTCAATACCCACGATATCACAAGCCCCTTGCAATATACGAGATCTGACTGTCTCATTCGAAAGTATGTGTAGACGAAATTCGGTGACCGCCATATCCTCAATCGATGGCAATAATGGTGAATGCAGGAGGTAGGAACGGTCCAAGTAGAAGAATATGGAGCGTACAGTAGCCTGGGTAATTTAGCAAGTATCTACCCGTCAGGACGTCAAGGCTTACCAGCTGCGCAGTCCATGCGGACCAAGCTTCGACCACTGTTCGTAGAACATCCACACTGTTGCCCGTACTTGTAGCTGCCATCAATGGCTGTTCCATACGTGCAGAAACTTGCTTGCACTTCTCACAAAGCTTCGTGTATAAAGATGGAGCTCGGCCCTGCCGACATAGGATCTCCACGCCTCTATAAAGCTCTTCCATTGAATATGGGACCTTTTCATTAGCGAAAATTGCCGAGAGCGCAGCATCCAGTTGATCCCACACATGATTGTAGTATTGGTCCGGATCAGTTCTTGGAGTCTTCCTCAGGTTCTTAACGACAAGCTTCTTCAACCCGGCCTGAGGTGTTGTGTTCTTGGGCCGAATCACTCCGTTAGGTTTGCTTCGGATTGCCGAGGGTTTGGGAGGGCTTTCATCGTCGGAAATCTCTATGATTTCGGACTTCTTCGCATTGGCGGTAGGGAAGCTGCTATACATTTGCTCTCGTTGCATGGTACGAGGTGGCGGTGCTGCGTTATCTGAAGCTGAGGATAATTGATCACGTTTTAAACGTTTGTTTGAAGAAGATTTTAGAGGATCCTCCGCCTCTTGACGGGTGAGCTTGCGTTTGGATGTTGCAAAGAGCTCCGAGATTGTGTGTTGGGCCCTCTGATCGTTATTGGCCTTCGGAGTGCTTCGATCTTTCGGCTTCTCTCCTCTATGCTCGACGGAAGGCTTCGAACCGAGCATCAGACCATGATATGATATGGTATAAGGTGGGATGATGCTTCAGCACGGATATGGATTACCTGAAATGCCTTTAGACAATTGGAGTGACGCGAAGATAGCTATCGCATCGGGCATATCGGACTTTACACTTCTACGCTAAGCATGGTGTAGAAATATCATAGGTACTTACGAGTATAATATTTGCTACCATAACAAATCAAGGATGAAACCTGTTTAGACGTACAAAGTTGGAGTGTGTGACAGTATCGAATGCGCTGATCTCTAAGAATCAGGAAGTATCTCAACCAACGCTCAATATGGTGCCAGCCCCTTTTATCGTCTAAGCCTGTTTCCAACTACTTTTCTAATCCTAATAGCAAGGCAAGACTTGGGCTTTGCGGACTCCAACGCTGGTATAAATTTCTAAATGTACAGAAAAAGTGACAGGGATGAGCCCAATCGGACCCTATTAAGGTGTCAGTCCAGATCAGGACGCGCTGGGTTGTTCCTGACACTGTACGAAGTTAGTTGGCAAGAGTCACGTCCAGCATTTTGGCAGTTCTGGCAGCCTTTCCCTCCACTTAGATCGCCACTACACCTTTTCTTCATCTTACGACAGCGATCACACTACAATGTAGAGTGTTAGCCCCGCTTACGATTTCAAGGCAACGCAACAGCCATGATACGAATAGGCCAGAACGTAGGTTAGGACAGTCTTCGGCTCTCCCTCCGAATTATCGTCTGCTCGTAAAGTATTGTAGTCAGGTGAAGAAAGCGCCTGGATGTATTGGGTCTCTTGAACTGATCCTAGAAAATTGGGAGTCTAAGTTCCTCTCTAGGTCTTGCCCATTCTCAGAGATTCAGATCTCATAGACAACCGGGGATGGATATCAGAAGCAGGGCTGAATATGCAGGCGCCACATGCATCAGATCCAGGTTAAATAATCCTAGCTTCCGCCGCAACAGCCAGTTGAGATGTTTCCTGTAGATGCTGAGGAGACGGTCGTCTCCCAAACTGATAGAAAGAAGAACCCTCCTTTCTTTCGACGTAGGATGTGAGCCTTGCAGGCGTGCCAAAGGGCTCATCCGAACCCATTGACGTGCAATCTGGAATCTCTTCGGTAGACGCCGGTTTGTCCGAAATCAACTTATTGACTGCCTTGTCGAGATCTTCTGTGGACAAGACCAGATTGTCCATTCGGTCACTGTTCGGGGTGTTAGCACAGACAGTCTCCGTTTCTTGCCAATGTTGTTCGTTCTGATCGTGATGTGGCATTGGGTAAGACGAAATATTGGGATGAAAATGATATAAGAGGTTTTATGACTGAATGCTTCATGCGATCATCCGAAGACCCTGTGTACCTTAGACGCAAATTCGAACATGGATACAGCTTCACGCTAATGCATCAGTACAAAACAGGCCAGCAAATGAGGGATGTTCGGTATCTTCCATCAGATTGGACTCGATCATTATTGGGCATGTAGGTTTGTTTGATATCTCGCATTGAGGCGATGATCCGTCTTGCCAGGTCCAATTCGCAATTGTCGCAATCTTGCGTCACCAGAGAGATCACAAGCTTTTTTTACATTATCCATTCTTCCAAATTGTTATGCCACCATAATCACAAGTCACATGTCTATGAAAATCAGTCAAAATGGTTAGTTTCAGGTGAAGCCAAGCCCCTGAGATTTTTGCGTATCCCGCTGCTCTTCATACTACATACAACCTTAGTTCGTCACTTTAACCAATCAAGCTGTGGAACTCACGTCTAAGAACCCTGTGGTTGAGACAAGCAAGACATATAACTCCACTAGCTCTTCAACCGTGACGCTAATATTGCGATTCATGGCCGCGCCTATTTTGGCTTGTCGCTTGAAGATTGCTACCATTGAAGGTCGATATTCCGCCAGAAATTGTCTTGCTTGCTCTAGCGTTTGCTCGTTCTGTGGACCGCGGCTAAGCATTACGGAGGTGACGAGACGAAGGACAGACAAAAGCAGCTTGTAGTATTCGATTAGCGCCTCAGGCTTGTCAATATCTATAATATGATTGTTAGTCTCAATCACAGCGAATATTTTCAGAATTTACCAAGACCAAGATCAGGATCGATCGAGAAAAGCCCTGAATCACGGACTGCCTCGAAGAGCCCAGCGTTCAACACATGATTTGCACCTGCCCTGCTGTAAGAGACTGTTAAAAGCAAGGAGAGCTTGCTATCGTAGTAAGAGAGTAGGAGTGGAACATCTGTAGGAAACATCTGCGTAAGCGGAGTAAGCGAAGGAACAATAGGATGATTTACCATTAGCGTTCGTCTCTCGCAGCTCTTGTGGTATATCCTTGATTGTCTCTACAAGTACTGTGATGAAATTCGTTCGGACTAGCGACTCAACAACGTAACTTGACTTTTCGACCTTGGCCAAGGCCGCTAAGGAATCGAGTAGCAGAAGGGCCGAGATCCTACAGGTTCCTGACCCTCCATATGCGTCGTCACAGATGATGTCTATAAGTTTGTCGCCAGCTCCTCTAATTGACTGCGTGCTGTGACGTTGACGAAGAGGAGCATCCGAGACGTCGGCCATGCCAGCAAGGTATCGATAGCAGATGTTGTATAAGACCTCGCGAAGCTGTACGTCTACATCTGGCATTTGAATTGCTCTCAAAGCAGTACGGAAAATCTGGAAAAGCCTGTCATTCGCAACATCACCGCTTCTTGCCTGGTCTAGTGCGGCAGACTTAAAGTCAAATTGCGATAAAAGTGCTTGGATAAGTCTCGCCAAGTAAATCGCCTCGATGTTGTTCTGTGCAGCATATCGCTCTAGCTTGGGTCTTATCACTTGGAATGCTTGTAATATCAAGCCGACTTTGCTGCTTTGATCGAGATCGCTATGTCCGACTGAAAGGATTAACAGATCAACCCAAGCTTTTAGTGTTCCAGATTTGGCGGAAATCGCACGCATACGGGTGTTCTCGCCGTTGAAGTAAAGGACCAGGGATTGGGCCTCGTTGAAGGCTTGTTGCTCGTCGCTAGGATCTCGAAAGCTTCCAGTCTTTCGAAGTTCATTTAACCGCAAGGATATGATTTCCTCAACCATCCTTGGACTAGTTTCTCCAACACCGCCGTCATAATCAAGCCGAGCACTTACAGAGAAGTCTACTTCAGCGAAGAATCTCGTTCCGGGGATGGGTACAGTAGTGGTGACCTCAAGTTCGAGGAAATCAAGGAGGTCGAAGATAGTCAAGTTTGGAATTTGCTCGCCATTCGGAAGCAAGGTAGTTCCCAATAAAGTAGAAAGTATCCGGGCTTTCAGCAAGGGTGCACCTTCCGTGATGACAAGACGCAGCTCGACACTAGTGTAATTTAGTAACGATAAGCGCTGCCTAATACACTTTTCGAGAGCAATCCCAGAATTGGTGTTCATGAAATCGGGATCTTTTATGGATCGGCCATCCCAGTCAGTGTTTGGCTCTAACGTTCTCTGTCTCAAGAATAGTGCGAAGACGAAGTCGCTTGCCCGTAGTTCTGTTAAGGCGAAGATAGATGTGAGACGAGAAGCCCATAATGTCGATAGTACTTGCATTCCTTTCTCTTTGATAATGAGGGACCATGACTGCATTGACTCTTCATCACCATCCGGATAGTTGACGACTAAATTCAAAACGGCGTGGAACAGCGATGACCCTTTGGCGAAAAGACCGTTTGTATGGATGTCTACAGTGGTGGCGGTACACGCAAAACCGAGGAGTGCATGCGCTAATGTGGGTCTTCCAGTTGATACGGCCAAACAGTGATTTAGAAAGTCTAGTATGACTGATTTTATCGTCCAGCGAGGAGCCAAGGGACCCTGGCTGACTTCTCTATCATCAAACTCCATTGCCAGGGTAAGCGATCGAGCGATGGGTTCCAGCTCGCTGTGTTGTTCAAGTACGCCTATCAGACGATTGCTGTTCAGCCTTTGACCCAGGCCAGGCGTAGTCTGGAGATTTAGCTTTCTCGAGCTTGCGAGTTTCTCAAGTAATCTAAGTGACGAAACAGCGAGCTCTTGGATGCCCACTCCAGAATATAAGCCAAGGTCAACGATAAGCTCCAGGTGGTTCTCAATGCTGTCTTCAAAACAAGCTAGAGATGGATTTGAGACGTGCAATTTATGCTTATTCGACTGCATATTGATCAAAGGTCTTACAATGTCTAGGTAAGTGGGTTGCATCTCCATTATTAGATTCATAACATCGATGCTTCGTAAGAGCGATAGAATGAGAGGCGACCCTGGGGATGCACTTGAGACCTCATGCATATCTTGATGTGCTGTTTCGAATAGCGTAGCCAGTACATCATCATTGAACATCCACTCCATAACCCTGGAAAATGGATGTAGACGGACATAGGTCGACAATGACGAGGTATGCATCGCCGCATCTACTGACAATGTTGACTTGTTGGCGAGGATCACAAGGTCTTCGTTGAAAGTAGCTAAGCATGTCGCAACAAAGTTCAAAACATTCCAAGACAAGATCCTGATTTGAAGAGGTTCCTCTAAAAATTGCACTTTTCCCGCCCATAATTTCTTGAGTATGTGATCGGTGTAAGGATCTATACCCTGCTCACGATATGGTGAACCGAGCTGTTCAGGAAAGGGCAGTGCGTCGTTGAGACCAGCCTCTTCAACGATAGGAGATACAAGGCTTTGTAGGAGACTGACAAAGTCGCTTGCTTCTTCAAAATCGTGTGTTATGGTCTCAAGCATACTTTCTTCAGTTCGGACTGGCGCGCTCATGATCTTTGCTGGCCTTGCTATGCTCGGAGGAGCTGGAAAGCCACCGTACAACCATTGGTCTAGCGAGGTCCACACAAGCATCCCGATTTCGGCAGTCTTATCCGTTAACAAAGCCCGTATAGTACTGAACGAACAAGCTTGTACGCGAACCGCATGTCTACTGCTGCAGAGGAGGAAAAGAACATCCAAGATTCTGAATGTCGGGTGCGACAAGATCCAGGACCTTGCTGCGGCACTCTCACAACATAGATGAGAGGTCAATCGCAGGTAGCATTCCAGCATTAAGTCACTCTCTGGCTCGTTGATCTCATCTGAACTAGGGTTTCCACCGTATTGAATCGCTGGACGCACCGGCCCTGGATGCTCACGGGCCTTTGAAGTATAAAGAGTAAACTCTGCAAATATTTGAGCCCAGTTCAATGAACTTGATCTACGTATTCTAGAGGATGCAGTATCACCTTCTTCGAGAAGGAATTGATGTGCAGAAGTAGCGCAGGTGTCACCTTTCGAGATAGACCGGAGCATTTCGCAAAAAGCGCTTGCTCGAGGGGTTGATTGCCGCTTTGACGCCCAGCGCAGAAAACCATAAAGATTGCTATCGGTTTCGCTCCAAAAAGATTGAGCGGCATCTACACGATTGTCAAAGGCGAAGGACATTATAACTAAGAATCTCTCCAGATGTAGATCTTGCTCAGATATGCTGCTCTGCCCACCCGATTGAAGTCCGGAATGGATCTTCTTGCGTTGATCATCCTCCTCAGTCTTGAATCTTCGAAGTGTATCAGGCATGTTGCAAATGAGGGCAATTGTGAAGGCCTCGAATTGTTCCATGATGAGGTCTTGAAAATAGGCCGAAATGAGTCCAGCTTCGTAAGGCGGTAGTACAAGGGTGTCTCGTAGCAGAAATTGTATCAAGCCATGCTTTGCTGGATCGTACCAATCATCCGGACGAATTTGCGAGCAGATCGATAACGTACATTGAAATGCACCATCTGCAAGGGCTTTGAAAAAGGCGTCTGACCGAGCAAGCGCTTCTGCATCAAGATCGACACCTTCTACAGGAGATCCAAGTTGTGGTTCAAGATACCATCCACTATATTCGGCAAGCCACCAAGTGACCGTAGCTGCCTGCAAATTGCGCAAAGTCCAAGGACTGGAATCCTTAGTATCCACAATCCTGCTATGAATCGCTCTTGCATCGCGAAGACTGCAACCTCCTTCTTGTGACCCGAATACGGAAGTGGAAGCCGCAATCACTGGAACAAAGTGAACCGCCAAGTTGTTCCATCTATCGATTCTCTGCAAATGCTCCAAGAGCTTAACGAAGTCTTCGACTGCAGTATAATTCAGTTTCACGAGATACGTGAGTATAGCGCCTAGCGACTCGTGTTGTTGTCCGAGACTGAGCTGCTGGAACCCCATTATCTCATCATACTCGGGTGTCAACGTCTGCCCGAGAGCCAACGTCCCTTGATATCGCTCTCCTAACGCATGTGTCCATTTCTCAATGTTGGCCATCTCGCGCAAGCATTTCTGTGCAAAGAGAGAGCCATTCCGGGCAGGACCATCCTTTATTTCGAGGACCAACGATATCAGAAGAGTTGCACTCTCCCGTATACCGTCTTCACGGTCAGGATCGCTGGATAGTTTTAAAAGGAGGCGTAAGCATTCGAGAAGAAAATGACGTTGTTCGTGGAAATGTATAATAGCCGAGGGAAGGAGGGATCTATCGAGTACTTCCGTATGCTCCTGGGCGTCGATCAAGAGTTTGGCAGAGTGAATTTCGTCCAGGTCGAGAGCATCGGCAAGCTGTACCGAGCTCTCTTTGAATTCCTCGTTGACAGAGTATTCCTCTTCATCGATCTGAATTTGCCCTATCCAGACAATGTGTCAGTTGGAAGCCTTCCCCAGGGTCAGCATAACTAGAGAGACATGCATACCAGTCAGCAGTCTCTTCCGGCTTCCTTCATTCTTGGGCGTTTTATCCAGTAGCTTCCGGAACTCGATCATGCGCGCCTGTAGATCAGCCCATAGCTTATCAACATTTCGTAATCTTGTTTGATCCAAGGCGATCAAGTCTTGGTGTAAGCCTTGGAGACCCTCCAAGCTACCTTGGTCTGTCATGAATTAGTATGTCAGGTTGCTAAATTTGCAGAAAGATTGACGCGACAGTTCTGGTTCGGTAAACGCGCTACAAATTCTACAGCCTTATCAGGCTATCCCACTTGACCTGCAACGGCTGACCACCTTTCTTCAAGGTAGATACCTTACGAAGTGAATCGTCAATAACGGAATACCGATGTTGTAATCTGACAACGTCTAAACGACTTCTCGTCAACAAGGTCTAAAACACTTCAAGATTCAGTTTGTTAGTGGCCTCGCAACTTTCCAGGACGATTGTTGGGTCAGTAGAATAGTGAAGTTGGCTCGTGCTTCACTAGGTGCTCCACTTCCATTTTGTCTCTGCAGAACCCCCTTGATGTATATACCGGCAGCACAAGATTCTCGTCATGTAAATATTCTACCATGAATGCTCCTTCGAATCAAGGATCAAAGATTCCATTTCTGCTGCGAAACATTACTACGACGGGCAATGATTGTCCTAGCATGATTCGGAGCGCGAGAGGCTAAGGTACTCAAGCTTACTCGCTATTTGCTGCACTGAAGGTTCTAGGGGAGACCATTCAGGGAATTGCTTAGACGTAGGAAAATTCCCACAGTATCAAACTTGCATATCTAGCAGTTTAGAAGAATACAGCCAGCTACGCTCGCGGCAGCCCTGCTTGTGATTGACTTTAAGTTATTCGAGAAGCTTGTCGGGCATAACGGTAGAGTCATAAACGTGTTTGACTTGGCAAGCATGACAGAGCCAGCCCCATTCGTTGATGGGTACAATTACAGAATAGGATGAGAAAGCGTGCTGTAGTGAATAGAACAGAATCCCAGCTTGGACGTCAAAGCACCTGTCAGCAATGAACCTTGCGAAGGAAATTAGTATGTTGTCTTCTCTTTTTAATGCCTTGACGGATCGAAATACCAACCATTAACAACAGTACAGAAAGCCTTTCAATATTTCTAATGAATACTTCGACTGGGCCTATAATACAAAGTACAGTGATAGTCACTCATAGACTGGCTCACAATTCGTGAGAAGATCAGGAACGTCATCCTCGTCAGAATTGATGATGATTCAGAGCAGGATTTAGAAGAGTTTGGGGCTAAGCACCTCGATATGCCCAGACGTCTGATCAGGCAGGACAGGCCAGAGGTCATTCCAGAGGTTACTCGAATCCACGCAAAGGTAGAGCTGACGACGCACATGATTTTTTGCCTTCTGAATAGTCAGAGGTAATGCGATAAGATTGTACATCAAAGCCACGAAGAAACTACATAGGCACAGCAGCAGAAGCTTACTACCTTCACTCTGTTCTAAATGATTGGGACCGTGAGTCTGGCCTGCAAGATCCTGAACCACTTTGAATCGGCCATGCACAAAAGCTTTTCCAAACTAATCGGTTCACGAAACCGTAGTTCCAGGCGTGGAAGCGCGATGGAATATTACTTCGGAGGACCGGATCGGATCATGGTGGCTTTAGAATATGTGCGGTGCGTCAATGAACCGGGAAGCAATGGCACGATATACTATGTTCGGCTGGACGAAGAATGAGTAGGATCTGGGCTGACGAACAAGGAACAGAGAGTTTGATCGAAGATCGACTCTAAGATCTTCTGGCATCTGTTAAGTCTTGAGCAGTTTGAGCCGATGCAATAGCGGCCATCTTATGGTATGGGAATATTGAATTCTTTTCTCTTCAGGCAACGTGAAGGTGCACTCATCTTCAAGTGAATACTTTTTGATGACACTAAACCTAATCTAAGGGCAAATACATTACGGTACAAGACTGAAAAGATAAAGATGCACATATTCCTCTGTTAGGCTTGCAAATCGCCTGCTTATCACCAGTATTTCCCTATCTCGCTTAGTCATGCGCGATTTCCCCTAAACCTACCTTAGCGTGCTAGAAGTGTGTTAACGCGAAACCCTCGACAAATTTTCATACTCGGTTTAACGAGGTTATGTAGATACCATAGAATCAACGTCTCACATGGTGAACCCATCGAAGCTTTCGTGTCATTTTTTCTCTATCCAATTGGAGCGTGAAAAAACATGGTGGCAGCGCGCGGCAGGGTAGCCGGATCTCCACCCACAATTCGCCCGAGGGTAAAATATGGACAGGGAAAAGTTCAATGGCGATTTCGCACAAGCTCTGGGTGAGTAGTGAGGTGCTATGATAGTTTTCCAAGTGCTCATCTTTGCAGTCAACATCCGATCTGGACCCGTGACAAAGCGGGCTGAGGGTCTTGCTTGTGAGATCGATAAATTTGATATGCCGACTTACAACTAAATCACCATAGTCTTGACGGATATATTCAAGAAACATTGGCGCAGCTCTAGCATGTATGTTTCTCGTTTCAAGTTCCAAAGGGCTGTTCCTCACGATCCTCTCCTAGTGGAGTGCCAGACGATAAAGCCTACCATGGGATATTAGAAGCATTGTTCTGTGCGGCTAAAGTCGAATGTTCTGCGTATGCCAACGCATCAAAACCTGCTTCGAAAGCTAAGATTGCTTCCCGACTATCAGAATGTGCAGGTGTGCTTGGCCTCGCTGTCAAGATTGGCGTCCGGAAGCTGCGAGTCAAGACAGTGAAGGCTCTCATAGAGCATGTTTCGCAGACCTTGCCTACTTCCGATGGGCTTTACTGTGAACCACTAGTCGCTGGCTATCTCAAAGCCCTGCGGACCGTACTCGAATATTCGCCTCATCCAGAGCATCTTTTGAAAGAAGATTGGCATGATGCAATTGATTTCTGTAACGCATCCATCCGTGACCTCAATCTTTCGTCGAGCGAGGACAGTTCAAGCCTTTCCAATGGCGTTCGTGGTCCCGACTCTTTTACGAATCTTCCCAGCCGATCCACCACTCCCAGTATCCATAGCGATTATATTCGTAGCACCAAATCACAACAGAACTCTAACTCACAATTGAGAGGCTCTGCGACGAATTTAGTACTTTGTGTACGGTATTTGACTTCAGCATCGAATGCGCCCGTTCTTGAGAAGGCATCAGTCACTTTGGATGCCTTGCTCGCCCTGCTCCAAATGTCCCCGAATCTAGGAGATACCCAGCAAGCTGCGTTTGAGTCAATTAATTCAATTGTGGTGCGCATTACAACCGATGATATCTCCCTGGTCCTTCAAACACTGAGAAGACTTATTCCGCTCATCCGGCGGTTTTGGCAAGCCAAATCTACGGGCCACAGAGAGATGTTAACGTCAATGTTTTTGGGAGAGATGTATCTGAATCGTCTTGTCCAATCTGACAAGAATGGGGACTGCAAAGCAGATCTACTGGGTCTTCTTGAAACGCTCCGAGCTGAGTATTGCAAAAGAATAGAACGGGAACAATTACAGCTGGATGACGTGGATCTCGCAGATCACACTTTCCGTACCGATAGACATATGCCTTTAAGTACCGAAGCATGTGAGCTCCGCTTAGGAGCAAACAAAGCCGAAGAGCCATGGGCTCTTCTGCATATGAGCGCTTCCCTCCTTATAACCATCCACTGTGAATCCGCTGTCCACGAAATGCAAAGTGGAAATGCTGAACTTGATCCTCCGCTGAAGCGCCAGAAAATGACAGGACCTCTGGACGATATATTAGACCTTACGAAGGGTCCAACGACCTCAGAAAAGCTATACGCTCTGCAAGTCCTTGTTTTTGTTCTTGATAAGCTCACCGTGGATATCGGCACTCTGGAGGGGATCGTAAATTTATTAATACCTTGTGCGTCTGATGACAATGGACCAATTGCGTCTTGGGCCATCTTGGCCTTGACCTGGTATGTACCCTGATTTTCACCTGTTTAAATCGATATACATTGATGTTATTGATAGTGCCACTGGTCAGTGCACAGCGCAGGGACCCAACTTTCGAGAGGTGTGGCGTTCGGTCTGGCATCTTGCAGCGAGACAGATTACCTCCACAACCGCGTGTAGAGCTGCATGTCAATTCATGGCAGTCTCGCTAGAAGTTGGAGTCGTGCAGTACATAGAAATTGCGGATATTGCTGACAGAATGATTTCTTCGATCGGTCTCAACGGCCCAGCTGACTGCACAGATTCTGCAACCACAATGTGGTCAGTCCTTCTAATTCTCAGATGTAGGGATAATCTTGGCCTCGTGTATGAAACATCGGAACAAATTCTCCGGTGGTTGTTCAATCGCTGGGGCCCATGTAAGGCCTAGTAGCAATTACGATACAATCAGAAAGCTAACAGCGTTGCTAGCAAAGATTGAGGACCGTCATTACGCACTGAGGCTTGCCCGGATGTGTCCAACTCATAGTATCGTCCGACTGATTGCCGTGTGTTTAGGCATTCCAGCTCCTTCTGCTGGCATCCGATCCGCTCTTAATCTGGGGCCGCTCGCGCAAGCCCGACTGAATTGCCGCAGGGACGAACTACCCATTAGATTCCTTCTACTAGAGAAAGACAGACCCCCCTCAACAGCTCAAGAAAAGCCTACAGTATTATCGCACAACTCACAGATCCCTCTATCTGGTCCACGTTTCCAGGCGCTTTATAAGATGGTGCTGGATTTTTTAGTTGCGGAGATTACTGCGCTCTTACGTCAAGATTTTCTTGCTGCTCCGAGCGGTGATTCTAATCCGAGCGCGGAGATGGCGGGCGTTGTCACTTCTCTATGCATCACAGCGTACGCACTGCTATCTGATTCACAATTTCCGGACCTTCGTAGACGAGAAGATCTTCATGACGGAGTAGCTCAGTTGAGCAAAGGGCTCCGCCAATGTGTCTTGAATAAGGATCAATCGCTACGTCTTGCACGTGGTATTCTCGACTCTTTCGGGGCTTTCCTTGGTTCAGTTGCAAATTTGTCTCGCGGTCAGAATATACTTACCGATGGGGCGATCGACATGGCACGGGGTTTCGATGCGAAGTTCTGGAGAAAGCTTCGCTCTGCGGAGTCTCGAGAGCGCGCTTACTCAGAAGACGGAATGGAGCTGGATGATGACATTGTTCCTCAAGGAAGCTATGGTAGAGTCGAAACTAATACTGGCGATATTTCTCATAATGAAATCGTCGCAGCAACGAACCTCCTGGCTTTCGACAACTCAGTCACTGCTAAAATCTGTTTCCTGTCTAGTTATGGTAGAGATCCAGAAAACGGCCGCTTCGATGGTTCTGGCGTTGCATCATCTTTTGTGGACTACCTCACTTCTCTAAGACCACCCGAGTTTCTCTCCTGCAGGCCATTCCTACGTGAATTATTTGGTTCAGAGATCTCAATCGAAGAAAAAGATACAAGTAGATTGCTCGACTATCTAGGACAGAAGGTATTAGAGCTATATGAGCTTGAAAGATGCGAGGTCTCTATGGGCGCTTGCTTGGATATCATGACTGGTCTCGCAGGTATGTGGACCAATGCCGACGACACAGAATCATCGGAGTATGGGTCGAATCTGTATGAATGGTTCATCAAAGTTGCCTTAAATCGCGGTATATCATCTCCTCATGTTCTTACCTGCATATCTTCTATGCTCCAACGCGTCATCAAAGTCCGTCCTGATTATGCAAGGAGTCTCGCTCTCCCATCGGCAAGGACCAGCCTCTTTCGTGTATTACAAGAAGGAAACATCAGCGTCAAATTCCACGTTGGCAATCACATATCGGAAATATTCGGTCTCTTTGTTTTGAAAGAGCATAATCACATATTAGAGGACGTGATTGAGAGCCTTCCGAGTGACACTGACTGGCCGGAGGGCATAGCCTTGCGACTATACGTACTTGCCCATTTAGCAGCCTCATGGTCAACTTTGCTCAGGCGATGCGTGTATGCAATCTTTGAGACTCCCGGAAATATTCCTGAGTCCGCTGCCCATGCGGAACGTTGCTTAGGCCTTGTTTCAAAATCGCTCAAGCTACCAAATCCAAAAGAAATTTTACGTCTCTTCGCGTCTCAGATAATCTATACATGGCTAGAGACTCAGAGTATGAATTCTATACCATATACAATCTTCGGTTATGGGAGTCTCCAGGACTTTCTAACAGATGTACAAAGCGATGTAGTAGCTCAAATTGTCATGCGCGGTAAAACCAACGAAGCAACACAACTAGCGCGTGACTTCGACAGGCCCTATGACCAGTTGCTCGAAAGATCCTTTAGCAAGGCTTCGGCATATAGCATTGCTCGAGATATCACCATCCCTCCCTCACAAGATACCCAAGCGGCAGGAGCCGAGAAAGGTCTTCGAAAACATTTCAGTAAAGAACAGTATTCTTCACTTCTCAGCAGACATTTCCCCGAAATTCTCGCCATTTTCTACAAGACGATGGAGCAGGAGGAGTCCATTGAAAGAGCTTTTCAGAAGCGTCCTATGTACGCAAAAACTTATGGCACCTATCGAACCATCTTATCTACTAGTGCTCTAGATAAGGCTCTGCCAGCGAATCAGCAGCCATCATTCAGAGCTGCATACTTGATTGATGAGATTGAGTATCTATGCCATCGCACTAGCTATGATATGGAATCGATGTGGTCACATTCGCTATATGTCTACGTCTTCCGAGAACTACTCAACACTGTTCACCCAGCTTTGGGCTCCCTCCATGCATGCTCTGTTCTTCGAAGAATTAGGGTCTTGGTATGCATGGCAGGTGTCACTGCCTTAGAATACTATCCAATTGAAATGGCTCTTCACTCCCTAAGACCATTTCTTACTGATACCCACTGCGCCGATGATGTTATAGGTATTGTACAGTATCTATTGACTAACGGGGCTTCATACCTAAACGAGGTTCCATCTTTTCTAGCTGGACTGGCAGTATCTACTTTAACGTCCATGAAAGTGTTTCTAGGCTCGACCCAGGAGAGCACCACCCAGGTAACTCAGTTCAAAGCTACAATGTCTAAAGCACATGCTTTTCACGCATGGTTTGGAAAATCCTTAGACCAATACACATCCTCACATTTGTCAGGTGAATCAGCGGCCTCTTTCAAGGCTCTCGTAAGGGCAGCACGGAATACACAAACTAGGGGTAATCCGAAGAGAGGGACGTATGAGAGCGATCTGCTTCTGGAAATATTTGAAGATCAGCGTTCAGGACGAAATCTTCTGAACCAGCCATCCCAAGACCTAATCCTGGCTCTAATTTGTGAAAACTTTGAATTAGCATCAAGTTTCCGTGACGATATCCTCGGGTCGGACGAGCAAGCGGCACGGTATGCTCCAACAATCTGGATGATATACCAGCGTGGAAATTATGGGAAAGACTATTCGCTCTGGGTTGGTCGCGTATTGGGACGAGCTTATGCTGGCACGGGATTGGTTCATCGTCAAATGACGCTTGAAACTGACCTAGATGCTGCTGAGAGAGTATCAGCAACGTCTTCTGCAGGCTCGAGGTCAAATATCTTGAGCTTACTTTGCGATATTCTGCTTGTTGACGATAGGAGAGAGATAGTCTTGGCTGAAGAAACTTTACGATCGATTGTCACGGGTGCTGAAGAAACCGAACACTTTATGAAGTGCGAGCAGGTTCTTCCGGCGTCTTTGATGCAAGGCATGCTTTGGAGACAGTACAGTTGCCCGCCGCTTCGTTCTATTGGTCTGGATGAAGAAACCGTACAACAGAGTGCAGCATTCGATTCTGGTAGACCAGTCGCTCAATGGATCCAAAGATTGTGTATTTCCCTCGCATACACAGCCAGTGATGATCCTATTGTATCCCAACTTCCTTCTATTTTGGGCACGATAGAAAATCTCGCCGAGAAAGCTTTTCCTTACATACTTCACCTTGTGTTGTTGAAGGAGGCCGATGCACATCAAGCTACTAAACGAGCCATGTCAGATGCTTGCCAACAGTGGTTCAAGAAATGTGATAAGACTACAATATCATATGTAAAGATCCTTTTAAAGGCAATACTCTATCTGAGAAAGCAGCCTTTGCCACATGAGGCTGCAAAGGCTGATCGATCGAAATGGCTTGAGCTCGACTACAGGCAGGCAGCTGAAGCTGCGGCAAAATGTTCTATGTTCAGAACCTCCCTGCTGTTTTTAGAAATGAGTTATTCAGAAGTAGCCAAGGCATCAAGGAGATCGTCGGTAGCCAAGACAGATGAGCCAAGCGACCTTCTGCTTCATATATTCGAGAACATTGATGAGCAGGATGCTTTCTACGGCGTACAGCAACCATCAACTCTTTCTTCCATGATGGCTCGCTTAGAATATGAGCATGCAAGTTTTAAAACTTTATCATTTCGTGGAGCACATTACGACAGTCAGATCCGGCAGTCGAAAGGGTCGTACCAACCAGATAACGAAAGTATGGTCAGAGTGCTGGATTCTCTCGACCTCAACGGATTATCGCAGTCAATGCTAGGTAAGTTGTCACACACTGGACCGACCACAGTCGACTCTATGCTACGAACAGCACGAAAGCTCGAGCAGTGGGATATCTCTGTTCCAACTTCGCATACGAGTGGTGCCAGTACCATATTCAGAGCTTTTCAAGGCATTAACAAGTCAACAGATTGCGTGATGATTAAGTCCGCGCTCAATCTTGGATTCTCAGAGTCAATGAGACAACTGTTATCTGGTGGTAACGCTGATGCATCCGTCTACACAACATTGAATAATCTAGCGATACTGGCGGAGGTGGATGACTCTGTCTCCTCGAGTGGAAAAGAGCAGTTGCAAGAAGTTTGGTCCAGATTTGATTTGCGTAGCGGATGGATGCGCTCTGGAAGGTAATTGAGATGGCTACCCATTGTGAAGAGAGAGCTAACAAATGGAAGTTTTGAACATATCAAAGGAATCATATCTTGTCGTGAAACCTTATTCAGCTCTTTGAGCAAGAATTCTCGCCTTCAGGACATTTTGAAGATATCACACCGCGACGCTCGTTCCATCGAAAGCCGTGTTTTATTGGCTTCATCAAACATGAGTAGACGCCATGAAGCCCTCCAAAACACGCTAACCATTGCAACATACTTGAACCAGTTGGTTGGGCCTTGCGAAAAGGCTGGCGTCAATATAAAGGCAGCCGTGCAATTGGAGAGTGCGAACGTGCTGTGGGATCAAGGAGAAATGACCGCCTCAATCAGGATATTGCAGGATCTTCAAACAAGTATTGACAGGAATACTAATTTCATTCACATTGGCAAGTCTGAGCTACTCGCCAAACTGGTACGTATACCGAACAGTATTCTCTACGAGTCTGCTAAAAGTAAAACAGGGACACCAAATATCCGAGGCTAGGCTGGAGAAGCCAGACGAGATTCTGAAACAGTATCTAATCCCGGCAATAAAGGAACTGCATGACATATCACAAGGTGACGAGGCAGGCCAAGTATATCATGAATTTGCATCGTTTTGTGACCAGCAGCTGCAGAACCCAGATAGTCTAGAAGACTTCCATCGCATTGAGAAGCTCCGCGAGCGCAAAAACGCCGAGGTTCGGGATCTTGAGAAGATGATCAAGTCATCAAGCTCTCAAGCAAAGGAGAGAGAAAATCTGAAAAGCCATCGGGCGAAAGCAAAGCAGTGGTTCGACTTGGACGATCGCGAGTATCAGCGATTACGCGATAGCCGAGAGGCTTTCCTCCGCCAGAGCTTAGAGAACTACCTTCTATGTCTGAAAGCTTGCGATAAGTATGACAATGACGCTTTACGATTCTCGGCCTTGTGGCTCGAGCACTGGGATAGTGGGATTGCCAACCAAGCTGTTTCGAAGCACGTTGCTAAAGTTGGAAGCCGTAAGTTTGCTCCTCTTATGAACCAGTGGTCTTCTCGTCTACTAGATGACCCAGACGCGTTCCAAACCTTGCTTTCTTCGTTGGTTCTGAGGATATGTATTGACCATCCTTACCATGGCATGTATCAGATCTTCACTGGAAGCAAGACCAAAGGCGGCAAGGATGAGACAGCTCTTGCGCGGCATAAAGCTGCCAATAATATCGTGATCCAACTCAAGCAGGACAAGCGTTCTACTTCAATATGGCTAACTGTCCATAATACGAATATCAGCTTTGTCAGGTTCGCTGCAGAGAAGATCGATGATTCAAAGATCAAACAAGGAGCCAAAGTACCTCTACGTAAGACAAAAACGGGGCAGAGGCTCGAGCAAGATATACAGAATCAAAAAATCCCGCCACCTACGATGAGGATCGATCTGCGAGCAGATTGTGATTACAGTAGAGTCCCACACATTGCAAAGTTCCAGCCTGAGTTCACCTTAGCCTCCGGCATCAGCATGCCAAAGATTGTTACAGCGATCGGGACAGACGGTCTGAAATATAAGCAGTTGTTTAAAAGTGGCAATGACGATCTCCGTCAAGACTCCATAATGGAACAGGTTTTCGACCAAGTCTCCTCCCTCCTCCACTCACAACGGTCCACCCGCCAAAGGAATCTCCGTATCCGCACCTACAAAGTCCTACCTTTGACTGCTACCTCCGGCATTATCGAATTCGTCTCCAACACCATCCCACTGCACGACTACCTCATGCCCGCCCACCAGCGCCACTTCCCTAAAGACCTCAAGCCAAATATCTGCCGCAAACACATTGCAGAAGCCCAACCTAAATCAGTAGATCACCGCATCAAAACCTTCCGCCAGGTTTGTGACCACTTTCGTCCGGTGCTCAGATACTTCTTTATGGAACGTTTCGAAAGTCCAGACGATTGGTTCGACAAACGTCTGGCATACACGCGATCCACAGCCGCTATCTCCATACTAGGGTACGTCCTAGGTTTGGGAGACCGTCACGGCCACAACATCCTCCTCGATGAGAAAACCGGAGAAGTCGTACACATAGATCTAGGAATCGCATTCGAACAAGGCCGCGTGCTGCCCGTCCCCGAAGTCGTTCCCTTCCGTTTAACTCGCGACCTCGTCGACGGCATGGGCGTCACCCGCACCGAAGGCGTATTCCGCCGCTGCTGCGAATTTACGCTTGAAGCCCTACGAAACGAATCCTACAGCATCATGACCATCCTCGACGTCTTACGCTATGACCCTCTGTACAGCTGGTCCCTGTCCCCTCTACGCCTGAAGAAAATGCAAGATGCGCAGACGGAGGCGCCTGGGGATGCTGGGGCGGTTGACGGCGAGGGGGAAAAGAAGAAGGGGGATAATGAGCCTGGGGAGGCGGATCGGGCGTTGACGGTTGTGAAGAAGAAGCTGAGTAAAAGCTTGAGCGTGCAGGCGACGGTTAATGAGCTGATTCAGCAGGCGACGGATGAGAGGAATTTGGCGGTTTTGTTCTGTGGGTGGGCGGCTTATGCTTGAAAGGGCGCAGCGGTAGATTATGGTGGATATGTGCTGGACGTAAAGGTATAAAGAAGGCGGTGAAAAAGGTGGGCGTGTGCTGTTCGTGACGACTTCCGGGAAAATGCATCGCCAACACATACAACCCTATCCAAGAAAGGGGAGGATAGAGATTACGTTTGGGTTTTAACAAGGCGTTGATAACACTCTCTGCACTTCTTCCATCGCACTTTGCCATCGTACTTTGCTTTGGATGAGAATCGCATGTAACCATCGTTTATGAAAACTACGAGTCTTAGAAAAAGGAAAGAAGTCATAGCTGTCTCGTACTCTCTACAGCATCTGCATGAGATTTTGATCCAGAGCTCCATCACAACAGCATACTAACAGCAGCGGCTCGACACGATGAGCATTTGCTACATTAAACATAGAAAAAAGAGCAAAAACATGAATATTCCTTGCGCGCACACACGACTTAATCCTCTATAGCCATAGTCAACTTGAAGAATGAAGAAAATCTAGATATAACTCTTATTACAGAGAAAGTTACCGGCTAGGACCATATAGTATCTTCTATTTTGTCTGCTGCTCGAAAAGGTCGATATGGAAATTCTGCGCTGTGTTGAGAGGTTGAGGAGAGGGTGGAGAGCGGATGTTGGGTTTTGGTATCAGACCAAATGCAATCCGCCACCCCCTCGGTCCCCACTCTGCCCTTCCCACCCCTTCCTCCATTTCCCCCTCACCACCCCCCTACATCTCAAGCGTATTCCTCCTACTCCTACTCCTCCCATCCCTCCTCCCCAAAATCGCCCCCAACGCCGCCGCCAACCCCTTCCCATCATACCTCGTCACCCCATCTTCGCCACTCTTCCTCCCATACACCCTCACGCACTCCACTCCCCACCTTCCCAGCTCCTCTTTCTCCACACTCGGCGTATCGTCGCCCTCCACGTAGATCAAATGGCTTACATAACTGCCCCAGACATGCGGACTCGCTTCGCCGAATCGGCCCTGGCTCTCCTCGCCCCCGCGGGCAATGGCGGCGATGAAATCCTGCGCCGTAAAGTGCCCGGTTTCGCGGTCGAGACTGCCGTTGAGGATGAGGATTTTGAAGCGGAGGGTTGGGGTGCGGGTTAGGGCTTCGCCGACGCCGCGGAGGATTAAAGATGGTAAAAGGGACGTATACAGAGAACCGATACTGTAGATGACTGCATCAGCGGCACGCAGCGCTTCCAGGACCTTAGGGTTCGCGGCCGGCCGCATTTCCTGGCCGTAGGGGTTGATGTACCAGATCCTGGAGATGCGGGAGGGAAGGGGTTCTTCGGTGGTTTTGGAGAAGGCGATTTGGGGCTCGCGGAGGACGGGGAGGGAGTCAGGCGGGTTGGCGTCCTCGATGCCTGAAGCGTCGGTGGTGAAGGGTGGTTCATCGCCGTTGGGAGGCTGCAGCGCGGTGGGTGCACTGGGGTGGCTGATGGCGTTCTGGCCGGTGATGGTGGTGCCGTCGGCGAGACCGGCGGAGATGTGATGGCTGAAGTTACTGACTAGAGCTGGCAGTACGGCGGTTCTGGATTCGTCGACGCCGCCCATAATCGCAAGTAGGTAAATCGCCGACTCGAAAGATCCCGAGAATAGGCGGGCACCAGTTAGGAAGAGGTTGCCGATGGAGGCGGATTGGAAGTTGAAGGTTGAGTGAGGGGGGCGTGCGCGCTTCAGGATTTCGAGGTGAAGGTGGGAAAGGATGGATCGGATGAGCAAGGCTTGGGGGGTTGGGACGGGGGTGTACAAAGGGGAGATGCCGGTTAGGAGGGTGAGGAACTCCTCTGAAGCTAGAATTCGAGACGGTGGAAGACGGTGGTTGAACAGAGCACGGATAGGGGCGTGGGTGGGAGGGATTAGGCGAACGAGACGGCCTGGAGAAGAAACGGTTAACCCATATAGACCGGACGATTGGTGAGTCTGCTCGCAGGAACAATATATTTTGGAATGCTCAGCATTTAAATTCCAGATTTCTAGATTAACAAAGAAGCTGGAATAACCTATGATTTTCTAACATGCAAAGGCATCCCACAAGCCAAAGAAGCATAGAGCACTGGGCTACTTACTTCGAACATCCCCAATCCCTGGTCCACCAAACACGCGAATGAGCTCGCTGGACGAACCGCCATTGTCGCTAATGGGAATGACATAGCTCAAAGAGCAGTTGTTCTTGTTAATGACCTCGTCGAAGACATCGACGAGGCTATTTGCAGCACTCCCACCAGAAAAGACTACGAGCTTGCGAGAGAGCATTGAGGTTGTCTCTGTAATTTGAATTGCCATCGAGAGAGTGAGAAACCTGTGCAGAGAAGAACACAATGAGGGTTAGGTTGATGAAAAGGAAGGAGACTGAATTTGACGTGGCAGAAGACACGATATTCCATGCAGTTCTTCTTCGTGGGTTAACGAATGATGCCACAATTCGGACTTTGGAGAAGGGAAGAATTGAATATTCCCAAGTTCGAGGAGATCACCGAATAGCGTCGAATTAGAAGGTCAAGATTCGGAGAATATCTGAAATGTTGTGAGTCAATTGATGATCATGACAGGTCGCTTCTCCAGAACCAGCGCCAGCGCACGTGACTAATCAATGTTTGGTCAATGTCAAGCTATCTCACGGCTGTCCACAAGCTTCCAGGCACATAAACAGGACAGGCATGCCATATCTGATAAGTTTGAGTATCTCCTCCATTAGCTAGAGTCCTGCTTGTTGGCCCATTAAAAGCGGAACGCCATAGCCAGCTTGTGGTGTAATATACAGCGGTTACCAAATCATAGCTATCCCCTTTAATCCATTCCATGCAAATATGATGTTCGCCGGGGTATCTCTCAAACTCGCTATGCTGAAAAAAAGAGCTTCCTCTCGAGCGCCAGTTGTATGCAGAAAATCGTCACTTAACTCCGTAATATTGAGCCTAACCCTCCACAGTAGCCTTTCCCTTTCCTTTTCCTTTAGCCACATTGCCCTTCGTCATTAATTTGATCTCGAGCGGTAAGACCTGGCTTATATTCTTGCTGTCCTTTGGCCTTACAACTTTCTTGCGGCATACAGGACATTTTGGAGTTCCCTTTCCAGGGTCCGGACCTTGTTGCTCCCCTGCTATGAGGGCTTCCATTATACACGTGTGACAGAAGAGGTGGCCTACATAGAGAGGAGTGTCAGCAGATCATCAAACAGTGGCCTACTGCGAGTAGAGCTAGAAACTCACCACAATGCGTGACGGTGATATTGGTCATAGGCTCCATGCAGATTATACATTGCAAGTTGGACAGCTTCAGTGGCTTGTTGGCCTGCTCCTGCTGCGCTTTCACAGCCGCCACACGTTGTTGCTCCAGAAGCTTAGTAAGATCGTTATCATCATCCACATCTCTCAGGTCCACCTCGTCGACTTTGGTATTCTCGTCCTTGACATGAGAATCCCGCGATTTATGGACTGATGGTTTCCCACGCTTGGTCGGGTTGGGTGCCGTTGCTGAAGCTTTTCGCTTTCGGTTCGGATGTGACATTACGGGTGATTCAGCAGTGAGATCGACAAAGCCGGTTTGGTCCTGGAAACTAGGCTCTAGAGTAGCGGAGCCCTGAGTCATGGGTTCCTGAGTATTGAGCTCTTGTGTGATAAGGTCTTGGGTGGTAGCCCAAGTAGAGGATCCGAAGAGAGAGCTCCCTTCTGAGTCCCAAGAGAACCTAGAAGGGGGCCGTGAAGTTGGAGTGAAATGAACTGAGGAGAAAGCGTTTATGCTTGGTAATTGAAGTGGTGAGCCCGCTAGGTCTCGATAAGATGAATAGAAATCCTCGTCCGTACGATTCAAATCATTAGGCGACCTTGAAAGAGGAAAGCTAGGTTCGGTGTTTGGTGACCTTGGAAGGGGGAAATTAGGCAGATCAAATTGTGAAGAGTTCCGATTTGGCGATCGTGATGATGAAGGGTTTAACGGTGAATTTGTGTACTGAGGTCGTTGTGGTCCGGATTCATTACGAGGGTGGAATGCCGCTGGTGGAAACAAATTTTGCCTTGGTGGTGCTAGATAATCACTTGATGTGAAAGGCGTGCCCCAAGATTGTCCCATATCCATTCCGGAGACAACGTCGACATCTTGGTGTGGCAATGATGAAGGGTTCCAGAAATTCGAAATGTGGGACGGGTCGGATTCTTCCATCCGCCGTGATTTTGGTGTTGAGCTAGCGAGTAGGCACGGCAATTCAATTCTGGGGAAAGGTGACAGTCCTTCCCTTATCCTCTCGTCGAGACGGGAGAGCTTCATGGGCAAATGATGGTGGAATGTGGTCTTTGTCCTTGGTGTTCAAGATCAAGATGTTTGGGGATCCTCCCACTCCTTCTGAGCCTTGCCCCTCGGCTAGAACCCGGAGTTTACGGCAGCCGAGAGTTCTACGGTAGCCTCCACAGTAGATTGAGGTCGGGGCTTCGGCGATAACAGGGGGAGGGATATCTCATCATTTTATTTTGGAGAACGTACAAAAATGATATGATTTAACCCTATACCATATGTTCGAGCATGCTCTGCTCTCTCAAGAGCATCAGGAGAGGGTCTGTTAGCGTCCGGCTTCCCAGGATTCTTTACCGGCATCGCACTGCTTTAGATGCCCATTGCGTGAATAGCTTTGGGAGGCGACACTATGCGGTGGAAGCAGACATCAAGAAGTCGGCAGGAGGAACGCCGGCTGACACTCTATCCTGTAGGTTGACTTGATTGCTCCTCCATCTGGAAGAAGCTGACTATACAATCTTATAGTGCAAGCAACCCCAAGGTACAATCAGATAGGGGTTCAGCAACTAAGCAGCCAGATTCACTCTCAAATCTTCTCTGGGCCAACTACCATTCCGCCCCAGCATCTGGTTGAATTGAGTAAGGAGCACCTCAGTAAGCACCAGCTGTGGGGTAAGAACCAGGAAAATTCCCCACCGATTGCGTTTAGCCTACCGGCTCTCCATGGCTCGACACTTGACGAACATTTTCACAAACTAGGTCGAGATGCATCAGAGCCTTATCTCAGCCTCGCGCAAGAGTATGCTAAGATTGATCTTCCACGACCACCCAGGAAATGGGAGAAGCAGAGTGGATGGACAAAATACAATGCAGATGGCACAAGTGAGGCGGTGGAAGCACCGCAGGAGGAGATGCTGACCTTTGACACTGAAGTGATGTGGAAGGAAAGCTCCTTTGCTGTCATGGCGTGTGGCGCAAGTAATAAGGCGTGGTATGCATGGCTTTCGCCTTGGCTAATGGGGGAATCGGAGTGTGATAGGCATCTCATACCCCTGGGTGACCCGAATCAACCACGCGTGGTAGTCGGGCATAACATTGGCTATGACCGAGCGCGGATATCAGAAGAATACGATGTGAGACAATCTAAGAATTTTTTCATGGATACCATGTCATTGCATGTAGCGGTCAACGGGATGTGCTCTAGACAGAGACCAACTTGGATGAAGCATAAGAAGAACCGGGATATAAGGGAGAAGATTGCTAGTGAAACTAATTCCGTGGAACTATCGGCTCTACTCGAAAACAGGATGCTTAGCGAAGAAGAGGAGGAACTATGGGTTGGCAGAAGCTCCATTAATTCATTGCGCGATGTCGCAAAGTTCCATTGCAATGTCACCATCAACAAAGAGCAACGCGATCAGTTCGGCGAGCTTGACCGAGAAGGTATACGGGGAAAGCTTGACGAACTACTTGACTATTGTGCGGCTGATGTGTCAATCACTCATCGAGTATACAAGAAGGTTTTCCCTGGCTTTCTAGAAGTCTGCCCTCACTCTGTCAGTTTTGGTGCCCTGCGCCACCTATCATCTGTCATTCTTCCCGTTGATAAGTCTTGGGAGTCATACATCGAAAATGCTGAAGCGACGTACGTTCGGCTGTCCAACACTGTGGAACAAAGACTGCGAGACCTGGCAAATAGAGCGCTAGAAGCGAAGGATAATCCAAGCGAATACAGCAAGGATGATTGGCTAGGACAATTGGATTGGTCAGGCCAAGAAATAAAGATGGTGAAGGGAAAGAGAAAGGGCGACCCCCCTAGACCAGCAGCACGACAGAAAAAGCCAGGAATGCCTCATTGGTATAAAGACCTGTTTCCTACGAGCAAATCTGAGGACCTAGCTTTAACTGTAAGAACACGTATTGCACCTTTGCTACTCCGACTTTCTTGGGATGGTTATCCTCTGGTATGGTCCGACAAGTACGGCTGGACATTCAAAGTGCCGCTTGCCATAGCATGGATGTACAATGAGAAACCGGTTGTGAACTGCGACATGACTGATGAGAACAATCTGAGCATTCGGGACGACAGCAAGCATCGCTATTTCAAGCTGCCCCACAAAGACGGGCCGCAAGCAAGATGTGCCAGTCCTTTAGCTAAAGGATATTTACAGTATTTCGAGAAAGGAACTTTGTCTTCTGAATATTCTTATGCTAAGGAGGCTCTGGAAATGAATGCCTCTTGTTCGTACTGGATCAGCGCACGAGATCGGATCAGATCACAGATGGTAGTCTTTGAAGGCGATGCTGTAGGTACTAAGACGCCTGAATCCTCCAAGGATCTGGGCTACATCCTACCGCAAGTTATTCCAATGGGAACCATCACACGTCGGGCAGTCGAAAACACTTGGCTAACAGCGAGTAACGCCAAAGCAAATAGGGTTGGTTCAGAACTGAAGTCGATGGTCAAGGCACCCCCTGGATACTGCTTCGTTGGTGCCGATGTTGATTCTCAGGAGCTCTGGATTGCAAGCTTAGTAGGGGACGCTCAATTCCGTCTTCATGGCGGCAATGCCATCGGGTTCATGACCCTTGAAGGAACAAAAGCCGCTGGAACCGACCTGCATTCAAAAACAGCCAAAATCTTAGGTATATCTCGTAACGATGCCAAAGTCTTCAACTACGGGCGCATTTACGGCGCAGGCCTGAAATTCGCTTCCACTCTTCTCCGGCAATTCAACTCAAACCTATCTGAGAAAGAGACCCAAGAAATCGCCACCCGCCTTTACAAAGAAACCAAAGGAACCAAAACCACCAGGAAAGCCCTCAGTGATCGCTCCTTCTGGCGTGGTGGAACCGAATCCTTCGTCTTCAACCGCTTGGAAGAATTCGCGGAGCAAGAACGGCCTCGAACGCCCGTTCTAGGCGCTGGCATCACCGAAGCCCTAATGCGCCGCTTCATCAACAAAGGCGGCTTCATGACTTCCCGCATCAACTGGGCTATCCAGTCTTCCGGTGTCGACTACCTGCATCTCCTCATCATCTCCATGGATTATCTAATCCGGCGGTACAATCTTAATGCCCGTCTTGCCATTACCGTCCATGATGAAATTCGCTACTTAGTGAAGGAAGAAGATAAATACCGCGGCGCAATGGCCTTGCAGGTCGCGAATATCTGGACTAGAGCCATGTTCTCCCAGCAAATGGGTATCAACGATCTCCCGCAGAGCTGTGCCTATTTCAGCGCTGTCGATATCGATCATGTACTGAGAAAGGAGGTGGATATGGATTGCGTTACGCCTAGCCATCCGAATAAGATCCCGCATGGGGAGAGCCTGAGCATCAATCAACTCCTAGACAAAGGCTCTCTAGCCTATCTGGACCCAGAAACCGTCCCAGCAAATTCCATAAACGTGGATAAGTATCGCTACAGCCCACGCACTTCCGTCTTGACCGAGCTGCGCGAACGTACTGACCTCGATTTCCTGAAAGCACAAATCGCCACAACCGACAAGGAACTAGGCGATATCGTCAAAGATGTCACAAAGAAAGTAGGTGGAACGAGCGGCAAGGCTACTACAGCCACGAAGACCCGGTCAAGAGGTAAAGAGCAGATTCCAAATTATGCGCAACCGCAGTCTCCACGCTTGATGGATGTTCCACAAGAGTATCACACCCAGCGGCTGTGGAACGATTGGAAAGAAGCCAAAGGTGACTTGAAGTTTAGGGGGAGGGATTGGCCGAGGGTTGGGGGTGGGAGAGCTGTTTCAGCTGCTTGAAATCCCCTGTATTGTTGATCTTCGTTTCGTGTGAAAACTATTGGAGGTTATCAGGAGCATAAAAGGAAACGGCGTTGCCATATTTTATGACGTCAGGCGTTGTTGCCTTCCTTTTCCCTCAACGCGGGCGTTTTGACTGGACTGGCAAGTGTGTGTACTGTACATCTACGGCCACGATTCTTTCATGAGATTGCTAAGTGTGTCTACTAGTACCGATGTTGTATAGTTGGTGAGTTGTATCATACCACTGTGATACGAATATGAATATCTCGTTAATTCTTGGAGCTGAGCTGCTTCTTTCAAGCTTCCCGCGCAAAGAGATAGTGGATTTGCAAGGTTGTTCCATCATTGGTAGTCTCATATTGCCAGAATTTGATATGTCATGAGCGAAAGATCGGAGAATTTCAGTTGGCTGTAGGGGTACTGGCCTGATTAGACGAAAGGTCACGTGACGAGATCTCCCAACGTCATCCTGGCCATTCTCCGAAGAGTATGAGTTCACAAGCTCAAAAAAGTCATGTCAGTCGGCTTCGGTTTCTCCGCTGGCGACTTCATTGCCGCTCTTAACCTAGTTAGTACCGTAATCGATGCCTTGCGTGATTCTGGGAGTGCTAGCCTTGAGTATCGCGAGCTCGTTCGCGAATTGTATACTCTCGAGCAGGCCCTTTTTCGAGTAAAACGCATTGAACTTGAAGAGTCACAGATTGTGGAACAGATCGCTTTACAGCAGGCGGCTTCACAATGCCACCGGACGATCGACGAATTTTGGAGGAAGGTAAGGAAGTATCAGCCTCATCTTGGGCAGGAAATGTCTAGTCCGCGCATAAAAAGCGGATGGATGAGAATCAAATGGGCACTATGTAAGAAGGATGACTTGGCTAGATTCAAGGCCGATCTTCAAGGGCATACAAGTTCAATTGAAGTGTTGCTCTTAACGGTCCAGATGTATGCTTCTAACCCGAAGGTGTGATACACTACTTATACGTTCCTACAATAGGAATGCTGCCACTTTCCAAAGTCGTAAAAATGATCAAGCTCAGAGGACGTTATCTGGCAGGATCCAGGATGCATCCTTTCAATGCATGAGTCGGCTGGCAAACATTTCAGATGCCGTGACAAGGTATAGTCTGCCAGTTTCGGTTCAGATAGACATGATACACTGACTGAGCCGTCAGTGGTATTCAACAGGGAAGGCAGCTCCTAGACATGACCGCGAAGATCATGTATGTGCTCATTGACTCGCACTTTCGAAGCAATCTTAACAGAATAAAGGCGCATCAACTTTGAAGTTTTCCAGATGTTGTGTAATATTCAGAATGTTATTACCAGGATTCCAGGCCAGGTTGAGCGGCAGCAGCCTGTTTACCTTATGGACGCTCTTGGAAAGATAGCACCTTTCCATCTTGAATTTGTGAGATCTACCGAGGTAGAACACCTAAAGCTCGACGTGATTTCCGTCCTAGGGCTAAGATCGATGTATGCAGGCTTTCATATCCGTCCTGAAGATCAATTTCAGTAAGGTAGGATCTGGAGCCGAAAAGATCGATCGAGGCGAATTCGCGATACAGGAATCTAGTACTAAACGGCAAATTGACTTGCACAGTGACTGGGAGACATGCTTCCTACCAGGGCAGAGGGTGGATATGAGTATGATTTTCCGTCGGACTATCCTTGATCATAGCATCTGTCCCGGTTGTGCTGGCAGAAGAACAGTCAACAGGCTAGAAGAAAATGAAGCTGTGGAGTGCTTGAAATGTGGGATGACTTACTCTCACCAGGCTGTACAATGTACCCAAATTACCCCAGTCACATCCAGGCCTTCTATAGTATATGTAAATGCGCGCGACCCTAAATTTCAAGGACCTGGGCTTCGCACACCACAACGAGGATCAAGACCTTCCAAACGCAAGCGCGAACACGATGCCAACGAGGAGATGAGGCTTTTTCGTCGGGTACGCATCCTCGATGAGATCAAGAAAGGTGCAGAGGATGACGGAGAACCCGACACAGATGCTGCTGATAATCTAATTATCGGGGCAGAAGTCGTCTATTGGCTTCCTGGACCCAAAGAAGGATATTGGTTACACTGTATTATTATCGCTATAATCTACGACAAACACATAAAGCAGTAAGGTAGCTCACTGGTCTATAATAAAAACACATGCCTAACATACAACCCAGATACGAAGTGCGAGACCCTGAACCTGGTGAAAATGGAATGCCTAGGCAGATCTACAGAACCTCTTCTGCCAACCTTATCGCCATAACGCCTTGGGATGAATACGTTAGAAATGAAAATCTTATTGGAAAGCGAGTCCTTGTTCGTTACCTCGATACGACATATTTCTTCCTAGCCACTAAAATGGGCTCTGCGAAGGGAGTCGACATTTCATCCTGGATTTTGACGGAAAATGTAACCGCGTCGTAGAGGTTGATGCAAGGTATGTGCTAGACGGATATCAGCAGTACCAAGAGCTCTTATAACGGCAGCACGTTCCAATATCAATAACAGAAAGAGCTATTTAAGAGGAAGTAGCACATTATGGCGGCAGAAGCTATTTTATGGCGGACTGTTGGGAAATTTAGCCAGTTGGGCATTGAACAGCTCAAAAACCGAACTGATACGAATGAGGAACGTAGCGATTCGAAGCCAACGACTTAACGAAAGCTGCTAATATCTGCGGAAGTTGGCCTCATGGACTGACACCATAGCTTGGATATTTTGATAGGCGTTCGGCGGTTTCTTCGGATCTACTCTCTATCTGGATTTTGATTGATAGACCTGATCGTCGCGCGGAGAAATTGCTCAGTTTGTAGTATAAGAACACGTGACGGGACAAGGTATGGGTTGCTAGGGTACTTCACTATTCCTTCCTCTATTACCGACTCTGTTCATAACTAATGCAAGAAGCAAGCTTTCCAATTTATGGAGCTTTTACCTATATTGTACGTATGACAAACGTAGAACAAGCTCCTGAAACAACGATGAGTGAAACCACTGTTTTCGTTCTCCTAAACAAAGGCAGAAGCAGCGAGCTCGATATTGAAAGACTGCTGTAAACAAAACTTACTGCCAATGATGAGTCAAAAGCAGACTGATGCTGTACTCTCAACAAATCAGATAGAAGTCAACAGCAAACAAAAATCAAGACACACCACCCCAACCATCTGATAGCTTAAAAGCATCCCCATGAATTCCGACCCCCCCCACCTTTCTCCCATCCCCCCCCATCGAATTCAGCCAGAAACACCTTCCCCCACCATCCCACCCACTTCACAACCTTACTCGTCTACCCCCTCGCAAAACCCCATCAACACCATAACACAAGCTGCCCCCAAACCTCCAAACCCCCATAACCGCTACTAGCGCCCTACCGCGCAAACCCCCCAAAACACACAAACATACACGCAATGTGGAATCTAGCCCCCCCCAACCATAGGACCCCTAGCCCAGTACCACTTTTTTCTAAAATAACACGCTCTTTGATCTACATACTACAGTATCCCCGAATCAAGTCCACGAATACTACCTAAACGCTGACTTTGCCGCCACCACAACGTCAACATGAACGACGACAGCGTTTGGAGAAATGGCACTCGCCCCCTTCACGGGCGTGCTGCACTGGGGCAAACAGAGGGGGGTTTCGAATGTTGGTTCCGGCTTGTAACGATTGCTGGTACCAAAATGAGCGAGGGGGGCCTGGAAATTGGAGGTCGAGCCCGTGGGTATGATATCTACCACGATCAGGGTAAGCGGGGTGTGTAGGGCTTGCATGGACGGAAGGAAACTAGAGACGGAGAAGTAGATAAGAACCTTTACCTTGGGTGTTGGGTGTTGGTTGTTGGGGATAGGGATGTGGTGTTTGTAGGGGGGGTTATGGCTGGGCGTTCAGAAAACCCGATATGCATGTATAATTGATGCGTGCGGTGTCCGTTTTAGAACGTGACCGAAATAATGAGAGACGAAAAATTAGGCCGTTGGGAAATGAAATGCCCACGGCTTATCAAGCGAAATGTGAGAATTTCAAGGTCTTATATACGCCATTAGTTTGCCTATAAATGTTTATCTATCGTCGAAAAGTGATACTCTAGTACCCACGACCCACAGCCACCACCCTATGCGGCCCTTTCCTCTCCTCATCCTGCTTGAAAACAAGCTCCAATCGTTCATGCTCCTCCACCTCGCGCACACTGATCAGCTTCCTGAATGTGTCTGTCCGCGCAATACCGCAACTCGTATGCCGGAGCACCTTACTCGGGGTCGAATTCATTGCTAGAGCCGTCAAATCAGAAATCGAACGCCATGTTGTCGAGCTGCGGCCAGTGACGAAAGTGTAGAGCACGTAAGCGAGGATGTATATGCAGTAGAGGAACAGGATTGGCAAAGCCAGTTTGATGGGTGCGCCGTCGAGGCTCCACGCGTAGCCTGACAGCTGACCATGTAGTGTTAGAACGAAGCCGGGCGGAGTTGCTTGGTTCTTGTTTTCGTTAGAGCTAGAACTATAAAAGCTCCAACGGAAATTAGGGTCGGATTCTGCTGGATCCCATCGCCACAACTCTGTCGCGCCTGCGGCGTGAGACATTCCATTCGCAACCAAGGTTGCTAGAAGTCTCTCGTGCATGAAAGGTCGCGAGTCGCGGTACTGAAGTTCTGATAGGTTCTCAGGGTATGAACCATTAAGAGGGCATACATTGGTGGTTACTGGCAGCAAGCGTAGAAGATTATCTGCTACGGTGCGATTCTGAACGTCTGTTAGAGGTGATAGGCTTTCAGCCCATGCCTTCGAAAGCTGAACGGAAGGTAGCGACCATTGCGGCAAAGTACTGGGAGACTGAGGTGATACGAAGTTTTCAACAACGTTAGCAGTTATGGCATTCAGTCCATCGGATGACCCTTGCAGAAAAGATGTCGTGTTAGCCCATCTTCCTCCTATCATACATGCAGAGGTTGTAAGGAAGGTACTAGTCGTCTTGCAAAATTCTGGCTGCACAACTATGGCCCCAAGTACTGTTGCTGGCACAGAACTGGAAACGTCTGTACCGTCTACCCAAATAATCCGACCTTGGGGGTTATTTTTTGCCTGGTCCCAGATCTGTCTTCTGGTGATTGCAGTATAGTTGGTGACGCCTGCTTTATTCAATACATAGTTATGGGCACAGTCCTCCTCAGAACCACAGCCAGCAATATAGGTATTGGGGAACTGGATTGGGCGGCTGTCGTTCTCGTCCATTATTGAGTTAAGTTCGCAGAATACGCTCGCAAATGGTTGTGCCGTTTCAATGCTGGCAATGTCAATCCCTGGGCGGTCACCTAAGTCTGCGGAGAATGTTGAGGCTGCATTAGCCAAGGCAAGCGCTACTGGGACGCTCTGCGTCGTGGCAAATGTGCTGTTGGGTGCATATTGCACGTATAGTGTCCGGATCATCATATCAAGTCCGTAAGTTTGAAGCTGTGTCGAATATATCTTTGGCATAACGTCAATAGAAGTTCCTGTTGAGGCGTCAATGCGCACTGATTGCTGCTGTATGCCCGTTTGGGTGCTTTCCATGTCCCGGGTGCCACTAAAATCGCCTACTGCCGGAAGATTTGGGAGATTTTGCCATCCTGCAGCTGGAGATAGCTCATTTTCTGCGACAAGCGTAAGCACGAAATCTGTGGCCTAATACCATACAACTATCTGCTCAGAAATACTCACGAATGCTGTTGTTGAAGACCAAAGGAGGACCTGCCATGTCGAGAGCATCGGGGAAGAGGACTCCACGGGGGACATTTAAGGCGAGACGCGAACTGGGCACAGTGAAATTTACTCGCCTTGGCTGCATAGCAATGGCACTCGACGGCCCAACCCCAGCGGCAAGGAGCATGCTAAAAGGAACAAATAAGATAAATAAAAACTTCAGGGATCCAGCGAAGCCAGATGCAGTCACAGCTGCGCGGAACTCAGAAGACCACAAGTAGCTCATTTGGGTGACCTGGTACGCAGAAAAGAGAGCCCCAAAAGGCACCGGTTTCCTATGAACGAGCAGATACTGGAGATAAGCAGTCATGACAGTGACGATCGAGAACTGCATCAGCATCTCGTGGGCTTTAGCCACAAATTGAAGCGCGGCTATCCATCTGCCATCGCTCCCATAGAACCGGGCCTTTATGTTCATGATTATGAGTGCCATCGCTCCGCCAAGTGGAATGGCATGGAATAGTAGGAAGTGTCCAAATGCTCTGGCGCGATTGCGGCTCAGTGGGATTTTGGGCGCTTCCACTTTCTCTTTCTTGCTCTTTTTCTTGCCCTTCTTCCTCTTACTTTTGCTGCCCGCATCTGATTGCAGATTCTCCCAGTCTGAGGTACTACTTGCTTCGGAGGGGGGGGTTTCGGCGGCAATACTGAAGGACAAAGTGGCCGGTCAGTATACAAAATCTTCGATAGTGTCTGAAAAGGTGAGGCTTACCTGTTGACTTCCTCAAGGTTTAGCACAGGCGATGAGCCTTTTCTCCACATTTGTTTCAACATAATTTCTTGATCACTGGCGCCATCCTGCAGCCCAGGATACATTTCTTTTAGGGCTGTCGCCTGTAGGTCCAGCTCACAGTCTCGATTTCATTGGTGAGCTCGAGAGTTGGGACGCTTGAGAGGGGCGTGAAATCGTCTGTCAGTTCAGGCCGCCGCGAACAGGAAGCGGCCTCTCTGCGATTAACATGGGTTGGATGCATCAAGCAGGTTATAGAACGTTGAAGGGACATGCTGAGGCGCTATGGAGTCAGTAGCGCCGAGCGAAGGATGCGGCACATCTTCGTAATTTCCGCCCAAGTGAAGGGGATTTGATTGATCTCTCTGAGCGTTCGGCAAAGGAGAAAGAAAAAGATGATACTTTGATGGCGGTCTCTATCATTTTCTGTTAGGAATGAGCCATGTACGCCAACCCAAAACAACGTAGTAAAGAGACCGTTGATAGAGCTTAATCCGTTTCGCCCATCGGATATCCATACTAGTTCCCTTGGCACGCAGGTATGTAGAAGAGCCCCTAGTGGATAATTCCAAATTTCCAATCGTCTTGAGTAAGGTACCTGAAACTTGAAGTGGAAGAACAAGCAGAGGCCAACGTGAAAGGACTTCAGTACACACCTGCAGGCTGCATCTAGAAGACCATGTGCATGGTCATACGCGCCTCTCACAGTCCACCAATCGAATCACGACTCTAAGTGTGTGGTTCATCCGACAGGGATTTGGCAGTCACGCCACACAAGATTTCAATAGGACAAATATCGTTTACTGCTACTAGTATTCAGTCCGCCAGTGCAGAGGACTTCGAGCCTTTGATGGCAGACCCAAAAGAATGGCATGATTTCTGGAAGATAACCAAAGAGAGTGTAATTTTCGAGACGGTTAATAACGCGGAGATATTACGACAATATGAACTGTGGGAGATTTTCCAAACAGCGATGTTCTATATGCGGCAATTGGAACTTTGGCTTAAACTATACCGCGTCCAATTACTCGCAAGATGACCGCCTATTGCAGAAAACGCGCAGGAATCTACTCGCAACATCTTTTAACATATTGCGGAGATCGAAGCCATCAACACAGAATACTTACTTCGTCCGCTGAGGCTCAGATACCTAGAGCAAGGTCCTTTAGTCACCGCTTTCTCGGATATATTCGACATATGGCCCAGTCGTGCTCATCAAGTTTCCGCAGATTATTGCACTGACTGTTTAAGAACTGAATCGCTAGTACAAAATGAAATTCGGAGTAACCATGCGATCGCATCTTGATGCTCGCAGGCTTGGCTGGGACACGTACATAAGAGCGCCCATCCATCGACTCCACAAGTTTCTTCTACTCCTCAAGACTTCGTCTAAACACAACGTCGGGATTTCTCAAGCTAGTGACAAGGAAACCATCCTACGGTTAAGGGGTTTTGTGCAGGTATGTGATATCAAGGTTGCGGATACTTTAAGGCAGATTGAAGATCGAACGCTGAGGGATGGGCGTGGCGATGACTCGGATTTGCACATATGGAGACCTACTTTCGCGAATAGGTCGATTAAGCAGAACGTTCCCCTGCGAGGTGATCTCTACATGCACGGGCACCACCGTATGAATTTCTTATCTTCCTGGCTCAAGGTCCATGCTATACTATATGACGATTGCCTGGTTTTGGCCACGGAAGGGTCCTCAGACACGAGACAGAACCCTGGGGCCCAGAACAAGCTTCAACGCTCTATGAAAGTACTGTACCCTCGCCGAAATAATCCGAAACCCAGCTATTGTTCTTCGTAAGGCCGCATTTCGAGCGTCGATAATGAACCTTGCACCTACCCTGATGCCCCCTGGCCTCGACATTCTCGCTGTCGTTTCTTTGATTGCATCATTGTCGAAGCTAGCCTCTGATGATTTTCTCCTCTTGCCTCTTCATTCAAATTTATTGATTTGCAATGTTCATGTTCTGGAGATTGAGATGCACATAAGTGATAACTGTATTTACCTGACCACGGAGACTCAGCACTGGTCGAAGCATGATCGAAGCGTGTCGTCCAACACTCGACAACAGAACAGCTCGTACGATAAGTTCATCACTTTCATGAATCTCAACTCGTCATACTCGTCCTTTCAAGAACGTGACAACTTGGACTGTGAAGCCCTTGCCGGGTCAAACTTGAGTATCAATGAAGATAACCACAAGAATCAAAAAACCAAAAACCAGTCGATCGAGCAGAGATGAGATTGAACGGCACTACAGCAGCTCATATACAGTATCTAACATAAACAAGGTACTACAGTAAAAGCTACTGTACACTAACCCACCCATGGCCCCCACTCCCCACGTTTTCTTAGGTTTGCCGCCCCCATTTTCAATTAAGCGCTTCAAGCAAGAGCTCCAAGTCCCTTCTTTATCCCGACTTCGGTGATTATTGCTACTCGACACGGCAATGTTGAGCGAATGGGCTTGCTGCGCCTACATGATGCATGCCTTAGATACTTCGTAACCTCACGGGCTACGGAAAGTATCGACGCTTACCCGAAGCTTATGCACTCGGACATCTTGTTAAGATTCGTCAATTGCTTACCTTGGCCTTTCCGAATGACAACGTGCCGTGCCGTGGCGTCCTCGATCTTGTTTTGCCTAGAATCTATGGCGTTGATACAAGACACCGTGGGGGATACCTTGCAAATCTTCCGGGCCGGGTCGGGTATATCGGTCTAATGAAATACATCCAACTGTTACCTACTTGGTCTTTTTTACGCATGCTTCATCTCATGTTGTATCATTAATCACCACTAATCAGTCCTCTCCATCCTTTTTAACCCTCTTTTTCACTTCCCTTCGCTCCTTCGAGTCTCATTGACCATCGCTGTCACCAAAAAAACCATGACACTGATCTCTACCATCACTGTCATTTCCGCATTGTCACCATGTCTTTGCCAGCTCTTCGCTCGAACCGAAGCCTACGCGATCCACCGCACATGCAAAACCTACTCAACAGACCTCGTCGACAAAACCGGCATGATAGAAGCCGCCATGGCCGAGGCCAAGGGGATGCTGAGCCGCGCGGCTGCTGAGATTGTCCATCCCTCTTCGCATCAAGATGATAATACAGTGCACACGATCTTTCGAGATGTTACCGGCACCGACCGGACCGATATAGCAGGTCAGTGTGATTCAGTGTGCCATAGTAGGCGTAGAGAGAGTCCGGCCCGATGCGGTTTCACCGACATGCTTCCGCATTGCAACCCATATTACGTTCAGTCGATTGCTTATCGAACCAACAACAGCTAGATTCACAACCGCGGTAAACAGCATACCATGGTCAGTCACCAACCACAACGCGTTGGCCCTGGACGGCCTCACAATCGTCTGCGGCGGCGACAATTTCTTTCCCGACGTCGGCGCTGGGATAAATGCATGGACGGACTATACAGATTTCTACACCGTCTACAGCATTAACCACCACTTTAACAACAACGCACGGCTTTGTGGTTCTGATGGGATTGCCATGACAATCAGTATCGCTCCATTAAGCCCCACCACCCCCACCAAGGGCGAAATCATCTTGCTCTGCGATGAAGCTCTGGTCAAGGGCATCTCCCCAGACTCAACGGGCAGTCAAGCCGGCGTGGCGGCGATATCCGCGCTGCCCGGAACAGCAGGGTTGTACCCGGGAAAACTGATGGACGACCTCGCATATACGGCTTGTCTCTCGTTTACGTTGGTTCACGAGTTGTTCCACGCCACGCAAATGATTCTCTGTCAGTTGAGCTTCCTCCACAATACTTCTGCTATCCACTCTGGCATCAAAGGACTGACGTATGTAAATCCTAGTTTCCCGCGGTCCTGACGAGGCTTATGGCTGGGCGAGTATTTGTGAACTTTCCCTTACTGAAGCGATGATGAATCCTGATACGTACGCTTATTTCGCTCTGGGTATGTTGAGTCGAATTCCCCCCCCCTTAAACCTTTTCGTTCCTCGTCGTATCACTCTTCCCCCCCGGCTACATACGAAGCTTAATCGAGCCCAGCCTTATGGTAGCTTCTTCCAGCGTGACCCTTAATACTGCTAACAATCGTCTTAGCAAACTTCCTCCCACCAGACTATTTCGTCTTCGGTGGGCTACTTGGCTCTATCAGCCAGTACAATACCCCAGGCGACAACCCTTTCCGCTACCCATAGGGATGCATGGTGGTGTTTCTGTCTGCCTCAACGCCATTGTTTGACCATATCCTGGAGCGCGGGAATCTCGAACTCCTTCGGTATATACAGTCTTTCAATCCTGTAGCAGCTTAGCCTGCTCATTGAGCCTCGCCACTCACAGTGACATTCACGTTCTTTAACCCCAATCTTCGGAAGCCCAGACCCTCCTACTGACGCGGTCGCGAGATTACTCCCCGTGAATCCTTTCATCACCACCACTCACCAATACCCCCCTCCGGATGCGCAGGTTCGTCTTCCTCCCCTTCTTCTTGTCGCATCGGAACCCTCTCTACTGAGTCCCACACCCCTCTCAGCCACGTTCCATTTTGCCGATACATCAACGTTACCATCCGCGGGCCCAGCTCATAAACGCTCCACAGGCCATGATGGGGCGGGAGCCCCATACAAATGATCAGGCTCTGCAATGCGCATCCACGCTTGCGACTACGAATATGGCTAAATGTGGAGGTTACAGAGCCGGAGGACAGGGGCCCAGGATTCGTCTGCTCATAATGCAAGAAGAGGCGTATGTGCCGGAGCGAGGGTATACTAGCCAGGGCTGTGAGGAGTGGAAAGACTCATGGGGGTTGAGTGCTGGAGCAATCTGTGGACAGGGCGGCGTTTTACGGTTCCTCATCGATAAGTTCCGATCTACAAACGTCCAGTCCAAGCCATTCAAGCGTGGAGCATGTGGATCCGAGATGCAAAGCTGAAAGTAACAGTGTGGAATACGAAGGGCCGAGGACCAATCGCAGATCCCAGGCATTTCCTCGAACATGGAAGCGAAGGTATCGAAGAGAGGCCCCATTGATTGGGAGGGCGTGTAAGAGGACTTCAGGATGGAAGCCAAGAAGGCAGAGACGCGTGAGCTTGAGACTAGAGAGAAATGTTTTGACTTGGGTAGAGCTTTCGTGGAACGTGCTCTTAGGAAACGACTGATAATCCTCGTAGGCTGATAGCGTCAGTGTCTTCAGGGTAAGTAGCTGGCCTTGCAACCGACTCGTCATCTCTTTAAACAGCGGCGTACCGATTATCGAGAGCGTTTGAAGCGTTCCCCAAACAGAAGCGGCAGCCCACGTTGTCCAAGCTTTGTCGATGAAATGCAAATCGTCCTCGACAGTCAGAGATTCCGGTCGAGTGATAGCGTAGCCGATATGTTCAAGGGCCTTTCGTCTCGTTTCCGAGTGTGATTCACTAGCATATACTCTTCTTCTTGTATCTAAGCTCAAATGCAAAGTCTTGAGGTCTGGATTCCGACGAATAATGTTGGTCACATCTTGGTACCGGCTGCGATCAAAGGAGCGGCACCTAGGACCGCCGTGTGTCGTGACGCAAGATAAATTTAGTAAACAAACCCGCAGTGAATCTAGACAGGTAAGCGTGTCTTATCGAGCCTCTGAGTTTATTGGTGTGAACGTAACACCCCACACCGAGACGAACAGAGCAGGGAAGCCCATTGATAGCGCGTAGTACCGAGCTTCTAATGGGCCTCAGATCAACTCGGTTATAGTCTAGACTTTCATCCCCTCCAATCCTACAGCCAATGTCAACGGAGATGATTCATAAGACCGTATTTAAAGCATGTAACAAACCCAACATGCCGCAACTGCGCCAACAACGGCAACAGCCGCTCAAACGAACCCTGCAGCTCATCATGAAACCCATGCTGGCCAAATCTCCTAACTGGGAACCGTTATATACCGAATATGGCACCTAACATCCGCGCGGCAGTGTAAGAAACCTAGAAACGCAGCACGCCGCTTTCGAAGCCACAGCTCTCAGGTTGACAATCACATGCTGAAAGAGGAGACTTGAACTAATCTCGTAGCAACGACGAGAAAACAAGACCGAGCGCTTTTAAAAGATGGGAAGGGAATGGTTCTCGTTGTACAGCTAGGACGATAATGAGCAGCTGGGTTGTTTGTAAGGTTGAGCGGGTGGTGCTTACCTGTTGCGTAATTAGGCTGATGAGCTCGGGGCTTAGGTCGGTGAGGGAAGGCATCAAAGCGTTCTTCGAAGATTTGTATCATAAAGCCGTCAAGGGAGGTTAGAACCGTGGTGTGGTTAAACACACGTTGGCTCTTGACTGGGTCGAAAGCGTAGACTAGCCGCCATGACACCCTCGCGCGGTACTCTCGTAACCGCTACTTACGCTCCCTTCACCCCGTATGACACGGCTCCCTCCAAACAAGCCACAAACTCTCTTTGTCTCCCCCATAGCATTTGCCATCCTTCAACCTTCCAGCCTTACGAGAACAGTCCCAAACCCCAAAGTTTACACGAGCCCCTCGGCAATGAAAATCACATCCTTCATGCCAATCTCGATAGAGAATCGTGTCATAGATACTACAACGAACCTACTAACATACATAGCTAAACGGTCACCCAAATGACATTTTTTACGTACGTCCCCTTTTATTGAAAGTTCATCCCTTGTAGTCGATATCAAAAAAATAGTGACTGCTTCGGTCGATTCAGGTTTCGGCTGGCTT
>JAABUH010000312.1_pt1 | contig 74824 bp, 102 predicted proteins | sample 5559121 | NCBI WGS metagenome assembly JAABUH01 (sample SAMN10711871, study PRJNA513364) | rock metagenome | isolation source: Antarctica rocks | place: Antarctica: Victoria Land, Battleship Promontory nord | collected 2015-12-28
GTGAATTTGTAGCTCGCTCTTCATCAGCTTGGGTAAAGGGTAGACGTTCGAAGACTGACGTTTTGCCGGCCATTTTGGGTTCTTGGCAGCAATAAAAGCTTGTTTTTGGGAAAGATAGGGAATGTGTGTTTGCTTGTTCCATCATTTTAGGATAGTTTGGGTGGATCTGACCCGGGACGGAAGCAGATCCGGAGATCTGATGAAGCGTAGAAACTCCTACTCGTATGGGCTTCGAGGCTGCAAAAACTCTTCAGGATATCCTGAACTTCCTCCATCACAGAGCTACCCTTCTTCAGACTCCCGTGACTTTTCTCCAAAAAAATATGCGGTTCTCACCTCGGAGCTGTAATGGAGGATGATAAAGGAATGGCAGGGTGATGAACCGCTATGGACCTCGTTTCAGCTCAACCCCCTTACGTTTCGGACTGCCTATCATCTATCTACACGACCTGCTTACAAGAACTCCGCATCGCCACCGCTGGCCATCAAAGGATTATTTCGCGCTAATGATGATGAAACAAGGAGAGTAACTCCCTTTGGTTTCGACACATCAAAATCGCAATTCTGCCTGTCGATCGTCGCTCAACCCTTGCCTGATCCCCCTTTCTTCCACCGACCAGCCCTTTTCCACCTCACCACTTGACTGATTACTCACGCTCCTTACGTACCACTTGTCAAACACGCTTCACACCACCATGACTTTCCTCGTCGCCTTTCTCCCTCTTCTCGCCATCCTCACAACCGTCAACGCCGCGACAAAGGATGATTGGCGTTCTCGCTCCGTCTACCAGTAAGGCGTCCCTATTCGTCGTGCTCCGGCTCACGCTCGTAGAGTCATCACCGACCGATACGCCCCACAGACTGAAGGTGCAGGATGCAACACCGCCGATCGTGTCTCTTGCGGCGGGACATACAACACCCTCGCCGCCAAGCTGGACTACATCCAAGGAATGGGCTACGACGCCGTCTGGATCAGTCCGACGGGTCTCAACCTCGAAGGAAATACCATATACGGAGAAGCATACCACGTACGTCCCCCGGCGATACTTTCTCCCTTATCCCTTTAAAGCAGTGCATGGCCTGACAGGTGTAGGGCTACTGGACAGCCGACCCCACGCAGCTTAACCCCCACTTTGGCGCGGATGCCGATCTCAAAGCTCTCTCCGCCGCTCTTCACTCCCGCGGGATGTACCTCATGGTTGACATCGCCATTAACGGTTTTGCATCCCTCTCAAGCGACCTCTCCCCAGCTTCTCTCGCTTCAGACGACAAAGGGACTCTTCTCTTCAAGCAGACAGATGACTACCACCCACTTTGCGCGGTGGACTTCGGCAACCACACCAGCGAGATGGACTGGTACGTCGGGTGTGGTCTGACCGGGTTTGAGCTGATAAGTTGCAGCTGGCTCGCTACCAGCGGAGTCGCGCTCATGGATATCAACCAGTCGAACCAGAACGTCTCAAACACTCTGATCAACTGGGTCAACGGCTATGTCAACGAGTATTCGATCGACGGCTTCCGGCTCGACGCGAGTAAGCATATGCCGATTGACTTTCAGCACACCTTCTGCTCGACTGCGGGGGTGTTCTGCATCGGCGAGGTAGCGGGCGACGACGCGACGTGAGTCGGCCGAGGGGGAACGTTTCGGTAACTGACTTGGACCAAGATACGCCGCGACTTTCCAGGGGAACAATGGGATTGACTCAGTCTTCGGCTTCGGTGAGCCCGTCCTGTGACTGCTGGCTCGACTGACGTGAGAAGGATTGATGTACGGCTTCGTCGCCTGCTTCACGTCAAATAAGACCATGGCTACACTCGAATTCTACATTCAACAAGCTCAGGGCTACCCCGTCAGTCTCCCTCCAGCCAAAATCCCCGTCCTTACTCCCTTTAGGACCCCACACTCATCGGCGCCTTCCTTGACAACCAAGATCTCCCCCGCTTCAACTCCCTCACCAACGACAAATCCAAAGTCTACAACGCTGTCGTCGGGACCTTCCTCTACGGCGGCATCCCAACGATCTACTACGGTCTCGAGCAGGATATCTCGGATGGATCGGCTGATCCGGCGAATCGCGAGGCGTTGTGGCTGTACAATGACTACTCGACCACTGCTAGTCCATCGTATGGGCGTATCGCGACTCTCAATAAGATCAGATCGACTCTCGGTGAAGACTCGTCTTTTCTGAACAGCGTGGCGAATGTCATGGCGAAGCAGGACAACGATATCGCTCTGCGGAGGGGTGCGGCACTAATCGTGTTGACCAGTGTGAGCAGAACGGTACTTTCAGATGATGTCATCTGACAAGGCGCTTCCTAGCGAGGTTCATCGGGTACCGGGTCTTGGCAGATCACCAACTCCGGCTTTACCGCGAGCTCTACAGTTGTCGAGTAAGCGTCAGCGACTGGCACTCCTTCTCGCTGACACTCCTAGCCTCCTCTCATGCTCCAAATCCAACGTCGGCTCTGACGCCTCTCTCACCGTCAACTGGACAACCGGACAGCCATACGTGCGTATCGTCATATCTAATCCAATCCTTTGCTGATTCGTATCTCTGTCAGGTCTTCGTCAGGTCGGACGTTGACGCGGCTTATGGGTTCTGCGGAGGGCCAAACTCTGTGCATACTCCACGTACTTATCCCAAGTTCATCTGATGACATGCACCGAGCAGACGAACTCCACGTCCTCCTCCATCCTTGCTATTACTTCTGCATCTTCCACGTCGAACCTTACTGCTGCTTCGGGAACGAGCGGTACTCCAACCAGCACTGTTGGTGGCACTCTCGTCGCTACGACAACCGATTCAGCCTCCTTGTCGGCTTCATCAGCGTTATCATCTTCCGTGATCTCTTCAGCTATCTCCGCTGCTTCCGCCTCGGCGGTAGTTTCGGCTGACACGGCAGCTTCCAATGGTCAGCTGACCATATTGACCACGACGTCGACAGGACCAAGTGGCGTCCCGACTATGAAAGTCCTCAGTACCACCACCGCCCTAGGAGGAGGTTCCGACAATGGTGGATCGTACACTGCCGTCACCGCTTCAGTCACGTCGGGAATGTGTAAGCGCCGAAGTCGAAGAGGTCTGGCAAGTGAGCGAGCTCGGCATATGGGTTAGGAAGTTTCAAGCTGAGAATCTTGGCTCTCAATTCGCAGTCGTAGCATGGACATTAGGTATGCATGAGAATCAAATACCCTCAGGTCGAGTCCCTCACTTAGGGGGTTCACGTCTTTCTAAGGTGACTTAACCGGATTCCACAGTGAAGACGCTTTGGTTCCGGTGAAGACCGATTTGCCTGTGATCGGGCCGCACATGGGATGACGTCAGGAAAGTAAAGCGCTCCGCACCTCTAGAGATAGATGGTCTCGGATTGACAGTACTTCCTAAACCTGCGCACAACGAGCTTTAGACTTTCATTCACTGAAATCTACCAGAATGTCTGCTCCAGGAGGAGACCCGACTGTTCCCACAACTCAGCCCGCTCAATTCAAAGGCCAGCTGAAGGTACGCGCTTCGCCCTGCTATTCAGTCTATCTAGCTGATGAAACGAAAAAGCAAGCTCAAGGCCAAGTGTACAACGTAAATATAACCTCATGAAGACCGCACCAGCACCCACCCTCCCTCCCTCCCTCCCTGCCTCGTTGTGTACCCTGTCCTTCTCCCTCTCAACCGATTCAACTCCATGTCTCTCAATGAAGGACGTATGTTGACGTTTCCTTCCAGACCATCGGAAAGATCATCCCCGATGAATTGGGTGCCGGAGAATGGAAAGATTCTGGAGCGACTCTTCAAAACGCTGGGAAGGAGGAGGTCGGTAGGGCGAAGAGACAACAGGCTATTGAGTCGGTGATCGATCGGACTGCTGGATTGGCGAAGACGTAAGTCCTCCCTTCCTCTCATTCCTTTCTCCTACTCCCTCACTTTCCCACTCTCTCTCTCACACACACTCTCCTCACCCTCCCTTTCTTCTCTACAGACAACGCACCCCCCCCCCTCCCTCTCAACCGGTTCCTCCCCAATCCAACTTTTCGTCTACTTCTCTGGAGTCCCATCTAACCTGAACCCAGGGCAATCGGCTACGTCATGGGCGACCAAGCCCTCCAATCATCCGGGAACGCCGAAGCCGCGAAAGCCACGGCCGCATGGAAACAAGCACGATCGGATAAAGTCGTCGATCCACCCGTCCCTTCGCAAGAAGGTTTGGCGGGTTTGAAGCAGACTGTTACGGGGGCTTTGACTGGGGATATCGATCAGCAGACGGAGGGGAATCTGAGGACTTCAAAGGCGACGCTTAAGGATGGCGTTTGAGGTCGTGTAAAGGGATAGCATGCATGATTGATGTATCTATATACTGAGTGAAAATCCACCTAAAGCGATTTGAGGCCGGGAGGGTTAGAGATACGCTCGAAGGTCTGACGACGGGCATGAGGGAAAGAAGAAGCTTCCCGGAGGCTAAGATTGGAGGTCGATTATGAAAAATGCTTGAGATGTTATGTAGCCGCCATCATGTTCAGAAAGCGTCCTTGACATCTGGTGTACCTCTTCGGAGATCATGTCGCATTTGAAACTGTAGCCTTTGCATCGGGTACTGAACGCAGGCTGAGGTTGATGTACTTAAGCAGAGATCTTTCCTCTCTCTCGACATCTGAGCAGCACGTATCACTCAGCTTTCACGTGGCCGATCTTCTTGGCGGTCTCAACGCCCTCCTGGTCAGGGCCGAGGAGGATGTCAGCCTTGATTTTTGGATGGTGTGCGAATCGCTGTGCTGAGAATGATGAGTCCACGAGCTCGATGATTATTGAAAGGCCACGCCAGCCTCGTGACGCATTTGTAGCAGGCGCTGGGGGAAGGGACGATCGTTCTTGATTTCTTAGGCCATTCTGAAAAGGAGTAGCTGGAGCGCGATGAGTCAATAGAGAAATGAGATTTAGGAGGATCTCGTAGGGAGTACGCGTGATCAGCGGTCTCATCAATTTGGGGATAGCATGGGCCGTCATGAAGCAGGAGCTTGATGAGACCTAATTTCAATACGTTGCTGTCATCTGTCTTCTCTGGCATAATGCCTCGAGCAGTCTATGAGCGCTAGCAGCTGTCTTGCTGGAGACAGACGACGTTGGGTGATCGGAAGGTATGATACGGACGCGCATCATGCGGTGGGACCCTGCATCACGTGCACTTCGCGTAAAATCACTCAGGTGGAGGCACATTTTAGTGGACGCGAAATCAATCGCGAAGTCTGACGGCTTTGCCTATAAATCTCCTCGCGTCTTCTTTCGTCTACCTCTCTTGAAGGTCAATTCGAGACTATCTCCTTCCTCTTCCCTCAACTGATCGGATTTACATATCTTCCAACATGTCGGAACCCCGAGAACCTCTCGGTCCGCTACTCAGCAACATACCCCTTCCTCGACCACCTAAACGCCTCCCACCCATCTTCACCAAACCTCTCGTCCGCCCTCGTCCTTCACATACCCCCTCTTCATCCATAACCCAGATAGCCATCACTTCCTCACCCGACCAAATCATCTGCACCCCATTTGACGACCAATATGAACCCGGACCATCCCAGAAACGCGTCAAGCGGTCCTCCTCCCCCTTCCTCCCCCCAGACGAAGCAGATCGGAAGAGACATGTCCGCATGGAGAGCATGCACGATTTCTTCTCCACTACCTCCGCATCACGGGTCGATGGGTGGGAGGTCAAGGAACCCAGGGAAAGTATCGCAGTCCCAAGAAGAGTGAGGGATGAGCGCGTGGCGGAGATGCAGACGGTTTGGAGGCGGCCGAGGAGGAGATTGGGTATTGCCGGGATTTCGAGATCGGATATTGTGCTGAACACTGCCAAGCCGCACTGTAAGTCTTCAACCTTGCGGGAACATCACACGATGTCATGCTGACCGCGTCAGTCGTCGCGCCTCAACCCCAATACCTCTCCACCCTTGTCACCTCCCTCGCCCCGCATCACCCCCTGATCCCACCATCAATCCTCCTTCTCCCCTCACTACATTCGCCAACAGGTCGACCACGAGACTTCGCCCCACCACTGAGCGTCGCGTTCAACAATATCGCCAAGCAGTGGGACGCGTCCGAAGCGCGTTCAGCGGGTTTGCGCCGATTCATAGCGGTTGCAGGAGAGGAAGGCGGCGTTCGCATACTCGATGTGGATGAGGGACTAGGATCGCATCGCGAAGAGAAGGGGTTTTGGTGGAGAGCGCATTCGAACGCGGTCTTCGATGTCAAATGGTCGGGTGATGATAGACGTATCGTGTGCTTCACGCTCCTGCCGCTCGAATACCGGCTGATGACCCCTTAGCTCACCGCCTCCGGAGATCAGACGACCCGCTTACACGCATTGACCGATCCAACACCGACACTCCTCGCCACTCTTCGAGGCCACACGAGCTCCATCAAGACCGCCGTGTTCTTCGACCCGTCCCGATCTCACAGTGACCCATCCATCGCATCGAGTATCGTTGCTTCGTGCAGCCGTGACGGAAACATCCTAATTTACGACCTGCGATGTCAGGGACGAGCTTTTCGTAACGGGTCAGAAGAGTCGTCTGCAAGCGAGCCGAGGCGGTCGTCGAGGGAGCGGTACAGCGCTGGTGTACCTGGATTTGTCGCGCAGCAGACGGGATGTAATCTTGATCCAGTAATGGTCGTTCGGCAGGCTCATGGCGATAGTTCGAGGCGGGCTTCTTCTTCGGGAGTGAGTGTCGCGGGCCAAAGCTGTCGTGCGGTGCTGATGAGAGCAGAGAACAGCCGTCAAATCAGTCACGAGCTTGATCGCGCTTCAAGCGATGCCAGGTATACTTGCTTCAGGCGGTTCGTCAGACGGGTGAGTAGTCTGCAATCTCTCAGAACTCGATCTGACTCTTGCAGCATCGTAAAGCTTTGGGATCTCCGTTTCCCCGCTTCAACGGCCCGCTCTCCCGATCCACGACCCATCTGCACACCCTTTGGCGAGCTCCCAGATCCTACAATCCAAAGCCGCTCTCGTCGACCTCGAAGTGTCAATGCACTCGTCGAAAGTCCTGTCAATGGCGACCTCTACGCCCTGTGCGGCGACTCGAAAGTTCATGTCCTTCGCCCATCAGCTTACTCCTCGTGCGAAGAGCCTCCGAAGTCCGAAGCCATCCAACCTAGAATCTATACCGACCCTGATCTCCTCGTCTCGAGCTTTTACATCCGTATGGCCATCTCACCGGACGGACGATACCTCTCCTCGGGATCTTGCAAAGGTGGAGTGATGAGTTGGGAAACGCAGGAGCAAGGGTATGATGGGGGCCAGATGAAAGCCACTCGGTTGAGTTTGGGTACGGGCGGAGTCGCTTGGCCAGAGGGGAGGGAAAGGGAAGTGTCGGCGGTTGACTGGGGGAAGGATCTGGTGAGTCTTTATCAGTATGACCAGCTCCAACGGAGGAGCTGATATTGTGTAGTTAGCGGCTTGTGCGGACGACCTGGCCACGAGGATCTGGAGGCCGAACCGGGAAGCAGCGAATTGGCTGAGACGGGAGCCGGAGAAGGCGGGGATGGAATGGGCTGGGCAGTTATGTAGCCGGCGACGAGGCTAAGCATTTGCATTGTCATCCCTCTCTACCCAGCATCAGGTTTAGGTGAAACTCCGTTCTGATCCCTTCGGCGATGTCGGGACCATCTCCTTCTGTGACGACCAGTCACTTCTCGTCGCCCCCCTTGTTGTTCAATAATGCTGAGCGCCAGATGGACTTGTACGTCATCGTCTTGTCTTGGAATGGGGATGACCCTCACGCAATCCCTGTTAGGTGGACCTTCGTGAACCAAAAGCAACTTATATACATTATCAGAACCGCTACTTGCAGCCCGGTATTCGCCGAGCGGTCGACGGTGATAGATCGGGTTTAAGCGTTTGATGATGATCCCGGGGTCTTGCTTGAGCGAGACAGTGGGATTAAGTCTTTGCGTCTGCGTTCCCTCCAGCGAGGTCGCGGGCATACGCAATGTTTTTATAACTATCGCACCTGCATCGTAGAGGTATCGGTGTAAGGAAGGCCCTTGCAGCTCAACTTCTTTCGGGACAGGCGAAACCTTCGCTTCTTCACACCCGATATCCACTCGAACCTCCTTCCAGGCCCCTTCGCATCCGCTATCCTCTCAGAATTAGTCAATCTCCTTTGATCCACCATGTCAACCCTAGCGCTCCCGACCATGCCGCTTCCCTCCCCTCTCCCTACGACATCCAAATCACTCTCAATGGCTTCCACATCGCAACGTCGTCGTCCCTCCTTAGCCATCCCACATAAACCCGGTTCGCCATCGCCAGACCTCGACGAAGAGGAGGAAGGGGAAGAGGAGGATGAAGAGGAGGGTGGGACCGGAACTAAGAAGAGAGGGAAGCGGAAACGACCTGCTGCTGGTGGAGGAGCTGGTTCTGAAGGTGGAGGAGGAGGTGGGGCTGGTGCTGGTGCTGGAGCGGCAGGTGGAGGTGGAGCTGGAGTGGAGAAGGGGGAGTATCGATATATGAGCGAGATCTCTCAGATGGTACGTCTACTACGTCTGCTTCCGTCCTGCTTACCTCCACCCATGGGGGGTAAGTGCTCGTTGACGGAAGCAGCTGATATGAGTCTTAGATGTTCGTTTTCGGAGAAGTGCAAGACCCTCTCCCTGGAACGGTCAAACTAGTTGAAGCTGTCGTCCGAGGACAGATCATAGAGATCGTGAGAACCATCTTCGACATCTTACTACCCGTCGTCTTGAGCCTAGCTCCTATCACTGCGCTGCATGCTAATCCACATTCCTCAGGTCACTCGAGCCCGTCTTTTGACCCACCTCCGATCATCCCGCTTCCTCTCCCCCGAAGATCTAATCTTCCTCATCCGTGATGATCGGGGAAAAGTCAACCGGTTACGAACCTATCTATCATGGAAAGATGTGAGGAAAAGAGCTAAAGAGGATGAAGAAGGGAATGACGTGGATGTTGAAGAGGCGGGTCAGTGTTCCTCCTCTCACCTACCCAGCTTTGAAAGCCGCATGGTCCTTGAAGTGGGATTGATGAGATGGATTGATCTGCAGATAAAGCCGCACCGAAAGGACGAAAGACGATGCCGAAATTACCTTGGGAGCTCTTGACACCTTTCAGTGATTTCGTGAGGGGTTTACCTAGTCGACAGAAAGGTGTTGTTGTTGTTGGTGGTGGTGGTGGTGGTGGTGGTGGTGAGGATAATGAGGAGGAAGATGAGGATGAGATGCAGGCTCATCAGGATTCGATGCAGCGTTTACGAGTGGGTGTTCCATTTACTTCATTCCTCATTCCTCATTTGAAGGACGCTGTGAAGGTTGAGGCTGGAGCTGATGATGTTCAGGACGCGGATGAGATTACGAAGAAGATGACGAAGGATGAGTATGTACATTACTCGGATTGTAGACAAGCTTCATTCACCTACCGCAAGGGTAGGCGTCACTCTCTCCTAAGCCCTCTACCAGCCTCAAGTGAACTGGGGATGGATCGCCCGCTACGCTGACGCTCGACTTAGCCCGTCGTTTCCGAGATTTCGTAAATTTCACTGCATACCTCGAAGTCAGACCCAACGACGATATCGTCGATATCCTCGGTTTCCTCTCTTTCGAGATGGTCCGATCGTTGTGTGTCACCGCTCTGGAAGTGAGGAATCGATTCGATCGACCGACTCCTGCTTCGGTGGCGTCATCGAATATGCCGAAGCCGATTCGGAGGGCGACGGTGACTATGACGACGACGCAGGAATCGCCGACGAAGAAAGCGAGGATGGATTTGGTTGGGGGGGTCGTAGCAAGCCCAGAAGCGGCTACTACTCCTGCACCCGGAACGATGGAACATCGGAAACACACAGGTACCGGTACTGCAGTGGTATCCGGGACAGGAGCACATTATCCAATCTCGCTCTTCGCTCCTCCTCCTAGTGCGAGACAACCTTTACTACCTTGTCATGTTCTCGAGGCCTTCGCCCAGATCCAGAGACAGCAGGCTTCGAGTCGGGCAGGGGGAATGAGGAATTTCAAAGGAGGATTGCATCGGGGAAGGATTGCGCTTGTTTAGCTGTTCTCGCATCACGGGTTTGGGTGCATCAGCTTCATCGCCGACATCTGCATTGCATTAACACCGCGCAACGATCTACCTAACTGGCACAGTCTGTTGTATCTACATGCATGGTCATTGGCTTCTTACTTTGCGTCTCACTCCCTAATCCTCCTCCATACCCTCTTCCAATGCTGCTTTTGCCTTTGCCTCCGCCTCCGCCATCAGATCCGCAGGAACAGGCGCATGCTTGTTCTTTGATTCCGCACACACCCAAGTCATCTCCAACTCGAAATCTTTATCTTTATTATCATCGTGAACGAGATGTATACTGATGAGAGCGTGATCAGCTGGAAGCCTCAGGAGCAACGCCCGACACCTAAGGTCCAGGTGCGAAGTAATCAAGGAAACCGCCCACTCACATCCTCGCGACCTCCATAACCCCCTCACGACAACTGACCCCGCCCCCTTCCTCCTTCGCAACAACCTTCTCCAACTCCGTCTTCGCCAAAGCCTTCCCTTTACCTATCGCACATGCTCGATAACCGTAAAAGACACCGCTCGGTTCGATACAGAAGAGTCGAGGGCCGGTCTTGTCCACTCCTGCAATGAGGGTTGAGATACCGAAAGGTCGGACGGAGCCGTAGCATGTGTATGCTTGTTTGTATGCGGACAGTCGATCGGCAAGGATCTTGTGGGCGAGCGAAGCGAGCGCGGTGAGAGGTAGCATCGAGAGGAGGGCCATGTCGGGGTTTAAGGAGAGATTGCCGGATACCGAAGAATAGAGGGTGATAGTTTATCGGGGTGAAGCAAGGAGAAAGGCATAATGTCGCATGGAGGTGAGGTAATCGACACCGAGGTGTAGGGGAAAGGAAGTAAGAGGAGGAAATCTGATCAGCGCTCGTGCTAACAGTCAAATGGGAGGTAACGTACAGCAACAGTAACAGGCGAATTATAACTATCCCTGAAATTCCCAGCCTCCTCCCTCCCTCTCCCAGCGAGATGTTTTCCGTCAGCCAACAAACCAGCCGTGGCCATCCCGATGTGTTCGTCCACGGATTGTATTCTTCGGTTGGCGCCTTTCACGAGGAGTTTTGAGTGGAGGAGACGTTCGACGCCGAGGATTACTCCGTCGGTACAGCGGAGAGCTATGGCAGCGCTGCGAAATATAAGCACAGGCGACATTGACCAGATACAGGGAGACAGAACGAGGTCTGAGAGTGAGTGAGGAGCCTGGGGTCTGAGAGGATTGAAAAAGCTGGGAGGAAGGGAGGCTGAAGGCTCACCCGGCTGCTTCGACCGCTTTGTTGGCATATTCGACCTGAACGGGATGGTTATGAGCTGAAGTCGCACATGATGGATCTCTATCCAATGTAGAGGGTAGAGGTCCTTAAAGACGAGCAGCTCACCTGGAATAACCGACCATCAGGGGAATACGTCGAGACGGAGAGGTCGTAACCCGTCCCAATGGATGACATGGCGGATCAGGAGGTGCTAGGGGGAGAGGGATGCGCAGATGTATAGGACAGAAAACACGTTCGGTCTACCTATAATCTTCGTTTGGACGGACCTCTGGATCTTCAAAGATAAGGAAAGGTGGAACGGATGGGGAAGTTAGGTGGTTGAATTCGGACAACGCGCGGCCGTAACGTGGTTTCCGAAGAAAGCCATGTCATGCTGCCTTCCTGCACTCAAGCTTTGGCTTTTATAGGACAACATACCCAGATCCCTCGTTTACTATTCTCGCAAACAAGCCGGCATACTCCTCCTCGTCCGACATCGGCATCATGTCGGTTAGTGATCTCCACAATTCTACATTTGTCGAGTTGATGATACGGACAGTCCGGCTTCGGTCTCAACGGCGGTACGTTCAGTACTCCTCAGCGAACTATATCCAAAGCGGATTGCGGGCTGTTGACGAGAGCTGACGGAAGGGTCTAGGCCGGTCACGATGTTTCGAGTTTTGGCAGGAATTCGCAAAGGTGGGTATCGCCTTCACACCATCTCTCTCCTCATCTGAAGCTGTTCTTCCGAAGCTATCTGGATGACGATCATTTATAGGCTAACACGTCGTACAGTGCCATGCGACATCGGAAGAACCTGGACAATGCTCTGCACAGGTAGAGGATTACTTTGAGTGTTTACATCGGACGAAGGAGGTGAGTTCACCTTCTCAATACTCGACCTACCAGTACGATACCCACTTTCAATCAATGCTCATATCATTTTCCCGCCAGATCCACCGTGCCAAGGAGATCAAAGCACACTTCCTCCAAAAACAAGCACAAGAGACGAAAGACAAACGAGCACTTGCTGAGAAGAGGGCAAACGGGGTGATTGTCAGTTTGGGTTTGGTCAACGCGGATGAAGGCGGTGGAGAAGAGAAGTGATCCGCTCCATGCATCATTATGTAACCCCTCCCTCTTCATGTATAGCCCGCTGATCTGATGTCCCGGGCTCCTCGTAAGTCCCCATCCGCATGTTGAATACATGACGCCTCCCTCCTACACCTACAGCTCGGTCGTTGCTCTGTATCTGCGTATCAGGATCCCATCCCCAGCGGAGCTCGACTTCGTTGAACACATCTACGGTTTTGACGATCCCGAAGTTGAGGGATTGGAAGAGGTTGATCGAAGGGGCGTTGGCGGTTCCTATCCTTGCTATGATCTGAGAGCGGGGTATCTCGAGTATCGTCGCGATGTATGATAGGCTGGAGGAGGTGTATCAGCTAATCTCAGCGTTCTGATTTGGAAGGGGACGCGGACATGAGGTCCAAAGCTTCTCTAGCGTATCCTCTCCTCCGATCATTGGGTGCTTGTGGAATTTTTAGTAACGAATATCAAGGGAGGAACAGGGGCTCACACGCAATCATTATCTCGCATTCTACTTCTCCTTCTTTACCATTCGGAAGGAAAAGGTTAACATCCCCAATCATCCTGCATTGCTGAACCTCGGACGGCGTGAGGAGAACGCGATAAGGGGTGGGTATGAACTTCTGGGTCAGGTATGAAGGTTTGGCGAGGAGGATGAATGTAAGTGCTGATGGAGGGGTTTCAGGTCGGTCTTATATCCCGTACGCAAGGGGAAGCAGAGGAGGACATACTGTCTTCGTCCAGGTGCCATTTTCCTATGTTCTCGTCAGTCTTAGCGAGCTTAAGACGATTTGTCCTCCATATAGCTGAGGCGACACACGCTGCATCCCATATTCCTCTTCAAGCGTCAATGACTCCGATGCGGTCAATTCAAGTAATTCCTCCGACTTCATCCATTCGTGATACGTCTTGAAAGATTGGCACATCGTTAAGTGATCCTCACAGAGAAACTCATGACCGGCGCTCACTCACGGAAACATGTTCAGTCCTAGCATGACATCAGTAAATAGTCTGTGAATTACAGCCAGGACCGACCGATATGGGACGAGGACGACCTTGTCACCGCAGATGATGGTGTTTTCGTTCAGCCGCATCGCTGAGCATTACATGGGAGGCGAATGATTGATGTAGACAAACATGGTTTACAATTCAGACCTTATTGGAATTAAATACGGGAGATGAATCAAAGGAGAGCGCAAGATTCCGTCTCTGGCTTTCTTGAGAACATACGTTACTCGAGTACGTTATGAATGTCACCAATCGGCACTCGAGAGGAAGCGGCTCCCTTGATGCACTGCTGCCAAGTCCAGCAATACATGTTCAAACCGTCTCATCTGTCAAGTCTACTGCCGCTACGACGTCTTCAGCATCTTCCGCCTCCTCCTCCGCCTTTCCCTTCCCCTCCCCTCCCCCTCCAACACCCTTAAACCCTTGATCCTCACCCCTCATAGTCAACCCAATCTGATGCCAGACACTAGTCTCCTCCCTTGTAACCTCCCTCAACGCCATCGTCGCATAAGCACTCGCACCGAGGGTAAGCTCGATCCTCAGAGCTCTGAACTTTCCATCCGGGTTGTTCTCTGCTGGCGGGTTTAGACCTAAGATCTTATCCTCGTCAGATTGAACGAGGGCGATGTCGGGATCCGTATATTGGATGTGTTGCCATGATACATGGTCGGGGTGATTGACGATACGACGGTATGAGCCGGGAAGGGAATACTCCCTGTACGCTATCAGCTTGAAGAGGCGGAAGTAAGAGCCACACTGACCGCTGTTCTCGCCGCATGCGATGAGGGTCCAGCCCATCCGCTCGCATAATCTCGGCATATAGTCCGCCTATTCGTCCACCAGGATAGTCCACGTTGAAACCCGGAAGTGGCATGACGACGTCGAAGATCGTATAGTTCGCAAGGTCGTCCTCAGTGAGCTGCTTGACCTCCTGAGAAGAGGTGGTCTCCCATATCTTCTTGCGGTCTTTCCAACCGCCGCGACCTGGATGAGCTTCGACCGGTACTGCGACAACTCAGCCCGTCTTCGAGAGGAAAAGTGTGGTGGCCTACCAGCCTCAAGCTCATCTGGGCTCCCCTCGAACACCAGGTCTCCCGCTAACGGCTGGGTAGCTGACAGTTTGATCCGTTCCGACACCACCAAGTTCCAGAGATAGCTCTGATACGCATGAACATACATAGTCCTCAGGTTTCTCGGTATCTGTCGCATCATCAGCTTGTCACCTAAAACTCTCTTTCTACTCACACTGCCCAGAGCGCCGAGCTTGTCCGAGGTACTGCCGATCCGCTTCCAAAACTCCCAAACGCTCCTCTCCGCGACACTCCGCCTCGGCATCACTTCCAGTGACTTCTCCAGGTCCTCGTCTTCCAGCCAGTGCAGTCGTGCGCGAAGGCAGTCCGGATGCTCGCCTTCGCGAAGAGAGAGGATGGATGCTATCGCTTCAGACCAGTTTGAACGGAGGATGTGGAGGCCTGTGACATGGGTTGGGACGCTTGAAGTGCCGAAACGCTGCATCCCTGTTGGAATCTCGTCAATGTCGTTAGGGAATGGAGGGGAAGGCTTACCGTAAAAGTTGATGAAGCCACGATCTCGAAGAGACGTCATAATCTGATCAATCTCCTCTTCGCTCTCTGCTTGTACATTCCTATCTCCCTTAGCTCCTAGTCCAGCAGCTGAAATAAGGCTCACCTGAGCGTGATGACAAACTGATTCCCCTTCAACATCCCCAACTCCAGATAATCATTCGAATACTCCAGATCCCCGATCCTACATCCCCTCTCCGCTCTCTCCATCGTGGCCGACTCTTCCGTCCTCCGACCAAGCTTGATCCCATTCACCGTCCGCCAAAGTCCTACCAGATTCCGATTACCTCGTTTCAAACAAACCCGTTGCACCGTGACTGCTCGCTTATCCTTCGTCCCGCATACTGAGAGATCTTTGTTGTGGCTACCAAGTAGACGCGAGAGGTTTCCGAGGCAGTCTTGCGTCTCTCGATTAGATTTGTGCATCGTAAAGTGGATGTAGGGGTGTTGTTTTCTCTGTGCAGCTGAGGAACACTTCAGCTCCCATGAGTTATGCGAGGGGAACGGCATACCCCGCTCGGCATTGCCGTAACCATTCTGTGACTTTCGCCCGTTCTGTTGAGTCCACTTGATCGCCAATCTCTGTCCTGCTTCGCCCGAGTCGCGTGCGGAAGTTTCGAACATCCCGTGAAACAAGTTCCGGACGATACGATGTGCTGCCGTCCTGTCCTCCTTCTTCGGGATTGGCTGTTGTCGTGATCAGCTCAAACTCCTATGATTGAAAAGGTAGCTCACCTGCGAGACAACCTCCCGATCATCCCCATTGGCAACCCACCACTTATCGTCCCCACCCCTTCCTCCCCCTCTCCCACCTCTTCCCCCTCGTCCTCCTCTCCCTCTGCCTCGATCTCGCCCTTGACCCCGTCCTGAACTCGGTCCCGCTATCACAAGCTCCCCATCCGCGTTCATCGAGCCCTCCTCGGCACTCTGACCAGGTCGACGCGATCCCCATCCCGCATCTTGTCTCGGAGGAGGAACTTTGCCTTCGACGAAGAGGGTATGGAGGGCGATGATGGTGGAGTCCGAGAAACAAGGACGGAGGGAGTAGGTGGTGGATTCTGGCCAATTGGGAAGGGGTAGGAAGTCAAGGGTCTCGGGTAAGGGTTCGGATTCGGTAGGTTCGCCATCCACCTTACCAAGCGATTCTGAGCCGGCGGTACCGTTAATACCTTCGCTTTGACCCTCGCTGTCCGCTTTAGCGTTTCCTCTCGACGAAGACTCCCCCCCATCCGGTTCCGTTGGAATTCCGATATCTTTTAGGTGGATTACCTCTCCATTCGGTAGCAACTCGTTGACCAAGAAATCTGTAAACCTGGAATTATCAGCCCCATCTCGACCCAGGCACTATCGAGGCATCACTCACCGCTGCTTGATAACCCCTTTGACACCTTTCAAGACCACCGGACCGGCATATCCAATGATCCCAACTTCTTCTTGGCCGACAAACCCCCTGCGAGCTCGAAGGTCGGTCTTCACCCCTGTGACTAGCTCGAGTGAGGGCGGAAGTTCAGGTAAAGTAGGCTTGAGACCGAGACGGGATACTGGAACGGTGTGATCATAATATGCTGGTCGTATCAGCTCCTCTTCTTCCTCGGCGTCTATGGGAGCTGTCCCCGAGGGAGGTATAGGTAGTGGTGGAGTCGCGATTGCTTCGTCAATTGAGGCGGGAAGATCGTGATGAGCCGAGGGTTCGTCCTCAGTTCGGACTCGCTTGACATCATTCGCTAACAAGGACTCATCGTCCCGTGATCGCTTCCACTCGGTGTCCATGCCGACGCCCGGATCAACTATGCATTGCAGACGGTGGTCACAAGCAGAAACGCTCAAGCAGGAAATCTTTGAATTGCCACGTGCTTCATGTCGTGGCCTTTCTCTCACCGGTATCAGTCGAAGCAAATTACCCTATCGGGACGTGCCGTTGGACAACCTCAACCCCTATTGTCCCCAAACTCATCATGCTCTCTTGGCTATTACGCTCCAATACTACACCAATATCTTGTTTTCACAGCTTGTCCGTCTCTCAATACCGACCATGTCGATCTCTGTTCCAAACCGCGTCCCATTGGGACCCCTCCCGCTTTCGCGCTTCATCCCCCCGAGCAACACCCTTCCATCCCCTATCTCACTCCCCACAAAGCGCAACGCCCCAATCGCATCTTCCTCATATGAGGCCGTCAAAGCTCGGAAGGTGACGAGGATGAATGACGAGGGTTATGAGACGGTCAAGCGGAGTCGGATGAAGGTGGTAACACCGAAGGCGAAGGCTGTGTTAGAGCGGGATGATCTTGGGGTTGGGAGAAGTCCGGCGAGGAGGTTGTTTGTGGGAGAAGAGCATGGGGAGATGAGGTATGTGCACTCGATTGCAGGGAGGGTCATCCAGCTGATGGACGTTTGGCAGCCTTGGGATATCAGGCGCTGTCGCTACTAGTTTCACGTCTCCAACCCATCCTCGACGCTCTCTCGCTCCCTCTCCTCCTATCGAGTCTGCCTCACATCTGTCGTTCAGACAGGACGACGCCGCTCCATACTTCTCCATGCCCTTGTCCTCAACCGATAACATCCCCCTCCATGATCCAGGTTTCACAATATTCGCCGACGACACCGCCGACACCGCACCCCATCTAGGCGTAGGGATCGGCACACCGAAATCAAAGCGAACTGTCACGAGCACAACATCTAATCCCGAAAGCGCATCGTATGCTTTGGCCCATATTCCCTCATCCGCTTCTTCATCACGATCAAACGGAACGATGTTTGACGACGATCAGGAGAATATCCCGCCTGTTTGGTCTTTACACAGCACTCCCTCAAAGCACTCTGTACGGAGCAGTCCATCGAAGCACGGTGCTAGCGAGTATGGAGCTGATGAGGAGATCTTCTCTTCACCCGGCGGATCTGGACGAAGGAAATTACGGACCATCGAGCGGAGTAAGCTCGGTCTCGGCAGTGTACTTCGCGGCGAGATTAGTGGAGAGCCTGATGAGGATGGTGAGGAGGACGAGCTCACACCTGGACGGCGGGAAGGATTGGCAAAGGAGAAGGAAAAGGGGAAAGGAAAAGCTAGGATGGCCCGGGAGGTCGATCGGATATAAGGTTAACGTTCTTGTTCAGCCGGTTCTTGAAGATGCTGGGTCATCACTCTCAATTGTATCCCTATACCTAATCTTGACGATTTCTTGTGCATTTATAGCTCGTGGTACTGGATGACCTTTACGAGATACGTTGGAGACGATACAGACCATGCAAGTCAAGTGATGATGGGCAATGTCCCGAGTGAACGCCAAGACATAGGTCATAAGAACTGTTGAGGATCGTCTGCGGAGCGGGGAGCGCAAAGTCGCAACTCGTGTAGAGATGGGCCTGCCTATATTTGACGGTCATGCTCTCGTCTTGGCAGCTGTACTGCCTATCGATGAATGGTATGCATCACCGTCGAGAAAGGGGTACGCGTCTCAGCCACAAAAAGCACCCGCTACACCCTGAAAACACAAAGAAAAAGTCTCCCTCGCGACTGATTATCGCCACGAAGCTTTTCCCTTCCACCCGCACCAGCACCGGGCTTGTTTCGACTTTCAGCTCCGACCATCTTCAGCCTCTCGTCAAACCTCGATCTTCTTTCATTCTCCTTTCATTCCAGCTCGACATTTATCCTAGATTCCTTTGTATTTTGTGTCCACATGGCGAGACGAACCGACGGACCGAATCATTAAGCTCGAGTATTGGTCACACCCGAACCACCGGTACGACCCCATCGGATAGGACGGTTTGTCGTAACACTCCACAGCTTCCCGGCGGCCGACCTTCTAAACATCAACACTTTAGTCTTTCCATCTCTGTTGCTGTTTATCTTTCATCGACGAAACGAAACGGTATAATCTCGCTTTGATCTTAAGTTAGAGGTCTATCTTCGGGATCCGTCGTCAACAATTCACGCTCTTTATATAATTCACACTCCTTCGACAGCGCAGCCCACGGTTCCCCACGGCTCCTCACGTACCTCTCATCTCACTACACCATCCCCGTCCGTAACCGTGAAAACCGCTAGACCAGGTCAACATGACCTTCTCATCACTCCCCCTCACCCTCCTCCTCGCCCCTCTCGCACTCGCCGCATCCGGATCCCTCCCTCCCATCGAACGACATGCCCGACATCGAGATCTCGCAGCTCGATTACCTCGAATCACCCTGAATCAAAGACAAGCATCAACATCCTCAATCCCGCTTGGAGGCTTCCAAGAGGTCGGCGCTTCCGGTGTTTCCGCACAGATGATGTTCCTAGGTTCAGCAGATACAGTCTACATCCTCGACAGTGTGTTGCATTCTTCCCGTTTTTACCCGATTCAATACTGATTCGCTCTTAGAAAGCGAGAATAACACCATGAGCGTCACCGGCCCTGACGGCACAACCCACCCAGCCTGGGGAACATCGTATAACCTCCAAACGAATGTCGCCACACCCATGTCCGTAACGTCTAACACCTTCTGTGCCGGTGGTTACTCCCTCGCCAATGGGAGTTGGGCGGTTTTCGGTGGGAATCAAGCTGTTACGACTTCAGGTACGGCGGTGGCGGATAAAGTCAATAATCCGAGTGGAGCGAATCCTTATGATGATCTGGATGGTGGAGAGGCTATTCGGATGATCACGCCTTGTGATGATGGGAGTTGTTCTTGGCGGGAGGGTGGCTCGGCGTTGACCATGACGGTGGGTTCCTTGCACTGGCTGGCGTATATTTGGCAAAGCTGACGAGGGAGTAGGGGAAGAGATGGTACCCCACCATTGAGGGGTTGGGAGATGGGTCGGTCATCGTCTTAGGAGGAGATACGAATGGAGGGTAAGTCGAGATCGATACCTTGAAGGGCCGAAGCTGACTCCCGCAGCTACGTTTCGACGTTCACGCAAAACAACCCCACCTACGAGTACTTCCCCGAACAGGCTTCCGGTGCTATCGGGATGGACTTCCTCAATTACACTGTCCCGCTCAACCTCTTCCCCCTCACATGGCTCATGCCGAGTGGTTAGTGCTACTCACCATGCTATATTATGAAGCTGCCTTTAGACTGACGCTCTGCTAGGCAAGCTATTCATGCAAGCCGCCTACAAAACGATCCTCTACGACATGACCGCCCAAGTCGAGACACCCCTACCCGACATGCCCTACGCCGTCCGTGTCTACCCCGCATCTGCAGCTACCGTCATGCTTCCCCTCACCCCGGCCAACAACTATGAGCCAACAATCCTCTTTTGCGGTGGAAGCGCCGCGCCCTTCAACAAGTCCTCAGACCGTGGATCTGGCTTCAACGTCACCGCTGTTCCGGCAGATAATACTTGCGTCCGGATCACACCTGAGTCGGCGAACCCCACATATGAGGATGATGATTATATGATGGAGGCCAGGAGTATGGGACAGTTCATTTACCTTCCTGATGGGACATTGTGGCTCGGAAACGGGTGAGCGACTTAGCCATGCGTGCCGGGTCCAGCTGACTTCACCAGCGTCGGCATGGGAACAGCCGGGTATGGCGCTGAGCATTGGTCGATAGGTCAATCGTACGGCCAGGATCCGATCTACACCCCTGCCATATACGAGTGAGTAACTCTCAAGTCACCATAACAGACGCTAACCTCCACGAAGCCCCAACAAACCCGCCGGCACCCGCTTCTCGCGTCAAGGCCTCTCCGCCAGTAACCAAGAACGGATGTACCACTCCTCAGCGGTACTTCTTGCCGATGGCGCCGTGATGGTTTCCGGATCCAACCCAAACGCCGACTTCTCGACGACGCAGTGGGCGACGAGCTATTTGGTGGAGAAATGGTACCCTCTCTGGTACAGTCAGACCCGAACTCAGCACAATGGCTTCCCGAGCTCTCTGTCATATGTGAGTCTCTCCAGCTTGGATGAGACTTGCTGACCGTTGAAAAGGGCGGAAATATGTGGAACCTTACGTATACACCGACCAACTCGTCTTCCGACCCGAGCGATACAAAGGTCGTCCTCATCCGCACGGGCTTCTCTACCCATGCTGTGAGCCATTTGACCGTAAAGGCTTCCCACTCCTCCGCTGATTCTTCGGCAGATGAACTTTGGCCAACGCTACCTCGAGCTCAACACCACCTACACCCAACAAGCCGCCACGGGTCTCGTGACGGTTCACGTCTCGCAAATGCCCCCGAATGCAAACATCTTCCAACCCGGTCCGGCTATGATCTTCCTCGTTGTCGATGGCGTCCCGTCCCAGGGTCAGGTAAGCGCGTCTTCCAGGTGTTCAGGATGTTGGTTGACAGAGGGGCAGATGATTGTAATCGGGACCGGCAACATCGAGATGCAACCGCTTGCAGCAGCCACCGTCCTCCCTACATCCTCAGTCATTGTCGCCCCCTCAAATACATCCACTGCTGAAACCACGTCGGCCAAAACCGATTCTGCAGCGAAGAGCGGTGCACCAGCCAGTCTGGTCCTCTCCTCGAGTCTTTACCTCTTAAGCTCACTCTTCATCCTTGTCCCTTCGATCGGTTTTTTCGCATAGCATAGACAATGGACATTTGCTTCGGAACTTCCGAATTTGCTTGACCTTCGAAAGGATGGACGGTTCCCCACCTTTTTGTAATGATTTCATAATCAGCTGCAGCTGTTAGCAATCCAATGTTGTTACCTCGTCAAAACCCAAGCTTCTTCGATGCAGAATCTAGCTTGCTTGGCAACGCATACTTCGGATCTATGCGGCCGAAATTGGTCGGGCGGTGAAGGCCGATTCTCGTTCCTGGATGAGTCAAGCGCTGGGAGTGCGCGCTATATTAGGACTTCTTTTCGAGACAGTTTGTGCTGTCTTTCCCTTTCGCTTGACTTGTCAATTCTCTTCTTGCTGTCCTTGTGTGGTCCTACTGACTACATTACGAGGAAATTCAAGGGGACTGAATTCCAGCTTGAGTGCCTGATTCTACCTCGACTCGCGTCATCCCTCTTGCATCGCCTAAACCCTTCAAGACTACTGCCGAATTCCTTGATGTCGAATAAGATCCACAACGTCGCCGTCGCTGGTTTCGGATCAGGCAACGACGCAGTGAATCTAAAGCTTTCCCTCGTTATCTCTTCCCCTTTCTTCACTGAGTCTCCTTTCTACTGAGCTGACATTCATGACTGTGTAGTATGACAAAGACCGACCTTCCTACCCCGCTTCAGCCCTTCAAAAGATTCATTCCGCTATCAAATCCTCCCCCTCCTCCTTCTCTTCCATCTCTTCATCTCCCTCCTCCAGCTCAAACGGTCTAACAATCCTCGAACCAGGTTCAGGAACAGGAATCTTCTCCCGACTCCTCCTCTCCCCTCCTTCCCCCGAATACCCAATTTTCAATATATCCACTCTCATCGGGATCGAACCGTCATCAGGGATGAGAACGACATGGACGAAGGGTTTGGAAAAGGTCCTGAGGGAGGGTTTGGAGGGGAAGAAGAGGGTTGAAGCTGTTGAAGGTGCTTTTGATGATTTTTCGAAAGCTGGAGTTAAGGAGGGAAGGGTGGATGCGGTTTTGGTGGCGCAGGCTTGGCATTGGTGTCCTGATTATTCTGGGGCTTTGGTACGTTAGCTCAGCTACCTGATCTCAGCACCTACGTTCGCCTTCCGGTCATCCTACTCACTTTACCCATCTCGCCCATCTTACACATTTCACCCATAACCCACATCTCACCCCATTAATGGCTTTGCTGCTTCTAACAGCGGTCGAGCGGTCGAACCATATCATCACCTTTCTCAGGTCTACTCACCCCACCCACCCACTTTGTCTCCCTCTCATCCATCCTTTCCGCTTAGACTTCGGTCTCGCTGTGCTGACCCATTACCCCAGACCGAAGCCCACAAATACCTCCGCCCTTTCGCCCCCCTAATCTGTCTCTGGAACATCGAATCCTCCGAACCGGGATGGCATCACCAAATCCGTGAACTTCAAAAGGAACACGATCTAGGTAGTCCACAGTATTATCGAGGTTGGTGGAGGAAATGTTTCGAGGTACCGGAGTATAAAGAATTTTTTGAGGATGTTGAAGCGGGGACTTTGGAGTGGAGTTTGGGAATGACGGAGGATCAGGTGAGTTGTCCCACCTCTTCTAGTTGATTTGGTTTTGCTAGTCGAGCTGATATGAAACCACTCTCCTCTTGCTTGCTTGTTTGCTTTCTTTTCAATGCGATACCATACGAATCTGCTCGTCTCTACCGCTCGATATCATCTTCGACACGATGGCTGGATATGCTCCCTAAATATGTCTACGACTTCGACTTCCTTACCGCTCATCCCATCTTCCCTGCATTCTGGTCGACCCTTTGGGCGACGCTCGCCCAACCGGAACTGACGATATCTGCCACAGCTCGTCGCGAGGCTCTTCACGAAAAGCTATTTTACCGAAGCCAACCTGTCAGGTCAACCTCGGATAAACTGCGAGAGACGAATGAGGCAAATAATCCGCGATGGCGACAAGCAATGGATAAACAAGGAGGTGAGTCTTCTACCTTATCTCGCCTTACCTACGCTTATACCGTGATCCAGAACGGTATCTTCCACTACAAATACGATACCGACTACTTCATCATGCGACGTAAAGCGCCGAAATCCCTCTAGCTCGCTTCCACTCGAACCATTCATCTCTCAATACATGATGTTTTAGGTTTCGTCTCGCTTTATATAGTAACAGATGCAAAATGCTTTGGTGTCTCGATGCAGATGGTAATCCGGTTCGTCTTGATTCTACTTGTCTCCTCCACTCGCACTCGCAGTCGCTGCAGGTGCCGGTGACGGTGCAGCCGATGTCGACTCCTTCTTCTCACTTCCACCAACCACCTCACCGCCGCCCTCCTTCTTTCCCCCAAAGCTTCCTCGCGATCCCCCTCGTCCTCGGAAACTGCCTCTACCTCGACCTCGCAACCCTTCGTTCAAGAACCCACGGGACGGCGGGTTGGATATACTGACATTCACGGGGGTATCTCGGATGGTCTGTCGCACATCAGCGTAGGCATTTTCTACACTGACATATTGACGTACATTTGTGCTGGCCTTCAAAGCCACTTGCATGTCTTCTTCGCTTGCAAAGTCGACATACGCGTAGTCCTGCATCTGGTCAGCACTATCCAATCCAGCAGTATGACTCACCTTCTGCTTCTTCCATATGTGATCGGAGATGATCTTCACATTGGTGATCTGGTCAGACACCGTTCAGTACGCCCCTCGCGTCTTGCTCGACAACTCACCTTATCCTCCGACGACGGAAACATCGACTTGACCTCCTCTTGAGTTGTAGGAATAGGGATGCCCTTGAGGTAGAGCGATTTCGCCTTGACCGGGGAAGACGGCTTCGCATCGGCCGAGGTCTCTCGACTATGATCGTTGCGCGAGCTGTCGTCATGCGTTCCTGTTGAGTCCGTCTTGTCCCCGTTGGTCGATGCACCGTTGACAGCCGGAGTCGCCGGCTTTTCCGATGCATCTATCTTCTTTGCCGGGTTCATCGTCTTCGCCCCGTCCGACATCTTCTTCTCAGCTGCATCGGACCCTTTGTCCGTAGTCCGAGCAGGCGCTGAAGTAAATTTACCGTTCGCCACCGGTGTTGCAGCTTTAGAAGCCGCCTGTGGTGGTTTAGTAGGAGGACCAGACGGTTTCGTAGCAGGAGTAGGCGGTGGTGTCGGCTTAGCCGGGGGTGCAGGCGGTTTAACTGGTGGCGCAGAGGCTTTTGCAGATATCGAACCGTCCGTTGTTGATTTCGTTTCCGGTGACTTCTCCTTCGTCACGCCAGCCGCAGCAAGGGCCTGCCCTGCTAAAGAAGCCGTAGCTCGAGAAGGTCGAGGTTGCATAGGAGGCTTTGCGGGGACCTGAGGCTGGGAAGGAGCTGCACTCGTTAAAGCTGGAGCTGGAGTAGTTGATGTGGGCGGTTTGACGGGAGGTTGTGGCGGTCGGGTAGCGATGCCTCGTATGTTGTTTGTCGGAGCTGGCGGAGTAGCAGTCGCAGGCTTTGGCGGTACTCCTGTAGAAGCGATAGGTGCCGCTGCGCGAGCACCGATTGGCGGAGCGGGCTTGATGACCGCTGGAGGCTCTTGAACACTTGGACGGCGAGCGATTTGTTTTGGGACGGTGGCAGGGGTAACCGGAGCGGAAGGAGGCGCAGGTGTTTGGTTCACACGATGAGCGAAATTGAGGCCTGCTCATGTTAGCGTAGATCCTCTGGTTGGATGCTCGACCTACCGGTACTCTTCGTTTCCGCGGAGACGCGACCATCGGTGACGGAGAAAAGCAAATGACCACAAGATGCGTCGCTTAATTCTGTCAGCCGATGGCGCATGGTTAAGGAGATCACTGACGACAGCACCCAATGCCAGGTGTTCGTCCAAGTCCCGTCTGGCTTCTCTTCCGATTCAGGAGGCGGGACCTTCTGAGTAATCCCAAGGGCTTTTTGCAGCAATGCCTGCTGGTCCTGGCTACAAGACGATCAGGGAAGTCAATGGAACGAGTATCTCGCTCACTTCAGGCTAACCTCCACCCTTTCCTTCACACTACTGTAGACATCCGCAAACTCCTCCTTCGCTCGGACCAGCTTTGTTCGGTATGAATCGAAGGTACCATGGACGGCAAACTCGTTGAAGGATGCGGGGTATCTGACTGAGGGAATCGTCAACTTAGGATACTGGAAAGAAGGATTAGCGGACAATGCAAACCACCAGATATTGTCAGATCTGCTTTCAAAGCGTTGGACACATGGCAGAGGATGCCGTTTCGGCTGATTGGGGCCGATGCGACAAGTAATCGAGTCTCAGACTCATCGTACACCTAACCAGGACCGGTTCAGACCAATATGAGCGCTTGCAGGCGACGTACCCGCTGAGCAGTGTCGACAAGCTCGCCAATCTGCAATGCCGTTGTCCACATGGTGCCCTGACCTCCAGCGATAGTGGCATACCCCTCTCCTGATTCGATCAGCTACTGAGACCGACCTGGAAGTCTCAACATACCATTGTCGACTGATCACACTGTCAGCCTATGTCGAAGCAGTGGTGATAGACTCACACATCCTATGCGCAGCCACCGCTCCTCCCAATCCAAACAGTCTCAACCTCAACCCACCCACATCAAGCAATCGACTAGCCGCCTCGTCAAGGACCGACAAGTTGTGCACCTCATACTCCCCCGTCCTAAACTTTTCCAGAACCCTCACATCCTCGATCAATCCCCAAACCGTAAAGACAGGGACGGGGAACGTAATAGCGCCGGAAATGAGGTGAGGGAACTGGGAGAGAGGGAAGTGGATTGAGGAGTTGTTCAAGGCGTTGACTAGAGCTGCTCGGCCGGCCGATTGGGGAATTGTGAGGAGGTGGGAGCGGGTTGCCGGAGGGATCAGGGGGGAATATTGTAGGAGATGTCGCAAGATTCTTGGACGGGTTTAGCTATCTCATATGGCGAGGGAGGAGAAAAATCTCACTTATCGCTCATCCGATCGAGGGATTCGGCATTGATGAAACCGAAATCACCGGTATGGATCACTGCCGTCGCATCATGCTCGCGGATCAGGCGGTTCAGCTCGTGGTCTGTACGAAATAACCAGTGAGCCGGGCCGCTTTTTATTAACAGCGTGAATACTATTGGTGAAGGTAGCCGAACTCACAGTCTCCTCGAATGTCAGCAACACAGAGTATCCTCCCCGTCTTCCCAGCTAGAACGATACGAGGGGGCGAAGAAGTTTTCTCGCTGTGATTAGGTGACATGATCCCGTTTGCTTGAGTCGTGGAAGCCATGTTTTCTTGATATCCTTGAGACTGGTATTCACGCGTCCCAGTCGTTATGTCGGTACAGATTAGATAGCTTTTCTAGGTGTGATTGGGAGGAAGCTGGAGAAGGAGTGAGGAAAATTGACCATTCCGGGTAAAATCTGTGATGACGTAAGCAGGAAGAAACCCTCCAGAGTGCGCTGTATGAGTACTGCGCAGGCGTGTGACTGCTCTAGAGTGTCTTCCTCCCTTCAACCCGCTCCTCTTCACCACTGGATTGCTAGTCTTGCGGAGAGTCTTGTCCTCAAGGGGGTTGATAACATGGAGCATCCTCCTTCATCAGCCTACACCCTTCCACCAGACACCTTCGTCCCCTTAGCGTGCTCTTCCCCCTCATCTCCCACCGAGCATTTCCCTCCAAGGCCAAGCTCAGCGCTCAGTATTCGATCGCTTCTGAGTCATATCGGTAGACGCTCGTGTGACAATCGGGAAGAAGCAAATTTCCCTTTCCGGTCGAAATCAACATCCAGAGCGGTGAAGGGTCGACTAGCTCAAAGGCGGGCTAGGGAAGATGATACTGCGAGGCGCAATAAGGGAACATTCACTGCTACAGAAACCTCGTCCGAGGATCCACCTCCGCACTTAGCCCTTCCCGAGACGAGCGATCCTATCATCGGGGTCATTCACGCCGAGTGGTATCGAGTAGCTTCTTCCCTCAAGCCGGAGCAGAGACAGTGTCTGTTAGGGGCGGTGTGCTTGGGCGTCATTGACCCTGTGCAAATCAGTCGTCGTATGTTCACCTTGTCTCCCAGTATCAGGTTCAACCAAGATCCCTTACAGTACCCTTAGCTCAGAATCCCTTCGGAGGCGGAACCTCCCCTCGTCAGCACTCCCACTCCATCCAACTCTTCCAAGCTCCAAATTGTCAGCCTACATCCTCGAAGCGATCCTCATCCCCTCCTCATCTGATGGCAAATCGACACCATCCTACGCCTAACAGTACCATTCCGAACCGACGCTGCGATCCACCTCCTTCCCGCTCCGTCTCCGCCCCGCTTCAACCGAGAAAGATCCTCGATCGACCGAGACCCGCCAAGCGGCAGCTGGACCGACCGACAACTGCGCTGAGAAGATCACATCTCACTCCCCAAATGTCCTCAGACGAGGACAGCGATGATCATGCTTCCCCTTCATCAAAGCGAAATGTCTCGCATGTCATTACACCTCCACCCAAGCGATCACCACGATCAGAGACTCGTCCTACCTGTTTACCAAGGCTATCACCCTCTCAACCTCTCCACTCGTCTCCGTCTTTCCTCCTTTCCTCACCCACCCCTCTCTCCCCTCCGTCCACGAACCCAGCGCCGTACACATCTCTTCCTCACGAACCTTGGCACCAAAACAGCTGCCCAGCCTGGTACTCGAGATCACCGACCCAGCCTACATCATGGGTAATGGTCGCATCCGAACTTCCATAACATCCTCACAATACAGTCGCATGCAGTCTTGCTTGTTAGTATCGTAGCCAATTCCGTTAGCATGTATCGCGTCCGATCATATGTCATGCATGCGCATCCTGTTTACCCAGGCAATGGGCATATGTTGGCGCTGTATACTACTCGCTTTCGGCCATGATCTCATGCACAAGCGAGTCCTTTGAGGCGCGTGCCCTGCAGTCAGTCAACAGAGCGGATCTTGTCGATTTCGAGGGCATGACATCCTTCTTCGCCAGTCATGCTGAGCACGATAGTCGCAGCGAGATGTGGGGATCCATCTCGGCGGACTTCAAATGGCGGAATGATCGGGATGGACGAGAAAGCGAAGGCATAGCCGGAGCTATGCTGGTTATATCATGCCCTGAAGTGGAGGGTACGGTGAGAGAAAGGTTGCATGCGGGTCACCTTTTCCGCCTCGCTTGATTCGGGTTCTTCCGTCCGTGTCCGATCGTGGGCATACCCTGTCCGCCACTTCGACCTTTTCCGGAGAGACCCACAGTGATGATCTCAGGCATCCACTAGACCTCGGTAAGCGGATCTGATCAAGCCTCTCGCGACAGCTCAGAGGACCTGAAGGTAATCACTCACATCCGGATCGTTCCACCCCTGCAGCACCCCTTTGGCGACCCTCCTCTCCTCCCTCTCCCTCAACCTCTCCTGTGACCTAAGTGCAGTCTGCCACTCCGCCTGATCCTCCCTCAATATCAACCCAGTCCCACCCTTCTGCTGACCCTTCGCTCGACCAGACTTCGCATCGGGTATACTGAACTTCGTTCCTCGGAGATGATATTGGAAGTTCTTCTTTAGATGGATGGTCTGTTCGCCTGTTTTGGCTGAGGTGGTTACGGTCGTTCGGAGGAGGGAGGGGTTTCCGCAGGATGGGCAGAATCGTTTGCTTGAGTCTTTGCATGTCCTGGGAGGGATCAGCTTGATTATGGCCTGGATGTTAGGTTGACTCACTTAAAGCAAGCATGACATCTCAGGACCCAGTTTCGGACCTTGCTGATCCGCTTCCCTCCCTCGCCTACCAAACCCATACCCATACCCAGGAGGACGTTCTGTACAGCGAAATCTCCGGTCATGCAAGCTGCACCTATGGGTGTATTCGGTGCAAATGACGTCCCGTCGGCGGGGAGAAGACCGAGGTCGTGATTGCGATGAGATGAGACGTTTGCTGGAGTGATCCAGTCACCTTCGCTGTCGCCATCTAATGGTATATCCTCAACATGGTCCATGTGGCCATTCCCGCTCGGACGTGACAGCTCAGATGTCTCTTGTTCTCGATGCGACGAGACGTCGTGGACCTCTGGTATTTCCGGTGGGTCCAATCCGGGGGATTCCTGGGGCAGCAGGACCTGTTCAATTGATCTTGAAGTCTCCCCCTCCCCTGTTGCGAGTTGAGTTTCATCCGCCGAGTTCTCATCCTCATCATCCTCTTCCCCTCCCGGCTCCTCATCTTCGGTCTCAGGCAGAGAATCGACAGTTGGAGCATCCCGCCTTCGGATCTGCTCTCCGGGTGTTGTTCGTATGTTTTCATCCCCATTGGCAACGACTTCGTATTGGTAAGTCAAAGCGATAACAGATAAATCGGTCTGTGAGAGCACCGCATAATCCCCGGTCTTCTTTGCGAAAGCAATGACTACATCCTATCAGCATAAATCCCACCATCCCAAAGGGTCTGCATCACCTCTTGCCATTGATTCCGCATTAGGCATCTCGACCCTGACATCCACCCCACTCAGTCCCAGCCTCTCCCAGTGATTTCGAGCTTTCGGGTCTCGCAGCTCGGCTATAACGAGTGGAGTTGTGTGGAAGGATGAAGCGAGATGACGGAGGGGAGTGAGGGAGAGGAGCGGGCCGGCATCGAGGATCAGGTGATTGATGCCAGATTGGGACGAAGACGAAGGTGATGAAGCGGGAAGGTTCGATATCGAGGCGGTGGGAGGGGCGGGAATAACATTGAAAATCATTTCAGTAGTAGTCAAGGAGGGTCTGGCCATGTCGCTATACGACAGCATCATGATGAAGAGTGATGGAGTGGTTTGACAGAAGAGAGCATATTTCGGGGGTATGAAGAACTTCTGCTTCGTCACGTGACTCAAGCAACGGAAGCAGATTTAACCGACGATGCGAGATTTCCGCACTTTTGAAATCAGCAACCTATTCTAACCTATTCTTCGTTCCTTCACCTTCCCCTCCGTTACCGGGTCTCACTTTGTACTGGACACGATGAGAGGTCTTCCAGACTTGACCAATCCCGTACTTCCCGATGTTGAAGACCTGCATCAGCTACCTCGACGACCTGTCGACGCAGCAGATTTCGAGTGGCCAGAATCTGGACCGAGCGAGCCGAAAAACACGGCGAAGGTTGGGCCATTCAAGGCGAAGGTTGTTGCTGCGATGACAGGTGCGATGACAACCAGTCTGCTGAGTATGTGAGCTCCGTGTATGACCTTCAGCACGACAATCACTGTCCGAGCTCGAAGTGAGAAGAGCTGACATCTCGTAGTGACCCCCTTCGATGTGCTCAAGACTCGTCTTCAGACCGTTCAACCTCCCTCACGAATACCTTACGTCCCGCCGACCGAAGAATGCTGTCAAACATCCGTTCTCACCCCGAAGCAGACCATATCGTCGGCTCAAGTACCGCCTCTCGACCCACCAAACCCGACGACATGCCTAACATCAGCTTCTTCGTCATCTCAACCTAGAGTCACACCTCCGGCCCAAGCCCAAGCTTCCTCCTCCATCTTCCGGTCTGTCGCTGCCTCGTCTTCTGCGCCCCCTCCGAGGGGATGCCTACATCCGAGCAAGTGGGCTGGGATTTGGGGAGAGGCGATCACACTGGATCAAGCTCTTGCTAGAGGGATAGTGGGGATCGGTCCCGAGGGCGGAGCAACCCTGGTCCTTCCGGCTGAGCAAGCAGTGACCGGTGTCATCGGGGGCTTTTGGAGTGAAGTCGCTGCTGTACGGAAGGAAACAGGCGTTCGAGGCTTGTGGAAGGGAGTGGGAACGACTCTGTTCGTTGTACCGATAGAAAGCGCAACCTCGAGCTAATTGAGAACAGGACAATGTCAATACCATCCGCAGCGATCTACATGCTAGGCTACGAACACCTCCTCAACCTGATCTCACCATACTTCACCGGCTCAACCGATGCATCCGTCAACGCATCCTCGCTTCATCGCCGTTCGACTTCAGCGGTCACCGCTTCCTTGACACCTGCACCACTGATAGCTGGATCTCTGGCTCGGACTTTCAGCGCGTCTATCATCAGCCCCATGGAGATGTTCCGGACGCGGTTGCAGTCTTTGCCGACAAGTGAGTTTATACGGGAACTGTAAAAGGATGAAAAGCTGACTATATTGGCTTAGTCGAGAGAGGCAGTCCTACTTATACTTCTACCGCTAAGGATATGGGCCGATTGGTGAAGTCGAATGGACCGACCATCCTCTGGCGGGGACTAGGACCGACTCTCTGGCGAGACGTTCCATTCTCAGGTGAGTAAATAATCGTCAGAAACCGGGACAGCGCAGTCCTTGGTCATACTGGCGCTAACACCCCGTTCAGGACTCTACTGGGCCGGCTTCGAAATCCTTAAATCCCGCTTATCAAACGCCCAAACTTCCCTCTCCCCCATAACTAACTCCTTCATCTCCGGTGCAGTCTCTGGAACCTTCGCAGCTCTCCTCACCCAACCTTTCGATGTGCTCAAAACCCGTCGACAGGTGTTCACCCCAGCTGCGGGATGTTCGCCGCATGCCCCGACGTTCGGTTTGGCGATGCATGTGATCCGAACGGAGGGTTGGGGAGCGTTATTTGCCGGGTTGACACCGAGGTGCGGGAAGGTTGCGCCGGCTTGTGGGTTAATGATCGCTTGTTATGAGGGGGTTGGGCGGTATTTGGCCGGGCAGGAGGACTAAGTCCACGCCCGAAGGAATGCGAAGTTTCGATTGCATAACATATGCATGAAAGTCATTCGAAGATTCGCTCCTCGATGTTCACCCCCTTAACATCATCCTGCCCTTTGCACAAGACGGTTGTAAAGTCTTCTGCGGTATCATCCTCATATCTATGCTACAACTCCGTCCTAAGCCCTTATCGCCTCGTCGCCCGAAACCCAACCTAAGCAGTCATCCCCATAGCATGCTCCCCTCTCTTCAAGCTCTCGATGTACGTCTGCCTCGCCTCCTTCCGGTCGGTATCAGTGCTCGTCCGGGGTAAAGGCGTCCACTTCGGCTCATCCTGGAAGAGTCGCATAGCCGTGATGGTGTTGGCGGAATCGACGGTGAAGCGGTGATAGATGCTACAGGCGGGTTGCGTCAGCGACATTCGGGTCCTCGTCAGCTAGAAAAGCTCTTTAAGGACAGGCGATCAGCTCACCCTGCTGGGAGCACGACCAGGTCCCCCTTCTCCAGTGCGATTCGAATCCATTTATCGTTGTGATCTCCTCCAAAGCCTTTCCAAAGAATAGTCAGCGAGTCAGATCGCTGTCCCGCAAAAAGCCTGGATGGGCTTAGAAAGGACGATCGCGAAATTCACCTCGAACGTCAAAGAAACCAGATCCACCAATGATATACCGAATCTCCTCGTCTTCATGCAGATGCCTGTGATACCGCATGTCAGCGGACCACCTAGGAATATCCATTCTTGTACGAGGATAATTGAACGTGAGACCGACATACTCGTCAAAGAACATCTTGATCTTCTCCTCGTACGCATCGCCGAGACCAGCTTTGGTCACCGTGATCTGATCACGCTATTCGACTTGTCAGCCTCTGTATCCACAAAGGGATAGCGCCTCGACGCTCGATTGCGTTAAGGAGAGACTGACGTTCTTGTATCCTCTCCCCTTTGCAAACTCATCTGTGTCATCGCATATGAGCATCCTATCATCCTTCAATGCAAAGCGACGAACCTAGTGCTTCTTGCCATTTCCCATCCTCGTCGTAAGGTATCTCTTTGTATATCACTCCCAAGTCTGCGAGAGTGATTTGAGAGACGGGGTTACGAGAATCATGCGGTTCTCGCTGATCGCCGCTGCAAAAGTCTTGAGGTCAGACACGAGGGATCTTCTGAGGAGAAAAGGAATGGACTGACGTGATATCGTCGTAAACGTATGCTCGCATCTTGCACTCCTTTCACCCTAGAGGTGGTTGTTTTTGTGATATACGTTTAGGGGTCTGATTGTCTGAACGTGCAAGGTGGAAATTGACAGAAATGGTGATTTGTGGACAAAACGTTTCTGAGTGGGGCGCCTTGGTTTGCCGAATGGCCATTAAGTTAAGGATTTGATTCAGTTGACAATTGCCGAGAAACACCGTGGGAGAGCATTGGAAACCCGACTGTTTTGAGAGCGCGCCTCCGGTCGGGGAGGGTTGGGGAAGTTGCAAGAGGCTGAGTCTCCTCTTCATCTTCTGATATTCCGTTGATTCTAGCCTTGTTCTGCCTACGAGAGTACGTCCGGGTAGGCGGGAGCGATGCATTTGGCACAACAAGTGAGTCGCACTTCGGTCGTCATGCTCCAGTGGTGGCTTGCGGAGGTCCGAGCTGATTTCTTTGCCTTAGAACCCCTTCGTGAGCTGATCGACGTCCCGGTTTCCGACCAAGACGGACTCCAAAACCGCGAGGATCGCGTTACGGTATGTCTGAGACCGGGGGGAGTCGCTGCTGTCCTCTTCTCGAAGCCTCTTGTCGGATCACGGGGGCGAGCCGGTCTGATATACTCCCAAAATGAAGCAGATCCTCTCAGCTGCTCCCTATGCTCTTGCTCGGTGCACAGGCGCTGATAGACATATCGACTAGACCTCACTCTCTCCACAACTCTGGTCCTTGAGAAAAGTCCAGTGAGTCAGCTCTCTTCTGGACCCCGTCCAAGCGGAACGACGCCTCATTCTGCTTGGATCACTCCGAAACGAAAGCGGTCCTCTCCTGCTCCCCTTGAAATAGAGAATCAGCTGACGTGCCTTGTCCCGCCTCTTTGCACAGATCACCAAATCTTTCCGTCATTCGAATCCGATCAAGGTGATCGAACAATCCGCGGCCTAAGTAGGAACACCTACCACATCACAGTTCAACCGCGTCTTTCGCGAAGGGGTGAGCCATCGTATTCGTATTCATGAGTCGTCTTGTTTACGACTTATAGTGTCTTTAGCTCTCATTTCTATCAGGTTCTCTCCCCTCTCTGAGTTCCTCCCCTCCACCCATCATGCCATCTCCTACCCGATCTGCGGCTCTTGCGGATCCCTCAACCGCCTACACACTGCTAGAGAAGCTCGGGACGGGCAGCTTCGGAACGGTATGGAAGGCGTAAGTCTTGCATGCTTTCACTCTCCTAGTACTAACGTCGAAACAGCGTCCACAACGCGAGCAGACAGATCGTAGCCATCAAGATGATCGGTACGTCAGCCTTCGCCAAATTTTTTGATACTGACCGGGCCACTCCCTTCATCTCCTCGTCAAACTTCATTCCCTCATGCATGTCCACTATCCAGATCTCGAATCATCCGACGATGACATCTCGGAGATCCAAGCTGAGATCGCGCACCTCTCGACATGTGATTCCGAACATATCACACGGTACTACGGGAGCTTCGTAAGGGGATGGAGGCTGTGGATCGTTATGGAGTATCTTGCTGGCGGGAGTTGCCTAGACTTGGTGAGCGGACACTCCAGACGGCGGCGAAGGAGACCCAACTGACTTAAGATCTAGCTCAAGCCTGGCGTGTTCACCGAGCAGCAGATCGCCATAGTCTGTCGCGAGCTCTTGGTCGGCCTTGATTACCTTCACTCCGAAGGGAAGATCCACCGTGATATCAAGGCGGCCAATGTCCTTCTATCCGCCTCGGGGGCGGTGAAACTCGGTATGTCCTCACAGGGATCCCAGTTCATACCCCGCTCTTGCTGATGTTGTCTCATCAGCCGACTTCGGCGTCGCCGCTCAGCTTTCCTCACACAAATCTCAACGCCACACTTTCGTCGGTACCCCATTTTGGATGGCACCCGAGGTCATCCGACAAGCAGGCTACGATGCGAGAGCAGACATCTGGTCTCTGGGCATCACTGCTATCGAGATGGCCAAACGAGAACCACCTTTAGCGGAGTACCATCCGATGCGAGTGCTGTTCTTGATCCCGAAAGCGGCAGCACCGAGGCTGGAAGAGAGTGAGGGGTGGTCGAAGGACTTCCGGGATTTCATCGAGGCCTGTTTACAGAAGGACCCGCAAGACGTGTGTGCGCTTTCTCCCACCGTGTTACCCCGCTGACGTAGAGCAGCGAGCTACAGCGAGGGACTTGCTGGAAAACAGGTTCATTCGCAACGCTCGGTCAACATCCCGCCTCGTCGAGCTTGTCGAAAGAAATCAAGCTTTCAAGCGGCAAAATCCCTCAAAACCCTCTACCCCGAGCAAGACCCTGAACAAGCAAGCTGCTGGTTTTGGGATGACTATGGTGGGCGGCGGGACTATGCGAAGCGAATGGAACTTCGATGAGACGATCCGTGGTACCGTACGAGGAATGCCGGTCCAGCTGGATTTGGCGGAGATGGAAGAGGAGGAGTGGGCGTTTGAAGAGGAAGAAAGAGGCGAGATCGTAGTCCACTGCAGGGTGGTAGACCGGTCTAGGTTCAACGTGAGTCCAGGTATTGAAAACCGACTGACGGACCAGGCTTCGGAGATCTCCCTTCCGATCTTGGAACGATCTCCGCTTGATACGCCGCCATTGGGATCTTCACCACAGACACCGACAAGCGACATGATGGACCTAAAGTCATCGAAGAGCCAGGCTTCGCTCAAGTCGACATGGAAGCAGCGTCACAACCAGGGTCAGGGGACAATCGTGAAGCAAGGCGATCTTGGAGATGGGTCAGTCGGGCATCTGTTTCTTCAGCCTTACAGCTGTCGTTAGGGAACCCCACTGACGCTTTACCAGGTATTCCACGGTACGGCCAGTCAAGAAAGTCGATGCAGCGGGATCGCAACGGCTCTCGAACGAATTTGTAGGCGCGGACTCTGTGCGGAAGGTCTCGGCGATACCACACCTTGAAAGCCCTATCAAGCCTCGTCCGCCTCTGTCTGCGCGCGGTCGAGCAGGGCAAGCATTAGTCGAGGAGGTGGTACTTGGCGTCCTTGATACCGTGCGTCTTGTAACGTTTGACTGAGATACCGAACTGATGACTCGTAGACCGCTGGGGAAGACCACGATGCACCCACACTCGAGGCGATCAACCTGATCCGGAAAGGGTTCGCAGATCTAGGGGGACAGAAACCCGAGATGGCGTACAAGGTGGTGATGGACGTCTTAGGCGGTATCCGGTCGTGAGTCTCGCAGCGAGTTTCGCACCTCTGCGCATCGCTGACCTTCCGTGCAGGAACGATATCGTTCACTCTCATATGCGCAACATGTCGATGCCAAACATCATACCTAAGTCTCGGCCGGGCATATCACCAAAGATCCGGACTCACGACGACGAAGATGATGACCGTGCGTCGCCCAAGAGTGATCTTGTGAAGGAGAGGAGTAGCTTGGCGGACATGCTGTACCTGCGATGTCAGTAGTTCCCACCTCCCAGGGTGAAGAGTTCTTGGCTAATATTATAGTAGGGCTTGACGGGTTGAAGCTAAAATGGCCGGGCGCTTGAGCAAGGTGGGCCATGGGTTTGCTTTGAGATGTTCACAGTGATCTAGTACGATGTCCCGGATGGTCCTGTATCAATAAATGCATCTGTTGATTGATTGACATGCGTTTCTCGTGGTCCCCTAATTGCCCCATTCCGTGAATTTTGATCCGGCGGTACCCGAGGGTTGTCGTTGACGCAGGCTGAGACCGATTCACTTTCACTTGACAATTCTTCAACTATTCTTGGTGCGCATCTTGTGAGAGTGCGTTGACGATCATGTCGAAGCCGAAGCCCGGGTTGGGCAAAGGTCTCGTCAGGACTCTCGCTCAGACGACCCATTCACATTCCTCAATATCGGGTCAATCAGCACCTCATGGTCTACAGCTTGCCCCGGTCGTCTCGCATCATCCCCAGTCTCAATTGTACTCGACTTCGACAAGAGAAGTTTCTCCAGCTTTCCCTCTTCCGTCATATTCCACTCCATCCCATTCACTGTCGCCAATCGTATCGAGAGCGGGTCCATCGACATGGTCCTTACCCGCCGCTTTATCCGGGTTAGTCATCCAACCTTCCCCCTACCTCTCTCTCCTCCCAACATGGGATCCACCCTCCTCCGAAGCTTCCTCATCCCGACACGACTCGAACTCGAATCCCATCATCCAGCCATACCGACTTTCACCTTCGCTCAAGGCGCTTCGAACACCCAAACCCACACGCGTACATCGAGCGAGCTATACGACCTCTTCAGCACCTGCTCGAGCAGCAGTCGAGATGAGCAGCATGAGCATCTTCAGCTCTTCCTTCCTCGGTCCTCTACCTCCTGGTCCTTCCCTACCCCCTTCTCTACTCAGTTTCCCAATTCAAACCGGACAAGCAGGATACGATCTCACCCTTCCACCTCCAATACCTCCTTCACCCAAACCTTCACGATCAGATGAATCACATCATACCGTTCTGTCTCCCGCTCCAACCCCTTTGGATCCGTCAATCTCATCAAGTATCACCTCCCACCCTCACCTAGCCTTTCCAGACCCAGCTCGACCCACCACTCTCCCTTCCCTAACCGAATCAGCCGACGGGACGGGGCTCAACCTCTACTCATCGAACCTGATCTTCCATCTCGGTGCATCCGGTTTGGCAAAAGAACGTACACCACCTCCACCACCTCGGCGAGATCGGTCTCCAACTCCTCCACCTCGTCCTCGATCCTTCCCCCTTCCAGAGATTACTCCGCCTACGACATTACATAGTACTGGGGTAGGTGAGGACGCTTACTTCGCCAGATTGGATGGGATGTGTATAGCCGATGGTGTTGGTGGTTGGGCAAGATCAGGGAGAGGTGGAGCAGATGCAGGAAGGTGGTCGAGGTTATTGACTCATTTCTGCGAGGTGGAAGTAGGGGATTGGTGGGCTGGTGCGGAAGATTACCTTGATCAGGTTGGAAAGGTTGGAGGTGAAGATGGGACGGGAGGAGGGAAGAGCTTGAGAGGGGAAGGGAAGGGTATGAGTGGATGGGCTAGGAGAGCTTGGTCTGCTGGAAGAGGGGAGGATAAGGAAGGTCATGGTGACGGGTTGGAAGGTGGGAGGAGGAGGAAACCGCTCGATCCGGTGGAGATTATGCAGAAGGGGTTCGAAAAGTGTTTGGCTTGTGTTATGGCGGAGGTGAGTGAGCGAGAAGGTTCCAGGTCGATGTCGCTTTCTTCCCTCGCCTTTGTCCTACGTCCAGCCATGTTTCCGATTCCCTTTCTCTGCCCGTCACGTTCTTTCCACCGAATTCTGCCTCATCCTTCGTTTCCCTCATCCTACTCCACCTTCTACCCCTCTGCTCTTCTTCCTCTACGAACCTCCTCCCCACCTTCCTTCAGCTCTTCCTTCTCCGCCACCTCCGCCACACCCCGATCGGCTGACGCCTCGCCTCGCAGGGGATCCACGGCTCCTCGACCTGCCTCCTAGCCCTCCTCCACCACTCAACCCTCCTAATAGCCAACCTAGGTGACTGTTGCCTCCTCATCATCCGTTCCGGGGAGGTCATCTTCCGAACAAGCGAGATGCAACACGCCTTCAATTTCCCTATGCAACTCGGAACGCACAGTCGGGATGAACCGATGAAGGATGCGAGGCGGTATGATGTCGGTGTTGGTAGAGGTGATGTGGTTGTGGTAGGGAGTGATGGGTTGATGGATAATCTCGTGGGTTACTTTGCACTTCCGAACCTATGGCGATCGCTCTTTAGCGAGTCGTCCTGGAGAGAGTGAGAGAGAGAGAGAGAGAGAGAGAGAGAGAGAGAGAGAGAGAGAGAGAGAGAGTTGAGCTTTTAGCTGATATGGAATGGTTGGGTTTTGGTAGTTTGACGAAGATATCCTGGATACATTGAACGAATTCGCATCACCTTCTTCAACCTCCAACCGAAACCCTCAACTCCCTCCTTCCTCATGTCCATCTAGTCCAGCGAGTTCACTACTCCTCCTCCCACCATTTTCACCGCAGAAAGTTTCCGAAGCATTGTGTAAACGTGCTCGAGCCGTATCTGAACAGACTACGGCGACGACACCTTTCATGGTTCGAGCTATAGATGAAGGGATTGAATTTGTTGGTGGGAAGAAGGATGGTGAGTTGGTCCAGTTCCAACCTTACATATCTCCGGATGAGACGTTTTATGGTGTGAGATGTGAGACTGATGAGTGGGTGTATTGGGTAGATATCTCGGTACTTGTGGGTGTGATTGGTGATCGAGATCAGGGGGAACGGATCGGTGGGTTGGCTTTGCATACAGAGTAGATGAGGCGTAGATCATACAGGTGTTGTAACGGGTTACTGGGATACGGCGAGATCACATATATGCATTTCCTGTCCATAGGCAATCGAAGGTTGAACGTACTGGACTCGCGGTCTCGGCTGCGAATGATAGTGGACGACTCATGCAAGTGATCAGGTGAGTCAGACCACAGCATGACATGACGCAATGTACAATTGAAGCAAACATCTCCCGTACACACTCCTTCTGTCCTGCACCTCCGCTTCCGCTTGCCCAACTCACTCCGCTTAGCCAATTCAAAGCTTGTGCAACGCATCCTTCGTCTTCTCATCCACAAATTGACTCTCCGTCACACCCTTGCCCATCGCCGCGGTCGAGGAGATACCGCCGGTAACAGTCATCATCATGCTATCTGCGAAATCTGCTCCGGACCACTGGAAAGGGTCAGCTCAGTCTCGAACGGGTACAACCAAGCTTCTTGAGGAGAAGTGCGAGATCAAGGGGCCGAGGATTTAGGAGGATGAGTTTGAGGAGGTGGTTTGATCAAAACAGAGGCAGGAGACACACCTTCTGATGAGTGAGAACATCACAACCGATATCCGCCTCTCTCCGCTGAATCAGTTCGACATACGCCTTCATCCCCTCCTTCGCGAACGCCTTTGCGAAGAGATCATTAATGTACGCGTTCGAGTGCAGACCCGCAAGCTATTCACCAAGCATCACCTTCCCGCCACAAACGTGAAACCCGGGACCCACCGTGATGAACTGGAAGACAAAGCCGAGCTTCCCCAACTCCCAAACATACTCCTTCATCTCCTTCTCTCCCAAACCCGCCGCACTCCAGTTGAAGCTCGGGCTCAAGTTGTACGCCAACCAATGACCAGGTCGTTCCTTGTGTACTCCGGTCGCAAACTCCTTCGCCTGAGCGTAGATTGGCGACTTCGTCTCCATCCAGAGTAAGTCGGCGTAAGGTGCAAAAGCCACACCGCGGTTGATAGCGCATTGAGTTCCTCCTTGGTAACGGTAGTATCCTTCTCGCGTACGCGGGGTATCCCAATCCCAGTAGGGAGGGTTCTTCAACCCGTAGCTTTTCCGGGCGAGCTGTAGAGCAGCCGAACGAGAGGCATGTGCTGTACCCGCGACATGAGCGAGGAAGTCCTTGACCTTCCCAGCATCGACACCTTGTTTCGCCAAAGCATTGGCAAGGGTCTGAGGGTACAGCTCGAGTTTCGCCGCCTTCGTCCAATCATCCTCGATCTGCTGAAACTGAGCACCAGTCTTCCCCTCGATCTCGGCGGCCATCATGATATCGACAAGCGGCAAGAGACCCGGGTTAGTTGAACCGAGGATGAAGGAGTGGTCCCGAGGGTCGATGTTTGAGGTGATGAGTGTCGCCGCCTCAGAGTCGGATCGAGCGATGACGAGATTGGTCGTGCCCATGATGTCGCATTGGAAACGCATGGCGACGAGGCGATTGATGTGTTCAGAGATTGGTACGAGTACCTGAGCCGGGCCATCAGTCTTGCTTTGACCTTCTATGATACGGACACACCTTCCCAGCCATGTGTCCGCATTTCTTGGTACCAGGTGCCTGATCTTCGATATGGATCCCCGCCGCACCAGCCTCGACCATCATCTTCGTCAATTTCATCACAGCGGTCAAACCTGGTCGACATCAGCTCTTGTCTATCTCTCCGTTTTCAAGGTGAACCCACCACCATGACCAGTGTCTGCATCCGCAACAATCGGTCGTAGATAGTCAATCGCCGGTCCAAGGTTCTCTCCCTTTGTCATTGCCGTACTCCTTGTCCACCGTTGTTTCCGATCATGGAAGAGTTGTGCGGCGAAAAGCTGGGCGACCTTGTTCGGGACGGTGTTGGAGGGGTAGTCTGTAATTGAATGTCAGTACGAGCTGGTTCACATCCTGCTAGATGCATAACGCAGCAGGATGTTGAAAAGCAAGGCCGAAGCTCACCGGCAAGATCTGGACCTGGCTCGAGCGAGCTACTCGCCGTTGAAGAGCACTGCCATCCAGATACATAGACCGTCTCGAGATACTTTGCCATTTGTGTGAGCTGCACGGGGTCGAGCCTGATCTTTCGACTCAGCTTGATTCCTTCGCGCGATACATAGACTGAAGACACGGTGAGTAGCTACTCACGCTCCGTATGTGAACGTCGTCCCTCCACCTTCACCTCTCGCCTTCGCCTCGAGGATCTTGACCATCTTCTTCGCCATCACGTCGGAAGGGTACTGAATCGAGAGAGTACCGCGTTTGCTGATTACGTCTGCGGCGGAATATGGACGGGTGGTTCGAGAGAAGCGGGGTTGCTGGTCAAGTAAGTAAAAGTAGACAGATACAAGACGTAGAGCGTCGGAATGTTTCGAGGATATACGCGGAGGTAAAGAACGTGTTTGTGATGGGTAATGTAGTGGAGAAAATGGTGGGATAAACCCACCTTCTGGAAAGCCTCTACTGCTTTGACTTCCGCATCGAAAGCTGCTTTCTCGGATGCGTGTGACATAGCGAGGTGGAGTGTTACAGTTCTCTCGGTTGCGAATCTTGACCTCGAACCTCGAGTCAGACGAGGTGATGAAAGTCAAAAGCGTGTATCAAGCGCCCTTGATAGTGCGAATTCAATCAAGTGCGAGAGTGTCGTGTCGAGCTGTGAGCTGAAGTAGAAAAACACCTAGAGTGGTCGCAAACCGGTTTCAGGATAAAGTATCCACCTTTCAACTTGTAAGAATTCAACGAAAAGGAACATGTAACTCGGTTAACTAAACTCGCCGGTTCACCGTGTGTGGGAGTTCAGTATAAGCCGGCGGTCCGGTTATATTCGGTTTTAGGTAGCCTATCTTCGGCCGAAAGCGAAATTTCGGGCGAATGGCAGAGGTGCATCTAAGTTATTTGTCTAGCTTGATCTCGACTCGAGAGCGGCCTTTGACGTCTATACATCTGTCCTGCGACTGGAGATGCGAAACGGGGGCTAGATACTTCAGGCGGTACAGCCATTGATATCAACCCAGAACGGGCTGACCGACCGACCTTTTGGTCTGGAGTTTCAATCGAGCTTCACCCCGACATTGTCGAGCTTATCCCCATCACTGAAGACTCGCTAATACCCGCGATGCTCCCTTCCTCATCACCAACTTTCCGAGACCAAGGGGATTATGGGTTTCATAGGTCTCGGTCATAGGTCTCGGGGGCGTTTTATCAATCCTTGTAAACCAATGAAGCCATATGGTGATGATCGCACTGGTGACAGGATGCGAGGTGAAGAGGGGTATAGCTAACGATCGCACCCAGCTCATCCGACGAATAACCACTTTCCATCTTCCTTCCTAATCAATCGACTTGTCCACGATCCACTCCCCGCTTTCATCTACTTCTTCCCCCGAACCTTCCCCTGCCTAAGCAGGATCTACCCTCAGACATCAGCCAAATTCCTCGCCATCAAAACCAGAGTTTGTCGTGCGGAGATTTACACAAGGAATAACGACTTACTCGAGCATGATACTGTACCCCATAACTCGTCCTAGCTTCCAACCTCCCATCGGCATTTACGAGTGACCACAGATGTGATTTGATCAGATCTTCGAGGATGGTTACAAGGATCGCATCTTCGGTTGGGGACCAACCTTGGGGAGAGTCGAGTCGCGTCAGCCAAGCTACACCTCTCGATTCGATGAGATGTATGATTTGAAGGGTGGTTTAAGATAGAAGGAGGATGAGGGACTGACTGTTTTGGTCGATTTCTTCTCTTGGTGAGTTATCCTCCACCTGCGTATACGGGATGAAAATTGACTGGTCAGACGGTTTTGGATAACGCGCTGCTGTCACAAGCTTTAGCCGGAGTTGATGATATCGATGATCGACAAGGGCCTGGATGTCCATTTCCCGGTTCAGTACCCGATTACCCAGCTCTGGCCAAAGTCGGAGTCAAAGGCTTGAGGATAGGGATCATCACTGAATCTCTCGACCAGCCGACATACGATAAGGGAGTTAGCGATTTGGTCATGACCGCCGCGAAAAAGTTCACCTCCCTCGGTGCGCAGTTAGTAGAAGAGGTCTCAATACCCATGCACCGGGACGCACCATCTCTCTGGGCTGTAGGTCTTCTCTTCCTACGGGGCTCTTTGTGACCAATCTGAAAGCCTTACCTCAGGTGATAGGGAGATTAAGCGGATCAAACTCTTTCCTGAACCGAGTCTGCGGTCGAAAACAACATCACCTAAACGACCTAACCCTCAAAAGCTTCCCCTTGACCCAAGATAAATTCGATAAAACCTTCCTGAGCGGGACAAACACGATCAAAGACGGTCTATGGGGATGGGAGAACATGTCTCCAGATTTGATGGGGAAAGCTACAAACCTCGTCCGGAAATTACGAGACACCTACCTCGCTACGTTGAAGAAGTACGATGTATTGATAACTCCGACGTTACCCTATCTGGCTAGGAGGATGCCGAGGAGAGATGAAGCTGGGATCGAGGAGATGATGGAGAATAGTGCAGGTGGTTCGATCAATACTTCCCCTTTCAATATGGTAGGGTCATCTTAGCTTCCACTTGGAGGTTGAGTGAGGTCCACGCAGCTGATGAGGAGTAGTGTGGACTTCCTGCTTTGAGTATGCCGATAGGGTTCTTACCTGGTCTGGAAGATGAGGAGATCAAACTGCCGGTTGGGATGCAGATTGTGGCGAAGATGTATGGCGAGGGGACGATTTATCGTGCTGCGTACGCTTGGGAGCAGGCTTACGATTGGAGAGACTTTGCGTAGCAGTTATGACCTGTCACTTTAGCCGTTTGAACAGAGCATATAGGGGAAGGAACGTGAAATATACACGTGCATATGATGATAATTCGTCTCGCTGTGTTCACCGCTTCATTGGATCGGACCTTCATCTCATCTCTCGAAAGTCGTCTCCGCCCATCGCCTCAGCACCTCCCATCCAGTCTCGCCCAGCTTCGTATCTCGTCCACCCGTCTACCAACTCCTCTCCATCCCCCACAGCGTGATACACCGAAGCTAGCCCTTCTTCTGGCACACGACACCCATGATAATCCGCCATGTCCGAATAATATGGCTTCGCTCGGGTCGTGAAGGTTTGGTCACGCCCAGGGTGAAGGAAAGATCGAGAGTAGAGTAGTATGTGGGTGAGGCAGTCGAATCCGGAGTTGTCAGTCCCAATGATGAAGCCTCGTCGGTCGGTACCATCCCACTTATCCGGCTCACATAGTAAGGAAGTCAGCTCCTCCTTGAGATACGTAGGCCGAAATTCCACCGTTGTGGGGCGAGGAGCTGACAATAGCCCCTGAAGAACGTCTGGGAGGATGCCTGTGGTCTCCTCCAAATCGAAGTCATCATGATTTCGGTCGACATCGGACAGGTAATTGAACCCTTGACTACCGGTATGACCAAAATCGCCGTCCCCTGTAAAGACGATCATTTGCTCTAGTGACAGTAAAGGTGGGAACGGTCCCCTATACTATGTCAATTTCCGCTAGACGCTTGAAACTTACCTTGGGTCGGGATGAGGATTGGATCAGATCATCATCCCCTAAAGCCAAACATTTCACGTTCTCAAAGCCTCCTTGGCGAGTGACCCTTTCGAGATCTTCCGATGATGAACATTGCCAAATGAGATGTTCAAGGGAGCCTAGTTTGGAGGAGAGGGGCAGGAAAGTGTTGTCGGCTCCGTCATTCCTGCCCCCCCCCATCCATTGTTGTAGTCGATAGAGACCGATCGGAACGTTGGTGCTTTCAACAAGATATCCGAAGCCGATGCCATGCCAGCTTTCACAGGGCCCGTCCGATGTCTCGAGAGATGCGTTTCAGATGTCCTGAGAGAGAGCAGAGCCGGAGCCGGGCGTCGATTGAATAGCTCCGAAGAATTCGTCTTGTCGCTTTCTAACGAACTGTTCAAGAAGGAGTAATATCCGGAGTCTGGACATTCTGCCGATATGCGCAGGAATGTGGGCTTTGGTGTGAGATTGAGAAAGCCATTGACGTATTCGACGGGATCGCGGGATTAGAGTGATATGTCGAGGTGTGAAAGCTTGTCGAAGATCCTGTCGCTTGCTAGCATTCGAAGTAGAACGGGCTGCAGTCGTATGTCCTTTCATTGAAACTCAAGTTTGGATAGGTTTTATATCGTGAAAATTTCGGAGCAATCGCCATTACGCGGAGTGACGTTCTGACGGACTACATAATAGTAAGCAGCTCATCCAGGTGATCCGAACGTGGGTGGAACCGGAGATCCGTAATATACCCAGCTCTGCTTGGCTCCGTAGCGATCGAGTCCCATAGACTCCTGATCTTGCGCTGCCATCTTTTGGTGATTTGGATATTGGTCTCAGATATGTGTCACCGTTTTTCGAACACAGCTATCGTCACCGGATGCTCCGGATCTGAAACCCAGGGACCTGGATCTCATCCTCCGTATCAGACGAATCATCTGCTTCGTCCTCGTAAATGGTAGGCACAGGCTGATACACCCGATATACGCGAGACTCCTCAGCCTGTCGAAGAGCTTTGCAGGTGTAAGCGAGGTCGAGAGCGGATGGGATATCAAGATGGGAGGCGATGAGCTGCTCGATTTCGAGTATGTCGAGTGACGGACGAGGTCGAGATGGGCTGAGCTCTTTAAGATGATCAGTGTTTTCGCACATACAGTCGAGATAACGGTACTCACTCTCGGGACACATACGAGCATCTAACATCACGGAAGCGGATGTGATGAGAAGAGATTCCATCTCGCGATTGAGCTTAATTGGTGCATGAAGGTATAGGACCGCTCTTCCCGATGAGATCGCGGTGTTGAGCTAATTGAATACGATTGACATTAATTTGATAAGTTCATGGCTGCAGATTAATTGATCTAGGAGAAGGAAGGAGAGAGCTGCCGAAGATGCGCGGAAGGAGGAGATGACGAGACGAATGAAGAGGAAGATGGAACTTGCAACTCTGAAACATGTGTGGCTTTGGCTTTTACGTAATGCCAGCGTGGCAGATGATGACCGCGTTAAAGATTAGATTTTGTACATGAATGAGTGTGAAGATGCATTCCGCATCGTATGGAAAGTTTCTAGTTCCTTCCACCATAACTCGGTAATTCCGTACAAGGCATTATCCCAACAGACCGTAGCTGGACACATGTGTTCCGGTGTAATCTACCTGTTCTTGGGATATCATTCGAAACACTTGCATAGATCGAGGGATCGGCGCATATCTCCACTCATCGATGTTCACCATTCAGCTGGACATCCAGCCTCAATCCACATCTGGAGTACGTCCCACCCCGCCTTCGCCAGCTCCATATCTCTACTACCAATCAACCACTCCCGCTCCATCCCCGACGCACGATACACGTCATCAAGTACCTCTTCCGGTACCATCCTCCCATTGAAATCGGTCGCGTCCGACCAATCCGGCTCCTCCAAGCTGAAGAAGGTACGACATCATCTGGATGAGGGACAGATTGGAAATAGAGCCGTATCTGGGTGAAAGTATCAAAACCGGAATGGAAGGTCCGTATGAGGAATCCTCTTCGCCTGTTCCGTCCCCATTTGATTCGGATCGCAGCAGTAAGGTTTCTCCATGTGCGACGAACTCGAATAGAGATGCCGGAGCTCGACTGTCTTGAGCTGAGGAGCGCCTTTCAGGCGGGATAGTGTTTCGCGATCGATACCCGATACGAGCAGCGACGGATCGAGCATGTTCTCCTCGTCGCAGAAATTACAACCGTATCTCTCGATGCTTGACCATTCGTTTATGACGTCAGAAAGCTCCGCAGTCTCGTTTGTGAAGATGATCATCTGCTCTAGGGCTGGGAGTTGCGGAATGACGATAGCCTGACATGTACTTAGTTTTCACTCTCTGTGCATGACCGTTGATCACCTATAATCGACAAGCAGCCCCTGCCCGAACCCATTTGTGATTGCGAGACTCCTGAGCATCGCGAAATCTCGACTTCGCACCATCTACTCGAAGCTGTATGTCGTCGAGCACTGCCAATTGAGACGTTCCAGATGTCGCAGTTTGTTCATACCGGATGGCAGCTGAGATTCAACGATAGGAGTATCGTTAGGATACCACCAATGTCCGTTGAGATCGATGGTTGTGTCCTGCAGATTCGGTGCTCTAGAGCAAATATCGGATGCCAAGGTCGGCAGATCGCTTCATCTTTCTTGTCTCTCACCCGAGTCCTCGCAACATAACTGGAATGTCCGCAAAAGCGGCATCATCGGCATAGGAGGTCGAACAACGGGAGTATCCCATCCACAAACCTTGCAATCGACAGCATCATCCAACCAAGTCGAGTGAGAGTCTATGGTGAGGTAGGTAGAGATCCGTAGGTGTACAATCCGAGGTGTCCGTTGCAGGAGGGCGGTGACCGTCTCGAGCCGGCCTTGAGGGGAGAAGCTGACGTCGAGGTGTGTGAGCCTATTAAAGGACAATCCATCATGCCCACCTGAATGATCTTGCATGGCTTCTACGGATGATCTTCGATGTAGTAAGGGCCATTTGCTGCTGGACTTCCGAGTGGGATGGTATGAAGTGGGCTCGAAGGCGGTGCTGAGGCGATGCGAGCCTGCTGCGCTAAAGCCGACAGGACCCAAGTGAGGTCAAAGATCCGTGCTCGATTACGAAGGGGCATTCTTGAGCAGAGCCTCAGATGATGGATGCGCAGGACAGAGACATCCTAGATCGAACTGTGAGAAACTGACTGAAACGACTCCCATCGTATACATCAGGTGACCCTTTTCTTTTTGCTTCCGCTTCCGCCTGATTTGTTGTCATTCGAGCCGATTTCATCGCCTGTTCTGCATCTCGCCGGAAAATCGTCAACCTGAGCATCTCCCTTGTACCATGTCGAGATCAGATGGATCTACATACACCTGCTGCTATCGGCTAAAGTGTAAAGGCGACAACATTTCACTGCGATCCTTCCCATATCTGGATCCCCCATTCCTCTACCTAGACACCTCAAGATGGCATTCCCCGCTTCGGTAAATCATATACACCTCACTCGCTCGAAAGCAGGTCAGTTAAAGCCTCGAAAGCGCTTGCTACCTGGCGAAATTGAGCTTCCGAACCCACATGAGCCTGAAGCGGCGGTCGGAGTAGGCGGTCCTGTGCTTGATTTTGGGAGACTAGGCGCTGTTAGGCTAGACAAGGAAGGGAAAAGCGGTCGGTGTAGGTGGAGATGGAGCTGGATCAGCGAAGAACGACCTGGTACGCCCAATTCCGCGTAGAGATAGAGGGCTGATGTGGATATAGAGATCAAGCTTGAGGCAGCCGAGCAGGCTCAACTTTTGTTCCCGCCCAGTCGTCTTTCGGAACCACCTCTTCCACCTCAAACCTTGAAGAGCATGACTCGATCAGCTGTCAGTCCTTCCACTTGAGAGGTCTTGTGCTCATTTTCGACATTCAGCTCGACTACGTCGCAAAACACGTCGAACTATCTCGTCACGACGCCGTTCCGGACCATATCACGGAAGAGCTTGCGGCGTCCTACGTGAAGCCTGGTAGGCGACAATATGACCCATACGAAGGTCCTACGGTCATGGTTCTCCACAACGCCAAGGCGAAACACGCCAAACATGTTGTCTGCTTTCCGATGGGCGAGCTTGGCCAGCACCTTAGTATGTCTACCTTGAAGGGCTGTCCCGATAACGCCCAGTCATATCTCCCTTTCTGTCGCAGTCCATCTATCGGAGTGATAAGATAAGCCCTTCGAGGTTCGAACCGAATGCCCAAGCCGTCATGCGATTCCCGACCGAGATACTACAGATTGTTTCGTCACCGGCGACCTATTTCAAGGACCGTGAGCTTCTCTTCGTGGCCTTCTTCTAAACTCTGAAAGCCGGACTAGGTGATACGACCACCCTCATTGTCCGTCTACACTCGTCCACTCGCCTTCTTCACTTATCGCCGAACCTGACGTTCATCCCGCCCAGCTCAGCCCCTCCTTTGCATGCGATGCAGGCAGGTGTGATCACTTCCGCTGAAACCGAGGAGAGGCGACACGTGGACGTCGCGCTTGACCCTCTGAACTGGAGTCGAGCGTTGATTATCGATGAATGCGGTGGAGTTTGGCTCTGGTGGGAGAATCGAGTGGAAGCACAAGAAAGACTCATCAAGACGCCAAGATTGTAGCCGTCGCAGCTCTCCCTCGATACTTAGCTGATGTGCTGTCAGGAAGAAGCTGCGCAACGCGAATAGCGACTTACGCGATCAATTCTTCCGCGTCGCCTTCGGAACCCGACCCGGCACGGCGCTAGTTATGTCCACCAGGACCGTCTCCCTGATCGATCTCGAAGATCCAACTCACCCTGAATCGATCCTGCTGGAGGTCAGCGGTCAAGATCGTATGTTCACCTCGCTCGAGAAGACTGCGGCTGCTCGAGGGGCAACTTACACCTGCATATGCACGACCTACGAAGTAATGTCGATCGATGAGTGCAAGATCGGATTTCCGGTACTGAATTGGCGACATGACTACGAAGGTGGAAAGATGCGAGATCTAGAGGTTACAGTGGTACAGACTGAAGTTGGAGGTATGCCGATCATTACTTAGTTCATTCCCCTCCTGATCACCTGCAGAAAGTATCTTGCTGTCTTCGCGCTCAGATCCCCTCGTCATGGCATTTCATGTTAGCTCGAACCCTCCAGTCCGCTCACTCCATCCGCCGTACTCTGTGTCTTTCCCTGTGAAGCAAGGCCTCAAACCGATTACTTCTTTGAGCTCGATCCGACTGGCGTACAGCCGTCACGCTTCCAATTCAACGTATCTTCTTGGATTGTCGCTGGATGGAGGACTCTGGTCCACAGCCCTCAAGCCATGCTGCACGAACGGGAAGGCACAGCCACTATCCGCGCAAACGAAGTCACGTCGCAAGCGGCAGATCATCGGGGATCTGGCGGTTCGATGGGGTTCCGACGTGGAAAGATTGTCGCAGCGGATAGAGGCAGACGGATGGCATGATGAAAAAGCGAGAACAAGGTATCGCGAAGTGGACGGGCGGTGGGCTTGGCTCAGTCCGTTTCTTTGACTGGTCTTGGGCGAGATCAGCTAAACGTGGCTGAGCAGGTATCAACGAGTTTGCCGAGAACGAGCTGGACTTGACGTTCTCGGTATCCGACTTTGAGCGACACCTGCGGGAACAGGATACTCCCCTTGAGCACTTGATGACAGGGTGGGTGCAGATCGCCCCTCGATATCAGTAGCTGATCATCATCGTTAGAGCCGATCTCGCTCGCGATTCATTCCGCCTTGATGACGGTGGTCAAGAAGTGCGGTCACATCTCCTCAATCCCCTGCCCGTCGATGGTGCCAATCTAGAGGCCGCGATTCGAGACTTGGCCCGTCTCGACCTGTCTCGATACATGCGGATCGTAATCAAGTTGCCGTCTCTCCTCGCGGTGGATGGTACAGACTCGGCGAGTCTCAATGAGCCCGGAGACGTACTCGACCATTTGCGACACAACTTCCCCTCTCCCGGTCGTCGGGATCGACTTCACGCTCGCCAACTAGCACTGGACCTCGATCTGTCCAGGACTGTACTCTTCTCCGAAGAGATTAGCGCACATCTGGAACGGGATCCGAACCACACACGACCACCAGTTGAAACGGCAGGAACACCAGAAGACGAGTTCCCCAGGGCGACCGGACAGCTCAGCCTACACGAACGCGAGCCACCGGCGATCACGTTCTCCTTGCTGGCTCCGAGGACGCAAGCATCTCCAGCATACTCTGACACCGATACATCGTTGCCGACACGAGACGACGGTCCCACCAAATGGGCTCAAGGCAGGACTACGAGGACGTTGATGGCTGAATGGGAGATAGGAGCCGATCCACGAGCATACGAGTGGAAGGGCTGGAGAGAGGTATCGCAGAATGAGTCGACTAGCAGCGGTACCTCTCGGCCTATAAGACCGGATCCGTCACCGCGTACTGCCCAAACCACCTTCGGCATCCCCGCGATGACGAATAGTCCCGCTCCTTTTCGCAAGCCCATCGTCAACAATGCTGCCGACCTGCCACAGTCGTCCCCACTTCCTGCTCGCATTACCGAGAGCAACGGCGCTAGTCAGCTCGTCTCGAATACCCAGGTCGAGCGGGGACCGTATGGCAGCCGAACTGCGGTGGCGGGGAAGAAGAAGGTGAAAAAGCGGGTCGGAGGATTTTGAGCGTTCCTGAGTGATTACATCAACAAGCTGGTCGAGGGGATGCCAAAACGCCTGGAGGCTGTTCAGAGGCGTGATGGGTGGCCTAAAAAGTACTAGTTGATTGTGTGCGTTGATTGAAGTGCTCAAATTCTTTCTAGCATGCGTATATAGCTTTATATGAGGAATGCAAGACATAGGGTGACGAGGATGAAAGAGAAGAATGGGGTGCCACATCGGGATCTCGGCGTTTTCAAGCACATTATTTACCGTGGATACTACACTATACTGCTTCTCGGTGATATCGCTCGCTCCGTGCGCAGTGCTTTGAAGGAAGCAGAACTCGCTTGAACGATCCATTCAGCTTGTTTCGAAAGCGGTTTCTAGAGATATAGACACCTACGGCGATCAGCTGAGCTTCTTCATCCTCTCACTTCATCCAGGTGAGACTTCGGATCCGACATTACTATGTCAAGCAATCCCTCTACGAACCTTACCATGCGCTTGGCCTCGCAAGATTTCGAATAGGTTTACACCGAGACACCTTCCACACTGAATCCATATGCGTCGTTACGCGAATCGCCGAATGCCCAGTGATCCAGCACGAAGCCGCTCGCGTCAGCCGGGATATGAGCGACACTGAGAAGAAGGACAACACGACGAACTTCACCATTCTGAGAGACACTATCCTTCCAAGCATCCCCAATTCGACGATTATGCAGGGATGGCACCTCCAAGCTTTGGGACAGAGAAGAAGAGAAACAGGTTCGGGAGGAAACTCCAGCTGGGGAGCGTTCTGCAGCTGGGGCAGACGTACTTGATGTTACGAGGGGTGCGCAAGACCTTTACCTTATGCGACAGGGTGGTCATCCCTCTGAATCATGCGGAACCGGCGGCAGGAGCACGTAGTGTGGACATTTTAAGGAGTAGAGTGTACCCGTGCGTAGTAGCAGACTGAAAACAGGAGGGGCTGAGTACGATTGCTATCCAGAGATGCGAAGCTATGTTGGAACAGAACCGCTTTGTAGCTGCGTTAGCGGTCTGACTGTCTATCGCATGCTGGAATAGGCGGAAAACACAACCCTCTCTTTGCTATCATCCTTGTTGCAGGCTCCTATCATCCGTTGAATTTGTCCCTTTTGCCCAAATGATAGCTTCCCGAGCACTTGCCTCACTCCGGGCAGTACTCTTAAGGAAGTCGGTCACTCCACATTGTAAGCTTGAAGGAAACCGTATCGCTTTGTTGCCACCGGTAAAGGCTTTTCGATAACTTCAGCAGCCTGTGTGAGATCCTTTGAACTTGCACTGCTTCTTGTTACAGCCTATAAGATAATCCAAGGCCTAGGACTCATGGTGATACGTAAAACATTTGGATCTCATACGACTTGATCGTCCTATCACCACACTCCTCTAGGAGCAACGTCCGAACAACTATCAGACCCATCCAACCATCTTCCGAGACCCTTTATATCTTTCGTCGAGACGAGGTGCCTGCTCTCTCGATATGCGTCCAAGTCCAGTCCGACAACACTTCAATGAAGCTCGGGTACCACGATAGCCTCGAGACCAAAACACTTTACTTACCCGTCGCACGCGAGAACTCACATGTACCGATTTATTCGGCGATCAGATCTTAATTGGGGGATTCATGCGCGTACACGCCACGATGTTGGAGCTTTGATGACGTGGAGGCCTTCTTCTGAGACATTATTGAGCAGGAAGACTGTGTCATATCCGTCTCCCCAGCATGTGAAAGCTTGGCTAGTTATAGGGAGTAGGCGGATGGACTGGATGAGGAACTTGTGTTCCAAACGAATCAGTTTTGGATGGAGGTGTCTCGTACTGTTACCTTCAGCAGAAGAAGCGAAGCTCAATTGGGCCACGGAGGGTTTATGCCTGGAATGAGAACCCAAGGTGATGTCTGACTATGAGTGAGAATGCGCAGGGCTGGTATCTTAGCATTCCTCACTTGGCAGACGTTACATCATTCTATTCCGCCTAAGAATCCAATGAGCTGATCCAAGACTATCATCTGGGTAGTCGCGTCCTCCCCTGTCTCCTGGTCTTCGGTCCCGTCGCCTAGATTATTCCGGAAGTCTGGTCGAGACGGATCAGTAGCGATCATGATTTTAAAATCGACTCACCTTCCAGCACACCTACCACATGCTGGAATGACTTGTCCTTTCTCGCCAACAACGTTTTCGCATGCATCATAGCCTGTACCGATCAGCTTCATGACAATGAGAATGACGCTCAACTCACCCCGTCATCCTCCATACAAACCCAAGCCAGGATGTAATCCGCATTCTGCTGCGCCGACAATCCCGCATCCATTTTTCGGATATACCATTCCGCCTCTTCCTCCTCCCCAACTTCCTCCCGGTTGGCCTCCATCACCCTCCGTTCCGCCGCGACATCCCGATCGACAGCTTTCAACCTCACTTCTGCCACTTCCCGCATCTCGAGTAGACGGTCGATTTTCTCATAATTTGATTCGATGAACTTGGCTATGAGTCGGATCCGAGGTGGGGTATCGGATTCGAGATTGGTGAAGAGGCTGACGAGGATGCCGAGGAGGTGTTCTTCATCTTCGAAGGAGGATGTTGCGCCAAGCCTTTTTCGTTTCCCTTCGCCCTGTAGATATTAGTATACGAGATATGATCGGCTGAGGGTCGCTGACCTTCCCCATGAATGCGGAGAAGAACGTCTTCAATCCCAGCATCTCGACGAACCGCTCGCAATTTCCTGTCCCATCTTCTGTTTGCATAGCATAATCGAGAACCTTGATGGATCTCGTCCGAGCGAGCAACTTCTCCCTACTTTTCATCAGCTGAGCAATACCACGCTCGAGGCGTAACCCACTTCATCATGATGATCATGAGCTCCACCCCTTCTGAATCCAGGAAAAGCTGCTTCATCTCTGGCTCGGCCAGTGCCGAGCAAAGGCAGTTGAAGATGTTCTCCATGAATTCGACTTCTTCGCCGTCGCCCGGGTCCTTCTTTCGATATTGCTGGATCTTGCATCAATATATTCTTGTCGAGGACGAGGACTAAGCACTGAGATAGATCGATACCCACCGAAAGCACCTTCAACATCACCTCCATCCCCTCCAGCTCCGCCAACCTCAACACGTTCTCCCTACTCTCCTGCAACAAGATCGCCAAGATCTCACTCGCATATTGCTTATTGCTGTCATACTCCTTCTGACTGACCCGCTTCAGGAGCCATGGAAAGAGTGTAGTATCTGAGACGATCTGGTTGGCGAGAGGTGGCATGAAGGAGAGGAGGTTTTCGAATGTCCCGAGGACTTGGAAGACTCCTTGACGGTCTGTATCTTCTGTTTCGGTCAAGCGGGTGAGATTGGCTACTAGGAGGTCGAGAATGGAATTGTTCAGCTGATTTTGAATCAGCATGGCTTAGTCCAGCGGAAAAGGGCGACGCACCAACTCATCGATAAGCTCTGCCATAGCCAATCTTGTTTTGGTTGCCATTCCCCTACCACTACCTTCTCCATCCTCCTCAGCCAGATCATCAACCTCAGCACCAACATCCTCATCCGTCAACTCCTGCACGATCTCAATCACATCAATCGCTATGTCCGTGTTCTCGTGGCTGAGTAAGTTGGTGAGGAGGGCGACAGTACCGGACTTGACGAGCTCAGGATAGAATAGAGGTGGGTTCTGGGTGAGTGGGAGAAATTGCTTGAGAGCGGAGTCGAGATCGGATTCGGATTCGATGAATCTAGAGGATCAGCTGAGATGGACCAGATATGGAAAGATCTCACTTGGACGGGTCGTCGGGGAACTTGCCTCGTTTTTCGGAGTTTCTGCCTACTAGGCGCTCGAAGCGGCCTAGCTGTCGTCGTAGTGCTGGTAAAGATAGAGTGGTAGCCTTGGAATGACGATCAATGATTATGATTTTAAGCAATATGAGCCGAGCTCACCTCTCCATCCTCGTCCGTAGCGGCGTCGAAGATGTCCAAGATTTGCTACGACCACATCAGCATCTTCACAAACTTCCTCTTTACTGGGCATACCCGCTGCTCCGTATTCAACCCACCACCAAAGAAACGCCCTTCCTCGTCAGGCTCGCCGTCGTCCAGCGATGTATCAGCTAAAACAGTCATCAGCACTGAGTACACGGCAGGCTGGTGTGGCGAAACCTTGTCCATAAGCCCTTTCGTCGTCACCCTCGTCCGACACTGTCACAGTTCTCGGCTTCGCTTTGCCATTACTAGCTGGGATAGGGTGAGGTGCCATGGCTTCGGGTTCGGCAGCTCGGTACTTTTTCAGCATCTCTTGAGAGTCAGCTCGTCAGCTTCTGTCCAGGTTCCATATTGCTGAGTCCTTATCCACTTACCTGGAGTTGGAGCATCGGTGAATTTCCTCTTCTGCCCCGCCGAAGCTGGCAGGGCAGGTAGCTTGAACATCTTGTCCACGTCCATGTTGATGGGCGTCGCAAAATGAAATCCTGAAGGAGCCTCCGATAGCCAATGAGATTGTAACTTTGGAAAGTATGGCTCAACCCTAGCTAGTGGCTATTGGCGTTGATTTGGGTCGGAAAGCAATTGTGAAAGCTAGGAAAGGTGGACAAGAAAGTCGAGGAATTTAAAGTTTGATTTTCCAGCGCAAACTGATTCCAGCTCCTGACTTCCTCATCTTAACTTGAGGACGGCAATTATCGGTTTCTTAAGGTTTGAATAGCCCTATGACATCGCTACACAATGTTCCCTGTCCCTTCTCACCTCCCTCGGAGCGGCGGTGACCATCTCGCATCTTTATCGTCATCACAGCTAGTGGCGTCCGAACCATCCGACCCGGTTCTCGAGCTGCTCTCACCCCTTCTTTCAACCTCAGAAGCCTCATCCTCGACCGGCTTTTCCGCTAAGCAGGCGCAAGCTGTACGATTCAAGCTTCAACAGGCGGTAGATGACAACAAGGTTTGCGCTCATCACATCATAATCAAGTAGGTCATCGCTGACATGAATAGTCACGAAGTCATGAGCTGCTCATCAAGAACTTCCCCTCAATATCATCTCACATCAGACTTGGCGACGAAGTCTGCTCCGATTTCCACAAGCTAGACGATGCAATTAAGAAGCTAGATAGGGAGATTGACCCGGACGATACCGACGTATGGCTGTCATTTTCATTCGGAATTCTGGAGCTGATAGTTATGATAGGTCTCCTTCCTACCACCTTTGCTATCTCTTCTCTCCCGACACTTCACAGCGGTAGAAGCAAGATCACGAGCTCAGGTCCCTACTGCGGCTCTCAAAGCCCTCTCGGTACGTTTAGAACGGCTTGAGAAGCTGGAAGAAGCGGTGTATGCTGGACGCGGAGCGGACGACTGGGTGATCATGGAGCTTGAAAGGGGGTTTGAGGGGATGGAGGGAGAAGAGGTGCTACGAGATACGAAGGTCATGAGGGCGGCAGACGTGGGTCCCTCATCCCGTTGACTATCTCCGCTGAATATGCGCAGGCGAGGATGCAGCTATTCCGATCGATGGTCACGGAACAACTCACGGATGGCTACGCCAAGGCCGTGTCATTCTCGACACAGACAGACGGACAGCACGGGACATCGCTCAGTGTGCAGACTCGGACGAGTCTACAGCGACCTCGGAGTAAATCCAGCTTTCGTATAAGTGCGCTTCTGACATTGCTTAGTACCGCGTCCGGAAGAAGCTGGATCTCCAGCAAAGGCTTCGGTCCCACCTCCATATTCCTTACCAAACATATATCACGTCCTCTCCCGCCTAGATGCCTTGTCCGGCCTGATGCAGAAGCTGCAGACCCGCCTCGTGCGAGATATCATCCTCCCGACTGTCACGGCATCGGGCGCGAAGTGCTGGCGTGTCGAAGAGAGCCGAGCGGAAGCTCTATCAATCCTTCAATTAGTATCTGTCCCACCCAAGCGGATTCCATCCGACGTCTTGGCCGACATCTCGGCTACCATGAAATTCATCTCAAGTACCGTCTTCCCTTCATCACCTCAGTCTCCTCCGATCCGTGAGACTTTCTTAGCAGACTTATACACCTCTAGTCTTCAAGCCTTCCTGGATCACGTTATCCTCCCTACCATGCCCTCGACCGTGGCTTCGGTCCCTTCGTGGCTCAAGATCGTCCATTCTGCCGTTGATTACGAGATCAACTTGATCGGTTTTGGATCTGGATCGACCTTGATGAAACCGATCATTCAGCCGTTCTTCGACAACGCCGCAGGTCCAGCTTGGGCTTCGCAGCGAAGGCAACGGGTAGCAGAGGAGGTTCGCAGGCTTGTTCTCGGCGGCTGGGGAGGATGGGAAACCATCGAAGCAGAACGGGAGAAAGAGGTGGTCATGATGGTAGAGGAGGAAGTGGATGGTGAGGTCGAGCCTGAGAGACCTACGCACAAAGAAGTGGACGACAAGGACGAGGATATGGATTTCGGTTGGGACTTTGACAACGATAAGAAGAATCAACCATCAGAGTCGCGGAGTGTGGACAATGGAGGAGAAGGTATGGATGTCGACGATGGCGGTGCTTGGGGATTCGCCGAAGTCAGTGCCCAGGCAGGACCGTCAAAGCCTCGTCAAACCCCTCCAGCGGAAACTCATGGCGATGGATGGGAGTTCGATGATGTTGCAGCTCAAACCCCTGTTAAGCCGGTTGCAGCGCCCAAGCCCGCCAGAGAAGCGAAACGACTAGGAAGGAAAGTCGCAAAGGTCAAGACGGTTCCTGATGAAGATGTTTGGGGATCCGAGGCGGAATCGGTCACCTCGGAAGCTCGTCAGAACGGGCACGTACCTGATCCGCCCAAAGCACAAATGGATAACTGGGGCAACTTGATCAACGACGAGGGGCCAAAGACCGAGATACATAAAGAGATGACAGACGGTCGGGCGGCAGTACTAGCTCCCAAACCTCGGAGGAAAGTGTTGCGGGAGAAGAGACGAATGATGAAAGAGACGTTCATGATATCTCGAGCTTGCGAGAAACTGCTGGAGACGACCGAACGAGTCTTGCGAGAGGCGCAGGACCTTCGATTGACAGAGTGAGCACGAGCTCCAAACTGCAAAATCTCATTGACATATGGTAGCTTGCTGTCACCCTCCTTCGCATCCGCCGATACCACTCTCATCGCCTCCGCCACGGACATCTTCAATATCTACCGATCCCTCCTGCCTGTATATTTCGCCACCCAGCTTCGAGATGTCCCGACTCTAGCGATGCAGCTGTATAACGATTCGCTCCACCTCTCAACAAGAGTTTCGGCTCTATATGAGCGGTATCCGTGTTGGGAAGCAGCGGGTGATATATCCCAGCTCTTGGTTTCAGCTGGCGAGCATGCTTTCGAAGCTCAGTTGATTGCGCAACGAGATGCTTTGATGGGGATTCTGGATGAGGCGGGAGGTTTTACGGATACTGGTGTTGAAGGGAGTTTCAGGTGGTGCGAGCGGGCTGTCAAGCAGGTTCAGCACAATATCGAGAGCCTTGCGAGGTTACTCAATGTGAGGCGCAAACTTCCTGAGTCTAGACAACATGGTGACGGAAAAGCAGGCCGTCCTGCCAAGCACGACATACATTTCTGTATTAGGTTATCTCCTCGACACCTCTGTCCAGCGAATATCATCGGACATCCTCGCTTTGGCAGATATCACCGAACTGGAATCGAATAGGCTGCATGACCTAGTCAAGCTGTTGCAACCGCTCGAAGCGCTGTTTGTAACGCAACCAGATCAGGTGAACCAGCTTCAAGATGAACTTTGTCACATCGCTGATGTATGTATACTCAGCCTTCGACGATAGTGGCCCAGGTCCCTCACTGGCTCAAGTTCTGCTACATCGCCGAACTCCTTGTACGCCCTCTTGGTCCGATGAATTACCGAAGCTAACGGAGTGATCGTAGCAAGCGAACCTGGTCGACATCACTTATTTGTTCGATACCGGCGCTTTGGTGGATTTCAGTACATCAGAATTGGTGGGACTAGTGAGAGCCTTGTTTGCGGATTCGGAGAAGAGGGACAGGGCGATTGAGCGGATTGAGAGTGGGGAGTCGGGGGCGAAGGTAGTCGTTTGATCCATGCGGCCATCAGGAGCAAATGGTTGGGACGGACTGTTAGCGCATATCATCGCGATATCGAAGCGTGGCAATGGCTTGATTCTCGCATAATGAGCATTTTTCATGTCGGAGCAGGAACTCGCCAGACCGGAAAGAGTTGTATACCAAAGTCTCGCGAGAATGTAGCAGAGCCAGCAGTACTCATCGAAGCGGGGATACCGCTCGCAAGGAACTTTTCGATCTTCCACTAAATTCCTCCCACTGCCACGTCTGCTCTGATAGTCGCTGTCTCCCATGAAGCCCACTCTGAAAGTCCCAAAGTCCCATGACGAATGGCCAATGCATAAGTCCAATGTGCGGATGTGATGCTAGATCTCCATGATCCTCTTCATAAACTGCCAAGTCGCGAACGATATACTAAAACGTCCCATCATCATCAATCTCATCTCAAAAGCACAATCAGAAATTTCGTTTCGCTCCCCACTTACCTAGTCATAGGTACAACCTTCAAATAACCAATACTCAACCCGACGAAGAAACCCCTATACCCTCTCGATTCCTTTATCGCTTTGACCGCTTCTCTCCAACTGACTCCCGAACCACCTCTCGCTCCTCCCACTTGCATCCTCCTCCTAACCACTTCGAATGGATAACTAGCGGTCTGACTTACAGCTCCAGCTACTGCTCCACAACTCAGATCCCTCACTGTCGGGGTAGCGAAGAAATCCGAGGTATACCGCTTCAACGAGCCGTATGTCAGGAAAGATACACCGGCGTAAGGGATCATTCCTAGGATGGTTATTGAGAAACCTCGGTAGAATGGATAGAAAGGGATGGAACGGGTGAAGGATGATATGCTTGATGGTTGCGAAGAGGTTGATCGGGAGAGGGAAGCTTCGTGGTGGATCGAACAGATTGTTTGGATGAGGGAGGTACGTTCGGAAGCTTGGGTTTGGAAGGCGAGGCGGACTCGGATGAGTTCGAGAGGGTAGGTGAGGAGGACGGACGTGACTCCTGGGGACCCTCGATTAGCTCGAGAACTATCGAGACAAGGTACTTACCTGAGAAAGCACCGGCGACGAAGAACCGACCCATTGTCCGTGCATCAGGTGTAGGTATTAATATCTACCCATCAGCTCCTCGTCGAAACTGTTGACTAACCGATTCAATCCAGTCGTAAGTCATGAATTTTACTCCAGCATAAGGGAAGATCCGTAACATAGTCGCTGAATGTCCTTGAAATAATCCTCGGATACCGGCTTGGCGGTATATCACCGCCGTTGCATTGAGCAATCCCATAGGTGTCCCTTATCATCAGCTCAACCGGTGTAGGTCGCCCACCTGCATATTTGCGAAACTCGGCGTGACTGGTTTGGAAGAGGATCTTGACTCGATCGAGAGGTGCTATAGCTGTTTTGGCCTGTATCCATTAGTCTTAGCTGAAGAATCAGGTTCACTGACATACCACACAGCCAGCAATACCACCAGCAACTCCGCTAGACAGGACTGGACGTCAGCAAAAAACACCACGTAAATGACTCACCATAGTCCCAACTCCGTCTATCTGATTTCGCTCGTGTCCGAGACCTTCGCCATAAATCCGAGGCAGTCCATCGATCACTCCCTCGGGCTTGATTCCAATGCTGTTCCTCGTCGAACAGCTCGCGTGCCTTGCCTTTTCCTTTAGGATCGTTGTTCAGAGAGGACACAAAACCCGAAGTAGACATAATTGACTGAAAACTCGGTAGCAAGAAAGTCTTAGTCGGATCTCAGCATTTTGAGGTAGCTCCAAAGAGGATTTGTATGGTGCAAGACAACGAGAAAGACATATTCTACGTTCAGGCAAAACAGCAAACCGGAAGTCACGTGACCGATCCGCCAAGGTTGTGAAAGGCTAGGCCTGCAGATATATAGCCTTCACGCCTTACGATGTGCCTTGCGGAACGTCCCACTCAACCCGTTCATTCGCATCACACTATGCATTATACCTTACATTAGGTAGAAACTCCGACTATTATAAAGCTCAGCTTCGACAAAGGTCCCGGGGTCGCGAGAGGGTTCATGCTGAGACGCCTCACAAAGGTAGAAGCCTTTATCGTATTCGATCGTCTCCCACAGCTTGTCCACACTTAAAGTCAACAAAACACCGCCTCATGACCAGTCACCAAGATCCAGCTCGACCCTATGCCACCCCCTCCATCACCCAACAGCTATCCTCTCCGTACACTCTCCCATCGTCCTTCTCCTCCCTTGTCTCATGCCGATGATGACGCCGGACCGTCATCCAGACCCCCGACGCGATACGATAGCCCGAAATATGGTCGGGCAAAGGGGAAGAAGCGGTTGAGCGATGTTGATGGTGAGGATAGAGACGAGAACGAGGGGGCAGCTTTGCTTCGGCGCGAAGATGGGGAGGAGAATGATGTCTCAGGCGGTGGCAGAGTAGGTACCGCATGCTGGAGCGATATTGTCTCGACTGAAACGCTTCGCAGCCGAACGAGATGATGAAGAAGGACAGGTCTTCTTCTCGACCTCCTAAAGCAAGGGATAAATCCCGTACTATCCCCTTGCAAGCATCCTGTAAGGACTTTGCCCACGTCTGCTCAGATCTAGCCGATGATTTCAGCGCACAAATCTCCGTATCCTCCAAATACCGTCCGAAATCAGAAATACACCATCGTCACCTTCCTCCCTCTAGTCTTCTACGAGCAGTTCAAGTTCTTCTTCAACTTCTATTTCCTGGTTGTCGCCCTCAGCCAGTTTATCCCTGCTCTCGAGATTGGTAAGCGCCTAAAGAGCGGTTTGAAGTACGCCCTGATGAGCTTAGGCTACATCGTTACATATGTCGCTCCACTTGCCTTCGTTATCGCCGTTACAATGGGCAAGGAGGCTTACGATGACTACTCGAGATACCGCCGAGATCGCGAGGCGAACTCGACCCGATACCTTGTTTTACTCCCACAACCGCCGTCACCCGTTGCGAGTCAATCCGAACTGCTAGAAAATGGTCCATTCAGATCGCCAGAACCCTCCCTTCCCCGACCTCAGACCCGCTCGACTCCTTCTGCAGCTATCAGAGTAGGTGATATCGTCCTGCTTGAGAAGAATCAGCGGGTACCTGCGGATATGGTCCTACTCACAACGAGTGTGGAGGAAGGATCTTGCTTTATCCGAACGGATCAGCTGGATGGCGAGACGGATTGGAAGTTGAAAGTTGCTGTCGCCGAAGCGCAGAGGATGGGTGAAGCAGATGTAGGATCTGCTGAGGGCAGTCTGTATGGTATGACCAACACCATACCCGAGGCCGAGCTGATCGTTTCAAGCCGACCCGCCAATCAAGGATATTCAAACTTTCTATGGCGTTCTCACTCTGCGCTCGCTTGACCCAGGACCATCTTCCGATCACTCAATCCCTTTATCAGTTGAGAATGTATTGTGGGCAAATACGGTACTCGCGGCCGGATCTGCTGCAGGACTTGTCGTCTATACTGGCAAAGAGACGAGAGCGGTCTTGAACACCAGTGAGCCGGAGACGAAAATGGGTACTTTGGAGAAGGAGGTGAATAGAATGGCCAAAGTGCGTATCAACCGGTTTTAACCGTTGACTTGAGGCTGATCATATCGTACTAGATCTTGTGTACCGTCACTTTCGCGCTATCAGTCTTTCTCGTCGCCCTGAACGGCTTTAGGGGAAGATGGTATATCTATGTCGTCCGATTCCTTATCCTTTTCTCCTCAATCATACCAATCAGGTCAGTACCGCTATCACTAGTAGCTGTCCGAGCTACACGGCCTGGATAGCCTGCTGATGGACATCAGTCTCCGTGTCAACCTCGATATGGGCAAGACGGTATATGCTCGTCAGATCCAGACGGATCCTGAGATTCCGGAAACGATAGTGCGGACTTCGACCTTGCCTGAGGAGCTGGGAAGGGTGGAATATCTGCTTAGCGATAAGACCGGGACTCTCACCAGGAATGGCGAGTCCGTCCTTCTAGGTATAAAGGGGTACTGACATGGGACTGCAGAGATGGAGCTGAAGAAGCTACATATGGGAACACTGGTCTTTGGCTGGGACTCTATGGATGAGGTGGCGCACTTGCTCGCTCAAACGCTCAGTGAGGGAACGAGTCCGATTAGTAAGTCTGATTAGTATCTTCTGTACAATACAAGCCGATGCCTATTCAGCGGCAATAGATAGTCGTCGGAAAAGCTCTATGATGACCGGTATCTCTCGCGGTCGACGGTATATGGCGTCTCGAGTTCGAGATGCAGTCTTCGCTCTTGCAACCTGCCATAATGTTTCATCTTCGTCACACCTAATCGTTCAGCTGACTGATAGCTCTAGGTGACTCCGGTAACAAATGACGATGGTACAGTCACGTACCAAGCATCGTCACCCGATGAAGTCGCCATTGTGCGGTGGACCGAGTCAGTCGGCCTCACTTTGATGTCAAGAGACCGGACATCCATGACAGTTCAGTCTTCGGATCAGCAAAGTTTCACCTTCGATATCCTCGCGATCTTCCCCTTCACATCCGAGTCCAAGCGCATGGGTATTATTGTACGCGATCGCAAAACAGGCGCCACTGCCTTCGTGCAGAAAGGAGCGGATGTCATCATGTCCAAGCTGGTCCAGAAGAACGATTGGCTGGATGAGGAGTGCGGTAACATGGCTCGGGAGGGTTTACGAACGCTCGTCCTCGCTAGGAAAAGGCTCACCGACCAGGCGTACCGGGACTTCGACAAGCGATATCGTCAAGCACAACTCGAGCGGGGAGACTCAGTACAGCGCGTAGTCAGCGAGTGCTTGGAGGTTGGGCTTGAGTTACTCGCGCTCACCGGTGTCGAGGATAAGCTGCAAGAGGATGTTAAATCGACGTTGGAGCTGTTGAGGAACGCTGGACTCAAGATTTGGATGTTAACGGGGGATAAGATCGAGACGGCGACCAATATTGCTGTTTCAAGCAAGCTCGTCGCTCGGAATCAGTACATTCATCAGGTTTCGAAGCGTATGATGCGACACTCTCCGCATCAAAGCTGATGCTGAAGGTAGTCCAGACGCAGGATCAAGTGCGCGATATGCTGGACTTCTTGCAGGCCAAGCTCGATTGTTGCCTCGTCATTGACGGCGAATCTCTCCAGGTGCGTCGAGAGGTCCACCTACCTTACATGCCATGGGTACTGACTCTAGCAGCTCTGCCTAGACCGCTTCCGAACCGAATTCATCATCCTGGCTACCCAGCTACCCGCAGTGGTCGCTTGTCGCTGCTCGCCCACCCAGAAAGCCGACGTTGCCCGACTTATTCGGTCCTTCACCAAGAAGACCGTCTGTTGCATCGGTGATGGGGGAAACGATGTCAGCATGATCCAAGCTGCTGACGTTGGTAAGTTACCTCGCCTCTCCGACTTGAACCAGTCTCACCGATAGTAGGGATCGGCATCGTAGGCAAGGAAGGCAAACAAGCGAGCTTAGCAGCGGACTTCTCGATCAACCAGTTCTCATATCTCACCAAACTTTTCCTATGGCACGGGCGAAACTCATATAAACGCTCGGCAAAGCTTAGCCAGTTTGTCATACATCGAGGATTGATAATTGCCGTGATCCAGGCGGTTTTCAGCTCGATCTTCTTCTTCGCTCGTGAGTTCACCATTTGCTGAGGTTTGAAGGGCTGACACAGCTCTTTGCAGCGATCGCTCTTTATCAGGGCTGGCTGCAAGTGGGATATGCGACGCTGTATACGATGGCGCCTGTTTTCTCGCTTGTCTTGGATCGGGATGTGAATGAGGATTTGGCGCTGTTATACCCTGAGCTATACAAGGAGTTAACCAAGGTAAGATTCCACCATTCAATCAAATACTATACTGACGATCCCCAGGGACGATCACTCAGCTATAAGACGTTCTTCACTTGGCTTACCATCAGTGTTTACCAAGGTCAGCAAAGCGAAGCTTCCGCATATATATCACGTTTTGCTGATGCGATACGTAGGCGGTATCATCATGCTTCTCTCCCTTTTACTTTTCGAATCCGAATTCCTTCACATTGTGGCGATCTCTTTCACCGCTTTGGTCATCAACGAACTTATCATGGTTGCACTCGAGATCACGACTTGGCATACATATATGATCCTCTCCGAACTCGGTACAGCGGTCATTTATTTGGGGTCGATGGCGTTTTTACCAGCTTACTTTGGTGGGTGGCCCGCAATTTGCGCGACGCATGCTAATCCATCCGCGACGACGAGATAGATCTGGAATTCGTTCTGTCCTTGACATTCCTGTACAAGGTCGCTGTCATCGTGGCGGTCTCGAGCTTCCCGCTATACGTGATCAAAGCGGTTCAGCAGCGGTTCAAGCCTGCTGCTTATGCTAAGGTAGCGGGTATATGAGGGTGTAGTTATAGAGTTTACAAATCTAGGGACGCATGGTATCTTTTCGCTCTGGAATAGAAGGTCTGCTCATCTAGGTAGAAGGTCTTCTCATGTTGGAAATTGGTTGGTAGTTTTCAAACGCCAAGGCGATCAACCTTGACTGATTGGTCGACTATTACGTAACGCCACGGTTTGAAGACGGGAGGAGCAGCCCTGTTCCTTCACCAGAGCAAATTCAACCCAGTTCCCGCCCTCCTTTCCTCTTTGTGTCAGTTCTTGTATATCATCTGTATCAATTGAGCCCGGTAAAAAGAGCGACACCATACCTATGTCTGCTGTAGCCTAGTATATTCCCTCTCTCGCTCGGTCTAGAAGTATTGGCGAACCTTCAATACCGGCTTTACGTGAGTATCCAAGATGTACCTCATCTCGATGTCATCCCCCTTGTTTTAACCGTCGTGACTGATCAATCTCGCCCTCAGGATGACTCGCCCTCGAGCATATTCCGATCCGACTTCTCCACCCCTCATCTCCCCTTCTCATCTCCCTTTGACAGAATCCAGCCTATCCCGCCTCCCTTTGGGTCCACATGTCTGGCCATTCAATACCGCCCATTCGTATTCTGGCAGAGTCACGCCGAGTACAACCAGTGTCTCCGATGGTGAGGATGAAAAGGAGGAAGTTGAGGAAGGGCTGGGGATGAGTATCACCGAGGAGCAAGTAAGGGATTGGGTCGGGAAGGGGAAGAGCCGAGAGGGGGTTGGTTTGGCGGGGAGTTTACCACCGGAGATACTGGTCAGCGTACGTCAATGCGATCTTCAAGAACAAGCAATCGCAGATTAGCTGATGAAGTGGATCATGTAGACTTTCCGGTTACTCCCTGAGACAAGGGATCTGCAAAGTGTCCTCCTTGTGTCCAGAACATGGTGCCTATGCGCCTTCTCCCTGCTTTGGCACAAACCTACCATCACTCGCACCTCTCAACTTGTGACCATCACTCGCTCACTCAGAATATCGAATCCATCACTACCATACGCAAACTCGATCCGGCGCCTGAATCTCAGCACCATCTCTGCATCACTCACCGATAAACTCGTCGAGCCATTTGCAGATTGCTCGAGGGTGGAGAGGCTCACCATCACTGGACCATCCCAATTGAGTCCTGAAGCGCTGCAGGTGGTGGTGAGTGGGATGCCGGGATTGGTAGCGGTGGATCTGAGCCAGTGTCATGGGGTCGAGGAAGGGGTTATGCAGGAGATTGCTAGGAGATGTGAGAGGTTGCAAGGGTTAAATGTTTCGGGATGTAAGATGGTTGTGGATGAGGGGATGAAGGCCATTGCCGAGAGGTGTAGGATGTTACGCCGAGTGAGTCGGCTCCCTGGACAGGACTCATGATATCCAGTGCTGATACCCATGTCCAGGTGAAGCTAGGCGGATGTCATCGTTTGACCGACTACTCCCTCGTCCTTCTGGCTCAATCGTGTCCACTTCTCCTTGAGATTGACCTCGCCCAGGTCCCTCAACTATCCAACGCCACCCTCCATGCAATCTTCCTAAACGCCTTTCATCTTCGCGAACTCCGGCTGAACGGTAACCCAAACCTCACCGATGACGGCTTTCCCAATCTCCCAGCGCTACTCGAGATGAGCGCCGACGAAGCTGAACGAGCGGCAGCTTGGTACCCCTGGTACGCCGTCACCGAGGACCCGATGGGAAAGCCTATCGTCCGACGACCGATGTCGGACGTCTTTGAGCATTTAAGACTAGTCGACTTGACTGGATGTGCGGGATTGGGGGACGTAGCTGTGGATAACCTCGTAACGAACGCTCCGAAGTTGAGAAACTTGACGCTGGCGAAATGCGTTAGGTTGACGGATGCGGCAGTAGGGAGTATTGGGAGGTTGGAGAAACATTTGCATTATCTTCATCTGGGGCATGTCTCGTCGTGAGTCGCACCCGTATCCGAGGCCGATATCGGCTGATGGGTACAGAATTACGGATGCGGCCGTGACGAAGCTGGCGAGGTCATGCACAAGACTGCGCTATGTTGATTTGGCTTGTGCGTGGACTTATGCGGTGAATGAACTCCACACTGATATGAGATTAGGTTGCCCATTGTTGACGAATCTGAGCGTCTTCGAGCTTTCTGCAAACCTTCCTAAGCTGCGTCGTATAGGCCTAGTAAAGGTTTGTTTGTGTCCCTTCAACTTCGAATGGGCTGACTGTTTTCAGGTGATCAACCTCACCGATGAAGGTGTCCACGCATTGGTCGAACGGCATTCTTCGCTCGAGCGGATTCACCTGTCTTACTGCGAGCAAGTCAGCGTCAAATCGGTCACGTTCCTCCTCAACCGACTCATGCGCCTCACTCATCTCTCGTTGACCGGAGTTACCGCGTTCAAGACTCCAGAGCTGCAGCAGTTTTGTCGGCCTGCACCACCGGTAGGTCCTCACTTTCAGTAAACTTTTCCAATCTGATGTCTTGCAGGAGTTCAACGCGCATCAGCAGGCCTCCTTTTGCGTTTATTCAGGACACGGCGTCACAGCACTTCGAAACTATCTCAACTCCCAAATGGCAACTAACCAAGCGGGTTCAGACGACGCTTCAACTCGTCGTGATTCAGGCTCATCGACCTCCTCCATAACTGTTCCCGGTAGTGCGTCACCACCACTGCCAAGCGCACGGCAACTTCATAACATTCAAACGACTTCCTCAAGTTCGGTCCATCGTCGAGGATCGGCTCCCGCCCTACGCGAAGGAGGTCAATCCGGCTTAGGAACGGCTTTCGCCTCGCCAACTCCGAACTTCCTCTCTCCTACTACTACTATGCCCGGATCATACCTTCCTCGCTCGAACAGAGCTTCTAGGAACTCCTCGACTAGCTCGGTACCAGATATTGATGATCGACCAAGACCCGCCGGACCAAGGGGTCCTTCGGCGAGTAGGACGCCAAGTGTCGGGACGATCTATGCGAGGATGCCCAATACGGCGATGGCGAGTGGGAGTGGAGGTGGGACTACGAGTTGGATAAGAAACGGGAGTGGAGCAGGGAGTACGAGTGAGATGAGAAGAGCGAGTGAGTTGTCGAGCTCGAGTCCTTTGAGATGGGTTGCGGATATGGTTGGTTGGCATCCTGGGCAGGAAGAAGAGGGACCGAGAGGGGAGAGGCGGTAGTACAACGGGAAGAAAGTGCCCTCGTCCTAGGGGTTTACAGGGTTCAGGGAGAACGAGAGACCGACAGGCCGTCACCCCCAAACCAAGGACCGCGACAGTGGGCGGCACTGACCAACAGACGACCGGCGGGGGTAGTGTCGCGAGGGGTAGACTCTCGCCGGTCGTCTTGTCGGGCTTTCCTCCGCCAGCCGGCGGCGAACCCCGCCGGAACAATGTAGCCGGAAGCCTACTCGAAGTACAGTCCCCACGGTAGAAACCCCGAAATCCCGATGTGGCACCCATTCTTCTCTTTCGTGGCGTCACCCTATGTCTTGCATTCCTTATATAAAGCTATATATGCATGCTAGAAAGGTTCTGATCACTCCCATCGATGCGTACCATCAACTAGTACTTTGTAGGCCACCCATTACACACTTTCACCGCCTCCAAGCGTCTCGGCATCCCCTCAACCAGCTTGTTGATGTATTCCATTGGAATATCGTCCCATGCTCTAGCACAGCATACCCAGGAGTCATCTGACTTGCAAGATCGAGGCTGCATGTCTGCCAGTCTGTTTTGCAGCTCAAACCACGCGTTCTCGATTGGATTGAGATCCAGAGAGGTGGGAGGATGTGGGAAGCGTACCAGACCTAGCTCGGCTCGGGTCTTGTCGCAGTATTCATTGTTATGGATGGGTGCGTTGTCTTCCTGGACCAGAGGATGACGCCCACGACCCTCGAGGACACGTACAGCATCGAGGAGAGGACCGCGCAAGACCCATTCGGCGTACTTTGACCCGTTGATACCGTTGGCAGCTCGTTCAAGGAAGGGCCTGGTTAGGACGTATCGGAGCTCAGGTGTGGGGGCTTTGAGGTTGAAACGATAGAGAGGTGATTTGTAGTTGTAGGCAATACACCCCCAAGCCATTATCTCCATGTATTTGACGTCTGGGGCTTGGTAAAGGCAGGATTGTACTGCTCACCTAGCACGCCTAGTAACCCATGATTGTCTTGGATCCCCTCCCCGCCGTTAGAGGCACCTCATCCGACCATATCACGTCTCTCCAGTCCTGCTCCAGGTACTCCTCAACCCATCCAAGCCTTTTCCGGCGGCCAGCCTTGCTTACATTAGGGACCTTTCGCATAGGATGTCGATGAAGCCCGTCCGAAGCTGCTATTGTGCGGATGGTGGTTGCAGAGCATCCCTGTCGATCTCCAAGCTCCTGAAACGTTGTGTGCCGGTTGATATCGATCTCTGCAAGGATCCTGGAACGTTTGTCGAGCGAATGTATGCGTGGACGACCCGGAGGAGTGATTGGACATGTTTGATGGGATGAGATGTATGGCGGTTTGCGGTTCGACGGCTCACACCGGTCTTGCGCTCGATTTCATCAAATAAAGGCCGCAATCACGGTACGCAACAACTTGCCCACGGTCAAAGTCGCTTATGAAGGGTTGTATGGACATGTTTCATGCATGTAGTAAGGATACAAACGCTATCAATCACACTAGGGTCGGGAAGGTGCTGACCCGCCACATATCCGAGATTTCGGGGTTTCATGGACAAGTTTTACCGTGGGGATGTAAACGGAGCTCCCACGCCTTCTGCAATTTCCGAAACCCCGACGGGAGTGGCGTTCTGATTCGAAGCCCTGTCTAGGACCTTGATGAATCCTTGCACTCGTACTTCGTCGCTCGGACCCCTTGTGGCGTAATAGTCTGAGCGCTGCTGTCAACATCTGCCAACGCTTCAGCTTCGATATCGGCACATACGATCAGCGGCTTCGCCCCGAAAACAATCTGGAACTGCTCAATGAAATGTGATGTATACTTAATGAGTACGCCTACGCATATCACGCCGCCCAAAGCGCAGCTATTCCAAGGCAGGGGGCGCTTTACATAAACCGACGGAGCTGTCGGGAACGCCTGACTTTGCCGTTTTTTGTTAAGGCACTATTTCGCATATCCAATAGGAGCTAGGTCTACCGTCAGACCTCCGCTCTGACTTCCGCTCTTCTCCGTTTCATTGGTCTACCCTCCCCCTCAGCTCCAACTACGGCTCGACGCTTTTCTCCGACCTTCTCAGTCATCTCCATTCCTACCGTTCGATCCGATGTCCTGATTGTTTTACTCCTGGAAGCGGCCGTGGACCGCTGCTTCTCGTTATGGACCGAACTTTTGGCAGTCACTGTGACAGCAAGACCCGAGGGCAAGCGAGGATATAATGCCTGGGTCATTGAGCTTCCTTTCGGCTCGACAAGGTAATTCTGCGTGCTCGACCGGTTGACTCTGGCCTTGGCTGATTCAGTCATGGTCGTCGCAGGGGTTGACGAGTCGGTGAAAGCGGTAGAAGAGGCTCGGGATGTGAGGGATGCAGTGGACATGATTCTCGGACGGGCAGATGAAGAGTCCTTCCTGATTGGTGCCGACTTGACTATTCGCCTCTGCGACGTTTGACTTTGTGTCGCAGATACAGTTGGCACGATCTTATCGTTCAGAAGAGTAGACTCTGCTCTGTGGATGGGTAGATTGGCGGAGCGGACGGTGGGCGCCGATCGAGAGGAAGGTCTGCTAGCTGGCTTGTGGAAGGGGACAGATTTAGAGGGCGGTTCGGGTTCAACAAGATCCTGGCTTGATATGGGTGTCAGAAGACCTAACTTGGTGACTCCATCTGGAGCGGTAATGATCAGATTACCACGGTCGGTCGATCTATGATGCCGTCGTGGCGATCTACGAAGCGTCGGCGGCCCGAGTGGTAGTTTCAACCTGGTGTTTTCCGTCTGTCGAGCAGGTCGAGGTGTCAATGGTCCCGCCACATCTTCATCGCTGTCCAGGACGGTGATCGGTGCCGAAGGAACACGAGGTGAATATCGCCTTAGTACCGCTGGTGATTTGCGTCGCATACGCGGACCGTGAGGATGGCTAGTGTGGTGTTCTAGGCTTGACCTCGGGCTTGTTCGGGGAGAAATGATCTGAATGTCCGCATCTGGATCGACGTCGGCTTCCTGGAGCCGCCTTACGGGAATCGTAATTCCTGGAGAAGCAAGGCATGCTGTAAACAGTCTGATAATAGCGCTCGAGAGCAGAGGGAGAGCACGCCAAGCGAAATCAACAGGGAGCTGGATGAGGTAGTGACCGATGAGGATGGCAAGGGATTGAAAGAGTAAGAGAGTGAGATCGATAGGGGTCTCGTAACGCCGGAGGAGTGGAAGGAGGAAGGAGGTGTAGACAGATGCCGAAGACTGGTGCACATCGTTGGTCAGCCGGTAACGTGCCGGAAGGCGAAGCATTCAAGAAGGCTCATTGACTCGAAAGCGTCTGCCTACTCACCACTACACGGGAGGTAAGGACGATCCCACAAATCGCCATCTTCAGCGGAGCGTACAGGGGTAGCCATCCGAGTAACTTGTCTGGAATCCAGCCAACTGATCGGGCTGACATCTAAGTAAACAGTGATTTAAGTATGAGAGTTCGAGGCTCTCTCAGGCGTAACTTCGGACGTACGAAGACTATCCAGCATATCAAGCTGTCTCGCATCGCCTTTCGCCTCGTCATTATCCCTATCCTACGCCCGCTTGGTCGGACAACTCGAAGTGCTCGAAAGGTGTCGAGAGTGTTTAGTACCAGCCTGAAAGAAGCTGACGTCAGCTTGATTCATCGTCCGACCGCGGACTCCTCAAAGAAGCAGAAGCAGGGGGAGGAAGCGATGGCTAGCTTACCATGCCGTCTGTGTGAGTGAGCCGGAGGAGAGAAGGTAGTATAAGACAAGACCTGTCGCCGCGAGGGGTAATGTGGAAGCCATGCTGACTTGGAATTCATCGAAGGGGTGCGAGTTGTTATGCTGGCATTGTGAAAGTGAACAAATATCGAGCTCGTAGTCAAGAAGCGTGGCCTTTGTGAGTATAGTCCAAGTAAAAATAAGCTTGCTCAAATCATGGACGAGGGATTACATCTGGTATGTGAAAGGCACTCGCGCTATGAGCAATATCTTTCTTGATTTCCCGTATTTATCCCGGAAGCAATATTGGTGGGACATTCTGGCTACCTCCAGCTTCCACCCTTCGCATTCCTCGTCTTCGGTCAAAACCTCTTCTTCATCAACCAAACCCTCTGTTTCGCTTCACTTTACTCGTTAGGACTTACTGGTATCAATCACTGGGAAAGCCTTTTTAACAAACCGGTAAGATGGCCGGGTTGGACTACGAGCAGTTCAAGGGGTTCGTACCCTCAGCAAACCCTCAAACCCTTCACCATATCCTCAACCTATACCGAGGTGGACTGCCAAGCTGACTTGCCCGCTGCGTAGGAAGCCTTTCCGGGTCATCTCGAAGCTCGGCGTCCGATACACCGGTATCTTCGATCACATAAGCCAGGAGGACCAGACGATATGTCTAGCGCAAGGTGAGTCGGATAGCCCATTCCAAAGATCCGCAACCTGCCCAGGTTGAGTGTTTTCCTCGGAGGAAAAGCTGAATGGTCTGATCAGTGTTCAATCATGGTACGGAAGACCGGCCAACGCAGCGGAAGCTTCCTGGATCAACAACTACTCTGGGCTGGGTCCGCTTCCAGTAGGTCCCTGCTAGTGACTTTGCTCTGTCTGTACAGACGGAGGAATGCGAGAGTTAACCTTCCTTTCAGCACCGAGTCCATTGAGTCCTTAGCGCTCGTCGAGAACTACGTCGCACCAGGCGAAGTACCACCCGTCGACCCAATCCTCGCTTCGGTTGTGAGTATTTCTTCCACAATCTGGTTCTCAATCCGCCTCTCAATGATGAAGCATGTCTCGGATGAAAAGCCCCACGGGGCGTTGTCCGAGAGCGCAAAAGCATGTGGACAACTCCGTTGCCTTCCTTCTGACCTCCTCGGATATGCTGCTGTCCACTCATAACCCTGCACAAGACAAAAGCTGACGGTCATCAGAGCCAAACAGCACCGGCTCAAGCAGCACCGAGTCGGCCAGCTCCAAGCCAAGCACCACCTCCATCTCAACCTCCCGCTCCAGTCCCGTCATCATCCTCGCAAACCCGCTTCGACCTTCCTCGAAAACCCTCAAATGCCGCTCAATCTGCGGCGAAAGCCCTCGATCGCGTTCAACAATCCCTCTCCAATTTGGCCGTGGATAATCCTGATCCTCGACCTCGGCGGAACAAGCAACCGAATAATGCCCAGCAACCGGAAGTTCCAGATGCTGAATTCGACTTTTCGAAAGGTACCGAGAAGTTTGAGGCTGAGCGAGAAGCAAGGGTCTCGTCGAAATTGGAGAAGTCGGAAGATGGGAGTGAAGCGACTTCAGATACTGGGACTCCACTCGAGCCGCTTAATCCTGGGAGAACAGTTTCGAATGGGAGCGGGAGTGGATTGGGATTACCTGGAGGAGGGAAGAAGAGTACGGCGTATAGCAAGAATAGTTTCTTTGATGGGTTGAGTGGAGGGAGTGATCGGGTCAGTAGGGCGGATGAGAGGCATCGGAATTTGGATA
>JAABUH010000313.1_pt1 | contig 74433 bp, 75 predicted proteins | sample 5559121 | NCBI WGS metagenome assembly JAABUH01 (sample SAMN10711871, study PRJNA513364) | rock metagenome | isolation source: Antarctica rocks | place: Antarctica: Victoria Land, Battleship Promontory nord | collected 2015-12-28
GAGCCGGCGCCTCAGTAAGGACTACGAACGGCTCCCGGCAACGGGCGAGGCACTCATTTACATCACCATGTCGCGGATCATGCTCCGTCGTCTGGCTCGCTCATGACCCTTTTCAGACAGTTTCTAGTGGGTCATGCCGCATTTAAGTGGGAATCTGTGATAGCAGCACAGGACCTGCCCAGGCGGCGTTGTCGTGCCCGGTCGCGTCGCTCCTTGCGCTTCCCACCCCAGGTGAAGGGTGTCGGGTCTTCGTTCCAGGCAGCGACGGTGTCCTCCAATCAGGTGATAATCTCCTCAGGTGTCGTGGGATGCTGAGCGGCAAGTGCGCGACGGACAATGATTCGCTGGAGCGATTCGGCCAGATTGAGCCAGGACCCCGAGAGCGGCGTGTACAACGGCATCACCCCATGCTGAAAAAGCCAGTGCACGATCGACCAACTCAGATGACCAGCCAGGTTACCCCAGATCAGGATGAGCCGCAACGGCTCTCGAGTCTCGTGTCCGAGACAGGTCTTCCACCGGGCGACCTCAGGCCGCTCGTCCTCTGGTGTTGTCACCTCTGGCAGCCCGGCGAGGATGGCGCGTAATTCTTCCTGGAGCCAGGGATGCAGGACGGCGTTGGACGCCCTCCTGACGCCCTTGGCTCGCACCTCGCCAGTTGCGGGCCGGAAGAGGGTCAAAAGTTTCGCGGTGCCGCTTCTGACATACTCATGCGGCTGGCGTGCCGGGTCTCCCGTATCAGTTCCGCCGCACGGAGCCGGCACTGATTGGGTCTACGGCCCCTATCGGTGGATCCACTGGGCCGAAGTGGGCTTCGAGAAACGGTGGCTCTGGCGCTGGTTCTAAGGGGTGACGCCTCAGCAATCCCTCCTCCCGGTCGCGTCACGACCCGGGGGGTGTGGCCGAAGCGGGAACAGTTACGATGTAGCACGCGCCGTTGTTGTTGTCCACCTGCACACCCGACGAGGTCACCGTGAGGACCTCGAAGGAGTAGGTGGTGCCGGGTTGGATTGGATCGCCACCTATCGATCCGGAAAGATCATTGCCGCTCACGCTCACGGAGTGGCTGGTGGTGCCCGCCCCACTGTCCTCGGTCGCGACCCCGACGAGTCCCTTACAGCCCGGTCCCGGACCAAAGTAGACTTCGCCCTGACCGGCGCTGACACTACTGAAGGACACGGTAAACGATGCCGAAAGGCCCCCGTCCGAGGAGACGACGTGCGGCGTGACAACTGCGGCACCGACACTGGGAGTCGCGTTTGTCCCGCTGGGCGGTACTCGGAAGATCAACTGATTGTGGGAGGTGATGCCGGGTGAGCCAATAGACGAGCCATGTGTCTGGCCGTCGCTGTTCCAGACGAGGACAACCGCCTCACTTCCCGGTGTCAGACACGGGCTGACACTACTCATTGCCTGTCCCTGGCCGGCCGCATTGGCCACAAAGCTATCATTGCTTCCGTCAGCCGCACCGAGCGGCGTGAAGCGGCCCGGGCCTGATTGCACATCGAAATGGACAACAAAGAGCGTGTAGAGGCCATTCGGGATGAGATTACGGAACTCGCTCCGGATTGTCTCGGCTCCGCCACGACATTGGAGCATCGCTCGTCCGCTGGACGCTTCCCACGCTCCAAGCATCACGCCCATGTCCTGACCGTTGGCGTTGTACAGCTCGGTTCCGGGAGGATCGTTGGCCGGAGCCGGGGCGAAGTTGGCCACGTGGTGGATGCCCTGGGGGCCTGTACCCGCCGGTGTGCCCGACGCGGACACAAACATCTGTGGATCGATCACGCTAGACAGTCCGGCCTCATGCGAGAAGAACACCATGTGCAGTTGATAGGCGACTTCCTGGATGCCCTGCGGACTTTCTGCCATGGCGCTGGAACTGAAGCTAGCCAGCGATACGATCAGTGCGGCGATGGGGACGAGGCGTAGCCGAGACGAGACGGCCATGATGATGACATGCACGAAAGAATGCTCCTTGAGTTGTGTCGATTTGCGTTTCCTGGACTGCTTCTCGCAAGTACCGGACCGCGCAGATCCAGTTGGCGCTTGTTTTCCGCTCAGCGTCCGTCATCACCTTGAATTCGATCTCGACGTCGCTTGCGAGGACGGACTTCATGTTCATGGCGAGCGGACTCCTCCGTCGACTAGCAGCTCCGGTGAGGCATCCCCATCGGTGACCAGGCATGGACACCGGCAACGCTCATAACGGCAGCGCGCGGGACGAAGTCCAAACAGGAGAGCGCAACCTCACCGCTTTCCTCTCATGGCGTGCACGGCGAGAGCCCAGGTACGGCGCCTAATCACCTTCCTTGTGGCCGTGTACTAGTGGGTCACCACGAATGGTTTGGCCGTCCTGAGTTAGCAGATTACCGTGGAAGTATCCCCCACCCACGGAGTCTGCCATGCGTAAGCGGTACCATGTCATCTTGTCCGAGACCGACCGTCGCTCCCTCCAGAAACTCGTCCGAAGCGGAAAGACACCCGCTCGCGCCCTGACCCATGCCCGCATCCTGCTCAAGGCGGACGAGGCAGAGGACGGTCCCGGCTGGCAGGATGAGAAGATTGCGGACGCACTGGAAACGAGTGTGCCCACGGTCGAGCGGACCCGCAAGCGCTACGTGCAAGGCGGGTTGGATGATGCGCTGTATCACCGCCCGCCCACCAACACCAAGCCGAAGAAATTGGACGGCCGTGCCGAGGCACATCTGATCGCCCTCTCGTGCACAGAGCCCCCCACGGGACGCGATCGGTGCACCATGCAGCTCCTCGCCGACAAATTCGTCGAGCTCTATGACGGGCCGGTCATCTCGGATGAGCTGGTGCGGCGCACGCTTAAAAAAACCTCCTGAAGCCGCACCTCAAGGAGCAGTGGTGCATCCCGCCGAAGCACAGTGCTGCCTTCGTCTGGCAGATGGAAGACGTCCTGGATGCCTACACTCGCCCCTACGATCCGCGCTTTCCCCAGATCTGCTTGGATGAGCGTCCGGTCCAGCTCTTGGCCGATGTTCGTGAGCCGCTCCCTCCCCGTCGAAGCACGCTGCGACGGGAGGACTATGAGTACGAGCGGCGGGGCATCGCCAATCTCTTCCTCTGGTATGAACCGCTGCAAGCCAAACGGCATGTCGTGCCAACCGAGCGACGGACCATGGTGGACTGGGCACGCTGCATCAAGGACCTGGTCGACGTCCATTACCCGGATGCGGAGAAGATCGTCCTGGTCATGGATAATCTCAACACTCACTCGCCGGCCTCGCTCTATGCCGCGTTCCCACCCGCTGAAGCCAAGCGACTGGCCGACAAGCTCGAGATCCATCCGACGCCGAAGCACGGGTCCTGGCTCAATATGGCGGAGGTCGAGATCGCAGTTCTCTCCACGCAGTGTCTGGACCAGCGCATTCCGGACCTGGAGACGCTCACAGCAGAGGTTGCTGCCTGGGAAGAGGAGCGCAATTGCACCGCGGCGATCATCGACTGGCGCTTCACAGCGGACGACGCCCGCATCAAGCTCAGGCGTCTCTATCCCATCCCGGGACCAGAACGGGGCCGGTGAAGAAAAGTGCCTCCGCGCATTCAAGCAGGTTATCCACCGCCATCACGCAAGTCTCACAGCAGCGGGTCCCCTGATAGATAGAGCCGCATCGTCAGAGTCGGTTCCGTCCACGCGTTTACCACATCCGCCAGCGGGAGAAGTTGGCGGGGCGCTTGCCACCCTTGTGCATCCTTGTTGAGTGCCCACCCCTCCCCTGCCACGAAGCACGCGTGTTGGGCTCGCCCGTCAGCATCATTCCAGACAATTACACTACGGGGTGCTACGTCACCCACGTCGATTATGCGTCCAACGGCTCGGAACCCGAGATGGGCGAGCCCGCGGAGGAACGGCTCCTGATGAAGCCAGAGGTTAGCGACGCGGTCTCCGACGGCGACATCAAGGGTCGCTGCTGCGAGAGTTGTGGAGAAACAGTTCGGTCCACTGCGAGCGCTGAAAGTTCCTGCCAGACGCCTCGGCATCGGACCACAGACCTGACCAATCGCCTGCCAAGTCACCCCCGATATTTCTGCGGAGCGACATACGGAGTCATCCTGACTGACGTACGACATGAGCCAATGCACGCGAGTCTCGGAGCGGAGAGCGCACCACACCTCGTATTGGAGCGACACCATGCGGGCGTTCTCTGTGGCAAAAGTGAAGGGCTCCGCCAACCTGGATGCGGGATCACCCTTGGTCATTTCCTCGTACACGTGAAGCGGGTAAATCTGTCCACGCCCCAGTCTCGACTGGAGACGCAGTAGCTTGGCTCGGACTGTGGGGTCCAAGGCGAGAAGTGACGCTGAATCAAGCATGCTCACCCACTCAGCGGAGGCGTCGATGTTGTAGGTGGTGTAGGTATCGTGGGCGTCGAGAGGGAGGTCTACCCAATCAGATGCCACCTCGGCCCGGGACATGAGCGGTATCATAGCCGGGAGGGACGTAAGGTCGCCGGCTCGAAGGTAGAAGGGCGCTCGCTTGTACACGAAGTGATGAGACCACTCGTGGAGTATGTCCCAGCTCAACGAGCACCCACGAATCCTCCGCGTCCTGCCCCCCGCGTCGTAACCTAGCTGTAGCTCGCGGTGCCGTTCTAGTGCTTCGTCCGAGACCACTACTTCACCGTGCCCGAAACGCTAAAGCGACGCGAGGAACCGAAGCAGATGCACAAGCTGCCGTTTCGCTTCTTGGTCTGTAAGCTCTGCCAGAGTCTCAACGCGTTCATACGGGACCACAACCAACCACCGCAGCGGGTTCGGGGGAGTAGGTGACACTCGGAATCTCCTCATCATAGATCATTTCACCCGGTCGGCCCTTCTACCCCCCGTACCATAAGACAAGACCAAAAGGGGTCCCCACGTTTACGGCTTGCCTCTCGCCCCTCCACCACCGTTCCAGTGTATTTAGCCTGATCGTAGACGTTAGAGTTCACGGGACATGGCACCACCTTTACGGTCTAGTTGCCCCTCAAACCGTTTGTGGTGATCTACTAGCGGCGCGTCCAGAAAGATTTGCGGAATATGATGGAGACGGCAGAGATTCGAGCACTATGTCCATACGACATCGCTTAGTTGTAATCACCGGCGAGGAAGACGTGGGAAAGACCACGATCGCGTCAGCACTCCTTCCGCATGTACGGCTGGCGCTTCCACTTCCAGGCTGATCTCGACTCGCTCACGATGTACGGATCAGGAATGGCCGGAACGTTCGCCTGCGTCTGCACCGTGCTGGATCGCCATGGGACGGCAGTCGGCCAGGATCGAGGCGTGGCGGAACTCCGGGAACCGCAGATGATGAACGCGAATAAGTGCGTGAAGATGGCGCTCAAACGAGCCCAGGTCGATGCGGTCTTACGCTGTGCCGGTCTCTCCCAGTGGTTTACTCAGGACCTGGAGGAGCGCTCGTTGTCGCCCCGGAGACTCGACCACAGAGCGACGATGACCGCCCGGCTGCCAGAGGAACCACTGCACGCTGCACGCCCTCTCAGTTGAAAGACATCCGTATCCTGCTGAAAGCAGCCCGGCGGCACGAGGCGGAAGTGCTGGGTCATTACAACCTTCGGCGGCTCGATGACCTGCCGAACCCAATGGTGGAGCGTCTCATCGACCGGCTGACGGTCTTGGCGTATGGACGACGCTGACCAGGAACCACACCAGGGCCAACCCGCAACCTGCGGGCGTCTGTATCCATGCTCACGTACCTCCTCTCTTCCAAGCAAGCGGTTCTACGACTTCACTCCTTCTGCTGAACACGTGCTCTCATGCAGTTGAGGCATACTGGCCGTGACCTTCATTTGCTGAGTTCGGGATCGAGGACCCACCACGCTTTGCTGCCCGCGATGGCGAAGCCCGCGCGCGACTGGTTCGACTGGCTCGTGCCCCCCGGCCTGCATTGGCTCACCAGGAGGTCGCAGCCGGACAGGGCCGCGTCGCGGATGCGCCGGTGCAAGAGCGCGAGTTGGCACCCGCGGCGGCGCGCCGCGGGAATCGTCAGCCCGTTGGCCATGGAGGCGGCGCCGTCGACGATGTGGAGCACGCCGAGGCCGGCCGGCTCGCCGTCGACGTAAGCCAGGTAGCACCGGAAGGCGGGGACCCCCAGCAAGACACGTATCTGGTCGCCGCTCCCCCACACCTGCTCGTACACGTGGCCGAACTCCCGGGCCTGCTGCACCCCGATCTCCTTGACCACGACGCCGGGCGGCGGCGCCGGGACATCGGCCGTGGGGAGGCCGTACAACATCTGGTGGAATGCGCCATGGTAGAAGCCATGCCGCGCGAGCTCGGACATCAGGTTCGGCTGTTCCCAGAACAGCGGGGTCGTATACGGGCTCAGGTCGAACACCGGCCGGGCGCCATACTCTCGGTAGAGGCGCAGGATGTCCGGGATGCTCGCGGCATCGGCGAGGGTCAGGCCCGTGACGCGGTTGAAGACTTCGGCCGGGACGGCGCCGCAGACGAGCGCGGTCGCCGCGCCAAACGCGCGCACGGTCACGCGGAACGGATTGCCGGGGAGCGCCTCCATCGCCCGCAGCCATCCGGCGACGCACTCGCGCTCGGCGTCGATGAGCCGGCTAGCTAGCTCCGTTGTCGCAAGGGGTAGGCTCAAGCAGGGAAACCTCCTGGTCTTCGAACTGGCAGCACAGCAAAATGATCGGCACGTGGTTCCAGCACAATGTGCCGGCCAGGGGACAGTTCATTGACGCGCGGCATCGCTCCTCCCCCTACCCTCTCTCTGGATACGGTCACTCCTGTCCGGACCATCACAACGGAGCGATCCTAACCGGCAATCAACTACAAGGTAACGCCGACTAAGAACACCTTTTCCACCGGCTATGTCGTTTAGCAAGCCTTTCTGGACACACCAGAGGCTTCGCGGCACCCTGCATTGTAGGGCAGGCCAAGGCCCATCCGGAAAAGCTGGAGGATACACGACCTCCTTACAACCTCTATGGGTTCACAGTGCGGTCGTCGCACTCCTTCGATCTGCCAGAGAGCAGCCACGGAGCGGAATATCTGGCCATCGGCGAGGACGTCCCCGTGGTCAGGACGATACCGATGACACGCGGAATCCGGCTCCATCACGTCCTGCGCCTAACCGTCTTCGTCGACGGCCGCGTCCGCTATACCGTCCGCTGAGCGGCCCGATTACTTCGCGGGGCGGGAACGGGGCTGTACGAGCCACTGGCAGCCTGATTCGAGCTGCAGCATGCCGATGACGAACGCCATTGGTGTCTCCTCTGGTCAGCTTCCTGCCATGGCATCGACCGCGCGGATGAGATCGTCGAACACTTTCCCTTGGGTTTCCAGGGTCTGGCGATCGGTTGACGACTGGACCGCCGCCGCCAGCATCTGTTTCGCTGCCCCCATCTCTCCCTTCAGAGCGTCAACCGTATCCGCGAACGAGTCTTTCTCCGGCGGCGGGAAGCTCGGGAGGCTGTACTTCGCCTGCGGATCGTTGCGATGGCGGATGGCGAAGACCGTCCGGTCAAAGGCTTCGAGCCGAGCGTCGAAGGCGGTGAGCGTGTGCTTATCCGATGCAGTCGGCGCTGCGGTGATGACCGAACCCAGGATCTGGCGGGTAATATCGATCTCGACCTCCAGATGGTCCAGGGCCGTATTTTCGACCTCCGATGCAGACGGCGGAGGGACAATCGGGGCACCACAAACACCCTTTGCAGCGTACTGCACCAGCTCGGTGGTGGTCAGTTTGTTCGCTACCACCAGGATCGCGATCTGGCCGCGCATCATCGTCAGCCAGCGTAATCCGTCCGCGAAGGCGCCGGTCCAAACCTGGCAGGATCTGGCCATCTGGGGGCTGCCCGTCATCAGGGCCACGGGCAATCCCAGGGCTCTGATCCGTTCCTTCACGTATACGAACCCCTGACTCGCGCCGCCCTGGAAGAGCCCTTCCGCCACGCTCGTTCCCCCGCTCAGCCATTCGGAGCTGTATGCGGACTCCCGCAGCTGCATGGCACTCCCTTGAGCAACGGGATCCTGTATGGCGATGAAGCCGGGCGGCGCCTGGAATCGGGTGCCGGGCCCGGAGCCACCCCCACCTCCCTGGCTCGTCGCGTTCGATGGGAGAGCTGTAACGGCGACGGGCGGCGAGTAGGCCAGATCGGCGTCAGAAGGCCCCTGTCCGAACGTGATCGACGTCACCAGGTAGCGATAGCCCCGCGGGCCGCCCGGTAGCTTCGACATGCCGTGGGTCTCGTAGCGCAGGATGATGCCATACTGTTGGTCGAGCCACAGCTTGGCCGAGCCGTATCCCTTTTCCTTCTTGGCACAGGCCTTGGGGCCGGTACACGATCCGGTGGACACCAATCCGAGCGGGGCAACCTGGATGATGGCCGCCTGTCGCCCTGCCACCTGGCCCTCGCCCAGTGAGCGCACCGTCACACGCGGTGTCCGCTCCAGGAGACTGATGTACTGAGCGGTCGTGGTGCCAAGGGGTACGCCACCCGAGTGGAGGACGCTTCCCAGGAGAGCCGCGCTCTGCGTCACACCTCCCGGCAGACGGACGGCACGATTGAACAGGGTACTGTAGACGACGACCTGCTGACCGTCCGCCACGATCGTCTGGTCGTTACGATCGATGATCGGGGCCGTCACATGCAGAGCAACTCGCCAATGGGTGGCATCGCGTACTGAGAACGTCTCCGTTTGCTCGCCGCGAGAGAGATCTCTGGTGGCCGTCGCCGGAACGTGCGGATCCCAGGCGGTCGAGGTGGTCGTTGCAGTGCCCGTGAAGGGAACGATAGCCGTGGAGCCGGTCTGACGAGACGGTCGAGCGGCCGGGGCTCCGTGAGCCGGCGTGGCGACCAGGCCGAGTGTCAGAGCTATTCCGAGCGCCACCGGTGCAAGGCGAGTAGAACGCCGCATTTCCCCTCTCCTCTCGAGTATCTCATCTGCTGCTAGTCTCTATAACGTCACGCGGGCGTCTAATGTAACACCCCTGCGCCCCGCGACCCGCCGCGTTCCCGCATCGCTGATCAGTCGCCATACAACAGACGGTGGGAGTCCCATCGGCGCGACCTCCGGACGTGTCACCGTTGTCCGAGGCGGACTGACGACGGTGAAGGGGACGGTATCGTCCAGGGCCGCAACCGGGTGATTGAGCCAGGCGAGGCGCAGATGCCAGGCGTGTATCGGCGAGCACCCCGGCGTGAGACGGAGCGAGGTACCGACCCAACCAAAGCTGTACACGAAGGTGGGACCGCTGCTGCCATCTCCGCAGTCGGCGTAGTTCAGCCAGAGTGGCCGGCCGGTTACTCCGGCTGGCGGTATCACCTCCACCACCGGCCCCGCCGGTGTCTCTTGAAGGGCGAGTTGTGGTGCCGGTTCGGTCGTCAGCCGCACCGTGATGGGATGGGTGATTAGCATGTTCAGCGCCCGGCGCACGTTCGCCTCCCAGATCGGCGTAAAGGGCTGGGCGGCACGGATACGAGCCCCCCGCACCACGATGTACTGGCGCGACTGGAACGACTGGCCGGGGTGGAGGGGTTCGAGTGCGGGCGCAGGGCCTGGCAAGGGTGGCATGAAGGACATGGCCGGGGGAAAGAGAATGCTCCCCGATCGATCCAGCACCTGGGCCTGGGGCGAGGCGACGCCGGGGAGGCTCACGCCCGGGGTCTGGTACCCGATATCGTGGTGCGAGACGTTCTGGATGCGCAGCGAGACGCGGGCCAGGGCGTTGAGTGGGTATGAGCGCCGCGGGACGGTCAAGGTGAGCTTCAAGCCGCCCGCGCTGGCCCAGGTGGTGATGGGCCCGGCTGCCCCGTGCTGGCTCGAACCGTACACCCGTCGCAAGTGTGGCGGCGGAAAGGGGTCCCGATCCGTCGTGAAGCGGTCGGTGGCGCAGTCGAGCTGCCCGTGCAAGGTGAGAGTGCGCGGGCCAAAGGAGGCCTGAGTCGTGATATGCGTGTACAGCGCTCCGTATTGCCGCCACCTGCCGTTCAGGTCCCACTGGTTGGTGGGCGTTGACGGCACCGCCTGCCGGGAGGCGAACAGGCCTCCTTCCAGGTAGGTGGAGTATTGTACCCCCGCCACAAACCAGCCGCGGACCCAGAGCTGGCGCCGCACGGTTGGATGCGCACGACAAAAGGCAAAGGCGGTGGCCTCGGCGATAGGAGCGCGTATCCGCGATGGAAGAGTGGCCGCGCGGCCTGCCTGCGATTGGACCACGGCGGTGAGGATGAGTGCGGCGGCCAGGAGGCGCATCAGGTCACTTACTCCCCAAGATGTCGGTGCATTGCTTGCGATAGGCGGACCGCTAGGTCCTCTACCCGTTTCCCCGTGCCCGTCACACCGATGATGCCGATGGCGCATCCATCCCCGAGGTATATCCGGTGGGGAGATCGGTGAAGCGAAGGCGCAACGCGTTGGAATCGAGGGAGACTTTCGGCGTGGGAGCGGACGTGGCCCTGGTCCTGGGAGACCAGAGCCATGCCGTGGTGAGGGGGTGGACGACGGAGAGGTTGCACGACTCCCGATAACCACGATTCGGTCTCCCAGAGCGGTGACGCCGACCAGCAGCATGCGCCGCCGCTTCAAAGCTGCTGCCAGCTGCAACCGCGAGCAGTTCTTTCGCGCGGACTACCTGTGCTGCCGGGTCAGCGCGGGAACGACTGAGCTGTTCGAGGGCGATAGGTTCGTCGATCGTGAGGAGGCGGAGGGGATCCTTCTGATGACCGGCCATAACATACTCCAGGGAGGCGAGACGGTGAGTCCAAAGCTCAGCCTACCGCCTTCGCGACGCACCGGCAACTCTCAACACAAGTGACCCACTAATGGTTCCTTCCTTATAGTACTAATGCTCGCCGGCTCAACTCGATCTCACCCACCTGGTCTCACACCCAGATCGAACACCATCGCATCATCAGCACGAGCCACACCATCGAGCAACCGATCCGCTACCGGATGACCTGCACCTTGACCTCGACAGACACCGTCGACCAGGCGCGGTCTGTGGTAACCGCGGGGACGGCCTCGCGGTGAGCGAGAGCGAGACAGGCGCGGTCCCCAAGCGACAGGCCGGCAGACGCGGTCCGCGGCCAGAGGGTCGCTGCCTCCTCGGCTTGTCTGGAATCAAAGGGCACGATGGTCACACCGAGGGCCTCGATTTCACCCCGCAGCTCCTGCGTTGCCACACCGCGCACGGCTGCCTTCTGGACGATCTCCGACCAGTTCACCGCGGACATCGCGGCGCGGTCGAGGAGCGGCACGACCTCTTCCGCGCCAGCCTCCTGGTTGAGCACGGCGAGCAGCGCCGAGGCATCGAGGACGCACACAAAGGAACTCACGCTTCCCCTGCCTCGCGACGCGCCTCCTCGCGGCGTTCCGCGATCAGCTCGTCGGCCAGGCTCACACCGGGCGGGACAGCGGCGCTGAAGCGCGCCTGGACCCGACGGAGCACGGCATCTCGCCGCTCGAGCACGAGCCTGCTGTCCTCGACATGACCGACCAGGATCTGGCCCGGTTCCAGCCCGAGTGCCTTCCGCATTGAGGCCGGAATAACCACACGCCCCTGCGGTCCGACCTTTAGCACTGCAACGTCGTCTGCCATCGTGGCCCATTATGGCACTGTCAGTGTCAGTGCCATAACTCATAGCACATGCCATCCTTTCTTGATGGCAGCCCGTGCTGCGGTCTCCTCCCTGCCGCGAGTCGACGAGGAGGTACCAACGGCGGGTCGCATTACCCTGGGACAACGGTTACCCGGACCAAAGGGACGGCAATCGCGCCACAACGGTACGAAAGGAGTAGGCGAACTCACTCCTTCGGACAATTGCCTCGACATTCTTTGCACGCTACACTCAACGGTGAGATACGTCTGGTCGCGGACCTCCGCGTCCCGGGCAGGCGACGGAATACAGGCGGGAGCAGCGCCCGGGACGGCGCGGGGGAGAGAATATGACGGCACGACGATGGCTGGTGTTTGGTGTTGCGCTCATGGCGATGCTAACGGGTGGGATCGCGCCCACCGTTTCCCAGGCGGCGGGGCCGAACGGCGCTGATCCGCATGTGCGTCCGCACCAGGCCGTCCAGCAAGGGCGCCATCTGACCATGGCACAGCTGCCGGCCGGCCTGGCCCGTGTCTGGCGACACACGGTCTTGCGAGACCATCTGGCCGGTTCAGGCCTGGCAGGAACCGGCGCCGCACGCCTCGACGCACACTCACTCTCCAGCTTCGCCTCGACCTTCGCAGCCGCCGGGCCGGCGCTCCATCCCCTGGCTCGCTCCGCCGGCTGGAGCTTCAGCATGACCCTCGCCGGCTATAGCCGCAGCACCCTCCACGCGGTGCCGCGCGCCCAGCAAACAACCCACGCCGGCCTGACCACCTACCGTCATGGCCGGCTGCTGGAGTGGTATCGAACCACCGCCAGCGGCCTGGAGCAGGGCTTCACCCTGCCGTCCGCCCCAGCGCACGCCGGCCATGGCCCGGTGGTCCTGTCGCTGCATATCGGCGGCAGCCTCCATGCCATAGCGACGGGCCACGAGATCGTGCTGGGAAGCCGCACTGGGGTCCCGGTGCTGCACTACGGCGGTCTGCGAGCGACTGACGCCCACGGAAGACCGCTGCCGGCACATCTGGTGGTGATCGGGAGCAGTGTGCGACTGGTGCTGGACGATCGGGGGGCGCAGTACCCGCTCCACATCGATCCGTATATCCAGGGCCAGAAGCTGGTGGCCGCCGATCCGGCCTACAGTGACAACTTCGGGAGCTCCGTGGCGCTGAGTGGTGACGGCAACACGGCCCTCATCGGCGCAGACAACAAGACCGTGAATGGGCAGACGAATGCCGGTGCGGCCTACGTCTTCGTCCGTCCCTCAGGAGGAACCACCTGGACTCAGCAGCAGGAACTGACCGCGTCCGATGCGTCGCAGGGCAACAACTTCGGAAGCTCCGTGGCGTTGAGTGACGACGGCAACACGGCGCTCATCGGCGCATACAACAAGACCGTCAACGGGCAGCCGTATGCCGGTGCGGCCTACGTCTTCGTCCGTCCCTCGGGAGGAACCACTTGGGCCCAGCAGCAGAAGTTGACCGCGTCCGATGCGGCCGCTATCGATCTGTTCGGGAGTTCCGTATCGCTGAGTGACGACGGCAACACGGCGCTCATCGGCGCATACAACAAGACCGTCAACGGACAGCAGTACGCCGGTGCGGCCTACGTCTTCGTCCGTCCCTCAGGAGGAACTGCCTGGACCCAGCAGCAGGAGCTGACCGCGTCCGATGCGTCATACTATGACCACTTCGGGAGTTCCGTGGCCCTGAGTGGTGACGGCAACACGGGGCTCAGCAACGGACGTACCGGTGTGGTCTACGCCGAAACGCTTACCGGCACGAGAGCCGCCCTCAGCGGACGGCCCACGGGGTGTGCCAACGGGTCCACGACGTCCATCACCGTCACCCTCACTCCCACGATGGGAGCAACGGGCACCACCTATCAGATCGACGCCAACTCCGCGCAGACCTATTCGGGGCCCTTCGTGGTCTCGGGGATCGGTAGCTACACCATCACCTACCACTCGACCTTCTCCGGCGGGTACGTCGAGCCGGATCAAACCATCACCGTGCAGATCGTAGGCCCGCCCACCATCACGCTTGGCGCGTCGAGCGGCTCGCTGGGTGATGCCATCCCCATCACCGGCTCGGTCTTTCAGGCCGGCGAGATGGTCTCGCTCTATCTGGACAGCGCCTCCTCCACGCCGTTTGCCTCGGTCACCGCCGGTGGCGACTGTGCCCTGCCCTCCAGCTTTAGCGTGCCGGAAGCGTCCTATGGCTCGCATAGCATCATCGCAGTGGGGCAAAGCAGCGGTCAGACCGGCTCGGTGCCCTTCTCCATTAACCCGACCACTCGCATTCTCTCTTCGGGGCCTACCTTTGGGCTGTATGGCTTCGGCTTCGGAGCCGGCGAGACGGTCACAGTACACCTCGATTCCCCCACCGGCACCGTTGTCGGCAGCACGATGGCAAATAGCAAGGGAACCTTCTCGCCCGTTATCTTCTCCAAACCGTCGATCTCGCACCGGCTGTACGCCGTGGGGCAGACCACCGGCGCCACCGCTTTCAGCCTCTATATCGTCCCGCCGAGCCTCAGCATTAACCGCTCGTCCGGCGTCCCCGGCTCCAGCGCCACTATCACCGGCTATAACTTCGGGCCAGGTGAGACGGTCACCGCGCTGTGGGACTGCACCTCCGCGTCCTGCACCGGCGCCACAAGCGTGGGAACGGCTACCTCGGACTCGTCCGGTAACGTCAGCATCCCTATCACGATTCCCTCAACCGCGATGCCTGGCAGCTACCACGTCATCGGCGTGCTGGGCCAGAGCACTACGGCATTCGGCACGCTGAGTTTCTACCTACCACAGGTCAGCGCGTCCATCAACCCCGGCTACGGCACTGCTGGCTCAAAGACCACGGTGTCCGGTGCCAACTACGGCGCGGGGGAGGCCGTGACCGCCTACTTCGACTGCACCGCCGCCCCCTGTATGGGCAAAACGGCCATGGGTACTTCCAACGCGGCGAGCGACGGCACGATCTCGTTCCAGTCCACCATTCCAGCCAACGCCAGCCCGGCCACGACGTATACTATCGGCATATTGGGCAGTCCCAGCCGTGGCTTCACCACGGTAAGCTACACCGTCACCGGCGGCCCCACTGTCGCACGGGTCTCGGGCCTGGCCCTCCATCGGCATGGCTCGACGCTGCTGCTCAGCTGGCGGCTGGCCCATCCGGCGGGTGTGGTCGGCTTCGATCTGTTCGCCGGCGCCACCCGGCTCACCACCCACAGCATCCCGGTTCATGCTGCCCGAGAGTATCGTTTCCGCACGACACAGACCACGGCTGGACGCTACAGCCTGCAGGTGATCCTGCGAAACGGGCAGCGGATTGTGATCCCCTTCTCGGCCGGCCGGTGATCTTGCGGCTTAGCGGAGCGGTTCCTGGCCGCTGATCCATTGGCCTCCTCCCCCACCATTCGTGGTTCATGAGCGGACACTTTCGAGACTCCGTTTTGCTCTGAGCCATGCATGGGTTTCGGATCGGCATCACAGCGCCATGCGCATCGGGCGTGCAGTCCAGGTGGCAGGCCTCGCACCCTCATCCCCGACCCTTCTCCCGCCCGCGGGAGAAGGGGGTTCTTACGCCACCAGCGTCCCGAAGAGTCTCCCCCACTCCCGCGCAGACTCCCCCACTCCCGCGAGCGGGCGAGGGGACCGCAGGCCGACACCACGCCTCCATCCCACTACGGTTCGCGATGCCGCTCAAATTCGTCCACGCTACCCTAACTCATCACACGGCGTATCATGGGCCGAGTGCCGCGCCGCGTCGGGCCGGCAGGCACATCATCCACAAGGTGGGACGGACATGCTGGACATCTCCACCCTCGAGACCTGGCTGTGGGACGCCGCCTGCCAGATTCGCGGCCCGCTGGACGCGCCCAAGTTCAAGGACTATATCCTGCCGCTGGTCTCGCTGAAGCGGCTCTCCGATGTCTTCGAGGACGAGCTGGACCGCCTGGGCGCCGAGTTCGGCGACGCCGAGACGGCGGCCGCCCTGGTGGCCGGCGACCACGCCCTGGTGCGCTTCTATGTGCCGCCCGGCGCGCTCTGGGCCGAGCTGGCACGCCGCACCTCCGGCCTGGGCGAATACCTGACCGACGCGGTGCGAGCCGTCGCACGGGAGAACGCCCGGCTGCAGGGTGTGATCGACATGGTGGACTTCAACGCCACCACCTCCGGCCAGCGCACCGTTGATGACGCGCGTCTGGCCGCCCTGGTGGGCGTGCTCTCCCGCCACCGTCTCGGGCTGCGCGACGTGGAGCCAGATATTCTGGGTCGCGCTTACGAGTATCTGCTGCGCAAATTCGCCGAGGGGCAGGGGCAGAGCGCCGGCGAGTTCTACACCCCGCCCGAGGTTGCCTCCGTCATGGCGCGAATCCTCGATCCCCAGCCGGGCATGACCGTCTACGACCCCACGGCCGGTTCGGGCGGTCTGCTGATCAAGTGCTTCTTGCGTCTGCTGGAGACCCACGGCGCGGGAACGGACGGACACCGCGAGCTGCCGGCCAACCTGGCCGGGCTGCGGCTCTTTGGTCAGGAGATCAACCCCTCCACCTTCGCCATCGCCCGCATGAACGCCTTTTTGCACGACATGGACGCCGAGATCGCCCTGGGCGACACCATGCGCCGGCCGGCCTTCAGCGAAAACAACCGCTTGCGGCGCTTCGACCTGGTCACGGCCAATCCCATGTGGAACCAGGATTTCGCCCAGAGCACCTACCGGCACGATCCCTATGGACGGTTCGGAGGCGGCGCTCCGCCCTCCAGCTCCGCCGACTGGGGCTGGGTGCAGCACATGCTCGCCTCCCTGGGCGACCGGGGCCGGATGGCGGTGGTGCTCGACACCGGCGCCGTGAGCCGGGGCAGCGGCAACGCCGGCAGCAACCGCGAACGCGACCTTCGGAGGCTGTTCATCGACGGTGACCTGACGCACCCCGGCGATCTGATCGAGGCCGTGGTGCTGCTGCCCGAGAACCTGTTCTACAACACCTCCGCGCCGGGGATCGTGCTGGTGGTCAACCGCCAGAAGCGTCATCCGGGCCAGATTCTTCTCATCAACGCCTCGAAGCTCTTCGCCAAGGGCCGCCCCAAGAACTACCTCCAGGAGGAGCACATCCCCCGCATCGCCCAGCTGTATCAGGGCTGGGAATCGGTGGAGGGCTTGGCCGCGGTGATCACCACTGCCGAGGCGGCCCGCAACGACTACAACCTCTCTCCGTCTCGCTACGTCTCGACCGGCGAGAAGGAAGACGTGCTGCCGCTGGAGGAGGCGATGGTGCTGCTGCGCGAGGCCGAGGAGGAACGAGCGACGGCCGATGAGGAGCTGGAGCGGGTGCTGATGGGCCTGGGTCTGGGAGGCTTCCGCCGTGGCTGAGCCGGCGCCAGGGACGGTCGATACGCTGCCGCCCGACTGGGAGGTGACCCGCCTGGCGACGGTGCTACGCACCCATCTCCCCGAGCTGCGCGCCCGCTACGGCCTGGAGAGCGTCGCCCTGTTCGGCTCCTACGTCCGCAACGTGCAGCGCCCAGACAGCGACCTGGATGTGCTGGTGACCTTCAGCCGTACGCCTACGCTGTTCGAGCTGATCCACGCGGAGGATGATCTGAAAGCGCGGTTAGGTGTACCGGTGGACCTGGTGCTGCGTTCGGAGCTTGGGCCTCGCATCCTGCGTTACGTCCTGCGCGAGGCGGTAGTGGTATGAGGCCGAATCAAACCTACTCCACCTATCTCACCCACATCTCCGAGGAGATCGAACGCGCCCAAGGATTTCTCGGCGACATGCGTTTCGAGGAGTTCGTCGCGGACAAGGTCACGAACTACGCGACCGTGCGCGCGCTGGAGATCATTGGTGAAGCGACCAAGCGCCTCCCATCGGAGGTTCGCGCCCTCGACCGGGACATCCCATGGAGCGATATGGCGCGGACGCGGGACCGAATCATCCATGGGTACGACAAAGTGGACCTCGCCGTGGTGTGGGAAACGGTGCAGCACGATTTACCGCCGCTCTTACCTCGGATACAGCGCCTGCAACGCCTGCTGGAGCAGCAAGAAGACGAGGAGTGGGAGCGTGGGTAAGGGGAAGAGACACGACGATGGTTGACGTGGCGGAGAGCGCCACAGCCGATGACGCGCCGGAGGGCTACCGGATGACGGAGCTGGGGGTGTTGCCGGAGAATTGGGGCGTAGCGCACCTGGCCGACGTGGCTGAATTTTCCAAGAAGGAGCGCGGAGCAGATATCACCGGCTCCATCCCTTTCATTCCGATGACCCTGCTGCCTGAGTCCGGCCTCTATGTGGATAATTGGGAGGACCGCACGCGTGAAGAAGTGCGGAGTGGTGTGTACTTCCGGGACGGTGACCTGCTTCTCGCCAAGATTACCCCTTGCCTCGAAAACGGGAAGCAGGGGATAGCGCGCGGGATTCCCGGAGGCTGGGGGTATGCCACAACGGAGGTCTACCCGATCCATGGCACAGCAGTGCTCACCGAGTACCTGGCATACTACCTTCGACATCAGCCGGTTCGCAACCATCTAGTTGACCGAATGGAGGGAAGTACCGGACGTCAACGCCTCCCAAAGTCAGTAGTCGAAAACCTCCCGATACCGCTCCCTCCTCTCCCCGAGCAGCGCGCCATCGCCCACGTGCTCTCGACGGTCCAGCGCGCCAGGGAGGCAACCGAGGCGGTGATCGTGGCCACGCGCGAGCTGAAGCGCTCCCTCATGCGGCATCTGTTTACGTATGGACCGGTGCCGGTGGATCGGGTGGCCGGGGTGCGGCTGAAGGAGACGGAGATTGGGTTGATGCCGGAGGGGTGGGAGATACGGCCGCTGGAGAGCATCATCAAATTCGGCCCGCAGAACGGTCTGTATAAGCACCAAGACTTCTATGGACGGGGCACCGGTATCGTCCGGGTAGATGAGTTCGGCGATCAAGGTGATGTCATCACTTCGAGCGCGAAATTGGTGGAATTAACAGCCGCGGAGCTGAGTACTTACTCGCTCAGACAGGGCGACCTGCTGGTCAATCGAGTGAACGGGAGCCTGGAGTTCCTTGGTAAGACGGCAATCTCCGGCCATATGACCGCGCCGCTAGTATTTGAGTCGAACATGATGCGTCTCACACTCGATACGACCACTGCTCTGCCGGAATATGTGCTCGCTTATCTCGTATCGTCTGTCGGTCGCCTGCAAATCCAGAATCGAGCCAAGCGCGGCAACCAATTCAGCATCAATCAGGGAAGTCTTGGATCCGTGTTGATTCCTCTCATAGGCGCCGAGGAACAGATTGCAATAGCCAGACAACTGGATGCAATCACTGCAAAGCTTCGCAGCGAGGAGGATTGGATGCGTGCGGTCTCCGCCTTCCAGCAGGCGCTTCAGTCGCTACTCCTCCGAGGCAAGCTACGAACCACCGGGATTCAGGGACAAGCCGATGTTGTTACCTGAGGGAGTTTGCCATGACCTGGCGCGGGCTGAGTAGAGTCGGCGGCGCTGCTCCGGGAGATGACCAGGCGGGAGTCGAGCACGCAATTCGCACAGAATAGACGAGTAGGGAATGCCATGTTCTTCAGAGACTCCGTCAACGACGTAACCGAAGGTGATCTTCTCCAGCTATCCGGCCAGTCGGAGGATGAAACCTGGGAGTTCAAAAGCGAGTGGCCGCACAACCACTCGATTCAGAAAGCCGTGTGTGCCTTCGCGAACGCGGGAGGCGGTTACTTCATCATCGGCGTTAAATGTGATGATGCAGGCCTCGTCACCGATGTGCCGGGCGTCGCAAGTGTGCCCCAACACAATGAGCGAGTGGTGAATATATGTGGGGGAATCGCGCCACGGGTTGTTCCTCAGATCAGAGAAGTACCGCTGTCGAATGGCAGGGTCGTTCTTGTCGTTTACACGGCACCCAGTCCCGATGTGCCCCACATGGCCGGAGACAACAAGTATTACCTTCGCGCGGGACGTCATAGCACGCCAATGCCGGAATCGATGGTCGCGCGGCTGTACGAGGTGCGACGCACGCGAGAGCAGCGCATCGAGGCGTATCTGCAGGATGCGAACTTCGGCATCCGCCCATTTGATCCCGAGACTTGGCTGTGGATGTCAGCGTTCGCTATACCCCTCCGTCTCGATGATAACGTTATGCAGCCGACCGGGGAGTTTCTCCAATCCATCCGAACAATATGCTCTGGTCTTAGCCTCTTCCGACCCGCCGTGAACGCGGTGAACAGCTATCATGGCTTCACAGCCGACATCAGCATACGCGACAGGACCGAGTTCTTCCTAGAACTTCGGCGTACAGGGTTCCTGACCGCCGGACGAACGTATCCGACCATGCGGTCCGATTACGGACGTAGTCAGGTGCCCTGGATGGCCAGCGCGCAGTTTCTCAGTGCGGCACACACCATTTACGCCACGCTCGGCTACTCGTATTTCGTGCGCCTGGGGCTCGTTTTCCACAACGTCGGTGAATCGATGCTGGCTAGCCTTTGGGACACTCCACCCGAACACCAACCTGGACCGAATCTGAAAACCTTGATTTTCCGCGAAGACATCTTAGCCTCTCACATCTACGACGAACTGGTTCCGGTGGCCGGGCGTTTCATGGCGCGTCTCGGGCAGAGCTACGGCCTCCCTGTGTATGATATCCTGACAGACTGGAGTGAGTGTCATAAGGCGATAGTAAACACCGCCTCCTCCGTGCCTGTTGACCTCCCATGACGCTTTTCCGTTCTGCGAGAACTGCCGCTCAGCACCTATACGCCCGTTACGCGCCGGACGCCGACCGGACCCACTCGCCACGCGACAAGGCGGTCGCGGCGTCAGCTACCGACTTGGAGGTGTGTCCGCTGAGGCAACTCCTATAGCAGACTTTACAAATGATGTTTCCAGCACATATGCACAGCTTAGCTCGGGACCTGCACAGTTTAGCTCCGCACCTGCTCAGCTTAGCTCTGGTGATACGCAGCTTAGCTCTGGTGATGATGACTTTATCTCTCAATATGTGAGTAGACTGAGCAAAGAGAAACAAGGGGAACTTGTTGAGGTCGCGAAAACCATAATGGGAAAACGCAGTGTCGCTCACTCTATACGTGACCAAGTTATCGTTACAATGTGCTCTATCGCACCGTTATCCATCAATGAGATTTCGTCACTTATCAAGAGCAACAGCGACCACACTCATATCGCTTTAAGGCGATTGATGGCGACCGGAGAACTTCGCTATCTCCATCCAGATCGCCCCAATCATCCACAGCAAAGATACGTTGCTGGCGAGAACGAGATGGTGGATGAAGGGCGTGTGTGACGACGCCGGCCTTGTGGCCGCCGACGTGCTGGTGGCGATGAACGCAGCGGGCCGGATCACCATCCCGGCTGCTGCTCGACGCCAGCTTGGCCTGGAGGGTGCGGCGCAGTTCCAGGCGGAGGTGCGCGATGGCGCCCTCGTGCTGCGTCCGGCGGTGGTCATTCCACGGGAAGATGCGTGGGCATACACCCCGGAGCATCTGAACAGCGTGGAGCGCGCCCGGCAAGAAGCGGTGGGACGCCGGCTCACGGAGGCAGACCTCGATCGGCTCGCGCCTGGCGAGGCATGAGTGGAGCGGGCTACCAAAGCCTGGAGGTCACGGCGAAGTTCCTCTGAGATATCGCGCGCACTCGCGTTCCGTCGCCGCGCTGCATCAACACGATGATGTTCGACGGCGCATGCGCAAGGGCATCGGGATCATGCTCGCCTCCATCGATAGGTCCGCCGCAGAGAGGCGGCCCCGATGGACTACGTAATGAAAGGACTTGCCACTTTCCTTGCATTACGCCACGACAAGTGCAATTAACTTTCATTAGGAGTGCGGTACACTTTCTCGCCATCCCCGCATGCCGCGCCCACCGAGGTCGGCCCCGCTCACGCGTGCCATCCAGAGCGCCGGCTCGTGGTTCTTGCTGATAAACTCCGCGGCCTTTCGCGGCTGTACGCTACACGACAAGTCCTGATTTAGACGCCTTCCATCAGCGATTCACTCCAGTGGTCTGATGGCAAACCACTGGAGTGAATCGTCGCAACAAACTACCTAAGTTTTCGACAAACTACCTAAAATCGGTTCAACATTAGGTAGTTTAGGCTATCCTTGGGTACATGCGGAGCTTCGTCGACATCGAGCGTACCTTCGGTGGCCAGCCGCCTCGGCTGGGCGCGGTGCTCGCCCGGATCGATGTCGGTCGCGGACGAGAAGAGCTTTACCGGAATCAGGTTCCCGAGTTGCTACGCTCGCTGGCCAGCCAGACGCGCGTCGAGTCGATCAGTGCCTCCAGCGCCATCGAAGGGGTCATCGTCGCTCCCGACCGTGTCGGACAGCTGGTCGACGCCGGCCAGCCGATCCGTTTCCGTGACCGCAACGAGCAGGAGTTCGCCGGCTACCGCGACGCCGTCGAGGCTATCGTACGCACCGAGCCGGTTGAACGGATGAGCGTTTCGCTGATCCTGAGTATCCACCGCGACCTCTTCCGGCACACCGAGGTGCGCGGCGGCTACTTGAAGACCGACGACAACAGGATCGTCACCCGTGACGAGAACGGGATGCGGGTCGTCCTCTTTGATCCGCCGCCGTGGCGACAGACCGAATTCCTGCTGGGCGAACTCGTCTCGCGCTACAACGACGCGCTCGACCACGAGCTCGCGCATCCACTGGTCCTCGTCGGCGCCTTCATCCTCGATTTCCTCTCGATCCATCCCGTCGCCGACGGCAATGGCCGCATCGCGCGCATCCTCACCACACAGACGCTGCTTGAGCGGGGATATGGTGTGTCGCGATATGTCAGCGTCGAGCAGCGCATCTACCACACGAAGAACACCTACTACGACGTGCTCGATCAGTCGCAGCGCAACTGGCACCAGGGTACACACTCAATCTGGCCGTGGGTGACGTACCTCGCCGAGATTCTCGCTGGCTCCTACTATGCCTTCGAGCAGCGAGTGGCAGCCGAGCAGCGCAGCCTGCGGACGATGACCAAGCAGGAGCGCGTCCGCCTCCATGTGCTCGAGTACGCGCCACCGACCTTCACCATCGACACGCTTCGTCGATCGCTCCCCAGCATCAGCGACCAGACCATCAGGCTCGTCCTCGCGGCCCTGCGTCACGAAGGCCGGATCGACTCCAACGGCAGCGGCCGCAACGCAATCTGGAGGCGGCGGGTCTGACGGCGTCGTCCCAGCAGGCGTATTTGTGGACGAGTGCAGCGGCGATTCGCACCGAACGGAACGGAAACCTGCACAGTCGGGACGGATTCTACAGCACCGCCGGTTCCGATTCAACTACGGGGGGAGCGAGAGCCCGCGTTCGAGTCGGAGCGACACCTACTCCTGCAAAACAGCCTTTAGTTCCTGGGCGGCTGACGCCTCTGTGTCACCACACGACCAAACCCCCTGGAACCCGGGAATCTCCCCGAGGAATGTGCCGTCTCCGTTGCGAGCATACTGAGCACGGTGCATGGCCCAATCGATGTAGTCAGACAATTTCACCGTGTAAATCACTCCTATTCATGGCAACAAGCGGTGTCAGGCTGAAGCGCTCCGGACGTGATCGACCGTTATCAGGCTAAGCCTGCGATGGCCCCTCTATAGAATACTCTCCAATTCCTCGCAACAACACCGCCCCAAACCTTTGCCCTTCCTCGGCTGCATACCGCTATGCCCGTCGTCGCTCTCTATACTTGAGCCATAATGTCCCTTCTCAGCAACGAACGCATCACTGTCCAGAACCCCTTCGTCCGCTACGCGCAGGACGCCGGCTGGACCTATCTGCCGCGCGACGAGGCGCTTCGTCTGCGCCACGGCGACACCGGGCTGGTGCTCGACGAGGTACTCACCGACCAGCTCCAGCGGCTCAATCCCGAGGTGATGAACCAGGAGCGCGCCCAGGCCGTGGTGGGCGCCATCTCTCGCCTGCCTCCCACCATCCACGGGAACTTCCAGGCCTGGGAGTATCTGCGCGGGATGAAGACGGTGTTCGTGGAGAGTGAGCGGCGGGAGCGCAACGTGCGGGTGATCGACCCGGATAATTCCGCGGCCAACACCTTTCACGTGACCGAGGAATACACCTTCTCCAACGGAACGCCACCGAAGATCCGGCCGGACATCGTGTTCCTGATCAACGGCCTGCCGGTGCTGATCATCGAGGCCAAGGCGGCCACCAAACGGGACGGGATCGACGAGGCGCTGGACCAGATCCGTCGGTACCATGTGCAGGGGCCGGAACTGATTGCGCTTACCCAGCTGTTCGGGCTGACTAAAACGCCCGAGCTGCGCTATGGCGCCACCTGGGCCACCTCCCGCAAACTGCTCTTCAACTGGCGCGACGAGCAGGCCGGCCACCCGGCTTCCGGCCTGCAGCCGGTTACCGGCCGCCAGACCAGCTTCGAGACCCTGGTCACCTCCTTCCTCGATCCGGCGCGCATGCTGCGCGTCCTCACCGACTTCATCCTCTTCACCCGCGTCGACGGCGAGCTGGGCAAGGCGGTGCTGCGACCGCACCAGATGCGGGCGGTGGAACGGGTCAAGGAGCGCGCCGCCGACCCCAGCAAACGGAAGGCGTTGGTCTGGCACACGCAGGGCTCCGGCAAGACCTACACCATGATCACCGTGGCCCGCGTCCTGATGGAGGACCCGCACTTCCAGAACCCGACGGTGCTGATGCTGGTCGATCGCAATGAATTGGAGGAGCAGCTCTTCGATAACCTCACGTCGCTCGGCGTGGGCCGGGTGGTGGTGGCCGAGTCCAAGGCCCACCTGCGCCGGCTGCTGCACGACGATCATCGTGGCCTGATCGTCACCACCATCCACAAGTTCGACGACATGCCGGCCGAAATGATGACTCGCCAGAACGTCTACGTCCTGGTGGACGAAGCCCACCGCACCACCGGCGGCAACCTGGGCAATTATCTAGTCGGCGCCCTGCCCCATGCCACCTACGTCGGCTTCACCGGCACCCCCATCGACCGCACCGCCTACGGCCGCGGCACCTTCAAGGTCTTCGGCGTGGACGACCCGCGCGGCTATCTCGACAAGTACTCGATCAAGGAGTCGATTGGCGACGGCACCACCGTCCCGCTCCACTACGCCCTGGCGCCAAATGAGCTGCAGGTGGACCGGGAGACGCTGGAGCGAGAGTTCCTCGACGTGGCCGAGCTGGAGGGCGTAGCCGACGTGGATATGCTCAATCGGGTGCTCGACCGCGCGGTGACGCTGCGCAACATGCTCAAGAATCGGGACCGGGTCGATCGCGTGGCGGCGCACGTGGCCGAGCACTTCACCACCAACGTGGAACCGATGGGCTACAAGGCCATGCTGGTAGGGGTCGATCGGGAGGCGTGCACCCTCTATAAGGAAGCAATAGATCGGTATCTGCCGCCGGAATATTCGCAGGTGGTCATCTCCGTCGGGCACAACGACCCGCCGCACCTGGCGGCGCATCACCTCACCGAGGAGGAGGAGGAGCAGGTCCGCAAGGGGTTCCGCAAGCCGGGCGAGTTGCCGAAGATCCTGATCGTCACCGAGAAGCTGCTCACCGGCTTCGACGCGCCAATCCTCTACGCGCTCTATCTCGACAAGCCCCTGCGGGACCATGTGCTGCTCCAGGCCATCGCCCGCGCCAACCGACCCTATGAGGACGCCGACGGCCGTCCCAAGCCGGCCGGCCTGGTGCTGGACTACGTCGGCGTGTTCGCCAGCCTGGAAAAGGCGTTGGCCTTCGATAGCCAGGATGTTGCCGGAGTGATCGACGGCCTGGAGGTGGTGCAGGGCGAGTTCGCCCGGCAGATGGCCGTGGGTCGCCAGGAATACCTGCCCCTTGGCGCCGGTCGCCGGGCGGATCAGGCAGTGGAGACGGTGCTGGAGCACTTCCGCGAACGCGAGCGGCGCGACCGCTTCTACGCCTGGTTCGGCGAACTGGAGGAAACTTTTGAAATTCTCTCCCCCGACCCCTTCCTGCGGCCGTACCTCACCGACTACGACGCGCTGGCCGGCATCTACCGGCTGGTCCGCGACCAATTCGAACCCGGCCTGGACGTGGATCGATCCTTCCTGCGCAAGACCGCCGAGTTGGTGAGCATGCACACTCGCGGCGAGCCAATCCGGGACCCCGGCGTCCTCTACGCCCTGTCGGCGGAGAGCCTGGAGGCGCTGACCGGCGCTGAGAAGCCGGAGATCGTGCGGGTGTTCAACCTGATCAAGACTCTGCACGACCTGGTCGAGGCCAAAGCGCTGGAGCAGCCCTTCCTGATCCCGATTGGCGAGCGGGCGTCTAAAATCGCCGAGGCCTTCGGCGAGCGGCAGGTGCATACCCAGAGCGCGCTGGATGAGTTCACCGCACTGCTGAAGGAGGCCCAGGAGGCCGCCGACCGGTATGACGAGAGTGGCCTGTCGATGGAAGGCTTCGCCGCCTACTGGTTCCTGCGGGGCCGCGGGGTGACCAATGCGGAGGCCATCGGCCGGCGGATGGGCGAGTCCTTCACCCGCTTCCCCCACTGGCGCACCGACCCCAAGCAGGAGCAAGCGGTGCGCGTGGAGTTCTACAAGGCGCTGATCGGCGGCGGCGTGAAGGACGGGACGAAGGACATGGTCGACGAGATCCTGACCAATCTGCGGCGGACGGCGCAGTGAGCCACGCGCCGCCGGCGAGCAGCGAGGTCATGCCCGAGCCAATCTCGGCCCCGGCCTTCAAGCATGAGGTGCGAGCCTGGGCCCAACGGATCGGCGTCCAACCCGCTGAGGTTCATCTACGGCCCATGAGACGGAAGTGGGCAAGCTGCTCCTCACGCGGGCGGCTCACCTTCGACACCGCGCTCCTCGCCCAGAACTCAGTGTTTCGCGACGAGGTGGTCGTGCACGAACTCCTTCATTTGAAGGTGCCCAATCACGGGAAGCTGTTCCATGCGCTGCTGCGGGCGCATATTCGAGAAGGATAGGTGCTTGCTCCTCCGATCCCACCGGGATCGTGATCTGTATATGCCGGACACCAAGAATTGTCATTGTCTCGCGGCTTTCTTCCACGTGTCGCACCTCCTCCGGCACTACATCGCTTGAGTCGCGACCCTCACTCAGGCCTCGGCCAGCGTGAGAGGCCGCGGTAGCGACCCATCAACATCGGTGAAGCCGTACTCCCGAGCCAGCGTTGCCGCCACCAAAATCTTCCCCGTCTTCGCCATGATGGCCGGATCGCCTGCCAGTGCCGCCACCGCGCGCCCCACGAACTGCGGCGACTCGGAGTTGCTCAGATCGAGATACTCGGCAAAGCGCATCACGTTCTCGGTCCGCACCAACCCCGGATAGAGCGAGACCACCGCGACATGGTGGTCGCGGAGTTGATGCGCCATATCCCGCATGAGCTTGTCGTCCGCCGCCTTGGCCGCTCCATAGGCCGGGCTGCCCAGGAACTTCTGCGCCGCCCAGAAGGAGATGGTCACGATCAGGCCGCTGCGCTGCTCGGTCATGCGCTTCGCCGCCAGGACACTGGCCACGTAGTGCGCGCGCACACCGGCGGCAAACATGGAGTCCCAGCGCTCGATGGGTTGCTCCCAGAAGGGGAGGCTGTCCACGTACCGGCCGTCCAGCAGGAGATGTTCGTACCCACCCCAGACGTTGTTGACCAGCAGATCTAGCCGCCCGTGATCGTCCACGATCCGGCGAAACAGCGCTTTCACCTGGGCATCGTCCCGGTGATCACACAGGACCGGGACTGCCCATCCCCCCAGCCGCTCAACCTCCTCCGCCGTCTGGTAGATGGTCCCCGGCAGCCCATCGACTCCGGCCCCCTCCTGGACAGTCCGCCCCGTGATATACACCGTCGCCTGTGCTTCGCCCAGTCCCAGCGCCACGCCCTTGCCCACCCCACGACTTGCGCCGGTCACCAGCGCCACCATACCCGCCAGATCCGCCATCACCCACCTCCAGGCCTGTTTAAGTAATGATAGGAAAAGGGGATCCTGGAAAACAGCGCTCCTCAATCGAGTACTCTGCCAGAAACCAACAAGAAGGACGCGGGACAGAGCCCTGTCCCGCGTCCTTGTAGATTGGCCGGCTGGTCCGACTAGAGAGGGTCGTTAGCTCCGCTCGCCAAGCACGTTTGCGGCGCTTGGTGTGATGCTGGAGGTCGCGTTATTTGGCGCTCGCTGGATCACCATCTTGCCGATATCTCCAGCTGCGGCCATTGCTGCGGCAGCACCGGGGTAGGCAAGTTGCGGTCTACTTTTGTCGCCAATGACGCCGAGGCCGATAAGCGTTGTCGCCGCATCAGAAACGTATAGGAAGAGATCGGTCTCGTACGCCTTGTTGTTGGGGGGCACAGCCGTTGCCACGCCGCTCAACGCCTGGGCGGTCCGGGCGAACACTCGATGCTCTGCCTCAACCGCGCCTATCTGGTACGCGTACTTCGCTAGTGTTGGCTGGCCCATCTCAGCAAACTCACGGTTGGCCGTTTCGTAGGCAGCAACAAAAATTGTGTCCGCGACCTCCACCGCCTTGAAGAAGGGAATGAGGCCGCTGTAGGCAGCCGGATCGGGAGTGAAGGTGTCGGTGATGGGTTTTGCCCCGAATGCCTCAAGGAATTGGGCATGCAGCAACTCCTCGAGAAGCTGCGCCTGGATGACTTGTAAAAATAGCCCGGGCTTGTCCTTGGGGTTGCCGGTCAAACCGATGGCGTCGGCGTTCTTGATCCCGTTCGTGAGGAAGGTGATAGCCAGATGTTCCGCAGTCACCGCCACGTTAATAATCTGCTGGATCGACTCTGTGGTGTAGGTGCCAGAGGGAACTTGTGGAAAGAAGGGAGCCTCGAAATGCGGCGCCCGGCCCGTGCCAGCACTGTCTGCTGCAGCCGCGCCAGGAATTGCTGCCGCTGCCAGCGCGACGCCCGCCGCCTTTAGCGCCTGCGCGCGGCTCACTCTGGCCTTCAGATACGATGTCATGCTCTCTTCGTACTTCACTTGTCCGTCTTCGTTCATGTTTCTCTCTTTCGTGATCATCTGCCGCATCCATCAACAAGAACGGCACCAAAATCGAATACTACCACGAGAGTCTGACAGATACCATGGAGTAGTGTCTACTTGTCTACTGTCAGTACCAGCGTGCGGCAATGCTGAGCGGGGTTGTCCGGCCTTGCATGTACGCGGCCATGAGGAAGGGCGCCAGTCCTCACGTGTGATCGATGTGGGTATGGGTCAGCAGCACCGTGTCGATCATCGGCACGTCGAGCCGTAGTTCCCCCATTCGCACGAAGGCGCCACCACCGGCATCCACCAGGAGCCGAGGAGTACCATCCAACCGGACTACCTATCCGGAGGAAGCGCGGGACGGATTTGTGATGGGGCCGCCGCTATCCAGGACTGTGACTGCCAATCGCGTCTCTGGTCTACCCATATGACTTACCCCCGTTTGCTTTCACAACGCTGGGCCGGAACTGGCCCGATGGACAGCCAATTATGCGCTGTCCCCATCCGTTCGATCATGCGCCGAGTCTCGGTGAACATAGGCATCATAACCTCTCCCACACAGTTGTGTCTCGCCACCATGAAGACAATTATTGGACTCGTGTCCTATGATGAAACGGCGAATGAAGTCATGGCGGCGGTCGAGCTACCACCGTGGCGCCGCCCTGAGTGACCGAGGCATTGGAAGCCGCGGCCAGTCTGGTTGCTACGGTGAGCAGAGGGAGGCTGAGACATGGAGACAGACGAGAACCAGGCGTCTCACAGTTCGGAGCATGGGACCCACACCCACTCGGGCGGCCATCGGTTTCCAGCCGAGCGGCGTCACCTGCTGAAGGATGAAGAGCGACAGCGCTGGCTGCCACCGGAGCCGATTCTGCGCGCCATGGGAATCGCGCCCGGCGCTGTGGCCGTGGACATCGGGGCCGGAACTGGTTTCTGGACGCTCCCGCTGTCGCAGCTCGTCGGGCCGGCGGGCATGGTCTATGCCGTCGACGTCGAGCCAATCATGCTCGAAGAGCTTGGTACGCTGGTGCGTGAGAAACAGCTGTCCAACGTCCAGGTGGTCTCCTCTACTGAGCAAGAAATACCGCTCTCAAACGCCATCGCGGAGGTGGCAATTGCGGGGTTCGTGGTTCACGAGCCGGCCGACCCTGCTGCCTTTGTGCACGAGATTGTCCGCCTGCTGCGGCCTGGAGGCCGGCTCCTGGTCGTGGACTGGCACAAGAAGCCAACGGAGAAAGGGCCGCCCCTGGAGCACCGCCTGGCCCAGCGAGAGGTGGAAGCCATGCTGAACGATGCGGGGCTTACGGTTGAGCGGCTGAATGCGCCCAACGCCGAGGTCTATGTCTTGCTTGGCCATCGAGCTGTCGCCGACGGCGCCTGAGGGGCGCGTCACTGGGTCGTAGCTGGTTCGGCAAAGACGGAATTGCACGTTAACAGCGTGTAATGAATCTTGAATCGATGGGCAGGTGTAGGGGGAGTGGACGCCTACTCCGATGAAGAGCTACAGCCGAAGCGTGCTAATACCGGCTGCAAAGAAGGAGATGAGGGACAGTACATTGTGGTACGCTAAAGCTACCAATCGGTGGCTTTGGGGCAAGTTAGAAGGTACGGGGCTACCGTTATGGGCACGTATATCGTGAGGCGCCTGCTCCAGGCCGTCTTTATTCTGTTCGGCCTGTCGATCGTTTTCTTCGTCATTCTCCACCTCACGCCGGGTGGCCCCTGCGCGGCGATCCAGGCTCAGAGTGCGCGCGGCGCGGCGCAGGCCCAAGCCTGCATCATCCGCCTGGGGCTTGATCGACCGCTGGTCTTGCAGTACTTCAGTCAGATGGGCTTGTATGCCCACGGCGATCTGGGGACCTCGGTGACCGCTGGGACCTCGGTGGCCTCGGTTATCGCGCAGAAGTTGCCGTCCACCATCCTCCTGATTGGCCTCTCTTTCAGCCTGCAACAGATGATTGCGTTGCCGCTGGGCATCTTCGCGGCGCTCAAGCAATACACCTTTTTCGATCAGGCTTTCACGGTTCTCAGCTATGTCGGACTCTCGATGCCAACGTTCTGGCTGGGCCTGATTCTGATCTTCTTTTTCGCGGTGCAGCTCAACTGGCTTCCCGCCGGCCGGGTGGAAGATGTCACGGTTCCCGTGTTCTGGACCCACGGCTGGTTTGTCGGGTTGGGCCAGAATCCCGGCTTGATCCTGGGGGACCTGGCCAGACATCTGATCATGCCGGTGTTTGTGCTGATGATCGTTGGGGTCGCGGTCGACAGCCGGTTCATGCGCGGTTCGATGCTGGAGGTGATCCGGCAAGACTACATTCGCACCGCGAAAGCGAAGGGCTTGAGCCGGCGTTCCGTAATCTTCAAGCACGCCTTCCGCAACGCCCTCCTGCCCATCATCACCAACATCGGCCTGTTCCTGCCCGCGCTGCTGGGCGGCGCGGTGATCGTCGAATCGATCTTCAGCTGGGGTGGACTGGGCTACCAGTACATCACTGCCATCACCGAACAGGATTATCCGGTCATCCAGGCGCTCTCCATGGTGAGCGCGCTGGCCGTGCTCATCGCGAATTTGCTGACGGATCTGGCCTATGCCTGGGTTGATCCGCGCATTCGATTCGACTAATCCAGAGCGGATGGGGCACTTTTCCGCCGGCTCCCTCGGAGCGCTGGCTGCGACTTTCGCCGCACCCAGCGCTCCGGTGCCGAATGTAGAGCGATTGGAAGCCCACACGGACTTGTTGCAGAATGGGTTCGTCTCGTGAAGGAGTGATTGATGGTGACCAGCTCCCAGGAGTGGATGCCGCGCGAGCAGTGGGACGCCCTGGTGCGCGGCCAGGGATGTCCGGCGTGTGTCGAGGTGACGTCGGGTGAGCCTGCCAACGAGCAGGGCTTATTTGTCGCCGACCTGGACTTCAGCCGGCTGCGACTGGCTGCGAACCAGTTTGTGACCGGCTATTGCGTCCTCCTCTGCCACCGGCACGTCCGCGAGCCATACGAACTCAGCAAGCAGGAACGCTCAATGTTCTTTGAGGACATGATGCGGGTCGGTCGCGCCCTTGAACAGGCCTTTAACCCGGTCAAGTTGAATTTCGAGATCCTCGGCAACGCGGTGCCCCACTTGCACTGTCACCTGAAGCCTCGCTATTACGGTGATCCCGCGCCCAACCGGATCATTGACCAGAATGCACAGGACGTACTTCTCACACTGGATGAGTACAACCAGCGCATCGACCTCATCCGATCTGCTCTATCGTGAGACATGCCTAGCTGGAGAGAAATTGAAGACGAAGCCCCTGAACTCGCGACTTCGGCTTCGCGCGGACATCCGGCACACGTTTCGGGCGATCCCAGAGAGCCACTGACGGCAGGACCTGACGCGCTCTCTTGAGGCTGTTGGCACACCCTGGTTCGACCTGTGACTGTAATCACGAGTGTCGTCGTAGCTCCTCCTCAACGGTCTGCTTGAGAGCGGGGAGATCAACCTGGATCACACGCCAGACGAGGTCGAGGTCGAGCGCAAGGTAGCCATGCGAGACCCGATTGCGGAAGTCGGTGATGTCTCGCCAGGGGATCTGAGGATGGCGATCTCTGAGGACGGTGGGGAGTTTGCTGGCTGCATCAGCCAGCGTTTCAAGTCGGTAGAGCGCGGCGTTCTGGATGAGATCGTCGGTCAAGAAGGTATCGCGTCCGGACCTCGCCCAATGCTGGATGAGCTCGATGCTCTCCAGGATGTAGCCAAGGGAGCGGCGGTTCCGCTCCTCACTCACAGCGCGACCGCTTCCTGACGAATGCTATCCGCCATCTGCTGACCGCGAGGCGAGAACGGACCGCGCAGTTCGACCACATCCACCCCGCGCCCCAGGAGATTCTCGAGTGCTCGGCGTAACTCCTCAAGCACTCCAAAGTACGCGAACCCCTCGGCATCGGTGGTGAGATCGACCAGCAAGTCAACATCGCTGGAGGAGTGAGTCTGGCCTCGTGCCACCGAGCCAAAGACCCGAACATGACACGCCCCATGCGCGGCCGCCACCTGGAGGATTTCCTCCCGTCGTTGCCGGAGCTGCTCCAAGGTGACTGCACCACGAGCCGTCGTACCTGTCATCGCGAACCTCGTATGCTATTATCCCGGAAAGAGAGCCGTTGCCCACATCAGTGAAAATCGACGAGAGTGCCTCTACAGAGCAGGGTGGAATCGCATACCCCGGGAAGGTTGACCCATATGCCGGTCGTGAGACATGCCTAGCTGGAGGGAGGTTGAAGCCGAGGCTCCTGAACTTGCGGCGCTGGCCCGGGGTTTCTTCGATGCGTTCAAGCACAAAACCCTGGCGACGCTTCGAAAGGACGGCTCGCCGCGCATCAGTGGCAGCGAAATCCAGTTCGCCGATGGGGAACTGTGGTTTGGGAGTATGTGGCAGGCGCTCAAGGCGCTGGATCTGCAACGCGACCCCCGCTTCGCGCTCCATAGTGGCTCACCGGACCCACCGGCCTGGAGCGGTGACGCGAAGATCGCCGGCCGAGCCGAGGAGAGTACCGACCCGCGGCGCATTGCCGCCATCAACGGCGACGAGCCGCCTGCTGATCCCTCCCATCTCTTCCGCGCCGACCTGACCGAGCTGGTCGTGGTTCGTCTGGGCGATCCGGCCGATCACCTGATCATCGAGTCCTGGCGGGTGGGTCGAGGCCTCGAGCGAGTTCGACGGTAGCGGGTCAATACCTTTGACTTAAACGGCTCTCAAGCCGACAGATGCCACGACGCCCGTACCTCGGTCATCCTGGCCGGACTGGTCTGTAGCCCGCCTGTTCTGGGCGGACTGGCCCGCAGGCCAGCACCCCCCATGGCCTTCGGAGGTCTACGCGCTCGCGGCGGCTCGGCTCGACGGGCGACCCTGACGGAGAGCCATGGGGGGACGATCCGCCGGGCCCTCGGTCTGCCGTGCGGTCGTCCGGAGTCCCACCCTGGTGGCGTCTGGTGTCGGCCTGCGGGCCGATTCCACCCGCAAGGGGTGGGCTACCTGGCGGTTCTCTTCCGCACGATTGCGATAATCCGAGTGTTCATGATCTTATGAGGCCATACACGGCGCGATGCACCTCAGCGCCCCATATGACGCCGGTGCATGACGGATGTCCGTGTGTTGCCCCCTGGCGGGGTATCCGCGATTCTCTTACGTCAATCGTATTGGGCTATGGGAGCGCCACAGCGGACCAGCCCCATTTTAGGAATGCGTCTCCCGCTCGATGGCAAGCAGCCGAAGCGTGATGATACCGACTGCCATGAAGGTGACGAGGGACAGAGCATGGGCCATGCCCTGGCCTACTTGCGGATCGCAACTTTGCGCCATGGGGTCGCAGCCTGACCCAGCGGTGCCTGTGAACTCGTGCAGATGGATATTGGCCAGGGCGAAGATGCCAAGAAGGGCGAGCGGCCCGAGGCTGCACCCGGCCCAGGCAGTCGCGGAACCCCACCTTCCTTTGAGTGCCTGGCGAGCGCAGAGCGCAAGCGCAAGCAAGCCAGGGACGGCGAGGATGATGCCGATAACCCAGGCATTTGCCAGGAACGCAACACCGACCAGCCACAGCAGCACAATCGAACCGAGCAGCCAAAGCGACCTCGCGTGCCTCGTACGGTACTGTGTCTCTGGTCTCTTCTGCGCGACGCCCATGCCATATTCTCCTGGAAGGAGTAGCTGTTATGCGAAGAGTCAGCTACCCGGCTACTGCAACTGCAGGTCTGGAATGCGTTCGAAGTGACGGCGATTGCGGGAAATGAGGATGAGACGATTGTGCAGCGCGGTGGCGGCGATCAGCAGATCTGGATCGGGGATGAGGAGGCGGCGCCCTCGTAGTTCCCCACGAATCCGGGCAAACCGCTGCATCACGCTCCGATTGATCGGGAGCACAGGCACGCCGCGTAGGAACGCGCGAAAGGTCGCCTCAGCCCGCTTCGGATCATGGCCATAGTAGATGCCTTCGAATATCTCCCCGTAGGTCACCAGACTGATGGCGACACCGGAAGGGGCATGCCGGGTGATGAGCGCAACAGCCGGCTGTCTGCCATCGAGGTAATCGGCGACCCAGTCCGAATCGACCAGATAGGTCATAGATCAACGGGCGGGCGGGTTGAGATCCTCCGGCTCTCGTAAATATCCTTCACCAGTTTATCGACGTCGACCACACCCCTCCAGCCACCGGCGGCGGAACGGAAGGCTTCGAGGTCCTCCGCGGTCGGCGTCTTCCCACGACGGCGCTCCGGGGGCCGCACACTAACCGGCATAACCACCGCAAGCCGTTCGTGATCTCGTGTCAGCAGCCGCGGCTCATTGCTCGCGCGCACCTCCTCCACCAGGCGAAGAAGTTCGGGCATGCCACTGATGTCGATCTCTTTCGCGTGTTCTGCCATAGGTATCTCTCTCGTTTCTGCCCCAATCTACCACACTATTGACATTATTTTAATCAGCGTATATGATCCCCCTTCTATACCGCGAGGGGAGCATGAACCACGACAGGGAGTAGAAAAACAGGAAGACCGACTGCGGACAGCCCTGCAGTCGCTGGAACGGGAACTCAACAACACCGCGGTGTGGCATCGCATGGAACCTCAGACTCCACAGCAGCAACCTGTCGGCATTCGAACGTGCCCGACACTGGGTATGATTTCGCGAGATGTCTAGAACACATGTGTGGCGTGGAGCCCAAGGAACACCACGTAGAGGACCACGTAGGAAGCTATCAGGGCAGCAACAATGGTTAGCACGAAACGCAACGGCCGCGACATAAGAACTCCCATCTTTCTCAATTGTCGCACGCGAGCATGCCCCGATTCCTTTGTTCAGCGAGCCTGCCGGCTCAAGATTCCTGACCTGCTCGTCTCAGCTACCCGGCTACTGCATCCGCAAATCTGGAATGCGTTCGAAGTGCCGGTGATTCCGAGTAACAAGAATTCGACGGTGCTCAAGAGCGGTCGCGGCGATAAATAGATCGGGTGGAGGAATGAGCAATCCTCGGGCCCGGAGTTCACCACTGATGCGGGCGTATCGTTCTGCCACTCGACGGGTGACACCAAGGACCGGAGTAGCGCGCAGGAAGCGTTGCAGAACCGCCTCGTAGGCAGCAGGATCGTCACCGTAATAGATGCCTTCGAGAACCTCGGCGTAGGTAACGATGCTTATTGCAAGCCCTCCTGCGAACAGGGAATCCAGTAGCCGTATCGCGGGGGAGCGGCCTTTGAGGTAATCGGCGACCCAGTCCGAATCGACCAGATAAGTCATAGATCGACGCGTGGACGAATTGAGATCCTCCGGCTCTCATAGATGTTCTCGACCAACCGATCGGTGTCGATGTCCTTCCATCCTCCAGCAGCGCTGCGAAACGCTTCGTAATCGGCCTCGCTCGGCGTCCTCTCACGACGGCGCTTCCTAGCTGGTGCGCCAAACGGCATAACCACCGCAAGCTGCTCCTGGTTCCGTGTCAGCACGCGCGGCTCATTGCTCGCACGCACCTCCTCCGCCAGGCGAAGGAGTTCGGGCATGTCACTGATGTCGAGTGATTTCGCGTGTTCTGCCATAGGTGTTTCTCTCGTTTCTGACCCCAATGTACCACTACGACCCGCGGATGCCCGCCTGCTCGGCCAGCGTGAGTGTCGTCTGAGCCATCTTGATGGAGGCGGCATCGACCATGGTGTTTCCCACGCTCACCGCGCCATTGCCATCGCTCAGGGCCTCCTGGTAGGCATCGACCACGGTTTGAGCCCAGGCCACCTCCTCCTGGGTGGGCGAAAACAGATCGTTGACGATCGGGAGCTGCGTCGGATGGATGCACCATTTTCCGTCGAACCCCAGCCCCCGAGCCGTGATGCAGCCTCGGCGCAGCGCGTCGAGATCGCGAAAGTTGGCCACTGGCCCGTCGATGGCTCGGATCCCCGCGGCTCTGGCGGCCACCAGCACCCGCGACATGGCGTAATGCAGACGGTGGCCCGAGTACTGCTCGTCCCACCAATCCTCGGTACCGATACTGGCCATGGGCATCCGGATACTCGCGGAAAAATCCCCCGGACCAAAGATGAGCGCCTCCAGCCGGTCGGACGCCGCCGCGATCCGTTCGACGTTGACCAAGCCCTCAGCGCTTTCGATCTGCGCTTCCACCTTGATGCGGCCGGGTTCCAGCCCAGCGCTAGCCTCGATCTGGCTCAGGAGCGTATTGACCGCGTACACGTCCTCCGGTCGATGGACCTTCGGGACCACCAGCAGGGAGAGAACATCTCCCACTGCCTCCACCAGCTCGATCACATCTCGGTAGAAGAAGGGCGTGTCCAGCGCGTTGACCCGGCAGGCGGGCGGCTTCTGACCCCAGTCAAACTCTCGCAGGGCGCGAATCACGGCGCCGCGGCCGTCAGCTTTAGCGGCGGGAGCCACCGAATCCTCCAGATCCAGCAACACCACGTCGGCCGGCGATCCGACCGCCTTCTCGATCATGTGCCAGCTCGAGGCCGGCACGGAAAGCACCGACCGCTGCAGCCGGACCATCAGCGTCCACCTCCGGCCGGTGCGGTTCGTACCGCGGGATCGGCGGAATGGTCGCGGCCCTCAGCCGAGGGAGGCAACAGGTCATGGATGTTCATCGCTCGCTCCAGTGCCCACACCCGTCCCACGATATGATCCATCTCCTCACGTGACGCTCCATCCTGAAACGCCGCCAGACGCCTGCTCTTCCGCTCGATTTCCGCACGGCTCAGAAAGTTGCCGGGATCCCCCCTTGGCTCATCGACCCGGGAAACCAGGGTCCTGCCATCGGTGGTGACCACCTCCACCAGCCCAATCCAGCGATCCGGGTAGGCGGCGTCAAGCTCTGGATCCAGGAGCATCTCGACGCGGCTCGCGAGATCGTGCAGCACCGGATCGCGCAGAGTCTCGGCGTTAAACTCGGTGATTCCGGCTCGACCGTAATGGGCAATCAAGGCCAGCACGAAGCCCATGGAAAACTTGGCCTGGTGCAGCGTTCGGGGACTGGTCACCGGCCCCAGCACGTCGATGGCCGCCTGATAGACATGTGCCCGGACCTGCCCGATCTGGTCGGGACGCAGGTGGTGCTGCTGCATCAACTGGAGCAGTGCGTCGGCGGCCGGATGGGTGTGCCGGCAGGAGGCATGGAACTTTACCGAGGTCTCCAGCACCGCCCATCTCACGCCCAGCCCTTCCACCAGGTTCGATGGATCCGCGCCGGCCGACATCCCGGCGGCCATGCCCTGCTCTCCCTCCAGGATGCGCCGGGCGCCGGTAAATCCGGCCGACGCAAGGTAGGCGGAAAGGAGGCCGTTGGCCGCCGCCTTGGCGGTATGGAGCTGCTTGGAGTCCGCGCCGTCGCGTAGAAATTCCCAGAGGCCGGCGGCCTGCGTGCCGGCCGAGCCGAGCGCGTGGAGCATGACCGATTCATCGGCCTGCAACAGGTGAGCGACCCCGGCCGCGGCGGCCAGCGTTCCCGCCGTCCCCGTGCTGTGAAAGACCTGATAGTGCGAGCGGCCCAGGAATCTCCCGACCCGCGCCCCGGCCTCGTAGCCGACAACGGCAGCCACCAGCAGCTGCCGTCCCGACGCCCCACGCTCCTGGGCCGCTGCCAGCACCGCGGGGAACACGACGGTCCCCGGATGGAGCACGGAGGCGCGGTGCAGGTCGTCCTGCTCCACCACGTGTGAGGAGGCGCCGTTGACCAGGGCGGCGAACAGCGGGGATGTGCCACGCCGCGAGACAAGGATTTGACTCGGCCCGTCGGGCGGACCCATCATCGTCGCGATGTCATCCAGCATTCGGACTGGGTCGGCGTTGCGGCCGGCCAGGCTGGAGCCAATCCAGTCCAGGAAGAGTTCCTTGGTGCGCTCGACCACCTCGGACGGAAGGTCGTCGAAGCGGAGACCGGCCAGGTACGAAGCCAGGGCCTGGGTGGTGGCCGGGGTGCGAGTAATGGCGCTCATGGTAGGTCTCCCGGCATGAGTCGAGGTATGTGCGGCGCGCACCCACGCTTGTACACCATGACGGTTCGCTGGAAAGTGATGACGATCGTGCCCTCCTGGTTATAGCCCGCGGTCTTCACGGTGACAATCCCCACCTGTGGACGGGACTTCGATTCTCGCTTGGCCAGAACCTCGGACTGCGAGTATATGGTATCGCCCTCAAAGACGGGATGAGGCAGCCGCACCTCATCCCAGCCCAGGTTGGCCATCACATTCTGTGAGATGTCGGTGACGCTCTGGCCGGTGACCAGGGCCAGGGTGAAGGTGGAATCGACCAGCGGCTTGCCAAGCTCGGTTTGGGAGGCGTAATGCCGGTCGACGTGAATAGGGGCGGTGTTCTGGGTCAGCAGCGTGAACCAGACGTTATCGACGGGCAGCACCGTGCGGCCCAGCGGGTGCTGATACACGTCACCAATCTCAAAGTCCTCGTAGTAGCGGCCCTGCCAGCTTTCCTTGTGTACCAATTGCCCTTCCTTATATAGCCGACGCTGCTGTATATAGCCGACGCTGCTGTATATAGCCGACGCTGCTGTTATATAGCCGATGCTGCCCGCAGTGTGGCACGTTGCTCCGCATCGTAGCCCAGCCAACCCAGAATTTCCTCCGTCTGCTCCCCCACATCCGGGATTCGATCCATGCGCGGCTCGACGCCGTCCATGGTCACCGGAGGCAGCAAGGCCCGCAGCGTACCTACCGGCGAGTCCACCTCCCGCCAGCGGTTGCGTGCGGCCAGCTGGGGATGATCCCAGAACTCTTGCGGTGTTCTCTGCTGGGCGTTGGCAATCTCCGCCGCATCCAGCCGAGCCAGTACCTCCTCCGCCGATAGCCGAGAGAATGTCTCAGCGATGATCGACTCCAGTTCCACTCGATGCTGCACGCGCCCCTGGTTCGAATCAAAGCGCTCGTCGTCGGCCAGGTCCGGGCGGTTCAGCACCGATTCGCAGAAGCGGACCCATTCCCGCTCGTTCTGCAGCCCCAGGAAGACCACCTGCCCACCGCTGGTGGCGAAGGGGCCGTAGGGAGCGATGGTGGCGTGATGGCTGCCGGTACGCGTTGGGGCTGTGCCGCCATAGGCCGTGAAGTAGCCGGGGTATCCCATCCACTCGCCCAGCGACTCAAACAGGGAGACCTCAAAAGAGACGCCCTCGCCGGTCCGCTCGCGCTGGTAGAGCGCGGTGAGCACCCCCGTGTAGGCGTACATGCCGGCGGAGATGTCCGCGATCGAGATGCCAACTTTAGAGGGATGGTCCGGGGTGCCCGTCACCGAGAGGACCCCCGTCTCGCACTGGACCAGGAGATCGTAGGCCTTTTTATGCCGGTACGGGCCGGAGGCGCCATACCCCGAGATCTGGCAGATGATGAGACGAGGATACGCGTGTCGCAGGGGCACGGCGCCGAATCCCATCCGTTCGACCGCGCCGGGCGCCAGATTGTGCATGAAGACATCGGCCTGGCTCAGCAGGCGCCGCAGAATCTCCCGCGCCTCCGGATGCTTGAGGTCGAGGCTGATGGATTCTTTGGATCGGTTGAGCCAGACGAAGTGACTGGACATGCCGTGCACGGTTCGGTCGTATCTCCGGGCGAAATCCCCCCCGTCCGGCCGCTCAATTTTGATCACCCGTGCCCCTAAATCGGCCAGCTGCCGGGTGGCGAAGGGAGCCGCCACTGCCTGTTCCAGCGCCACCACGGTAATACCCTCCAACGGCAGCATCAGTACGACCTGGGCAGCCCGAGCACATGCTCGCCGATGTAGGAGAGGATGAGATTGGTGGAAATCGGCGCCACCTGGTAGAGCTTGGTCTCGCGGAACTTGCGCTCGATGTCGTACTCGACGGCGAAGCCATAGCCGCCAAAGGTCTGGATCGCCACGTTGGCGGCCTCCCAGGAGGCGTCGGCGGCCAGCAGCTTGGCCATATTCGACTCGGCGCCGCACGCCGCGCCGCGATCGTACAGCTCCGCGGCTCGAAAGCGCATGAGGTCGGCCGCCTCCACGTTGACATGGGCGCGGGCAATAGGAAACTGGATACCCTGGTTTTGCCCGATTGGCCGGCCAAAGACCATCCGCTGGGTGGCCCGCTCGCTGGCACGTTCCACAAACCAGCGTCCATCGCCGACGCACTCCGCGGCAATCAGGATACGTTCCGGATTCAGGCCATCCAGGATATAGCGGAAGCCCTGGCCCTCCTCGCCAATCAGATTGCCCGCCGGGACTTCCAGGTTCTCAAAGTGGAGCTTGTTGGTCTCATTGTTGAACATAATGGGAATGCGCTCGACCGTCAGCCCGTGGTCGATCGCCGTGCGTAGATCGACCAGAAAGATGGACAGCCCTTCCGACCTCCGCTTGACTCGATCCAGCGGGGTGGTCCGGGCCAGCACGAGCATGAGGTCCGAGTGCTGCACCCGCGAGATAAACACCTTGTCGCCATTGATCACGTATCGTTCACCAAGACGGACGGCGCTGGTGGTGATCCCGGTGGTGTCGGTCCCCGCCTCCGGCTCGGTGACGCCAAACGCCTGCAGACGCAACGCTCCTCGGGCGATCCGGGGCAGATACTCCTGTTTCTGCGCTGCAGAGCCGTGCCGTAGCAGGATTCCCATGGTATAGATCTGGGCGTGGGCCGTTCCGGCGTTGCCACCGGCGCGATTCACCTCTTCCACAATAATCGAGGTCTCGGCCAGGGTGAGGCCGAGTCCTCCATATTCCCTGGGGATCATGGCCCCCAGAAAGCCGCTGTCCGTCATAGCCGTGACGAACGCCTCTGGATACGCCCGCTGCCGCTCTAACTCGCGCCAGTAGGCACTCGGAAAGCGCTGCGTCACCTCTCGCACCGCCTGCCGTAGTGGGTCGTGTGGTCTCGCTTCAATCACGTTGTGCGGTCCCTTCGCCAGGGTCTCGATACCCATTATGGCCAGGATGAGGCTATGAGATGTGCGCGAGTGTTCTCACGCCGTCCCCCCAGCCCTTGATGAGCGGACAGCTTCCCACCGCGCAGTTGCCGACAGGATCCGTAGAAACGATCTTCAGATCGTCTGGTGGAGGTGCCGCGCGCAAGCGCCCCCATTCGGGGATCTACGTCCGGCGCTGGCCCGCGCCACGGCAGTACCGCGTCACGGCATTTCGTCGGATGGAGATCTCCGAACGGTGGAACAGGACCAGCATTCGCCTGATACGCTCCTCCCATGCGCAGCTCCGTGCTCGCATGCACCCGAGTCCGGTCCCCTGCTAAGGAGTGGAGCAGGGAAGCACGCCCGCGGGTGGCTCGACCGCTCTACCCCACCAGCATCGTCGAGAAGAAGCATGGTGGGACGGCCCAGGACCGGCGCTGCCGCGCGGTCCTTCCCTTGACGACCTGAAGGTCGATGCTACGGTTGGGTAGCCCCCCTAACTGGGCGGATCGCGGTCGACTGGCGTAGCGATAGCAATACCGCCATAATTCGATGTCTAGGACGTAGCGTGTACGACACTGCCCGGCACAATGCGTGCACAACAGAGTACTGCTCACGCTCGTAACACGGAACGGGTAGTAGGGGGACGGACGATGACGAGGCTGGTGATACGGAATGGTACGGTGGTCAGTCCGCGTGGGACGCATCAGTGGGACATCCTCTGCGAGGATGAGCGCATCACTGCTCTGCTGGCTCGCGGCGCCGCGACCGCGGCGGATGACGAGATCGACGCAACCGGGAGGCTGGTGTTCCCCGGATTCATCGATCCTCACGTCCACTCCCGTGATCCCGGGTTGACCGAGAAGGAAGACTTCGCCCATTCGACGCGGGCCGCGGCGGCGGGTGGCGTGACTACCATCCTGGAGATGCCCAACGCGGTGCCACCGGTGAGCGATGTCGCGACTTTTACCAGCCGTGCCGAGCAGCACGCCCGGGTGGCGGCGGTCGACTTCGGGCTGTGGGCCATTTCGCTCGGTGCCGGCAACCTGGCCGAGCTTGCCGCCCTGCTGTCGGCAGGCGCCGTGGGGGTGAAGCTCTTTTGGGGCTATGCCCTGCATCGCCACACCAAACAGCTGGTCTACAATCTGCAGGACGAGCCGCCGGAGAATCTGCTCCTTCCGCCCAACCTAGGTGAGGTTTTCGACCTGTTTGTGGCCATGGCTTCGACTGGCGGACTTCTGGCGGCCCACTGCGAGGATCGGGAGATCATCGAAGCAGCGCAGCGGCGCCTGGGGCATCCCGTCACCACCTACGAAGACCTGCTGGCCGGACGGCCAGCGGTGGCCGAGGCAGCGGCTATCGCCCTTGCCATCGAGTTTTCCCGTGCCACCGGCTGCCGCTGCCATGTGGTGCACGTCTCCTCGGCCCGCGGGGTCGCGCTGCTCCGTGCGGCCCGGCAGGAGGGCGTGCCGATCAGCGGCGAAACCTGCCCGCAGTACCTGACCCTGACTGACCAATCGTATGCCACCATCGGACCCATGATGAAGGTGTATCCGCCGGTGCGCCAGGCGGCAGACCGCGATGCGCTGTGGGAGGGGGTACGAGACGGCACGATCAGTTCCGTGGGATCGGACCACGCGCCGCACACCCTGGAGCAGAAACACGGTGACCTCGCCGGCCAACCGGCCGGCATGGCCGGCGTCGAAACCCTGGTTCCGCTGATGCTCAACGAGGTCGCCGGTGGGCGACTCAGCGCGGAGCGGCTGGCCTGGGTGTTGGCGGAGGGCACCGCACGGCTGTACGGGCTCTACCCGCGCAAGGGCAGGATCCAACCCGGCGCTGACGCCGATCTAACCCTGGTCGACCCGGAGGCCGAGTGGTCCATCTCCAGCCAGCGCCTGCACTCCAAGCATCCCCTGAGCGCCTGGAACGGGATGCGCCTGCGCGGCGCTCCCACCCTGTCCCTGCTGCGCGGCGCCGTCATCATGCGCGACCGCGAGCCGGTGGGCAAGCCGCGCGGACGCCTAGTCCGGCCGGGGACCACCGGCGAGACCAGCAGTGCAGGCGCCGAGCGCCGTGCCGAACCTGGGTTGCCACTCATCATCCAGTAGAGAGGGGACATCTGATGAAAGGACTCCTGTACACTGCGCCACTCCAGGTAGAGGTGCGATCCCTGCCCGAGCCGGAGGCTGAGCCGGAAGAGGTCCTGGTGCGGGTGTCGGCCTGTGGCATCTGTGGCTCCGATGTCCACGGCTTCCAGGGCAAGAGCCGCATCCGCGTGCCCCCCATGGTCATGGGCCACGAATTTGGTGGGCGGGTGGTATCGACCGGCACGTTGGACCTGGAGACCGGGCAGCGGGTGGTGGTGCAGCCGGTGGTGGGGTGTGGGCGATGCACCTACTGCTTGAATGGAAAACCGAACATCTGCCCGAAGCGTGAACTGATCGGTGGTCAACGGCAAGGAGCGTTTGCCGAGTATGTCCGGGTGCCCGCGCACCTGGTCTATCCGGTGGCCGATGCGCTGTCGGACACCGCCTGTACGCTGGTCGAGCCGCTGGGCAACGCGGTGCACATGCTGCGACTGGGAGGAGGCGCGCTGGATCGCGAGGTCGTGGTGCTGGGCGCGGGGACGCTGGGCTTGATGACCGTGGCTCTGGCCGAAATAGCCGGCGCTCGCCGGATCATCGTGACCGACGTCGATGCCGGCCGGCTGGCCGTGGCCCGACGGTTCGGCGCGGATGAGACACTCGAGGTGGGGACTCAGGACGTCACCGAGCGGATTCAGCGCCTGACTTCCGGCGGCGCTCAGCTGGTGATCGACGCCGCCGGCTTCACTGCGTCGCGCCAGCAGGCCATTGCGGTCGCGGCCCCTGGCAGCACGGTCGTGCTCCTCGGCCTCTCCGACCCGACGAGTGAGCTTCCCATCGCGGACGTGATCAACCGGGAGATCGTGGTGCGCGGTTCGTATTCCAGTACCGATGCCGACTTCCGCCACGCCATCGCCATTCTGGAAGCACAAAAGATCGATACCGAGTTCTGGGTCCGGCCGGCCTTGCTGGAAGACGGGCAAGCCTGCTTCGAGTCGCTGGCCTCGCACCAGAGCGACATCATCAAGGTGGTTTTCACCCTGAGTCAATGAGGTCTCTATTCGTAGGAGGGACCGATAGAACCTCTCACGTAGGAAGGTACCCAAGCTCGGGCAGCGCGCCCAGCACGTCCACCTGTCCCCAGTGCTCGATAATCTTGCCATTGTCGGCGCCGAGCACCGTGCCGGAGTGGCGGAACCCGCCCAGATCAGGAGCGTGCAGTTAAGAGATGAGGCTGGGAATCACCCGCGCCGGCAAAAACAGTCGCCGCTGACGATCAGCGAACGGACGAAAGCCGAATTTGGCGTAGAAATTGACGATCGCGTCGTTCTTGGCATCCACAACTACCAGAAACGTGCCAACAATGATGCTCTGTTCTTGGACGTTGGCTAGTGCAGCCATCATGAGCATTTTCCCAAGTCCCCGTCCCTGATATCGCGAGTCGGCCGCCAGTCGGCCAATGAGCACCGCAGGTAAGTCAGGGTAGCGGGGAAGCCTCTTTGTTAGCTCGTCAGGGAGATCGGTAAGCCTGACGGAAACGCTACTCAGCGTGTAGTATCCCGCGATTTGGTCGCGACCTGGGTCGTACAGAACGTGAACCGCAGTGAGTCCCTGGCTGACCTCCTTGCGTGCCCGTTCTGCCAAGTATTGGTTCAGGTCCGCTTCGCCGCAATCAAAATTGCGCCGAAGCTCCCGGTGTTGTTCTCCGAGGCGTTCAAAGCGCAGGGCGGTCTCCACCGTCCGCTACTGGCTGATGAACCGTCGGTATTCGCGCGCTGCCTGCAGCAGATATTCGTTGGGAGGTGGAGAGTCGATGATCGCTTCAGCAAGCGTGAGGCTATCATGTGCGGTGAGCGTCATTGGCTCGCAGGAATCGGTGTCCCAATCCGTCTCATGTCCTCCTGCCTCAGATTCCTGCACGTCTTCAGAAACGCCCGCACCATCAATGTCATCCATGATCGGCAGCGACGAACCAGACAGAGGAGCGGCCAGGACGTAAGCAGTAAGACGCATGAGCAAATTCTGTTCTGCCTCGTTCCTGTCGCCTCCAGTGACCTCAAGTCCAAAAGCAGGGAGGGAGGCATGCCAGTGGCCAGACATCGATTGAATAATTTCTGCTTGACGAAGGGCCTGGCGGATGTACGCGTGCGTCTTGTACTGGAGGCTCATGGATGCCTTTACCATTCTGACTCTTGCGGGCTAGTCGATGACTCTCTTGTGGGTAATCCTATCAGGATTATAACCTTTGTACAACTGTTTTCACCGCAGTCCGCAATGTCCATCGCTGCACCGCGACCGTCGCCGCAGGTACACTGAGCGCGAGACCGATCGACCCAGGGGATGGTGGCGATAAGATCGTTCCAGGATAAGGTCGCGGTTATTTGGTCGGTCACCGAGCTGCTGCGTGGCGACTATACAGCGTCCGAGTACGGCCGCATCATCCTGCCGCTCACCGTGCTGCGCCGGCTCGATTGCGTGCTGAAAGCCAGCGATAATGAAACGGAAAGCGCGTGAGGTGCTCGGGCATGTACCGGGGCGCCTCCTCGAATGTCGATTTCAGCGACGCCACGGAATCACCGCCCAGCCGAGAACGGAATCACGATCCGCCGTCCGTTCCGCAGGATCACCTCCAGGCTGTATCGCCCAGCCGTGCTCTCTGTCGTGCGGAAACGATACTCTCGGGCAGCATGCACCGGGATGGTGTGGGCGGTGAGCCGGGTGGCGCCGGCGAACAGGTCGAAGCCGAGCACACCCGCCGGATGGGCCAGCCGCCAGCTGAGCAGCAGCGTTGAGCCATGCCAATGGAGCGACAGCGCCGAGACCCGTGCGGCGGTAGGGCCGCCGGTCACGGTGTAGCTCACCGCGGTGAAGCCCTGGCTGGTGCCGCCCAGCACGCCAATGGTGTAGGTCGTGCCCGGAGTGGCGATGGACGGGATAGTCGCCGGCAAGGAGAGCGTGCCGTCACTCGCCGCGTTGGAGGTGCCCATAGCCGTCTTGCCCGTACAAGGAGCGGCGGTGCAGTCGAAGTAGGCGGTCACGGCCTCCCCGGCGCCATAGTTCGTGCCGGAGACGGTGGCCTGCGATCCGGCAGTCCCGTAGCCGGGGTTGATGGAGGCGCTGACATTTGGTAATGAGAAGCTGAGAGTCCTGAAGCCCTTGCTGCTCTGCCCCAGCACACCAATGGTGTTCGTGCTGCCGGGTGTTGCGCTGGCTGGGATGGTGGCGTTAATGGTGACCGCCCCACTCCCATCCGCCGTGCCAGTACCCATGGTCTGGCTGCCGGTACAGGTTGCATATGAACAGCTCCAGAGCGCCGCGACAGTTTCGCCCACCCCAAAGTTCGAACCGGTGATGGTGACCGACGAGCCGGGGATACCAGAATTGCGGTCGATAAGGAGACCCACCGGTGGCAGTGAAAACCCGAGGGTGCCGAACGCCGCGGTGCTCTGCCCCAGTACGCCGATGGTGTGTTGCGTTCCCGGAGCAGCGCTCAAGGGAATGGTGATTGGGATGCTGACGTTGCCGGACGAGTCCGCCGTAGCCGTTCCGGCCACTAGGTCGCCGGTACAGGAGGCGGACATGCAATCCCACAGGGCGGTGACCGTCTCACCTGGCCCGAAGTTCGAGCCGGTGATGGTGGCGCTGGAGCCTGGGATGCCGGACGAGCGGTTGCTGCTCAGGCTCGGCGTGACCACATAGACGCTAAAGGCGGTGGCGCCGGTGGACTGCCCCACGGCGTACAGCCGGTGCGAAATCGACGGTTTGGAGAAAATGACGGGCGAGAAGCTTCCCTTGCTGTTTGCCACGGCACTACCGACCACGGTGCCGGTGGGGGAGTCGAGGTGTACTGTGACCGTCTCGCTGGCGCCAAATCCGAAGCCGTACAGGCCAAAGGTGGAACCGGAGGAGAGAATGCGGGTGGTAGGCAGAATCGAGAAGGTGGTCGAGGCGGTCTGGCCGCTGCTCTGACCCACCGCGATGATGCGGTGCGAGCCGTAGATCGCTTCCGGCACGCCAAAGCTGGTGGACAGGGAGCAGTCGCCGCTGGCGGTGACCGTGGCAAACGGGGTGGAGGCGGTGCTGTCGAGATAGAGCGTCACCGTCTCGCCGGCCTGAAAGACCGAGCCGGTGACGGAGATAGTGTCACCCAGCGAGCCGCTCGACGCGCCGAGCGCGATGGTGGGTGGTCCCACGATCTGCACGGTGATGGTCTGATCCGGCTCGACGTAGCCACCAGAGAAGGTCGAGTGGTAGGTGACGGTGTGGCTGCCGGCCCCCGAGACCACGAAGGGCCCCGAATAGGTCTGCGCGGAGTTGGCGTCGATCTGGTAGGCGGTGCCCGTTGCTCCCGTCGTGGGGGTGAGGGTGACGGCGATGGACGTCGTGGACCCGTTGGCACACCCCGTGGGCCGGCCGCTCAGGGCAACTCTCGTGCCGGTAAGGGTTTCGGTGTACGTTGCATCGCCCCCAAATGTACCGATGAGCGCCGTGTTGCCGTCGTCACTCAGCGATACGGAGTTCCCGAAGCCATCGTACCTAGCGGCGTCGGTCGCGGTCAACTCCTGCTGCTGGGTCCAGGCGGTTCCTCCCGAGGGACGGACAAAGCCGTACGCCGCACCGGCATACGGGTGTCCGTTGACGGCCTTGTTGGACGCGCCGATGAGCGCCGTGATGCCGTCGCCACTCAGCGCCACGGCGTGCCCAAACTCGTCACCGGCGGCCGCATCGGACGCGGTCAGCTCTTGTTGTTGGGACCAGATAGTTCCTCCCGAGGGGCGGATGAAGATGTAGCTCGCACCGGCAGAATCCTGCCCGCTGACGGTCCTGTGCGTCGCGCCAATGAGCACTGTGTTGCCATCGGCACTGAGCGACACCGAGGTGGCGAACTGATCGTTAGCCGCCGCGTCAGATGCGGTCAACTCCTGCTGCTAGGTCCAGGCGGTTCCTCGCGAGGGACGGACGAAGACGTAGGCCGCACCGGCACTTTGCTGCCCGTTGACGGTCTTGAACGGCGCGCCAATGAGCACTGTGTTGCCATCGGCACTGAGCGACACCGAGGTGGCGAACTGATCGCCGCCAGCCGCATCCGACGCGGTCAACTCCTGCTGCTGGGTCCAGGCGGTTCCTCCCGAGGGACGGACGAAGACGTAGGCCGTACCAGCACTTTGCTGCTGGTTAACAGTCCTGGATGGTGCACCGATGAGCGCCGTGTTGCCGTCGCCGCTCAGTGCCACGGATCCCCCAAAGCCATCGTGATCGTAACTACCCGCGTCGGAGGCCACCAGCTTCTGGTTCTCGATGTACGGATCGATGTGGAGCGGGTACTGCGCCCCACGATCGTCCAGCACCAGCCGCACGCTGCTCCCGATCACCGCCAGATGTGCCGGCAGCGGTCGTCCGTGGGCGCCAGTCGCTCGCAGGCCGCCGTAGTGCAGCACCGCTGCTCCAGTGTGGCTGGCCAGCACGATCTCGTGGCCCGTCGCCATGGCATGGAGGCTGCCACCGATATGCAGCGAGAGAACCACCGGGCCATGCCCGACATGTGCTGGGGCGCACGGCAGGGTAAAGCCCTGCTCCAGACCACTGCCGGTGGTGCGATACCACTCCAGCAGCCGGCCATGCCGGTAGGTGGTGAGGCCGGCGTGGGAGGTGCGCTGGGCGGGCTACAGCGGAAGGAGGGTGCTGCGGCCATAGCCGGTGAGGGTCATGCTGAAGCTCCAGCCGGCGGGGCGAGTCAGGGAATGGAGCGCCGGTCCGGAGGCAGCGAAGGTGGAGGCGAAGCTGGAAAGGGCAGGTGCGGCGAGGCGTGCGGCGCCGGTATGACCCGGGCTAGACCCGGTCAGATGGTCTCGCAGCACCGTCTGTCGCCAGACACGGGCCAGGCTGGCCGGCAGCTGCGCCATGGTCAGATGGCGGCCCTGCTGAATGGCCGGTTGCGAACCGATCCCTGGATGAGCGCCGCTGGTCCCCGCGGCCCGGGAAACGGTGGGCGTCATCCCACCACTGAGCAGCGCCACCAACGCGACACCAAACACCAGCCATCGACGTACGGTCATGTCCTCTCCCCCTTACCGTTTTGGGCCCTACTCCCGTGTGTCCTCCCGTGCCTGGACGGACGCAGCCGTCCGTAAGCAGACGTAGCTTACCGTCAAGTGTAGCCTGGAAGGGCGGTTCGCACAATGGGTTAAAGGAGTGAGGTCGCCTACTCCTTTCGAGCCATGGTGGCGCGAGAGTCAAGGGTTGTAGTCGCGGGCTATCGTCATTTTGTGCCGCACGAGTTGTGCTATTGTTGAAGAACGCCGATTTCCAACAATAGCAGAGCGACGACGCATGGCCATTCCAGGAACCCGCACGAGAACCCTACAGGGGATTGACACCTTCATCCCAGATTCCTTGCCACCTCGGGCAACCCTGTCTCGCGATGTGCAGAGGAGAGTCGAAGAAGCGACGCATCTGCTAGGACAGGTCGAGATGTGCCGGACTCTGCTGCCAAATGCGAATCTTCTCATCTACAGCTCCCTCCAGCGCGAGGCTCTGGCCAGTTCCACCATTGAAGGCACCATCACGTCTGCTGACGAGCTGGTGCGTTTTCAGGCCTCTCATCACGCCAACCGATCAGAGACGCGCGAGGTTGCCAACTACAGCGAGGCTCTTGAATGGGGCTACAAGGAGATTCAAAAGCGACCGCTGGCAGGGTCATTAATTCTTGGTCTCCATGCCCATCTGCTGCGTGGCGTGCGCGGTGAGACCGGCGCCGGTCGCTATAAGGGGCAACAGAATTACATCGGATCCCGCCCTGACGACCCCATCGACAGGGCCGTATTCATTCCGCCAGGCCCCGCTGAGGTTCCCAAGCTCATGCAGAAGCTAGAACAGTATATAAACCGTGAGAACGACGATCCTCGCGTGGTGCAGTGCGCTCTTGCTCATTACCAATTTGAAACGATACACCCATTCAACGATGGTAATGGCCGAGTCGGTAGGCTGATCGTCATTCTCCAGATGATCCAATCGGGCCTGTTGAGCGCGCCGCTGATCTACCCAAGCGTGTACTTTGAGCGCACCAGATCTATCTACTACCAGCGATTACAAGATGTGCGCGAGCATGGCGCGTGGGACGAGTGGGTCGGATACTTTGCCGAGGGCATCCAGCAGCAGGCTATTGAGACACGAACATTTACGCACACTATTCTTGACCTGAGACACCGTTTGCACCATGACATCACTAATGTGAGCCGACGAGCATCGCTCACCGCAGTGTTGGATGCATTCTTCCAACACCCCGTTCTTAGCCTCAGTGAGGTGACGCAGCAAGCAAGGATGGCACGTCATTCGGCCCAGAAGGGAGTTGACCTCCTTCAGGAGCGCGACATCCTTTACGAGATTACAGGCAAGGAAAAGGGTCGTGTCTACGCCTGTCGTCCCGTACTCGACGCGATCTTTAGGGGAGCAGGTAGAAATCCTTGAGGTGTAGACGAAGTGCAAATCGTGAGGTAATGAGGCGTACTGTGCAACCAGGTAACCGTGTATCATCGACTGAGAGGTAATACCAAACCCGTGTGCTGGTGCCGTAAAAGTGGTTCGCCGGTTCGCGATGGATTGCGTACCAAGCGCGTCGTCTCCCGCCGGGAAATGCGGCGGGAGCAAGACGGATTGGTATAACCTACGTGGACACCAGGCAGAAACCGATTCCGATCGTCGGCCAAGATGTGGATGAGTCTGCAGCCCAACTCGCTGAGCTGCATCCTACTCCTGTCGGAGCAACCGAGACTGCACGTAGTGTTGGTGATTACGTGGCCAACCACCGTGAGGAGTTTGTGGCCCGCTTCAGAGGAGCCCAGCAGGCCTTCTCCTCCCGAGACCCTCAGCGAATCCGGCAGATTGGTGGCAAGGCTCGACAGTCCGAAGCCGAAGCCATCGTAGCCGACTTCCCTTCGTAGCCTCGTCCACTCGTGTCTAATTCACGGAACGTGCCTCAGGGCAACTGACGACCGGCCTGGTCGGTACGGGCGCCGAGGTCAGCGTCCGGATGGCGCGTGATAAGTTCGGTCAAAAAGACTGGTGGCGTGAGGAACTGCACGCCGACGACCTGGCCGGCGAGAGGGAAGTCGCGCGTATTCAGAGAGACAATGCAGTCAGCGCCGGCGGCGAGAGCCGTGGACACGATCGGCTCGTCATCGGCCCTCTTCCACCAGGCCCGCTGCCTCCTCGTCTGCAATCGCGTCAAGCTCCAGGGATTGGCGTGCCCGGCTCACATAGTCGGCCAGCACGTTTTTTGGAATCATGATTCGGCTACCGACGCGATAGCCCTCCAGCCGTCCCTGTCGCACCCAATTCTTGATGGTTTGACCGGTGACGCCCACCAACTCCCCAGCCTCCCGGCTAGTAAGGAGATCCAAGGACGGAATCGCGTCCTCGCGCGCCGCTTCGACCAACGACTCGATCGCTTGAGCCCGTTCCAGCTGGCCGCGCTGCCGCAGTTCCTCTGCCGTCCGCCGTGCGCTCTGCAGCGTCTCCTGGGAAATCATCATCCGCTCCTTTCGATTTTCATTGTATCGCAAGTAGCGCAAAGAAAAGTCTGTCAACCGAACTCCAAAACCGTAAAGCCTCAGGCGCCGGCTACATAGTCCGCCTACACGTTGGCGCGCCAGGACAGTCTGTGGTAGTTCCATGCTCCAGTTGCGGTTCCAGACAATACTGGATTGACCAGGGCACCCACAGTTCCTACCCTGATCAGACGCGTGTCTTTCCAGCGCTGGTAGGAGCGGTGGGTGTTGGTACCCCGCTCACAGCTCAACCCAGCCATCGGACACGCTCGGCTCCTTCCCTCGCTCTTGTGGCTCGTCCTACGGCTGTCGTTTCCTCCACCGTTCCCAGGCGGCGCCTCCCAGGATCAGCCCTGCTCCGAGCACCGCTGCCGCTCCAGCTCGTGCTGGGGACCGACCATTCACGGACGATCGTTCCTCATCACTCCCCTCCGGCCGCGCTTCCTCGCGCATCGCGAGCTGGAGCACTTCGGCCAGGTGGAGCGCTCGACGATCGGTCGTCTGCGCGATCTGTTCACGGCAACTGAACCCGTCGGCGATGATCAGGGTGTCGCTGCCTGCTTCCCGCACCGCCGGCAGCAGGACCCGTTCGCCGCACGCCATGGCGACCTCGTAGTGGTCTCGCTCGAACCCAAAGGCGCCGGCCATGCCGCAGCAGCCGGTGTCCGGCACCGTGAAGTCGACTCCCATCTTCTTCAGTACCGCCTCCTCATCGTCCATCTTCATGATGGCCTTGTGATGGCAGTGGCCGTGCACCAGCGCTGTGCGGCGGAGCTGTGGGGGCTGGTAGCCGTCGACCTTCTTCTGGAGGAATTCGCTGAGGAGGAACGATTGCTGAGAGAGGCGTCTGGCATCCGCATCGTGGGGGAAGAGGTTCACCAACTCATCGCGGAACACGGCAAGGCAGCTCGGCTCCAGCCCGACGAGAGGCACGCCGGCTTTGATCTCGGGGCCGAGCGTGTCGAGGATCTGGCGCAACAGTCGCTTCGCCGCGTCGAGGAACCCGTAGTCGTAAAGCGGCCGTCCGCAGCACAGTGATGCTTCCGGCACGATGACCTCATACCCCGCGGCTTCCAGGACCGTGACCGCCGCGCGTGCGGTGTCGGGGAAGAAGTGGTTGTTAAAGGTATCGGGCCAGAGGATAACCCGCGGCTTCCCTTCGTTGCGCCGGCCTCGCTCCCGAAACCAGTGCTTGAAGGTTTGGGGAGCGAAGGCTGGGATCTGCCGTTCCGGCGCGACTCCACCGAGCCGCTTAACGGCATCTCGCAGCAGTGGCGTCTGGGTGAAGGCGTTCACCAGCCGCGGCGCACGCGAGGCCAGCCGAGCCCACCAGTAGATGAGCCCCATGGTATAGGCCGTGATGGGGCGAATCCTGCCCGCGTAGTAGTGCGAGAGGAACTCGGCCTTGTAGGTCGCCATGTCCACCTGGACCGGGCACTCGCCCCGGCAGCCCTTGCAGGCCAGGCAGAGGTCGAGTGCTTCCTTTACATGCTCGTCGCGCCAGCCGTTTCGCAGTGGGTTTCCCTGCAGCATCTCGAAGAGCAGACGGGCACGGCCTCGGGTCGAGTGCATCTCTTCCCGCGTCACCATGTAACTCGGGCACATCGTGCCCCCTTCGTGCTTCCGGCACTTTCCGACGCCGACACAGCGGAGGGTCGCCTGGGAGAAGCTGCTCCGGTCGTCCACGAAGGAGAAATGGGTCTTCAGTTGCGGCGGGTCGTAGCTCGTCCCCAGGCGCAGATTCTGGTCGATGCGGTACGGATCGACCACCTTCCCCGGGTTCATTTTCGCGTCTGGGTCCCAGATGGCTTTGAACGCGCTGAAGACCTGCACCAGCTCCGGCCCGAACATTTTGGGTAGGAGTTCGGCGCGAGCCTGCCCGTCGCCGTGCTCGCCGGAGATGGAGCCACCGTACTTGACCACCAGGTCCGCTGCCTCCTCGATAAAAGCCCGAAACCGGCCGATGCCCTCGGCGGTCGTGAAGTCGAAGTCGATTCGGGTGTGAGTACATCCCTGGCCGAAGTGGCCGTAGAGCGAGGCGTTGTAGTGATATCGCGTGATCAGCGTCCGGAAATCGCGCAGATAGTCGCCCAGCTGGGCGGGGGGTACCGCCGAGTCTTCCCAGCCCGGCCACGTTTGCGGTTCTCCCGGCACCACCGCGGTCGCGCCCAGCGCTGCCTCGCGTACCTCCCAGATCGCCCGCTGCTCACTCGCATCCGTCAAGAGCTTCATGTCCGGCGGATTCTCCCGCTGCTTCAAGGCCTCGATCAACCGATGCGCCCGGTCCGCTGCCTCCTCCGCCCGATCCGCGCCGAACTCGACCAGCAGCCAGCCTCCGCCCCGGGGCAGCAGGGCCACATCCTCCAGCTTCAAGCCTTTCTTGCGCATGTCGTCCACCAACCGGTCGTCGAACCCCTCCAGGCCGATCGGCCCCTGCTGCATGATCTCCGGCACGTGGTCGCAGGCAGTGTAGATATCGGGATACCCAAGCACCACCAGGACGCGGGCGGGCGGACTCTGGACCAGCCGAACCGTGGCTTCAAGCACGGTGACACACGTCCCTTCGGAGCCGACCAGCGCTCGCGCCACATGGAAGCCGTTTTCCGGCAGGAGCCGGGGAAGGTTATAGCCGGACACGCGACGGGGAATATCCGGGAAGCGTTCGCGTATGAGATCCGCATGGCGATCGCGCAGGTCACGCAAGCCGGCGTAGATCTGGGCGCGCCGTCCGCCCGCCTCCATGATCCTCCCCAGTTCGTCATCTGAGGTGGCTCCGACCCGCAGGCGTTGACCGTCATAGGTCAGGATTTCCAGTTCCTCGACGTTCGCATCGGTCATGCCCGCCATGACCGAGTGCACGCCGCACGAGTTGTTGCCGATCATGCCCCCCAGCGTGCAGCGGTCATGCGTGGCGGGGTCCGGTCCGTAGGTAAGATGATGCTGCTCCGCCGCGTTTCGCAGCTCGTCGAGCACCACGCCGGGCTCGACCCGGGCCAGCTTCCGCACCGGGTCGATCTCGAGGATCCGGTTCATGTACTTCGAGAAATCCAGGATGACGGCCGCGTTACAGGTCTGGCCGGCCAGACTGGTGCCCCCACCGCGCGACAGGACCGGCGCCCCATGACGACGGCAGGCGGCGACTGCCGCGATCACGTCCTCCGCGTCGCATGGCAGGACCAGGCCAAGTGGTACCTGGCGGTAGTTGGAGGAATCGGTGGAATAGAGCGCCCGGCTGCCGTCGTCGAAGCGCACCTCGCCGCGAATTGTGCTCCGCAGCTCCGCCGCTAGCGATGCAGTATCCACGTCCAGGCCGCTCATTTCCTCGCCATCACGCGTTTCACTGCCGCTGTAATGCCATCCGCTCCCATGCCATACTTTTCCACCAGCTCTTCCGGCTTTCCCGACTCCGCGAACCTATCCTGGAGTCCGATAAACTCCATGGGAATCGGATAGGTCCTCGCCATCCATTCTGCGACAGCGCCACCCAGACCGCCCGCAACCTGATGATCCTCAACAGTCACAAACGCATTGGTCGCCTTCGCAAGGTGTACAAGGGCTTCAGTGTCGAGCGGCTTGATAGTAGAAACGTTGGCGACCAGAACTCCGATGTTTTGGTGTTCAAGCTCCTGGGCTGCCTGGAGCGCGTAGTACAGCATGTAACCGCAGGCAAGAATCGTTGCCTGCGGTCGTTCGTGAACCCAATAGGTATTGATAATACCAAGGTCAAACGGTGTGCGTTCCGTCGTTATGACGGGCGTGGGATCCCGGGTGAAGCGAATGTATGCCGGACCGGGGGTCTTACCGATTGCGACGGTCGCCTTTCGCGCCTCCAGACTATCGCAGGGAACGACAACGTCAAGGTCAGGCAAAACCCGGGTGGTCGCAATATCCTCGGTGGCTTGGTGCGTGGGTCCGTCGGGACCCGTGGCGATGCCGCTGTGGTGGCCCGCGATTTTCACCGGCACCTTGTTGTACACGGCGGTGGTGCGGAGCGTTTCCCAGTTCTTGCCCGGAGAGAAGGTGGCGTAGGAAGCGATGAAGGCGATCTTGCCGGTCGTTGCCAGGCCGGCCGCGATAGCTGCCATATTTTGCTCGGCAACTCCAACCTGGAAAAATCGCTCGGGATATTTGGTCGCGAACTGCTTGGATCTCGTGGAGTCGGTAAGGTCGCCGCACAGGGCCACCACATTGGGATCCTGGTCGCCCAGGTCAACCAACCCCTCCCCATATCCGTTCCGAGTGGGCACGCGGGCGACATCAGCATTGAGCACCTGGCTGTTTAAGTGGAGATCAGGATTCAGCATCAGACGCGCTCGCTCTCTATTCGGACCTGCGATGCTCGGAGCTCATCCAACGCTACCTTTGTTTGTTCGTCTTTAGGAGGCGCGCCGGGAATATCGCTCAGGCCGGGCGGATTGCCGTGCCACAAATAATTGTTTTCCATATAGGACACGCCGCGGCCAGGAATGGTATGCGCAATGATGACCGTGGGTTTCTCGTGAACAGCGCGAGCCTCAGCCACGATATCAATGAACGCTCGAATGTTGTTCCCATCGACCTCCAGAACCTCCCAGTTAAATGACCGGTACTTGTCAACGAGAGAGCCCAGGGGCATGATCTTTTCGGTGGTCCCATCGATCTGGATGTTGTTGCGGTCAATGATCTGCGTCACGGTGTCCAGTCCGATCTTACCGGCGAACATGGCGGCCTCCCAGATATTGCCTTCCTGTTGCTCGCCGTCCGAGGTGAGACAGTACACCCGATAGGTCTTGTGATCCAGGCGACCGGCAAGCGCGATGCCGATTGCCTGGGACAGTCCCTCGCCGAGCGGTCCGGAGGTTGTCTCTACACCGGGGAGCGAGGTGCGGTGTGGATGGCCCTGCAAGCGAGAGTCCATTTTGCGCAAGGTGGACAACTCCGAAATGGGAAAGTACCCGGCCTGTGCCATTGAGACGTAGAGGATGGGGCAGATGTGGCCGTTGGAGAGGACCAGCCGGTCACGATCCACCCACTCCGGGTGTTTGGGGTCATGATTCATAATGTGGAAATACAGAGCGGTAAAGATATCAGCCATGCCCAAAGGCCCGGCGGAATGGCCTGAACCCGCGGCAACCAGCGTCTCAATAACCAACTGTCTCGCTTGATTAGCTTTAAGCTCCAGGTCTTTGAGCTCGGCGTCGTGAAGTTCAGCGATCATTTGTCCCTCCGTTATCCCCTGGCCTGGGCATCTCTCTCATCCGGCGGCCCTCCTGGAATGACTCGTTCAGCACGGTGCCGGCAAGCGCAGAGGTGACCATCTTCACCACCCCGGCCCTGTCGCCTGGCTCCAGTACTGGAGAGTGAACCTGGTTGGCGGTAACTTCATCCACGAGTTGCACCTGCTTGTGCCATTATAATCTCTTGTATTTCGACCGCCTGGGAGGAGATCGGAATGAGAGGAAAACTGATAGCCGAGGATGGCGAGAAAACCTATGCCCTCATCTTTGCCACGGGCGACGAGGCGGCGGCGGGCCTGCTCGACTTTGCGAAAGAGGAACGTCTGGCCGGTAGTCACTTCACGGCAATCGGCGGCTTCAGCCGCGCGATTCTCGGCTACTTCGATCCGAATAGAAAGGAGTACAAGAAGATCCCTATCGACGAGCAGGTCGAGGTGCTCTCTCTGGCCGGCGACATCGCGGTCAAGGACGGAGAGCCGATTGTCCACGCCCACGTCGTCGTCGGCAAAAGCGACGGCACGGCGTGGGGAGGCCATCTGATCGAAGGCCACGTCCGCCCCACGCTGGAAGTCATGCTGGTTGAGTCCCCGGCTCATCTCCAGCGTCAATACGATCCGGAGACCGGTCTGACCATGATCCAGCTCTAGGGCGGATTCCCCTGCCTCCGCCTGCCGCTCCGTTGCTCACATCGAAAATATGAGAGTGACCTATGAGGCTTGCCGGCAGGTCAAGACGGACCTCGGGCGCCAAGATAGAGACCGCAGCGTGGCGCGCTGGTCGCCCCGTGTCCTACACTCGGGCGTGCCGGTCGTCCTGAGCTTCAGAATCGAAGCCTGAGACCGTGGCGACCGGGTCCAGCAAGCCATCCAGACGGGCGTAAGGGTTGCCCTGATGGTGGCGCCGGCAGGTGTGGGAGAAATAGCACATGGCTGACAACGCTGACCGCCCCACGCCCGCCAATCTGCCCCCTCCAGCCCCGTCGAGCATCTCACCGGAGGTCCTGTCGAGCTATCGGTCGCAGCTATCGACGGGCGAGGACATCGTCGATCCCGCCACCTGGGCGGGCTCGATACCGCAGGTGCACGGTATCGCTCCACGGGTGCGCGTCGGCCACAGCAGATGGTTCAACCTGCTCTGGTTACTCCCCATCGGGTTCGTGCTTCTGATCGTCGCGGTAGCGATCGCTCAGGGCCTGCGCAGCATCCCATCCGTGCAGCGCTTCATCGAGCAGTACCCCGGCACCGTTCCTGTCCAGCACCCGATAACCACCGTCCCGCAAGTCTATCCCGGGCAGGACAGGGGCTTCCCCCTCTGGGTGGCAGCGCAGCACTTCCTCAACCTGTTCTTGATGATCTTCATCATCCGGTCGGGGATACAGATCCTCAGCGACCACCCCCGGCTGTACTGGACCCGGCACAGTACTCCCGGCAAGGACTGGTTCCGAATCCAGAAGCCGGTTCCCGAAGATCCATTGTGGACCGCGAAGCAAGACTCGATCAGCCTCCCGGGACAGGTGGGCCTGCCGGGGATCCGCCACTCCATCGGGCTGGCCCGCTGGTGGCATCTCGGTACCGATACCCTGTGGTTGCTCAACGGCCTGGTCTACTACGTCTTGCTGTTCGCGACCCCGCGCTGGCATCGGTTGGTGCCGACCAGCTGGGACGTCTTCCCCAATGCCCTGTCGGTGCTGATCCAGTACCTGTCGCTGAACTGGCCAGCCGAGACTGGGTGGGTGGCCTACAACAGCCTGCAGCAGATGGCCTACTTCATCACCGTCTTCGTCGCCGCCCCCCTCGCGCTCATCACCGGCCTCGGCATGTCACCCGCGCTGTCCACCCGCTTCAAGCCGATCAGCAAGGTCCTCAGCATCCAGGTAGCGCGTTCACTGCACTTCATGGTGCTGGTCTGGTTCCTGGTGTTCATCGTCATTCACATCACCCTGGTGTTCACCACCGGCCTGCTGCGCAACCTCAATCACATCTACGCCGGGCGGAACGACGACAGCTGGGTTGGTTTCTGGATCTTTGCGGCCTCCATGGTGGTGGTCATCGTCGGCTGGGTGGCGGCGACTCCGTTCACCTTCCGTCACCCACGGGTGGTGCAGCGGGTCGGCTTCGCGCTGATCGGCCCGGTGCAGCGTCTCTTCGAGCATGTAGACTCCACCCCCGGCGAGTACACCGAGCAGGACATCTCTCCGTACTTCTGGCACAACGGGCAGTACCCCACCTCGGAGGAGTACAAGGCGCTGTTCGCCGGCAACTTCGCGGACTACCGGCTGCGGATCAACGGTCTGGTCGACAACCCGGTCGACCTCGATCTGGAACAGCTGCGGGCGCTGCCACACCATGAGCAGATCACGCAGCACTTCTGCATTCAGGGATGGTCGGGCGTCGCCAGGTGGGGCGGGGTGTCGATGCAGACCATCATGGACCTGGTCAAGCCGCGACCCGAAGCACAGTGGGTGGTCTTCTACTCCCTCGGTGACGGCCCTGACCAGGGCATCTACTACGACGCACACCCCATCGGACAGATGGGTTACCACCTGACCATGCTGGCCTACGACATGAATGGTGAGCCGCTGTCCTTCGGCCACGGCGCCCCGCTGCGGCTGCGGAACGAGACGCAGCTCGGCTTCAAGCAGGTCAAGTGGATCAAGGGGGTGGAGTTCGTCGCGCACTTCTCCGAGATCGGCGGCGGCTATGGCGGCTACAACCAGGACCACGAGTTCTTCGGCTACCGCCAATCCATCTAGCGGACGGTCAGCGGGTCCTGCTCCTGCATGGGGAAACAGTCCGTCGTGGCAAACTAGTGGCAAGGTCCGGTTTATAAGGAGGCGGTCAATCATGAATCGTTTCGATCGGTCGGGATCGTTTCCGCCGGCTGACGCTCTATCGACCCTGGTTCCACGACGCATCTCCCCGGCCTACGCTCGCGTCCAGGAGTTGATTCTGGAGGATCGAGCGGTGATCCTGGATGGCGGTGTGGGGACCGAGGTAGAGCGCCTCGGCTCGGGGGGCTACTGGAATCGCGATAAGGGGATGTGGGGCACCGCGGCGCTCTATGACGTGCCGCACGACGTGCTCCAGGTCCACCAGCACTACGTGGCCGCCGGGTGCGATGTGATCTCAACCAACACCTGGGGCATTCTGAGCGCCCCGGAGATGGAGGCGCAGAGCGGGCCGAACTACGCCGGGCCGGTCCACTGGATGGATATTGCGCGTCTGGGCATCCGGCTGGCCCGACAGGCGATCTCGGAGGGTGGAAAGACCGACCAGTGCGCCCTGGCCTTCGCTATTACGGGAGATGTGAACAGTCGCGAGCGCCAGGAAACGATCCGCTTGCTGACGCGCGTCCTGGCGGAGGACCCTCCCGATCTGATCCTGCTCGAAACGCTCTCTCTGATCCGGGAGGACGTCACCTTCCCTACCATCCAGATACTCCTGGATACCGGTCTTCCGGTCTGGCTCAGCTTTCGTCGATGCGTCCACGGCGTCTGTGGTGTCCATGGCGAGCACTGGGGCGGTCCGGAAGGAGACCTCTTCGGCCGCGCGGCGCGGCGTTTCGAGGTCATGGGAGTGAGCGCCCTGCTCATCAATTGCCTACCGCCGGATCACGTGCCCGGTATGCTCCCCTGGCTGCGCGACTTCACCGACCTGCCCCTCGGGGTCTACCCGAACCTGGGCTACTACTCCGAAACCGGCTGGCAGTTCGATCGCCGGCTGGGGCCGGAGGAGTACGCTCGCCTGGCCCTGCAGTGGCGGGCGGAAGGGGCCCAGATCATCGGGGGATGCTGCGGTGTCACGTCCGACCACATCGCAGCCGCGAGCCAGGCCCTGGCAGACACCCAACGAGGACAGAGCCGCACCGTGGGCGTCGATGCCGGCAGTGTGGACCCAGCGCCTCCGGCCGCGCCGCCTGGAGCGCCCCCAGCGTGGCTCGATGAGCGGGACCGCTCGCTCTACCCGCTGCCATTGCCACGCATTGTCTGCGAGCCCGGTGTCTTCGTGCCGACGCTGGGTAGCTTCCTGGTGTGGAAGTATCTCTTTCAGACCAGAGCGGGGAACCAGCAGCGCTGTCTAGACGTTGGCTGCGGCAGCGGCATCCTGACCGTTCAGCTCGCCCTGAACGGCGCGACGCGCGTCCACGCCATCGACATTCAGCCGGAAGCGGCGGCCAATACCCTGGCGAACGCCTTCCGCAACGGGGTGGCGGATCGAGTAAGCGCGGCGGCGGTCGATCTCTACGACTGGTCGCCGGATGAGACCTACGATCTGATCGTCGCCAGCCTGTACCAGATGCCGGTCGATCCCTTCGCCCAAGTCAGCAGCCACCGGCCCGTCGATTACTGGGGGCGCACCATGCTCGACCACCTCCTCCGGCAGCTCCCGCACCTGCTGACCGAGGACGGAACCGCCTACATCATGCAGCTCTCCATCTTGAGCCAGCTGCGGACCGCGCAGCTCGCCGAGGAGGCCGGTCTCACCATCAAGGTGGTCGACTTCAGCTTTTTCCCCTTCTCTCCGCTCTTCCACCAACACATCGAGCAGATTCAGCGCGTGGAGCACATCTCGGACGCCTACCACCTCGCCCTGGGTGGGGAGATGATGGTGGCCTACCTGCTGGAGGTTCGTCGGAAGTCCGCGACCAGGGCTGAATAGGCGCGGTTCATGAACTCGCTCGACCGGCTCGCTCTGCTCCGACATGGTTGCCCGTACCTCCTTCAACGAGTCACCGCCCATTCGCTCGATCCGTCTCCATTGAAACTCTGAGGCCTACTCTATCACTCCTGCTGAATTAGCTCGGCGAGACCCGGTAGCCTTGTACTATCGTTGTAAGTGCAATCAGTACGCGTAAAGGGAGGCTCACCATGGCCAAGCTGATTGCCCGCAGAGGTACGAGGAGAGGATATGAAGTCTCAATGCAGTAGTGCGAAGGCATGACAGAGGGGACGGAGATGCCGATATCACGACACGTTGCGAAGGCCGCGCCCGATCCTGGAAGCGAGGCAGGACACGCGTTGGGCGTGGAGCAGCGCGCGTTGATCGCGGACACCATCAGAGCGATGACGGAGGCGTGGAGTATCCACTGCGTGTCAGTTCCCGCTGGGACGGAGCCTGACTTTGTGTTTCACCCGACGCCTGTGTTGTCTCAAGAACAGAGAGACGCTCGTGGTGGAGACATCTCATAGCTGATCCCGTTGTCGCGCGCTCCTCGGCCACGGAGTTGGGGCGGCTCACACAGCGTCGTGAACTCTCCTCCGTCGAGCTAACGACGTGGTGCCTCGAAGCACTGGAGACGCAGGGACGCGCCCTCAACGCGGTAGCGGAGTTAACGCCAGACCTGGCCCTGGCACAGGCGGCGCAGGCCGATGTGGAGATCGCGTCGGGCTGTATTCGCAGTCCCCTGCACGGCGTCCCCTACGGCGCCAAAGACCTGTTCGCCACCGCCGGCATTCCGACACGCTGGGGATCACCCATCTACAGCGATCAGGTGTTCGATTTCGATGCAACCGTGATCGAGCGTCTGCGCGAGGCAGGCGCAGTCCTGGTCGCCAAACTGGCCATGGTCGAGTTTGCGGGAGGCGGGGGATATAGTGATCCCGGGGTCTCGCTCCATGGTCCGTGCCGGAATCCCTGGAACCCGGCACGCCGGGCGGGGGGATCGTCGAGCGGCTCGGCGGCGGCAGTTGGTGGCGGCCTCGTCCCTTTTGCCTTGGGAACGGAGACATGGGGTTCCATCACCCTCCCGGCGGCCTTCTGCAACGTCTCGGGACTGCGTCCAACGTACGGACGTGTCCCCAGATACGGCGCGATGGCTCTTTCCTGGACGATGGATAAGATTGGTCCCCTGGCCCACTCGGCTGAGGACTGTGCCTGTGTCCTACAAGCCATTGCCGGCCACGATCCGCGCGATCCCACGTCGGCGCCGGGTACGTTCACGGGCCAACCAGGCGACCTTGATGGTCGTCCTCTCCGTCTCGGCATCCTGGTTCACGACTATGACGCACACCACGCACCCGAGGCCAGGGCGCGCTTCATGGCTGCGCTGGAGGTATTTCACGACCTGGGACACAGCAGTGAGGACGTTGTGTTGCCCGACTTCCCGTATGAATTGGCCGCACAGACCATTATCATGGTCGAGAGCAGTGCCGCCTTCGAGAACATACTTCGTAGCCCACGCGTCGCGGAGATGGTCGACTCGATGCTTCAGGCGGACCTGATCGCGGGCCTCGCTATCCCTGGCGTCGACTATTTGCGCGCGATGCGCGTCCGCCGGTTAGCCGCAGGCGCCGCCGTGTGCGTCTTTGAGCGCGTCGATGCACTGATCGCTCCCACACTGCTTCAGGTGGCGCCGCCAATCGATCCGAACCACGAGGAAAGTTGGCGCCATGTGGGTGGGAACGGTGGGTTCGGGAACCTCCTGGGATGGCCGAGCATCTCCATCCCGATGGGGCTGGGCCGCGACGAACTGCCGCTCGGCCTCGAAATCATCGCCGCCCCGTACCAGGAGGCGATGGCGCTAGCCCTTGCCACCGCCTTCCAGAACAACACCGACTGGCATCGTCGTCAACCGGCGGCGTAAAGTCCCACGCCGAACGCTGGTCGGTTCATCCGCGCTGGCGATCCTCGGAGCGGAAAGTCTCGTATCCAAAAATGCTCCCTATCAAGCTCCTGGATCGTGGCGAGATGCCCTACCGGCGCGAGGAGACGCACCGCCGGATTGCGCTTGAGGACGTGCTGGTCTATCGAAATCGCCGTTCCGCGAAGCGCAGAAGAGGCATTGAGCATCTAGCACAACAATCCCAGGACCTGAACATCTACTAGGGCGTCGCCAATGGCTTTCATAGCTCTGGTCGACTCCTGCGTATTCATACCAGCCGCCCTCAGGGACACTATTCTGCGGGCGGCGGAGTCTGAGCAATTCGGTCTGCGCATCGCCTTGTAGTAGTGTCCGCTAACCTCTGCAAAAAGCGGAGTGGCCAAATGAGAGAATAGGCCACTGCCTCCACCGATGGTTCAGCAGAGGTGTCGCCTAAGCTCCCCACTGGACAGTCTAATGCGCCGTCCCAGTACAAGTACGATGAGTGAACTCCGAATTGAGCAGTGTGCCGGCACTCGCCGGCTCTGTCAGTACGGCCCAGGGGACAGGATCAGGCTCATGCACGGGCTGCGTGAACTGGCTGCTTACTTCCTACCTCAACCACGATGGAGGCATCGGTGAATACTGTACCCCAGGACGCAGCGCTGATCATTATTGACGTGCAGCAGGGGAACGATGATCCAGCCAACGGTCATCGGAACAATCCGGAGGCGGAAGTACACGCCTCTCGCTTGCTCGCAGCCTGGCGGCGGACCAACCGCCCCATCGTCCACGTGCAGCATCTTTCCAGCAAGCCGGATTCGCCGTACCGGCCCGGCCAACCCGGCGTCGAGATCAAGGACCTGGTGCGGCCTCGTGGGGACGAGCTGGTGATCCAGAAGCACGTGAATAACGCCTTCATCGGGACCGACCTGGAGGAGCGTCTCCGGACCCAGGATATCGATACCCTGGTCATCACCGGCCTGACCACCGACCATTGCGTCTCGACCACGGCCCGCATGGCCGGCGACCTCGGCTTCCAGACCTATCTGGTAAGCGATGCGACCGCAACCTTCGACCGGACGGGGCCGGACGGCGTGGTCTATCGGGCGGAAGACGTCCACGGCATCTCCCTGGCCAGTCTCCACCAGGAGTTTGCTACCGTCGTGGACACCGACAGCCTCCTCCAACTGCTTATGGATGAAGGCAAGGGAGATGCGGTGATCCCGCCGGCTCGGTGACCACGCAGCAGCAGGGATCGCGGTCACGGAGAGAGACGATTGAGAGCATACATGATTACAATACTCTGTGGAGAGTGTATGACGAGTGAGCCTTGGCGAATAGCCTTCGGACACCTCGCCCGCAACCTGCACCAAGTGTTTGAGCAAGTCCGGGTTACTGACAAGCCGGTGTTGGTAGAGCGAGATGGCGAGGTCTACCGCCTTGAGAAATGCATGTCCAGCAACCTGTGGGACGGCTACGATCCACAAAAGGCACGACAAGGTTTACGAGCAGCTGCCGGCGCCCTGGCCGGCGTTGACACCGATCAACTCCTTGAGGACATTCACGCCGAGCGTGAGCAGGATACAGTGGGCCGGCCGGCCTGAACTGTGCCCTACCTTGAGCCCATTCGCCTGCTTCCGTTCACCATCCGGGTCGCCGAGCGGTGCGCTACGCTTCGCCACACGCTGCGAAAGAAGGGAAGACGAGTGAACTCACGTGCACTCGATCTCCTCAATGCCGCGAAGGCGATCGACTCCGGACTCGACCTTGTGACGCGTAATATCGACGACTATGACGATATTCCAGGACTCACGCTCTACAAATGGTAATGATCTCCGGGCTGGTGTCGATCGGGGGCCGCCCGGTCCAGTCCCCGAACTGCTCCTCGATTACCAGACCGGCATCTGACAGAAACGCGGACAGCGCAGCCCCACCCAGGAACCGGAGCGTACCGCGGCTCACCCGCGGGCCCTCCCACCCGGGACTGGTGAAGGTGCTGATGGAACGAACAACACCCCCCTCAACCGGGGTCTCCACCTGGTACTCGCACCGCACGATGGCGCCGCCGGCATCGATCACCTCATCCGTGTAGTCCGTCGCCCAGCGTTCCCAGGCGCGGACCAGCGGGTTGCGCGTCTCAAATGCGAAGTGACCACCCTCGATGAGGGCCGACCGGATCGCGGCCAGCGCGGCGCGTATCTCGTCGTCCTCAACCAACTCCTGGAAGGCATGACCGGTCATGACCACCAGATCGAACTCCCGATCCCAACCGACCGACGAGAGATCGCCGAGGACCCACTCGATGTCCGACCGCGCACGCGCCTGGTTGAGCATGCCGCCGGCCGGGTCGAGCCCACACAGCCGCCCGGTATGACCGGACTCCCGCGCCCAGCGCAGCAGCGCGCCCGTCCCACACCCCACGTCGAGCACGGCCCTCGCGGACATAATCAGTGGCAGGTAGAAGTTGAAGTCGTCGCGTGGCTTCGGCGGGTAGAAGACGTCATATAAGGCGGCAAGACGGTCGTCGGTAAACTGATGCTCAAGCATGCAGAGATGTGTCTTTCCACAGTGATCGTCAACGAAACCGGCGCGTCGAAGTGCTTTGATGATTCGATCGCTGGAGCAGAGCGGTATCTCGCTCACGCCACGCTAGCAGGTAGCTGGATCGTGTCTGAATGAACGTACTCTGACAATCGAAGGGGGACCGTACGTTCTGCCCCATCCTCACCGGGTTCACCTGATACGATTACAATTCCTCGTTCAGTGAACAGACGCGTGCGCTCCTCATGGCGCTCCAGGGAATCCAGATACAGCAACGTGGCTTCCGCGACGGCGTCAAATGCCTCCCCCACTGAATCCGCACAGGTCCGTATTCCGAGTTCGAGACACTCAGCACCGAACTGCCCACCCTCTTCCGGATGGACACGGTAGGTCACCACGATGTATCCGAGTCCCTCGCACAGCGTCTCAATTAGGCTCGTCACGAAACTCCTTCAACACCCAGTTCCGCGCCCAGTACCTGCCAGCACCACCCGATAGAGGCGCGACCCCACAACGACCATTTTGTCGTTGTCGATCGTCAGGGGAGCAAGTCCGAGGCGTACCAGCGTGTCGCTGGTCCGCGTGGCATGCATCCCAACTCCCGACGGGTTTCGAGGATTCGAGTAGACATCACCAACGTCGAAGTGATCGTGGTCGGCAAATCGGGCCTTGAGCCACCGCTTTAGATAGAACAGATGGGATTTGTGATCCTTATACGAATTGCCCACGATCAATCGGACTCTTCCGGTGGCATAGTTGCAGTCAGCGTACTCATCGTGCAACTGACCACCGAAGAATCGGATGGTAGCAGCCAGATCGTGGCGATCATACGCGGCGAAGAAATCGAGGATGAGCTGGTGGCTCTGTGCAGCGGTGGTGACGGGCGCTGTCTGAGCATGAACCGGCAAACACCATGTCATTAGAGCTACAGCGGCAAGCACTGGACTACGCATCAGTCGACACATCACACTCAGTCCTTTCGGCGCCGCCCTGCAGCCAGGCTAGCAGTCCATTGGGTAGAAGGAACCCGCGTAGAGGGTGGGCCCAGCACGCCCTTTGACCGCCCCAGACTAGCGCCCGAGGGACAGAGAAGTCAACGTGATCGCTGCTAGGGCAGACCAATGTGCGTCCACCCTATGATAGGAGCAGCAGTGCCGCGGCCGTCGCCAAAAAGCAACCAGGGAGAACAGCATGCAGACAGCGCGGGATCACCTCCCCGCCACCCTGCAGCGGCTAGCCACGCTGCTGCCCTCGGAACGCATGGTGGACGCGCTCCAGCGGATCTGGGGCAAGGGCCCGGGACTGAGTAGCACCGGCCAGGACATTCCAGTGCTGCTACTCTGGACCGTGGTGGTGATGGCGATTGGCGCGCGTCGTTTCAGGTGGCAGTGATGAAACTTCACAATTTTGAGGACCTGGCCAGAGAGGCTATGGCCGACCCAGCGCGTCGGGCCAACATCGAGCGGCATCGCCAGGAGGCGATTGCCGAAATTGTCGAATATACACTTGGTGAACTCCGCAAGCGCCAGAATATGACACAGACCGAAGAACAATAAGACCATCCATTCCGTCGCATCTGGAGAATCGCATGAACACATTCCGACCCCACCGCGGATCCACCCTGGCAGCGAGCCTGCTGCTGGCCGGCGCCGGCTGCCTGACCATGCACGGCACGGGCGCCCACGCGACGCCCGTGGCCCACGCCGCTCGTGCCGCGACCGCGCAGGCGCTGGTCCTCTCGGCCGCCGAGGTCCGTACCGTGACCGGGGCCACCTTCCGCATGACGGGGACCTCGCTCACCAACGCTGAAGTATCGATGGGCGAGCATATACCGACGGCGACAGTGCGTCGCTACCGCATCGATGGCTACTCCTCCAGCTTTCGCCGCGGCGCGAGCCGGGGCGTGATATCCGTGACCGATTCGGTTGGACGCTACCGCTCACTGGCTGGAGCGCGCTGGCAGTTCGGCGTGCTCAAACGGCTCAATCCGCCGCCGCCGCACAGCACCGTGTTGCGGCTTGTCGGCCTTGGGTCTCAAGCCACCGGCTACATCGTGACCTCATCCTATCTGGGGGCGGTTGCCATCATTTTTAGTCAGGGACACTACACCGGCCGGGTGAACGTCGAGCAGATCGGCGGAAAGCCAATCGCCGCCGCCCTCCGGCTGGCGCATATTCTGGATGCGCACCTGCAAGGAGCTAGATAGGTCGATCGTCACCATGATAGAACGGGCGGCGCTCGGTCATAGCCGGATTCATGGGCGGACAGCTCAACAGATCGTGCGTGTTCCGCGGACGCAGGGCGACCATCTCCCCCGTGCTGGTTACCGTTGCCGTAGGGGTCGTGGCTTGTCCAGCCTTCGGCGCTGTGGCTCCTGCCCGACCCGCCTCCGTCGCTGGTGATGGAGATTGTTACTTGTCGGAGACACCGTTGGGCGGGCCGGGCGGAGCCACGGCCCCTACCGGATCATTGCACCTATCGTGTGGACGCAGCACTGCGGTCGAGTGACCTATCAGGTGACTACGATACCTCAAACCTGTCTGGTCAGGTACACAGCCGAACGGCACTCAGGTCACCTCATCCACGCTACAAATATCCGCCCGATTCTTCCTCGCCAGTCGGTGTGGCGGGCCGAAACGGTACACGTCCACGTGTTCCGGCTGGGCGTGGGGATCGGGCGGGCTGCCGTTCTCGGAACTGATCAAGCTTTCGCCCAGCGCAACGGCGCCGTCGGCGGGATAGCGCGCCACCCGTGGCAGGTGGGCGCGGACGTAGAGCGTGCCCCGCGACGTGTGGTGATTATCGAGCACGATGTACGCATAGCCCCAGCGACTGTACCGCGGCAGAAACGAGACATGCTGCGGAAAGGCCGGGGCAGCGCAGAGCATGCCGGGTCCGCGCAGATAGAACACCATAATCTCGTTGGAGGTCAACGCGCCACCGCCATGCCGATCCACGTACTGGGCCGCTTGAGCAAAGCCCGAGCGCACGCCGCTCAGCCGCCAGGAGGCGAGGCCCTCATAGCCGCCAAAGAGCAGCGCGGCCAGCAGCGGCACGGCCAGCCTGGCGCCACTGAGTCTCAGGCGGCGAGCCGGTTCGACCACCGCGGCAGCGGCCAGCACCGAGGCAAAGGGCAGCAGGGAGGTGAGATTGCGCGGCACCACGAACGGCGCAAACACGTAGACCAGGTAGGGCAGGAGCACCGGCACGGTCATCGCCAGCCAGGCGAAGCGGCGCTGCCGCAGCGACATGGCCATACCCAGCAGGGTCAGCAGGAAGAGCGGCCAGCTCTCCCGCACCACGTACCATTGCAGATAGGGCAGCGGCTGAAAACGCAGGACAGACTGCTTTCCCTGGTGCAGTTGGTAGATGGCCTCACGCAGATAGGTCGTGATGGTCTCGGCCACGTCCGCCTGGAACAGCACCACGCCGCTCGCCTCCGCCAGGAGCCCGGCAAGCTGCCAGAGCAATGGAGCCACGCATAGCCCGGCCACCCACAGCAAGGCTCGCACCACGCCCCGCCGCCAGCCCGCCTGCCATGCGCACCAGCAGAGGTCGAAGGCCACGATCGCCGCGATATACACCAGCAGCCGGTAATTGGCGGTGAACCCCACCCCCATCAGCAGCCCAGCCAGGAGCGGCCAGAGCCAGCCAGAGCGGCGCGGCGCACGATGCTGGTCCCGATAGCTGTGGACCCAGCAGAGCACGCCGGCCAGCAGAAACAGGTTCGCGTCGCTCTCCGAGAGAGCCGAGCGGGCGTAGATCACGTCATACTCCGAGACGGCCAGAAAGAGCGCCGCCAGCAGCCCCACCGCCGGATCGAATAGGCGCCGGGCCACCAGAAAGAGCAGGGCCACGCACAGCAGACTGGCCGCCGCGTCGATCACCAGCGGCGCATAGTCGTGGACGCCCACCACCGCATAGCCCAGCGCCATGAGCAGCGCATGGGTCGGCTTGGCCGTGCCCACCGGCTTACCGGTTAGAGCCGCCTTGCTCCCCAGCAGATGGCCAACCGCCCAGTGCAGCCGCATCCCCTCCAGCGCAAACTTCCCCTCGTCCCAGTACAGGAACCCCCGCGAGGTCAGGCTCCAAAAGCGCAGCACGGCCGCCAGCAGCAGGATGCCGGCCAGCAGCAGATAGGTGAGCGGCGTGTCGCGCCGTTCAGCGTGTGGCGACCACGCCGGCACCGCGCCAACGCGAGGCTGGTCTTTACTCAGCATGGAGGATCGGCCCCCCTACCCCTCCGGGGGGTTCATGATCGGACAGTTTCACACCACACAGCTCCCGCCACAATGCGTCCCGCCACAATGCGTAGCATCGATCTTCAGATCGTCCAGTGGAGGCGCCGCGCGCCAGCGCCGGCACCGGCCCGTCCCACAACGGTATCCGGCCGCGACATCTTGCCAGCACAGGACCCGCGTCCAGTCTCCCACCACAGAGTGGAGCAGGGAAGCACACCTGTTGGCTGCTCGATCAGCCCACTCCGCCGGCGTCGTCGAGAAGGAACATGGTGGTACGGCCCAGGACTGGCGCTGCCGCGCGGTCCTTCCACAATCCGTAGTATCGACGTTCACGTCGTCACGGTGGTGCAGCCTCGATGCCCTCCCGTCTCCGCCACTCATGCTCTCGCGGAGGCGGATATGCCGGGGTGGCAACGCTGTCTTCCCGGCGCCACCGTGACGGTCTGAAGACCGATTCTACGGTGCCAATAGACGGTGTCAATGCACGGTGCATCGTGGCCGGGCGACGAAGCGGTGCGGGCACACCCTCACCAAACTGTCCGCTCATGAACGCGAGGGGGAGAGGGCTAGAGGGAGGGGGAGCGCGCCGAACACAACTACCGTGCCCGTGGGATCTTCAACACCCGGACGCCCGCCAGGCAGGTTCTCGCCAGGGCCACGCCGCTGGTCAGAGGGCGCATCTTACTCTCCCCCGAAGTGCGGGCGCCGTAGGCGACCGGAACATCCACGATTCGCAGGCCGGTATAGGCCGCGCCCAGTAGCAGATCGAAGTCGCCCCACGGGTCGTGCCCACCGAACATGGGCCGAACCTGGCGAATCCGCGCCCAGTCCTGCCGGAAGAGCGCCTTGGTACCGCACAGACTATCCGTGATCGGCGTGCCCAGCAGCCAGGAGAGAAAGCCTCCAAAGGCGCGGTTGCCCCAATGGTTCGCGGCCGGCATCGCGCCCCGCTCCATGGGCAGGGCAAAGCGCGTCCCATTGGCAAAGTCGGCGACGCCCTCGGCCAGGACCAGATAAAACTTTGGCAGATCCTCCGGCGCCACCGTCATGTCCGCATCCAGGATCAGCAACACATCGCCCTGCGCGGCGTCGAAGCCCTGGAACACCGCCCCCGCCTTGCCGTTGCGCGCCGCCTGATGCAGCAGCTTTATGTCGAGTTCGGGATGGGTCACCATGATCTGCTGAATCTTGTCCGGCGTGCCGTCCTCCGACGAGCCATCGACAAAGATCAACTCGGTATGCGTTCCTATAGAAGGAAGGCGTTGCACCAGCGATTCGACGTTCCCCACCTCATTGCGGCAGGGGACGATGACCGAGCAGGAGAGTGGGGCGAGGAGAGGATTCACGCCGGCGCCTCGAATGCACTCGCTTCCCCGGCCCCCAGAGCCTCAAGCTCATGGCTCAGACAGCGGCGCAGCATCTCATCCAGCTTCACCCTCGGCTCCCAGCCCAACACCTGCCGTGCCCTGTCGATCGCCGGCACTCGTCGCTGCACATCATCTTTATAGGTAGGCATATGGGTGAAGCGGAGCGGTTCGGCCACCCGCTGGCCGGTCAAATCGTGATAGAGGTGATAGATGCGGTGGGCCAGCTCGGTCATGCTGACCGGCTCGGGGTTGCCGAGGTTGAAGTCGGCGTTCGCGGTGCGTGGGTCGAACGAGTACCGGGCAATGGCATCCGCCACGTCGCCGATCCAGGTGAAGCACCGCACCTGCTCGCCGGTTCCCAGCACCAGCATGGGGTTCTGTCTCTCGTGGACGATCCGCTGGATAAAGTCGGCGAAAACGTGACACACCCCGGCGTCGTAGCCCGCCGCCGATTCGTGCAAGCCGATGATATTGAACGGCCGCCAGATGGTATAGGGCAGCCCATACTGCGCGGCAAAGGCTTGCGAGAGGCGCTCGCCCATCAGCTTGGATAGCCCGTAGTCGGTCAGCGGTACCAGCATGTCCGCCACCTCATCCTCGCGCGCGATCTCCGGCTGGCGTTCATACACCATCGAGGAGGAGATATACACCACACGCTCGATGGCGCGATCCAACGATTCGCGCAGCATCAGGCCATGCAGCAGCGTATCGCGTTGCAGGATATCGGCCGGCACGCGGTGGAAACCGGCTACCCCAAAAATCTGCGCCGCCGCCTGGATCACGCCATCGACGCCGTCCAGCGCCGCGCGCACCGTGGCCAGGTCGGTCAGGTCGCCCTCCAGAAACTCCATGCCGGCCGGCGGGGTTTCGCGACCGTAGCGCGCGAAGTTATCGACCCCGCGCACGGCGTGTCCCTGGTCAATCAGGCGCGGCACGACCTCCCGCATAAGCGAGCCACATGCCCCGGTAACGAGGATTCTCATCGAATTCATCCGATCCTTTGCCGAATATCCGGTTGGCCCACGGCCACACGTTCCACATATCGAAGACGAAGACCTCACGCCGAGGCCGGCCGCACAGCGCCACCACGGTACTCTCGTCCAGGGCCACCAGTTGACGGTGCGCCGTCATCAGCACCACCGCATCGCTGCCCTGGAGGGACGTGCGGTGGTTGTACCGGGCCACCAGTGGATCGTAGATGCTGGTCAGCGCGCCCTCCCGGTCCAGCAGGTTGACCAGCGGGGCGGTTAAATTGTCGCGGACATCATCGCTGTCCGCCTTGAAGGCATAGCCCAGAATGGTGATTCGCCGGCCGGCCAGCGAGCCCAGCGCGGCACGCACCTCCTGGGCCACGTGCAGCACCAGGTTCTCATTGGTCTTGATAGCCGCGTGGGTAATCAGCCCGGCAGTCGTGCTGAAGGCCAGCGTGGCCGTGTCTTTGCCCAAACAGGGGCCGCGACTGGGTCCCGGGCGGGGGATACCACCCCGTGGATAGGCGGTATTGGCCGCTTCCAGGATCTTGAACATGTCCGCGCCGTACTGCTCGGCGATCAGCGCAAACTCGTTGGCCAGGCCAAACATGGTGTAGCGAAAGGCGTTCAGGCAGAGCTTGGCCAGCTCTGCCTCGACCGTGGAGACATGGATGCACTGCTTGTCTGGATGCAGGGTCAGAAAGAGCGCGGTGGCTCGCTCCGCCGTGCCGGGGTCGTCCGCCCCGATGATCTCGGGCAGATGGTCGATATCGCGCAAGGCCTGTCCCTGGGCCAGCCGCTCCGGGCAGAACGACGGGAAAAAGTCGATGCCGGGGGTCCAGCGTCGCTCCCCCGCGATGCGGGTGGAGACCACGTTCCGGGTGAAGTGGGGGGCTACCGTGCTGCGCACGATCAGCGTCACGCCGTGGCGCAAATGCGGCATGACCTTGTTCAGCACATCGAAATACTGGTCGAAACGGAAGGTGTAATCCGTACCCAGCGGCGTACCGAGGGTCATCACGATGTACTCCGCGGCCTCGACCGTCTCGGCGAACTCAGCATCCTGATAGCCCACTGCCTGGAATCGTTCGTGGGCATGGGCCTCGGTCAACAGCTCGTCGCAGCCCTCTTCCAGGAACGGCATGGCGCCGGCCCGCAGTGACTCGAGCTTCGCCTGGTCCACGTCGACCAGCGAGACATGATGCCCCGCCTTCCATAACTTCAGCGACAACGGCAGGCCCACATGGCCCACCCCCACGCACAACAGCCGCGACACGGTTCTGCCCTCTCTACCCGGTTGAATCAGCTGTTCATTATACGGCTGCCCCCCCTCCCCCAGCCCCTCCCCCTCCAGGGGGGAGGGGAGCTACGACGGGAAACAGTTGCCCACGAATCAACTCCCTCCCACCGCCACCACCGCCCATTCC